>WNFH01001077.1_pt1 | contig 27550 bp, 33 predicted proteins | sample 5400411 | NCBI WGS metagenome assembly WNFH01 (sample SAMN13153347, study PRJNA577476) | soil metagenome | isolation source: 200 cm saprolite under Douglas fir tree site 2 hole 3 | place: USA:California | collected 2015-04-18 | reverse complement strand
GATCTTCGGCATCCCGCGGACGTCTCCTCGGCTCTCGCGCCAGACTTTGCGATAGCGATCGGCGAAGCCGCGCGATTCATGGGCCGAGTCCAGGCTGACGACATTGAGTCCCCGGCGCGCGGCCCGCTCCGCGCTCTCGACGGAATGGACGCCATACCAGACCGGCGGATGCGGTTTTTGCAGCGGTTCAAGCTCTATCGGAACATGATCGAAAGAGAAAAACTCGCCCTGGAAATTGAGCGTCCTTTGGGAGAGGCCCTGGAGGATGAGATCGAGCGCCTCCGCGTAAATCCGCTGCGCATCTTGAGGCTTCTGTCCGTAGAGCGCGACCTCGATGGACGAGGAGCCTCGGCCGAAGCCGATCTCGAGCCGTCCGCCGCTTAGCTGATCGAGCATGCAGATTTCCTCGATCAGCCGTAGCGGATGATGGAGCGGCAGGGCGTACACGAGCGGCCCGAAACGAAGCCGCCGCGTGCGCTGTGCCACGGCGGCAAGGAAGACGCTCGGCGACGGCGCCATGCCGAGCGGGGTCGAGTGATGCTCGGCGACGTGATAAGCGTAGAAACCCGCCCGGTCATAGGCTTCGATGAGCTTGAGGCGTGACTCGTAAAAATCTTTCAACGGCAAATCGCCGCGGTCTAGATGGTCGAATACGCCGAATTCCATGCCACACTCCGAATCCGTTTTTGATTGTAGGCCCACCCTCGTGGATGTTTCACGAGCACGGCATTGTCACCATTTCCGCTTTCATCCTTCCGCCTTCATCCTTCACGCCTATGGGCGTCACGGCTTCTCTGTTCCCCGCCCCAATCGGCGATTCTAGCGGTGGTCCCTTAAATCTATCTGTTCCCAGCATCACAGGCCGCCGCCGCGCGTCGGCGATTTCCACACTGCGGACGGATTTTCAGCGAATGCTATCTGATCTGCGGGTGGTTTTACAAGAAGGAACGGGGAGTCGGCATGAAAGACGACGCGAAGACAAAGGGCAGAGTTAAGGGCGGGACGGGTTTTTGGCCTGTTCGACCGACGTTTTAGCGTATTCATGCACTCTGCGATATTCGGATTCGGCAAGTTTTTTCCAAGAATACCAAGCCCCCAGAGCTAACAAGAGGAGGCCCAAAGTGCCAAACGCAAAAAGACGCGGCTTATCCAATGTTGGGTACGAGGGCGTGAAAAGAAAGATAGTAAGAGCGACCGCCGAAATTACAGAGTTGAACGCCCAACCCCTACAGATGCGCAACCGGCTCCGGCTATATTCCAGCAATTCAGAGGCTAACTGTGACTTCTCGAATATATCGCTTCGTGCGCGATAATAATCTTCTACCGCATCAAACCATTGCTTACGAATCGCACTGCCCCAGCGCTTATCAAAAATGAGATCTGCGATCCTGTCTGTAACAATCCCCAATAAGTAGATGACCGACAATAGCACGACGGTGGCGACGGGAGAGACTAAAGTTTTCATCACAGCGTCGTCGTAACCAAACACACTTATGATTAGGAGGCCGACCCACAAGGCAGCCCCAACTCCGATCACGATCAATTCGACAAACAGACTAGTCGTGCTCATCGGATCTCCGAACTTGACTTAGCTTTTTTCAAGATTCAATAGCCAGACCAGACTTCCACAAATTCAAGATTCAAGACGCGGCCCCGAGACTCCTGTGCAAGATTCAAGGTCTGTCCCCGAAACCTCCGCTTTTCCCAGAGGTCGGCAACGTCAATGACATGCGAATCGGCGGAGACAACTATTTCGCCCATGGCTGCTCTTTTCTCTTGCGGGCTATCTTTTAGCCCAGAGTCGATCAAAGAAACCGCTTTTTTCCAATTCCTCCAGATACCGAGTGTCGAGCAGTTCCTGTGGCTTGACCTTCTTGGCCCGCGCGTCCGTCGCTGCCACTTCGTCCAGGATGGCCTGCAGCGACTCATTTTCGATGACCATCCGCGGCTCCATTGCCTTGATCTCCGCGTTGTAGGCCGCATCCAAAACGCCCCGGTCCGTCAAGCGCAACTGCTTGCCGAATACCTTATAGACAAACTCTCTGTCGGTGTGCAAAATCTTCGCGGACTCCGCCATCGCGCGCATGAACTGGCCGATGACCTGCGGCCGTTTGGCGATAACCGACCGCAGCGTAACGAAAGCCGCTGCCGCGTAAGGGATCTTAAGGTCGGCCCCATAAACCACATAGTGATAGCCCTGGGCAATCGCCTGCGCATCCGTCGGAGCAGTGAGCACAGCTGCGTCGATACCGCCGCCGACCAGCGCAAGCAAAGTCTCAGGGTCCCCGCCCGTTTGAATAAAGGTAAAATCGCGCCCGGGCGCCATATTAAACCGTCTCAGAGCCTGGATCGTAAAATAATGTGAGTTGCCGCCGATTCGGGTGACGCCGATTCTTTTGCCCTTGAGGTGTTCGACCCGTTTGATGGCGCCGCCGGCAACGATGGTTTGCGTCATGACGTTTTTCACGCCGCCGATAAACACCAAGTCGGTCGCGCCCTGAACATACCCGCGCACGTTTCCCACCCCGCCGGTCACTGTCATTTGGGCGTCGCCCCCCAAAAGCGCCGCCGTGACCATACCCGATGACGCTATGTAGACCAGCTGAAAGTCCAGATCGTATTTCTTGAACAGACCCGCTTCCTGCGCGATCCAGGGCATCGATTGGGACATGACTCGCGAAGAGTGAATACCCACGAGTTTTTCGGCGGCCGACAGGGAAACGGGCGCGCCGACCCCTATGGTTAAAATTAGAGGCAGCAGACGCTTAATCATGGGATCGATCCCTCTCTTTGCCGAGAAATGGGTTCAGGGATTTGAAGCCGATATCGAAGTATCACACGATCGTTTTACGATCAACCGTGCTCCGGCGCTTGATAATTATAGCGGCGCTTGAAAAGCAAATCTGCCGGTCGAGACAGCTTCATCCTTTATAATTCATCCTTGATCTTTTCTTCCCGCCATCCTCGATCCTCTATCTTCCATCCTCTCTTATCCCTCCACCCTCTTTCGGAATTGTGAAAAGATGAACGTTCGAGTGAGAGATGAAATTCGACATTCAACAGGCTGTTGAAAAACCCTGGTCTCAGGCCGGTCAAAAAGGTCCCAGATGCGACGCGCGCGAGAAACCGACGAGCGGAGGCGTACTTAGTTAAAGGATGAAAGCTGAAACATGAAAGATGAAATCAACTCGTCGATCTGAGGTTTCCGTTTTCCGCTTTCATATTTCATCCTTTGCAGGCCTTGGGCCTTTTTCAACGGTCTGTCAAGAACCGACCCTGATCCCATGTAAGCTGCTCACTGCTTATAAATGCCGTCGATAAAACCCTCTTTTTGGAGCTGAATCACAAGGCTATCGTCTACCAGATCTTCTACCCGCAGGGTCGCGCCCGGACGGCGGGCGAGGGCCTCCTTGATCTGCACCTCCATCCCTTCTCGGGTCACAAGCGGGACGCGCTCGAAGATACGCGCGTTGGCCTCATAGGCGCTCTCCAGAAAGGCCTCATTGGTCTGGCGCGAATACTTGGCGAGGATTCTCTTGCTTTCCTCTTTGCGCGTTTTGAAAAATTGGGTCGCCTCGATCAACGCCATCATGATCTTCTTCACCGTCTCGCGGTTGCTCGCCAAATAGCTCTTAGTCGTGGTCGCACAGATGTAGGGGAACGGAAAACTCTTGGGGAAGTCAGCGGTGCTCACCAGCACGCGATGGGGCATGCCCTTCGCCAGATGGATGATACCCGGAGGCGAGGCGAAGCCGGCAATCCTGCCGGTGCCGAAAGCCGCGGCCCGTTCCGGCGAACCGCCGACCTGAAGGATGGCGACGTCTTTATCGGGCTCGAGCTTCAAAGCCTTCAGAAGCGCGCGCGCCGCCACGTCCGACGAGCTGCCGACGCGGCTGATGCCGATGCTTTTTCCCTTCAAGCCCTCCGCCGATTTGATCGACTCGTGGACGATCAGCTCGTAGGGAAGCGTGTTGATGAAGGAGCCGACGACAACGAGGTTGGCGCCGCCGACTGCGGCGTTGGCGATGCTGCCCCCCGTGCCGTTGCCAACCTTCACGTAGCCCGCAACCAAGCTCGTGACATTGGTCGTGGAGCTGGGAATGAAGATCGACTCCGCATCGACGCCATATTTTTGATAAAGCCCCCTCTCCTGGGCAATATACCAATTGGCGCTGGGAGCATCCACCGAACTGTAGGAGATCGTGATCTTTTCCTCGGCAGCGCCGCGACCGTACGGGAGCAAGAGCGCCAGCGTTAGGAGCGCGACTCTCTTCAAATAGAGCTGTTTTGTGCTCATAGACCCTCCGTCATTAGTGGTGGTATGCTAGTAGAAGAGTCCGGCGGAGGTCAAGGCGCCGCTTCGAAGGTTAGAGGTCATCGGCTCTTCCAGGCTTTCGTCTTTGAGCCAGAAGGTATCGCGGCTCGCTTTGTGCCGGCGCGCTCTTGCTGCGAACAATCCGCCGAGCTCACCGATCCGATTTGATTTTGACATTTTGAGAATTCTCAAAACGTGGAAATTCCACGATCACGTATCACGTTCACGTATCAAGTCCTTTTCCGATTCACGAAACACGATCACGGTTTTTCCCAATTTGGAATTACGAAAAGGTGGAAGTTGGAGGGATAGATGAAATTCAAGATCTAAGACCCAACCCCAAAACTCGACGTAAAAAGCGAGACCCCCCAATCACTCCCACAACTTGCTCGCTTGGCAAATATTTTGTGCATTGAAATTTTCTTGTTTCCCGGCGCAAACGCGATGTAGGGAATTGACAACAAGTGTAGGGAATTACGGTCAAAGAAGATCGGCCTTACACCCATTGGCGCCAAACAAAATCAACAATTTACAGCCTGGTATTAAATTTGCTTTTTTGCATCACTTGCATGCGAAAGGAGGACATATAATGCAAAAGTTATTAAGAAGTAGTGCGATGTTTACCTTAGCTGTCGGCCTACTTGGCCTATCGCTCAGCCCAGCAGTACGCGCCCAGGAAGCGCCGGCGCAGAAGGCTGACGTTAGCGACCAAGAGCTCAAAGCCTTTGCTAAGGCGTACGTAAAAGTTGACCAAATACGCTTAGCCTATGAACCCTCTATGCGAAATGCCCAGGACCCGCAACAAGTGCAGAATATTCAGCAGGAAGCCAAAGTAAAGATGGAAAAGGCCGTTGAGGAACAGGGGCTCACCAGCGAAGCTTATGCTAGGATTTTCAATACCGTTAAGGACGATGCCGAGCTTCGTGGGAAAACCCTCAAACTGATTGCAGAGGAGCAAAAGAACCCTTAGTCTGACCGGTTCCATCCTTTTCTACCCCTCCCAATGGTGAGGACGGGCAATACCGACACGAATTACAAAGTTCTTGATGCGTCGGATATGACTTCACACAATCCGTCTCCTCACCTCAGTCAGGCACCTAAGGAGGAATTATGACCGGCAAAGTGAAACCGATTCCTGATCGGTACCATACGGCAATTCCATATTTGCTCGTCAGGGAAGCCTCCAAGGCAATAGATTTTTACAAACGGGCATTTGGGGCAAAGGAGATGATTCGTATGGCGGACCCCGGCGGGAGAGTGGGGCATGCCGAGATCAGGATTGGTAATTCGCCGGTCATGCTCGCCGACGAGTTTCCGGAAATGGCAACAGGCAGCCCGCAGTCGCTCGGCGGCTCACCCATTAGCATCTTTCTCTACGTCAAAGACGTGGATGCACTCACAAGCCAGGCTGTTGCCGCTGGCGCAAAGCTACTTAGGCCGGTGGAGGATATGTTCTACGGCGACCGAGCCGGTAGCATAAGGACCCGTTCGGCCACAGATGGCATATTGCAACACACAAGGAAGACCTGACGCCTGAAGAAATATGCAAACGTGCCGTCCCCCCGTTTGGAGTCACCTAACGAGCCGGATCAAGGCCAACAAGTTCGCTCTAGCGGACACGCGGCGTTCGCCGGTGGGTTCGTTGCTATCGAATCGACAAGCGTTAAATCTTCTCTTGATGGAAGCAGCGGCGTAGCGGGGCTTCAACCGCAGATCCCGCGGGTCGAGACAGCTTCATCCTTTAAGCAGGCTTGAGCCGTGAGGAGTGACTCTTGCCTATCGCCTCATGCTTTCCCTCACCTTGATTTCCGGACGCTAGCTGCTTTCGGAATTGCAAAAAGGTAAAAGTTGGGGCGCGATAGTCCGAATCCAAGATTCAAGGCTTGCCCGCCTCGTCACCACGCTAATCATCTGCAGAGAGCAAGCGATTTACTTCTATCCAGTTGCGGATCTCTTTGACCTCTGGGATGCTTCGTGCGGCTTGTCCGGCGGCAGATTTTTGGCTTTCGGTTTCGACTTGGCCCTGGAGATAGGCTGTGCCCCCAAAGAAGAAGACGGTCACGCCAGCTACTCCACGATCAAGAACGGCCTTGTGTATCTGAGATTCTACTTCGTTCCGCGTAAGTTCTGAATCCTTAGGAGCTTGCGTGCGGGTGGCCTGGGGTTTATTCGCGCTCCCGGTGGGTTGATCCTTTTTCCTGGACATGGTTGCTTGCGGTTCTCGGGGTTCTATCGACTGCGGCGGAGACAAGATCGCCTGCTTCTCAAGTTCCTTGGACAAAGGGATATCTTGAGGCGGGGGCACTTGAATGACTTTAGGTGTTTGCGGGGGATTTTCTGCGCGTGGAGGCGATACGGGATGCGAATAAGAGGTAGAGTGGATTGGTTTCGCAACGTTATACATTCGCCACCCAATCATCCCAATGATCATACCCGTGATGACCGTGGTGGTAACTTTTAGTATGCTCCACATTTTCTTCTGGGCCGGTTTCATTCGCGAGCTTCCCGACCCCAAGGGTTCCTCTTTCCCCACTGACACCCCTTCGCGGCCTAGATGACCGAACCACCGGCGCTTCTCCTTGGGCGGGTTCGCAGGGGCCGGATCGAAGGCCGGGTCAAGCCATGTTCCAAGGATGGAATCGTCCTGGCTCCTCAGAATAGTGCTTTCTATCCACTTCCTGTACTTTCGGGAATCCAGTCTTTCGCCTTGACTTAGTTGTAGTATGGCCTCCGGTAAATCGCGCAAGTTTCGTAGGTTTAGTGTGATCACCTCGTCGGGCTCTTGTACAATGGAGAAGTCCTTCGGTCCCTCAAAGTCATGTCCATCGGGAAAAATGATCAGGCATTTTATGCGGGGGAATAATCGCTCCCCATTGGCCCTGAGAAAAGACTCGAGACTGTGCTTGATAGTGCAGATCGCCTGTTCGGCCTGCTCGCAAGGGTTGCCCCGTATGTGACGTCTCTCCCCATCGGCGGTTTCCACATACCACAGTTCTCGCCAATTCCGCGGTACATGGACGACGCCTTTTTGGACTCCACTCACCTCTCTTATCTCCGCCACTGTTACGTCTCTCGGAGATACCGCAAGTAGACCCACTTTGACTCCGATGCCGCACCAGGGTCTTTGGCGGGGATCCATTTCTGACAAGGCTTGAGCCAGCCTTTCGTAGAGCTCTTTTTCAACTGGAGAGTTGATATTCGCATAGGGCTTAAAAGGTCGTTTCTCTATGGATCGGGCCGGCTCGGTTTCTTCGTCCACTCTTGCTCTGCATTTCGAGCAGGACTCGACAGTGGGTTCTAAGACTGCACCGCATATAGGGCATTCCTTCGGGGGAGATGCCTGTTCCACGTCGCACGGTAGCGGCGGTGTTTTTGCAGAAGGCGGGACTTCAGGAGCTTGCGGATTCACTTCCGCTCGCAATTCCGGCAGAGCCTTTCTAGGTCTACTCTCTTGCCGCATGATTGACACTTTTTCGACGAGGACGTCTCGAGAGGCTTCAGCGGCAGTCCATGGTCCGGGCAGCAACCGAAGGCGTCAGGTTAGTCCCTGCGCTAGGTCTCTTACACGCGTCGCTCTCATAACCTAGACTGTTTGCGACTCCTCTCAATAGTGGATAAGGTTCAGCACAATCCATGCCAATTTTTGGCCTAGCAACACAAGAGGCGGTTTTTTAAAGAGGATTTGCGGCCTTCAGAATCACGCTGATAGTGGTTGAAGGGAACGAAGATTGTCCGACATTACAATTCTGGCCAATTCTTCTATCTAGCTAGAACTGTGATAAACGAAGCCGCCAGTGCGAGGCGCGGTTATCGCTACTCGTGTCCGTGGCTTGTGTTCGAGAACGAGCACGGATGAGAGCGAGGAGGTCGAGCGCAACGAAACCGACGGGCCTTTTCCAACTGATCGTGAAACCACTCATAACATAGCGCGCAAAAGTCGCTTTTCCTCACTGCCTCTAGGATACAACGGGCCAGGCGGATAAATTTTGGCTCGCGCCCTGAACGGCAATGAGCTTGAATGAGTGACGCGACTCCGGCTAAGCAACAAATTCTCTTGACACACATCCCCCGCGTTTACTATATGCCGGTATATTGGCAATAGAGTAACAATCTTTCCCAACATCGAGATCGCTGGCCACGAGATCTAAGATGAACGCTTGGGAAAAACTCAGCAGAAAGTTCGCCTGAAGAAATAACCATGAGCTTGCGAATTCTCTTTGACGAAAACAAGCTGAAGCACGGTCTCTATCAACAAGAAGATGACTTTGCTCCAGAAGGTAATGGCGGGGGTTGGCCAAAGGATACTTGGTTCCGGAAACGTCTACGCCATGTCAGAGAACAGCAACGACAGAAACTGGCGGAAGCTGGCTTCGTGTATGAATGCGCATTGGGTACCATTAGAATTCGGCAGTCGAATGGCGGGGATTAGAAGAAATTGCGACGAGGGCAACGGCGGTCAAACTGGGTTAGGGACTGTCGCAGCGCAAGACCCGACCCTTCAATCACTTGACCCACCAACCATCGATCTCTGACATAACAAGTCCACGCATGGCCATTACACTTAAAGTGCGGGCGGCATCGCGGGCTTCACGGACAAAGGCGGCTCCGTAATAGGGCGAGTCGCGAGAGAGAAAAGTCAGCTACAGCTTCTAGATCGATCCAAGCGGCATGGATCCAAACTACCTTCTTAGCCACTTGTCCATCCGCCGTTTCATTTCTTTCTGGTTAAGGGTTCGTCGGGATTTGAGGTCGCGAAGGCCGCGCTCTACCTTCTCGCGAACGTAAAGATGGTACTCGATGTCTTCAAGACTCGCGTCATCTGGAAAGTGCGACAGACAAGCTTTACATCCTTACTTTCTTGCCATAGAGCGAGTGCTCTCAGTCGATCCCGCTCCTTACGTGTAAGCTCCACATTGCCATACCGAGATATCCGTTTGAATTGCCAATTAAGTCCAAAAAAAGTCATGGAGAGGCTCCTTTAGATGATGGCAGGCCCAGACCCTGGGAGTAAGCAGCCTAAGGGGTTGGCGTGAGTGGCCCTCGAGGCAGAGGCCCATTGCCCACGGCCCGAAGGCTTTCTTCCCCGAGATTGTAACATTACTTAATGCGTTTGTATTAGATCACGAGCACGGCTTTTCCCAATTTGGAATTACGAACAGGTGAAATTTGGGAGTGACAGATGGAATTCAAGATCCAAGACGCGAGCCCGGAACTTTCGACCCCGAAACTTCGCCGACCCCGGAAATTCCTTACTCAAGCTGCTTGTTCGGACAAAAGGCGGACAATTTCAGTCGCTACTCCTTGATTTTGGGTAGTGGGTTAGTTTGACGATCCTTGTCCTCTTTCGAGTTACTTTTTGTCGAAAAATTGTTGTTGTTGTCAGAGCCTACTGGCCCACTTTTCCACAAAAACAGGAAGTTACCTTCCTGTTCAGAGGAATGGCATATTCTTTGCTCGTAAAGATTCGGTGAGGGCCGGAATTGTGCAATCCCTAAACTGTCCTCCTAAGCATCCTCCGCCGCCTATACAATTTGATCAATGCATTCTCCAACTCAAGGGAGGAAGCGGCCTGGGCTTTTTTGCAGATTTGGGAGACAAGGATTGCTAACATCTTGACGCTACTCCGCTCGGAAGCAGGCCGGAATAAACGATCATGGCTGAGACAGCAGCAATAGGAGGAAAACAAATGGATACCCTCGCCGTTCAGATAATGCTCGTGGTGTACTGCATTCTCGCCGTCTCTGCTGTCTTCCTCTTATGGAACAATGCCGCCGCTCCGGACGCGCTAAAAAGTACCGGCATCGCGATGGCGTCGATCTTGCCATTGCTCGTCTCCGTCCTGCCGTATCTCAACAAGGAGAAATTGGAAACCAGATTCACCTATATACTGTTGTACGATTCCGTCCAGAAAGTAGTCACAGGCGGCCAGATTCCAAACGCATACTACGATAGCTACACGCACATGTTTACCAATTCGTCCGCGGTGAGGAGCAACTTCAAGTTGGACAAGTGGACAGACCTAATGGGACCGGCAGGACTGGACATTATAGAAAAGGGTGTTGTTGAGGCCATGCTCATTCGGTTTCAGAATCAGTGGGACTTAGTCACGGAAACCGGCGGGGCCCCGACATTTGAGTCTCTGAGGTTTACTTCGGCCGGAAGCCTAGAGACCGTCAGATTGTCATTGGAGCAGCTGCAGCAAATATTTGAGTACAACCCGTTGATTTCCACCCGCGGAGTCATGGCGCCTGTCGGGTTAGCATTGCCGCCCGTGAGCAAGCTCGCCGTCAGACAATCTCCAAACTCAAGAAGAATCGTGATAACCAATCCATATGCAACTTTGACAATTTTGATAGAGAGTGCCAGTGGAGGTGTCGCGCAAAAGGGAATCTTGGGGGTACAAGAACCGGATCCACAGAATATGGACCGCTATTTCTTAGCGGAGTACCGAGTCTCTGTTGCAATGGCTCTAAATCGTCTGAAGAACTACTCGCCACAGATGGAATTGTATAGGCGCTGGTACGCGAATGTTTCCGAAGCTCTTTCCCAATTTGATTGGAAGCGAGTCGACGAAAGAATAGAGCGTTCCCTTACTCGGGCGGCCTTTTCAAGGACCTCCGAGCCGCGGCAAAGTGAAGAAAGGCCGAAGATTGCCAGATCGTTTGGTGGGGCATCGTAAGAAACCTTGAAACGTTGTGGTTAGGTCCGTGAATGGGAAGGGAAGCAGGATGACACCGCCGCGGTTAAAGCCCATCGTAGATTTTATCCTCTGGATTGCCCCAGAAGCTAAAGGACGTCTCGGCAAGTCTCGCACACGAACCAAGAGCACGGCTTTTCCCAATTCGGAATTGCGAAAAGGTGAAAGTTGGAGAGTGATAGTTTGAAGGCGGAGCCCTAACCCGTTTGCAAGATTGCCAAGAGAGCAAAACCGCAGACTGCAGATCAGACTTCAAGACCACTAAAACTCTACACTATACTCCTTCCCCGTATTACTCTTGCATCTTCCGAAGCCGTGACCCGTATACGAGGACTCAATGAAGTAACACCCCATTGTTGTTCCTCTGTTGCCCCGCAGGGACGCGGTCCAGTAAAAACGCGGCCCGGCCACCACGGTTCCGGAATTACCGGAGGCACTTTTGAAAGTATCTCCATAAGCAGATCCTGAAGGCGCGTACGAACTTGCAAAGGCGCCGCCGAAGGCATTTTCATAAGCAGACGCATCAGGACCGTATACAATGATAGATCCGCTGCCAAAGGTCTTCTTAAAACTCTCAACAAAAGTTGTACTTCCGACCCTGGCAAAATTACCCGTCAAGACCTCGCCATCCGACCCTATGACCTTTATCAATCCTGTACCTTCGCGCGCAAAACGGTAGTTCCCATTCAAAACCTCTCCATCCATAGAATACATACTTATGCTATGTATACACGCCGGCAGGACAAATAGAGACAATGCCAATGGGACGAAAATAAGTCGTTTCATCCTGACCTCTTTACCCGCATGATCCGCGAGCACGGCTTTTTCCAATTTGGAATTGCGAAAACGTGAAAGTTGGGAGTGACAGATGAAATTCAAGATTCAAGTTGTGAGCCCGGGCCCTTCTCGCGCTCAGGCAAAGAGGCTTCCAACTTATTCGTAATAAATCCAATGTGTAGCCGCAAATTATACAAATCGCCCATGTAAACGAGAGGCACCGAAACCGCTGCGACGTCTTTTTCCAACTCTCTCAGCCGTTCAAGCTGCTTTTGCGGCCCCTCCGGGAATGAACGTTTCTGGATCATCGCGTCTATCTCGCGCACGATCGCATACCATCGATATATCCTGGATCGAACACGCCACTGATAGAGTGGCGGCCCGATCTGGAAAAGCGGAAACAATAAAGCGATAAATGGCAATACCAGGATCTTTGTCCGATCAAACAAAACCGCGGCACGATACGGCATGACTCGATACAGCAAAGTCGGGCCGTCCTTGAGATAACGCCGCGCGTCTTCATCCATCGGAATCTCGACAAAATCGACAGATGGAAATTGTCCCCGAGCTTCCAATAAGCCTCCCTCGCCATGAACCTGCGTAACTGCCTCGAGCAGAGCCGGGACTAGATTAGGGTTCAGATCCTTCCGTGAAGCCAGGCTCGCAACAGTCGCCAAAAGGCCTATGTCCCGAGGCGGAATACTCTCTCCAAGGTCCAAAACGCCTTCGTCCAAGGTAACGGGAGTTAGAAAGGGAAAGAGCCGACTATAGGCTTTCGTGCGTGGGAAACTGACGAGCTGAACGGCTTTGTTCCTTAACAGATCCTGAATTAAAGGCGCCCGTGGAGAAGCTACAAAAAAAGCGGCGTCAATTTCTACCTTCACAAGCCGCGTGGCAGCCTCTTGGGTCCCCTCCATTAATAGGCTCGCGTTTCGCTCTGTCACGCCGCTGGCAGCAAGTACCTGCATGACCAGCAGGTGGGTGCCGCTGCCGGGAGCGCCTACCGCGACCCGGCGCCCTTTGAGCTCAGAAAGACTGGCAAGGTTGTTTCCTTTCCGGCTGAACAACCAGATCGGCTCAAGAAACAGACTGCCCAAGGACTGAAGATTTTCCTTATCGTGCGCCGTCGCCGTCCCCCCCTGTATTAAAGCAACGGACGCCCTGCCGTTTTGCAGCAGTTGCAAATTCTCGACGGAGCCTTTCGTTGGAATGACCGTCAACGCGATCCCGTCACGAGCTAATATCCGGCGATACTGTTGGGCAAAAGTATAATAAGCGCCGTTCTCCGGCCCCGTTGCAATACTGATCGACTTCGGCGGCGCCGGTTCAACAAACTGGTAGGCAACGACCAATCCAGAGACGGCGAGCAGGAGCAAAACGCCCCAAATCTTCATCAATTCTATCGATCCTCACGTGAAGGTTTTCTTCATGCCGGAACGTCCAGGCAGAGTAGTCGGAATATTCCCACCAGGCCGCCGGGGTGTCAACAGGATGTTTACTCGAACAGGCCGTTCATGGTCGAAGTGAACTTGCCTCTGTGCTCCTTCTGCTCCGCGTCAAGATTGTTAAGATATCAAAGCCTGAGCCCGCGAACCACAAACAGCGACGTTCTTCATATTGCTAAACCGCCTGCACATAACTACTTAGCGCCTGCCTTGCAAAAGACTCGCATCAAGATTGTCGAGATTCGAAAGCCTGCCCCCCAAGACCTCTTTACTGACCCCAAGACCTCTTTTTAAGCCGAACTCAAATCCCCTCGGAAGCCGTCAAAACAGCGGCGCGCCACATTTCGACGTTTTGAGAATTCTCAAAACGTGAAAATTACCAAGACATGAGGCCGGATGACCGGTTTAATATGGATTCCACGAGGGCCTCGGCGATGCGGCCTTTAATGTCATTAAGGTCTACTGGGCGTATAGCCATTCACTCGCCTTCTATTGGAATACCAGGTTCAAGACTTGAGCCGATTATATGGAATCTTCCTTCATTCACCTATGCAAGCCTGTCCCCTTTCCTCTGCCTGTGCACGCGCTTTGTCATCACGAGGACGCGACGCCGGCGCTGGGTGAACTTCCGATACGCGCTCTATTGATATAACCTGTCGCGTTGATGTCGACAAACGCGAGCATCTTGAGCTGCTCCGCAAACTCCGCTCGCTCATAACCGACCTGCACCGGTCCCTCTACCGGCCGACGATAGGTCCCGAACACCTTGTCCCACAACGGCCAGTCGGAATAGTTGCCTGCATGCACGTCGCGTTGATGATGCAGAACGTGTTCCTCGGGCCGCTGAATGAAATAGCCAACCCACTTCGGGGTCCGCACGTTCAAGTGCGGAAACAACACGATGAAGAACTGGAGGACTCCGATGATGGCGACCGCGCTCGGATCGAGCCCCAGCAGGAAGGCGGTGACCAAGATACTGAGCGTTGTAGAAACGATCACGTCCAACGGATGCGCCACCAGTGCGCTGGGGATATCGACCCGCGGAACACCGTGGTGCATCTGATGCAGCATTCGCCACGAGAAAGAAAATCCGTGCTGGAAGCGATGATACCAGTAAGTCACGAAGGTATTGAACACGAACCAAACCGCTATCCCACCGGCCACACCCAAGCGTTCTCCATTCAACAGCCGGTGTTCCCGCAACCACTCTCCCGGGACAACCAGAGACCAGGTGCTACCCACGGTGATAAAAAGCACCATGACACCGATGCCGATCCACACCCAACCACGGACGGAGGGAAACTGCCGCGCGGGCCGGATTCTTTCGGCGGTCAACATAAGAACTAATGTGGAGACCATGACGAGCATCAAAAGAATTTTCAGTGAGTCCATAACACGCTCCGATATAAACCCTAAAAACCTGGGATAGCATCCACTCAAGTTGCGGAAGAGAGCTCTAAGCTTCTTTCATCAGCCCGCCAATACTCAGGCCCCATGATTTTCCCCGCGGGACGATATGCGTACCGCTTTTTGTTCGGTTTGAAGATCAAAAGTAAACATGCGAGCCCGTCCTTCGCACGGTGGGTTCATCAGTTCGCCTCGGATAGCCTCAGTAGCGGTATTTCTCGACTCGTTTGCTGCTGATAGACATCGAAATTAGGGTACATCTTTACCAATCGTGCCCAGATAAGTTCTTTCTCTTCAGGAGAGACCCTATGTGCGAGAAGCCGCCGACGCGCTCCCTTGACTATGACTTCGGCTTCCGGACAGGACTCAAGATTAAGGTACCATGCCGGTTGCATGTCGTTTCCACCAAATGAGGCGACAACAATGAGGTCGGCTCCATCTCGGAGATAAAGAACCGGTGTGGTTCGCAAGCGTCCGGTCTTACGGCCCTTCGTGGTGAGCATCATGAAGGGCGCTCTTCCGAACGCATCGGCGAGTTTTCCGCCGGCGAGCTTCCACAACCAAGCGTGAACTCGTCCGATCAGGCGAATAGCGCCCGGCTTTAGGCGAGCCCTTACCATCCTCCGATTCTTCGAACTCCCTTTATTTCAAGGATCGTGATAGTTGAACTCGTTGTGTTGAATTGTGTTGATGAAAAAGAGGCCGAGAGGGCGGCCCGCGTTCTTTGCCAGCTCAAGCAGACGGGAAGCAGCCTCGCTCCTTCGAAAGAAGGTTCGATAACCCATTTTCTCGTACTCTTTTATTTCCGGAAGGCTCTCTCCGTAGATGATCGCAGCGCGGTCGCCGATTAGGTTCTGAGGCAGGCTCCGAGCGAGCGGAAGCCCCTGGCCCGCATTGTTTCCGATGAGCACATAATCCACAGAATCATCCAGCTCTTTCAACGTGCGCATGATTCCCTGCAACGAAACCTCGTCCCAGTTTCTCATCTCGAACTTCGCTTGCTCCGCTGTCAGGAGATTTGGATATCCGTCAGCGGCCTGGTAGTTCCCATTGCGCTGAGTTAAACGGCTCCACGGGAGCGGCGGGGTTGTGACAAAATGGCCAACCGTCACTTCGTTGTCTAAGATCAAGGCTAGGAACTGATTGGTCAAACCCCGAGACTCCGCCCTCACCCTTCCGGCGCCATGCCCTTCTTCTTGAGTTCGTCGATGGCGCTGGGAGTTTTTTCGAGGCCGCCAACGCCCATCCCTTTGAGCACGTGGGACGCCTTGGTGAACTGGATGTCGCCGTAGGGCACCACCTCGATCCGGTTGCCCCACGGGTCGCGGAAATTGAGCCGCCGGTCGAGTGTCTCGACGCCAAGTTCTTTCAGCGCCCGGCGCACGGGCTCCCGCTCGTCGACGACAAAACCGAAATGGCGCTTGTCGTCGGCCTCCTGGGTCTTGCCCAGGCTCAATTGGATGAACTGGTCGCCGAGATCGATGAAGGCGTTGTGCTGGCTTTTTCCCCGAAGCGTGAAATCAAAGATCGCGCCGTAAAATTCAAGCGCCGCTTCCAGGTCCCCCACCTCCAGGACCACGTGGTTGATCCCCAACGCGCGGGCTTTTCTTTCAACTTTGGTGCTCATCGGTGGCCTCCTTTCGTTAAAGGAAGTCGTGACTAAGTACAAAAAGCTTACGAGGAAGGGTTCAAAGGTGGCAAGAAGGTACGCTGAGTTTAGCGCCGAGGAGGAGATGAATTAAACCCTAGCCTGGCATCCAACGCTGGTGAGCGACGTGGAGATGACGGCAAGCTTATGATTCCCGCGCACACCGAGCCGCTGATCGTAAGCCGGGTCAGTGGGGCAAAGACCGATAATGTCACTCAGGTTCGATAATCTTGTTAACTTAAGCCCGGCGGATCAGTTCACGCTTCTAGAGGCCCTTTTTTAACCTGGGGGCCGGCTTAAATCCAACCGTTCGACTTGCCTTGATATTGATGACCTCGCCGGTCCGAGGATTCCTCCCCGTTCTTGCCTTTCGTGATCTTACCGAGAAGGTACCAAACGCTGCCACCTGAAATCGTTTGTCCTTCTTGATTGCTCTGACCAGAGCATCGAAGGTTGCATTGATGGCGCCTTCCGCTCCTCTCTTGCTCATCTTTGCCGCCCTGGCCACTACATTGATGAGGTCACCTTTAGTCATCGTCAAATACCTCCTTCTTCCAGACTGCGAACTGTTTTGGCGTTCTCGTTAAGGCTGTAGATCATGCGCAGGCGAATGTCAATGAAAATAAAAAATTTTTCTTGTCGGCTCATTCTTGTCATGTTACAATGCGACGAATAATGGTTCCTAAGAGAGTTCTTTTCACAAAGGGAGTCGGTGTTCATAAAGAAAAACTGGCCTCCTTTGAGCTGGCGCTGAGGGCTGCCGGCCTGGCCCACTGCAATTTGGTTCTCGTCTCGAGCATCTATCCCCCAGCCTGCAAGATTATCTCCAAAGAGGAAGGATTAAAGCTCTTACGGCCCGGGGAAATTATTTTTGCAGTTTATGATCGGGAGAGTAACAACGAGCCAAATCGTCTTATTGCAGCTTCCGTCGGCTTGGCGATCCCTGCCGATCCTTGCATGCATGGCTATCTTTCCGAGCATCATTCGTTTGGAGAAACCGATGAAAGAGCGGGGGAATATGCCGAAGACTTAGCCGCCAGCATGCTCGCCACCACCGTGGGGATTGAATTCAATCCAGAATTGGACTGGGACGAGCGAGAGCATCTTTTTAAAATGTCGGGGAAGATCGTCCGCACCAGCAACATCACTCAGTCCGCCGTCGGCAATAAAGATGGGCTCTGGACGACTGTCTTCGCGGCAGCCGTTTTTATCAACGACGACAACTTGCCCGTTGAGACCGGAAAGCCTCAAGCGGATGCAGCTTGGGGCAATGGAGATGCGAACCAGGACGAAATATCAAGACAAGTTCCCGAACCTCACGGGCCCGCAGCTCGCCAGCCTGAGGAGGCGGCCAAACCCCACCCGGCCGGCAGTGACGGGAAAGACGTGCACCCTGCTCCCGTCGAACATGGACATCAGCTAGATGCAACTCACGATCAGCAGGAAGTAACAAAAGCCCTACATCGAGCATCGGAACAAAAAGTAGAGCCCTCACCACGAGGAAAGGACACCTCCGCGGTAGCAGAAGACGGTGTCCTCAAAGCAGGGCGCCCCAGACTTCCAAAGCCTCTTTAAGTTTTCTTTCCCTCTTATCTCTTCACGATCCACAAGTCACGAGCACGGCCTTTTACTTTTTCCTTCAGATTAAAGTCATGCGTCCGAAGATTGCCAAGAAAGCAAAGCCAGAGCCCGGCGGCGGTCCGGACATTTTCACACAGCAACTTACGGCCAGCCAGAACCATTTCGATAGCGTGCCCGGTTGACCTCTGAAAGGCATCTATGAAGGCATCCACAAAGACTCGTACGCGTTGCTGAGGTATGACGACCCGCAGAACCTTCACCGGCGAACCTTGTCCCATTTGACGAATATTGTGAGTGAAACCCGCGTCCCTAGTGAAACACAGATCGTAGCTTTGCGCGACTTGGCGATACAATGCTCCGTTGTCGACGCCCTTTAAGCGTAAACGATTTACGGAGTCGGCTTGATGGCCAAGTTGTTGAAGGGCAACTAGCAGGGATTCCGGTAAATTCTCTTCTAGGAGAATTTTCACCTTGCGGCAAGAAGATCAGAGCGGGCTAATTCTTCGAGAGTTCCGCGAATGGCCTCCTCGGTGAGACTAGGATACTCCTTCACAATCTCAGAAATCGTCATGCCAGAGGCCAGCCATTCCAACAGCAGCGCGACAGCAATTCGCGTGTCGCGAGCCCGGGGTTTCCCTCCCAGATGGTCGGCGTCTGAAACAATCCAGCTCATGGATTTCTCCCTAAGAACTAAACATGAGCCTAACATAGTCACATGATCACTTCCAGCCTGGTGTAAGCTCTGCGAAGCCTGATCTCTTCGAGGTTTTGAGAATTCTCGAAACGTGAAAATTCCACGATCACGTCTTTTCCCTGCCGCCTTCCGCCTAAGGTGAAAGTTGCGAGTGAGAGATGAAATCCCAGATCCAAGACCCGACCCAACAACCGTAGCTAACGAACGATAGAGACAAGCTTTTCTACGATTCGATCAACGGATTCTGCGGGCAACCTACGGACCGTTTTTCGGACGAGCGCCTGACTCAAGGTCACCACCTTTCCCGCTTTAACCAAAGAAGGTTTAGGCAAGCCTCCCTTTTTCTGCTCTTCGGAACTCATTGGAGAATCGCTCGGCTCCGGTTCTTTTGGGACTTGTGAAGTGATGGCTAGAAGGATGGCGCCAGCGGAAGAATCGTTGAAGTACTTCGAGCTTATAACGAGGGCGGGTCGTTGCTTCTGGGTGGTTAGGTCTGTGAATGGGAAGGGAACCAGGATGACATCGCTGCGGTTAAAGCTCATCGTGGATTTTATCCTCTGGATTGTCCCAGAAGCTAAAGGACGGCTCGGCAAGCCTCGCCCACAACAAATCTTCGGGAGTTACGTCGAGCGCCTTCGGAAGCCAGCGGAGAAGCTCTTTCTGCTCATTTTTCGAAAGCTGCTTAATGTCCTCGAAGATCTTATCAACCCTTTTTGCCATGGCTCCTCCTATAGCGTGATATTCTATTCGCCGGGGCTTAAAAGGCAAGTCACGATCGCAGTCTTTCCCTCACGCCTCACGGCTCAAGCCTCTCGCCCCGGAACATTCTCTCATTTTCGCAATTGCGAAAGCGTGAAAGTAGCCTTTGAGGGTTGTTTGTTCATTCGACCTTTTGAGAATTCTCAAAAGGTGGAAATACTCGAGGGGTCACGAATCACGCTCACAGTTTTTTCCTGTTGCCTTCCGCCTCAAGCCTCACGCCTCTTAGTTGCCCACTGCTTTGAACTTTTGGACCCTTCGACCGCCGACCGTCTCGCCGATGAACAAGTCGCCCTTGGAGTTCATTGTTATAGTATGTAGGAACGTGAACTCGCCGGCCATGTGGCCCAGCCGGCCGAAACCCGACAGCGTCTGACCGCTCTCGCGATCGAGAGTCCAAATGACCTCATCCAGGCCGTCGGCGACGTACATGTACTTCTGAGCTTTGTCCCGCGACAAGAGGATCCACCACGGTGACCCGTTGCCCGGAAGGTCCGCTCTCCTTCTTTTAATAAAGATATTCTTCTTGAAGTTGCCCATCTTATCGAAAACCTGGATGCGCTTGCCGTCCCGGTCCGCTACGGATAGGAGGCCGTCGTTCCCGAGCACCAAGCAGTGCACAATCCCCAGGAACACGCCGCCCACGCCTGCGTCGCTCTCGGCCTTGGTGGCCTGCCGACCAAACTGGCGGATGTAGTTGCCGTTGCGATCGAAGACCACGACGCGGCGGTTGCCGTAGCCGTCAGCAATGTACACGTCGCCGTTGGCCGGATCGACGGCGATGCTCGACGGCCTGTTCAGCAGCGTATGGCTCGAATTCAACGCGGTACCCTTTTCCGTGCCGTCCGACGTGTCGAACTTCCCTTTGGTGCCAATCTGCAACAGCAGTTTGCCGTCACGCGAATATTTCTCGGCTATCGCATCGGTGTTGCCGCCTATCCATATATTCCCCTCGTGATCGAAGTAGCAGTCGTGAATGCCGCTGGGGACGACCTTCGGATCCCCCCAGGAATTGACAACGTTGCCCTCTGGATCGAATTCGATCACCGGCGGCGCGGGCTTCCCGACTTCTTTTTCCTGGGCCGTCAGGTTAGTCGGGTCGGCGGTCCGGTTCACAATGAACACATGATCATTCGAATCGACGCAAGTGCCGCCCACATTCCCGGTGACCCAGTCATTTGGCAGCGGCTTGGGCCAGAAAGGGTCCGCTTGAAACTGGGTTGACGTCGGTGACGCCTGCCCGCGCAGCAGGTCGTGTGAAAAAGGATTCCAGATTCCCGCAACGATCCCCGTTATGATCGCGAGCCCGTAGAGATGTATTCTAGCTTTCACGGTGTCCTCCTTCCACGATGGATTTAAAGATTGCCAAGAAAAGAAAGCTCGACCCCATACAGACCTCGCACCCAACTCCCGCCTTCGCTTGGAATGCCAAGTTCAAGACTTGAGCCGATTATACGACGCCTTGCCTTATTCACCCATGCAAGCCAGACTCTTTATTTCCCCTTTTGCTTTTCGTTGCCGAGCGTTCTATTTAGTAAGAGATGTTTCTAACGTCTTTTAGCGGAAAGCCATTCCGGCGAAATTATTATCGCTTGACAGTTAACCTACTTTAACTTACAACCCACCAAACAAACAGAACTCTTACGGAGGGTTGGATTATGAGAACGCGCGAGAACAGCTTCAGAGGTCTCCTTTTGGCTGCTTTTCTATTAATGATAGTCTCTCAACCCTCGACGACCTGCGCTCAGTCGGACCATACGTCACGCCTTGTTGAAGGGGCGAAGAAAGAAGGCGCGCTTCTCTGGTACACCGCACTCAATCTAAACGATTCGGATATGCTGGTCAAACGTTTCGAACAAATATACCCTTTTATCAAGACGGAAACGCTGCGCCTGAATACCTTTAGCCTTCTTCCAAAGATCCAGACTGAGGCAAGGACCGGCGTTTTCAAAGCCGACGTGATCGAAATTGCAGGAGTCATGGGACATATCTTAAAAAAGGACGGGCTGCTCGCGAAATACATCTCACCGGAGTCCCGGTTCTATCCGGATTCAATGAAGGATCCCGATGGTACATGGACGAGTTTCTTTCTGAATACGCACGTGCTCGTATACAACACGGCACTCGTCAAGAAGAACGAGTTGCCCAGAACGTATGACGAACTCACCAATCCAAAGTGGAAAGACAAAATTACAATGGTCGAGGACTTCGATATTTTCGGAATGATGTTGAAGGTGATGGGTAGGGAGAAGGGCTTAAATTTCATGCGGCGTCTTGCCGCTCAGGAAGTATCGCTCAAAGACAGTTACTCGCTGGCCATACAAGGAATCTCATCGGGCGAAATTCCTTTGGGCGTTAATCTTTACGGCACGCGAACGGAAGAGTTCAAGAAAAAGGCGGCTCCGGTTGACTGGGTCCCTCTGGACTTCGTTCTCGCTTCCCTAGAGCCCCTATCCGTAGCTGCAAAAGCCCCCCATCCCAATTCGGCCCAACTCTTTGTCGATTTTCTCCTGTCAAAGGAGGCTCAGAGCCTTATGCGAACCCGCTTTCGTATCCCTTCACGCCCGGATGTTCCTCCGGACCCGCCGGAACTCACCAAGGGACTGAAGCTGATCGCCACCGACTTATCGCTCGCAGAACAATCGAAACAGCTAGCTGAAGAATTCAGGCAAATATTCAAATCCCGTTAACGAGGATGCCGTGGAGTATCTGGTCAGAGGACAATTCGTATTGACCATGCAGGAGCGCTTCGGGACGGACGGAATCATTAAAGATGGCGCTGTGCACGTTTCGGGGAAAAACATTATCGAAGTAGGCCCGTATGAGGACCTCAAGGCCGTGTACCCGACGGCGACCGTCATCGGTTCTGCGCGCTTTTGGGTTTTGCCCGGTTTCGTCAACGCGCACCAGCACGGTAAGGGCTTAACTAATTTTCAACTTGGAGGGCTGGACGACTGTTTTGAGATTTCTCGCTTTTCACCCGAGCCCCTGGCAAACGTCGAGCCTTACATTGATACCCTTTATGGCTGCTTGCGGATGATTGAGTCCGGAGTGACGACTTGCATCCACTATAACTCAAGCCGTGGTCCGTCCTCTTACGAGACCGATGTGCGGGACCGGATGCGGGCCTACCACGATTCCGGCATGCGAGTCTCATTCGGCCTCGATATCCGTAATCGCAACCACTTAGTCTATGGAGATGAACAATTCATCAAAACCCTTCCTTCCCCTCTAAAAGAACAAGTTGTCGAGAAATATACCAGGTCGCGCACCTTGGCGCCCGATGACTATTTCCCTCTAGTCAAAAAGCTTTCAAGCGATGTCAGGGAAAATGGCCAGGAACGAGCAAGGCTTTTTCTTACTCCGGCCGGACCGCAATGGTGCACGGAAGATCTTTTACGGGCGATTCGCCGCGCGTCTGACGAGCATGATCTGGGCTCGCAAATTCATGTTCTGGAGACGAAATACCAACGCTCCTATTTCTCTACCGCCTATGGAAAGAGCGGGATCGAGTGGTTGAACGATCTGGATTTTTTGACTCCGCGGGTCAGCATAGCGCACGGTGTGTGGCTAAACCGCAATGACATAAAGCTCGTGGCAAACAAAGGGAGCAGCATCGTTCACAATCCAAGCTCAAATTTGAGACTTCGCAGCGGCATTGCGCCCCTTCCGCTCTTTTACGAGGCGGGCATAACGTTGGCGACGGGCCTGGACAGCAGCCCCTTAAACGATGATTCGGACATGCTTCAGGAAATGCGCCTGAGCGCTAATCTTCAGCGCGTTCCCGGCGCCGGCTCAGACCTAGTTCCCCTTAAGGAGATTTTTAGAATGGGGACGATCAACGGGATGAAGGTCTTGGGATGGGCCGAAATCGCCGGGGCATTAGAACCGGGAAAGCAAGCTGATTTGGTTTTGCTCGATTCGCACGGGCTTTCGGAGCCTTATCTGGCTCCGCACCAAAACCCCGTCGACACGCTGATATATAGAGGCAAGGCTCATGATGTGGATACGGTTATGGTAGGCGGAGAGATCCTTTACCAAGGGAAAAAACACGTTCGGCTCGATAAGGAGTCGATTCACAAGAGGCTCAAAGAAGGCATCGTCCCGCCGTTGCCGAGAAAGAGCAAAGGTCCCGAGGCGGATCTGCTCCCGCACTTGCATCGTTATTTTGCGTCGTGGGATCAGGACCCGGCGGTGCCTTTCCACAAGTTCAACAGCGTTGAATGAATAAAAACATCGGGAGGAATCCATGCGACTTGCATTGACTGAGGCTTACATCATGACCGGGTCAAAGGGAGTTATAAAGAAAGGGGCTCTTCTGATTAATGACGGCTTGATCGAAGCGATTGGGGAGAATATCAAGCTGCCCAAGGATGCCGAAGTTTGGAACCTCAAGGGCAAGGTCCTCATTCCAGGAATGATTGACGCTCACACTCACCTCGGTCTCAGACAAGACGGCGTGGGCGCGGACCAAAGTGACGAGGATGAGATCAGCGACCCCGTGGTCCCACACATCCGGGCCCTGGATGCCATTAATCCCGCCGACATCGCTTTCCGCGATGCCCTAATGGGCGGGGTCACTTCCGTCGGAATAATGCCGGGAAGCTACAATGTCATTTGCGGCCAACCGGCCGCAGTGAAAGTGGTCGGGGAGACCGTCGAAGAGATGCTTCTGCGCTCGCCAGTGGGAATGAAGATTGCTTTTGGCGAACGTCCCAAGAACGTGTACGGTGGCCTCAAAAAGAGCCCGATGACCCGGATGGGTATCGCCGCCATCCTTAGAGAAGCGCTCGTAAAGGTGCAGAATTATACCGCGAATAACAAAGGACCGCGGGATTTGCGCCAGGAAGCCCTCATCCCCGTACTGAAGAAACAAATTCCGCTCCGAGCCCACGCCCATCGCTCCGACGACATCATGACGGCAATCAGGATTGCAAAAGAGTTTGATCTTCAATTGGTCATCGAACATGGCACCGATGGATACAAGGTAGCCGCCGAATTATCAGAAGCCAAGGTGCCCGTGGTTCACGGCCCCTGGCTCAAAGTGCGAGGCAACTTGGAACAATCCGGCAGGAACGTAGATGCGCCCCGGATACTTATTGAAAGCAACGTACTCACGGCTTTTTCAACGGATCACCCGGTTATACCCATTCAGAACCTCAGGATGCAGGCCACGACAGCCGTTGAACAGGGCGTAAGCCCTGAAGCGGCGCTGAAGGCCATAACCATTCATCCGGCGCAAATTATGGGGATCCACGACCGCGTCGGCAGTTTGGAAAAAGGCAAAGATGCTGATGTTGTCGTGCTGTCGGGACCCCCATTCGAGGCGGGCACAAGAGTCGAGGCCGTAGTCGTCAATGGAAAGGTCAGTTGGAAGCGTGACGTTGAGAGATTAAGTTCTTAAGACGCTCCTACCTTCCTTTTTGTTAGGTGAAAGGCATCATTGCCCCAGTGAGTCTCGTCATACCGGACGTTTCGACATTTCGAGAATTCTCGAAACGTGGAAGTGTGCTCTACGATCACTGCATTTTTCACTATTGCCTATTGCCTCAAGCCTTATGCCTTCCTTCTTTTGGAATTGCGAAAAAGTGAAAGGTGGGAGTGATAGATGAAATTCAAGATTTATGATCCGACCTTAAATCTTTTTCCATAGAGATAGAAAATACTTGACGGACCTTCTCCGCATAGATACGCCGGTCCCGAACCCCAAATGAGTCCACTGGGATGGGATCACAAAAGGTCAGCTTGAGAGGGACTGGATCAAGGAGGATACTTCCCCGCTTGAGGGCCTGAAAAGTCCCTTCAATCAGAACCGGGACTACGGGGATTCGGCTTCGAATCGGAAGAATGAAAAGGGCCGTCTTAAACTCTTGGATCTTTCCGTTTGGGGTCCGCGTCCCTTCGGGGAAAACAACAACCGAAATTCCCTCCTTGAGGAGATCTGCCGCCCGTCTCAGACTTTTCAGCGCCTTCCAGGGATTTTTCCGATCCATAGGGATCTGGCCGGACCTCCTGAGAACCGAGCCCAGGAAGGGAATTGAAAAAACCTCCTCCTTGATGATGTTACGAAAATCATAAGGAATATAGGCGAAGGCCAAAAGGGTATCGAGAAAGCTGGAGTGGTTCGGCATAAAGATATAGCTGTTCTTAGGGTTAAGACGTTCTTGCCCTTCGATATGAACCCGAAGTCCTGCTAAGGCGAGGCTGGTCCTGGCCCATTGCGCAATACACCGATGCGCCAGATTGCCATTAGCGTCAAAGAAGCTGGCGATATAGGTTACTACTGCCCACAAATACATAAGCGGAAGGAAGAAAAGGATAACGAAAACCTGGTAGGGGAAAAGTAGTGCTTTCCGCAGCACACTCTTGGTAGACCTGTGAGGCAGACTGAGCAATCCCATAGGGGGAGTCAACCGTCCGCATGGAGCCTGAGGGCTCTACAAGCTGCTAGACCGTTCTTCTGACTTGATTGGTTGCTTACATCCGGCACAACAATGAGGTATTTAGCCATGGACGGTCGCCCTGTTACTCACGTCTATTAGCGTCCCACCGTGCCAGATGGAAAATAAGATCTAAGAGGAGGATCATTATCAGCGGGGGAACAATGACCAACATGGATGCCTCCTTGTTATGCCTGCCGCCGAAGATAGGTCCGTCAATAGTAAGATTCTCCCATTACGCAATCATGGCTGTCAACCTGAGATTTTCCTTGGGTTCGCCCCATGTTAAGAGTAAGAGCAAAGTTTACGTGATGGAACCCAACCCAGCCAGAGAAAAACGCAGGTCCGCCGTGACCTACTAACTACCGGTTATTTGTACTTGAAAAATCTTTTCAGGATTGGGAAGTTACTGCGGTCTGCTACCACTTTGACACGCGCATGACCGGAGCGACCTGCCTCGGAGCGATGGTGTAGCGGGGCTTAAAGAGCAAGTCCTGCGGGTCCAAACCGAATCTGAAAATCAAATTCGCCGGTTCCCTGGTCTGCGTATATCTCCCGCACATAGGATGTTAATTCACGCTCTCTGTCCGCTTCCGGCTCAACGTGGAATGGAGAGAAGACCGAGGCCGCTTAAGCGATCTCGGCTCCCAAGGCCCGTTTGAGATTCATATTCATTTATTCGGCCTGACCCCGGGTATCCCATGGTTCGGTATCATGCTGTACGCAACCGTCGTTCCGCCGGGACGAAACGAATCTCGACGCGACGGTTCAGGGCTGCGGCGATGCGGTTGAGCATTGCCAGAGAGTGTCCCTCGTAATCGGCGTCTTCGAGACGGCAAATGACCGATGCTGTGGTGCCGACAAGTTGTGCCAGTTGCCGCTGGCTAAGACCGGCGTGGGTCCGCAGGGCGGCGATTTTGCGCGCGACATGATCGTTGGCCCGCGCGGTCTCCAGCCGGGTAAGCCGTTCCGGCTTACCTTCATAATAGCGGCGATGGAGGATTTCCACCGCATCCATGGTTTGTCTTCTTTTTGTTTTTGGCATGATCAGCCCTCCTTATAAGTATGCCGTTCGGGATCCAGTTCGAACTTCCGCTTTCTCCGGATCGCCTCCTCGATCTCGCGCGGCGGCACTTCACGCTCCTTGACTAGCCCATGGGCAAGAACAGCGGCAACCCGCCCATGAAAGAAATAGAGCATGCGATAATTCATGCCCCGAAGTCCGACACGCAGCTCGTAAATGCCATCCCGCAAATAATCCGTTTCCGGGCGGCGCAGTTCATGGCCCACATCTCGGAGCCGCTCAATCCGCACCCGGCACTTATCTTGTGCTTTAGCGGGTAGACGGTCCAGCCAATCGAGCACGGGAACGGTCTCCGAGTCCTGCCGGTAAAAGACAACGGCAATCTTAGGCATGGCACTTCCTGAGTATGTTCGCATTTTTGCGAACAATGGTCAAGAGTGGTCAGAATACAAGACGTCGAGGCGAAGTAAAGGCATGGATTACTAACTACGCGCTATTTTCAATTTCGGTGGTTCGAAGGGCCGCTTTTGGTGGAATAGAGAGAAGACGAGGCGGCTTAAGCGATCTCCGCTCACAAGGCCCGCTTGAGATTCATATTCATTTATTCAAGCCCGACCCTCTAACATCTATTCATCCTTGCCACTCGTCACGTTCGTGTTTTTCCTCGCGCCTTCCGCCTCACGCCTTTTTTCTCTTCATTTTGACCTTTTGAGAATTCTCAAAAGGTGAAAGTTGGGAGGGATAGATGAAATTCAAGATCCAA
>WNFH01001397.1_pt1 | contig 27682 bp, 24 predicted proteins | sample 5400411 | NCBI WGS metagenome assembly WNFH01 (sample SAMN13153347, study PRJNA577476) | soil metagenome | isolation source: 200 cm saprolite under Douglas fir tree site 2 hole 3 | place: USA:California | collected 2015-04-18 | reverse complement strand
AGAATCCTTGGTGTTGACAGATGGGGATCGTTTGTTATGATGCCACAACTCAAAGGGCGCATCCTGCTCCAGCGGAAAGCTTTCATGGCACTAAAGAATAATTTGGAACGACTTCGTGAGCTTAATCACCTGGTGGATGCGAGTGCGGGTCACGACAGAGCCCGGCGCCAGCATGACCAAGGAAAACTTCTGGCCCGTGAGCGGCTGGATATTCTGCTTGACCATGGCAGTTTCGTTGAGTTGGATCGCCTGAGGACGCATGACTGCAGCGACTTTGGCATGGAGAAAAAGAAAATTCTCGGGGATGGCGTGGTGACAGGCTACGGGACCATAGATCGCCGGCTTGTCTATGTCTATTCCCAGGACTTCACGGTGTTCGGCGGCAGCCTCAGTGGGGTCGTGGCGGAAAAAATCTGCAAGGTGATGGACTTGGCGCTGAAGAACGGCGCGCCAATCATAGGCATCAACGACTCCGGCGGAGCGCGGATTCAAGAGGGCGTTGAGAGCCTCGCCGGATATGCGGATATCTTTTTAAAAAACGTGCTCACCTCCGGTGTGGTGCCCCAGATCTCTGCCATTATGGGACCGTGCGCCGGCGGAGCGGTTTATTCACCGGCCATAACGGATTTCATTTTCATGGTCAAAACGAACAGCTACATGTTCATCACCGGCCCGGATGTCATCAAGACAGTGACGCATGAAGAGGTCTCTAAGGAAGAGTTAGGGGGCTCGGAGACTCACAACGCCAAGAGCGGCGTCGCCCATTTTTCCGCTGAGAGCGAGAAGGAATGCCTCTTGATGATCCGGGAGCTCATGGGTTTTCTCCCCAGCAACAACATGGAGGACCCTCCTTTCCACCCGACAGAAGATGATCCCTTAAGGGTCGATAAAATGCTTAGGGATATCGTGCCTGAAAATCCCAATCGTCCGTATGACATGAAAGAGCTGATCTCTGGGGTAGTGGACGAGGGCTATCTTTACGAGGTGCAGCGCGATTTTGCGGCGAATATCCTTATCGGCTTTGCCCGGTTGGGCGGGAGACCCGTAGGGATTGTCGCCAATCAACCGGCGCATCTCGCCGGCTGCTTGGATATCGATGCCTCGGTTAAGGCGGCCCGCTTCATCCGATTCTGTGACTGCTTCAATATTCCTTTGGTCACCTTCGTCGATGTGCCGGGATTTTTACCGGGGACGGCCCAGGAATACGCCGGCATCATCCGCCACGGGGCGAAGCTTCTTTATGCCTACGCAGAGGCCACGGTGCCGAAGTTGACCGTCATCACCCGCAAAGCCTATGGCGGAGGTTACATCGTCATGTCCAGCAAGCACCTCAGAGGAGACATCAACTTTGCTTACCCCACCGGAGAGATCGCAGTCATGGGCCCGGAGGGAGCCATCAATATCGTCTTTCGCGACACCCTGGAAAAGGCCGAGGATCCGGCTAAGACCCGGGAGGAGTTGGTGGAGCAGTATCGGGAAACCTTCGCCAATCCTTTTAAAGCCGCTGAGTTCGGATATGTCGACGCGGTGATCTATCCGGAAGAGACTCGTCCGATGCTGATTCGATCCTTGGAGATGTTGAAGAATAAAAAAGACCAAAACCCGCCCAAGAAGCATGGAAATATACCGCTTTAGTTCTCCTCACGCCTACGCCTCACGTGAGAGGTGAGGAGTAAAGGGTAAGGGGTAAGGTGTTTAAGCGCATTTTGATTGCTAATCGCGGGGAGATCGCGGTCCGTATTATCCGCGTCTGCCGCGAACTGGACATCGAGACCGTCGCGATTTACTCCGAGGCCGATCGGCACTCTCTCCATGTGATGTACGCCGATTACGCCTATCTGGTCGGCCCCCCTCCGTCTGGACAAAGTTATCTAGCCATTGACCGCATTCTCGAGGTCGCCAAAGAGAGCCGCGCCGAGGCGGTGCATCCCGGCTATGGCTTCTTGGCCGAGAACAGTGAATTTGCGCGCCGATGTCAGGAGAGCGGGATCATATTCATCGGTCCTTCGCCGAAGGTGATCGATCAGATGGGGGATAAAGTGAAGGCGCGGGCCATCATGAAAGAAGCCGGCATACCGGTCGTCCCAGGATCCGATATCCTCGGCTCCGAAGAAGAGGTGACGAAAGCCGCGCAGTCGGTTGGTTATCCTTTTATGTTAAAGGCGGTGGCGGGTGGCGGAGGCAAGGGATTGAGGATGGTCCGTTCCTCGCGCGAGATCCTTTCAGCCTATCGAGTGGTCCGCTCCGAGGCCGCTTCCTCGTTCGGCGATCCTCGGCTCTACATCGAGAAGTATTTGGATCGGCCGCGTCACGTCGAGGTTCAAATTCTTGCCGATAACTACGGCAAGGTGGTGCATCTCTACGACCGGGAGTGCTCGATCCAACGGCGCCACCAGAAAATCATTGAAGAGTGTCCGGCCCCCGGATTGGATCCCCGGACGCGCCGCCATATCGGCAGAATTGCTATTCAGGGCGCTCGGGCGGTGGGCTACGTGGGAGCCGGGACTCTGGAGTTTCTGTTGGATCGGGACAAGAATTTTTATTTTCTGGAAATGAACACGCGCCTCCAGGTCGAGCATGGGGTGACCGAAAGAGTCATAGGGATTGATCTCGTCAAGGCTCAGATCGAGGTGGCCGCCGGAGGTTCTTTGCCCTGGCGTCAGCGCCATATCAGCCCCACGGGGCATGCCATTGAATGCCGAATCTATGCCGAAGATCCGGAAGCGGACTTCATGCCCTGTCCGGGAAAGATCGAGGGGCTCAGATTGCCTGAGGGCCTGGGAGTGAGGAACGACTGCGGGGTCTACGAAGGGGCTGAGGTGCCCATTCACTACGATCCGATGATCGCCAAGCTGATCGTGTGGGGAGAGAATCGGGTCGAGGCGATTTTGCGCATGCGCCGCGCTCTGCGCGAGTACCAGGTCAGAGGTATCAAAACGAACATTCCATTCCACCACTGGATCCTACGCCACCCGCGCTTCATGGCCGGAGATTTCAACACCGGCTTCGTCGACGAAGAGTATCGCCTGATGGGAAAAGAGGAACACTACCCCCACAAGAATATCGCTTTAGCCACGGCCGCCATTGCCGCTTTGCAGCGAGAGCAGCAGCGCGCCCTTCGACTTCTGGAACAGGGCGCAGCCGAAAAGTCGCGATGGCGCGAGGGGGGAAGGAGAGAGTCGTTGCGGCTCATTTCCCACTTCCCTAGCCGGGGCTGGAAAAAGTAAAGGGATCGGGGATTATGGCCTTTATCGGAAAGTTGGGGGAACAAACTTACACGGTAGAGATCGAGGAGCTCGATAAGTCCTACTATCGGGTGGCGGTAGAAGGAGCCGAATTTTTCGTGGACGGGGAAAGAACCGGTCTCAGCAATTATTCTCTCATCGTGGATAACCGCTCGTTCGAGGTGGATGTTGATATCTCCGAAGATGAATACAGAGTCCTGGTAGACGGAAGAAGCTACCATATTCACCTCATAGACGAGCGAAAGATGCGCCTGGGCGGTTTTCAATCGGGCATTCAGCTTCAAGGACGACAGGAAGTTGCGGCGCCCATGCCGGGCAAAGTGATCGCTGTCCTGGTGGCGGAGGGGGATCGGGTGGAGAAGGAGCAGGGTCTGGTGATCGTTGAGGCGATGAAAATGGAAAACGAAGTCCGCTCTCCCATTGCTGGCGAGGTCAAGGAGGTGAGAGTGAAAACCGGGGCGGCTCTCGAAGCGGGGGACATCCTCGTCGTGGTCGAGTAGAAACTTTGCTGCAGCGAAACCTGAAAACAAAAAGGCCCGAGCTCTCGCGAGTCGGGCCTTTGAGTCACGAAGCGGGAAGAAAGATCAGGCAGCCGATACCTCAAGATTGTGATGATGGTGTGACTTCGAGACCGGACCGATCCCCTGGATGATCCTCTGCCAACTATCCCCTTCATCGTCGCTATAAAAGATATCTCCATCCGTGGTTCCGGCAAACAGGGCATAGCCGCCATTCCAGACGTCCATCGCCGTCGCTTCGAAGTTTGCTCGAATGTGCTCGGGCAGCCCCCCGGTCAGAATCTCCCAGCTCTTGCCGCCGTCCCTGCTGCGGGCAATGCGCGCGTCGGCAGTATGCAACTTTCTCCAGGTGCCGGGGCCGGTTTTTGCGCCGGCAACGAACATCAGGTTTCTATTGCGCGGATGGACGATGAGCGGGTCGACGTATCCGATCCTGAAATCCCTTGGCGTAAGGCTCTTCCAACTCTCGCCGCCGTCCTGGCTGACGCAGACGCCGGCTATGTCAGTCGGCCCGCCATTGGTCGTCGGCATCACCAGGTATACTTTTCCCGGATCTGAAGTAGGAACGAATACCCGATGCGCATCCGGGTTGAGACCTGAAACCGTCCTCCAGCTTTTCCCTCCGTCCTCGCTTTTTAGAAAGCCGCCCACTTCGACCGCTGCATAAATGGTATCGGGCCGCCTGGGATCAAAGGCGAGACTCTTGACGTGCGCTTGGTGTGGCGGGCCAGGGAAGGTCCACTTCTCGACGCCCGGCACCTGGCGCAAGCCGGGAAACTCACTCCAGCTTTGTCCCAGATCGTCACTATAAAAGAGATGGGCGGGCTCGGTTCCGGCATAAAGTCTGGGCCGTCCCCCGACTTCCTGGAACGCCAGCGAGTAGATCTCAGGCTCCCGGATGCCGTGGCCGCTGCTTTGCCAGCTCTTGCCCAAATCTTTGCTGGCATAGAGACCCGCGCCATAGGTGCCCGCAAAGAGCGTCTGGCTCGAAGGCTCAAATACGATTGTGCTTATATGTTTTCCCGGTAGAAGCGTCTCTTGTGAGCTCCAAGAGCCGCCGCGACGCACAAAAGAAAAAATTCCATCGACGGTGCCCACCAAAAGCTTATCCCTTGGCGATTCACCCGTCGTCACCATCTGGCCTCCAGGAGACAAACAGATAAACATGGTTCTTCCTCCTTTCGTCTTTTACAGGTGTTCTTCCAACGACCTTTTCAACGTTGTTTGCGGATGCAGCATGCCTTTGTGCCGAACATCTTCTATTTATTAGAAAGACTCGAAGTCGTCAATCAGGCCCTTGCGGCCATTTTGATTCTTAAGATAGCCTACGAGCTTCTTTCCGCTTGGCGCGACTCCAGCGCCTCCAGGCACCTGTCAATCAGGGTATCAGGGTTTTCATCAAATAAAAGAGTCGCAGGGGTTTTTTTCTTGCAAAAGTTTACGACCTCTTGGATATGGTCCGCTATCCCGCTCGTTCCTTCTAACACGCCGATTACCTTCCCCTCATCGTAGGCAATCGTGAATTCGTTTAGCGTGCCGGTGGCCCCGCCGAAAATCACCACGATGTCCGAAGAGCGGACATTGACGACGTTCCGTCCCTTCAGGCCAAAGCCAGTGTAAATGATAATTTCCGTGTTATCCTCCGGCAGCCCATAGCGGTTCGCATGCTCTTCCCGATTGGCCGCTGGGGAGACCCCCACCACAAGCCCGCCGTTTCTCTTTGCCGCGCGCGAAACCAAATCCGGCAGACCCGTCGTCGCACCTGTGATGAGAATACAGCCGCGTTTTGCGATGGCCGCTCCCAGTCTTTCCGCAAGCTCGCCCAATCGTGCCTTCTCAGCAGTCGAGAAGGCATCGCCGGACGCCCCCATCACACCCACGGTTGTCTTTTTCATAACTGCCTACCGGCAAGATAGGGCAAGTTCAGGAGAGGCGTCAAGCGGCGCAGGCAAATGGATATCTTTCCCCTCGCCCTGGAAATCGGATATAGGTATGTGACTGAGACGTGATAGGGCCTACATTTCTTTGATCCTATGAAGGTCGTTCTCATCCAACCGCCGGTCCAGGATTTTTACGACACCGATGTGCGGCTCCAACCCATTGGGCTCTGTTATCTAAAGGCGGCTGTCAAAAAATATCTCCCGCAGGTGGAGGTGATCATCAAAGACTATCATCGGGGCTGCGGCCGGAGGACTGTGTCGCCTCCGAAAGCGTTGGACTATCTCGCCGAATACTACCCTGTGGCCGACAAGTCTCCCTTTTCATCTTTTCATCAATACTATCACTTCGGAATGCCGTTTGATGAGATTGAGGCCGCACTGGCCGAGATGAAGCCGGACGTTGTGGGAATATCTTCGCTCTTTACGCCCTATTATCGGGAGGCGCTCGAAGTTGCCGCGCGCGTGAAGAAAAGACTTAACGTGCCGGTTGTCATGGGCGGTTCGCATGCTTCGGCGGCGCCGGCGTCACTGCTTTCCTCGCCGCACGTCGACTACGTCATCCGCGGCGAAGGGGAAAAGCCGTTTGTCGGGTTTCTCCGTTTCCTGCAGGGACAAAAAAGAATCGAGCAGGTGCCGAATCTTGGCTACAAAAGAGGCGGTCAGATCTGCCTTAACCCGGCGGAGGATAATTTTTCTCTCGACGAGCTGCCGTTCCCAGAGCTGAGTGATTTCGCTCCTTGTAGTTACGATCTGGGCGGGAAACCGCTGACCTTCATGATTACTTCTCGGAGCTGCCCGCACAAATGCTCCTTTTGCTCCGTCCATACCACTTTCGGCAAAAACTACCGGCTCCGTTCGCTGGAGAACGTCCTAGAGGAGATAGAGTTGCGCTATCGTCAGGGTTACCGCGTAATCGATTTTGAGGACGACAATCTAACCTACTATAAAAGCACCTTTAAGGAGCTCTGCCGTCGCTTGATCGACCGCTTTCCTGAGCACGACATGGAGTTTGTCGCAATGAACGGCATCAGCTACCTAAGCCTCGATGATGAATTATTGGATTTAATGTTTCAGGCCGGCTTTTCCCATCTGAACTTGACGCTCGTGAGCTCCGACAAAACCGTCCGGGAAACGACCAAACGGCCCCATACGCTTAATGCCTATTTAAAGGTGGTGCGAAAGGCGTTCCAACTGGGATTCAAGATCGTGTCATACCAGATTCTCGGGCTGCCGCATGAAAGTCTAGACAGCATGATCCAGACTCTCGCGTTCAACGCGCGACTTTCCGTTCTACTTGGCGCCTCGCCATTCTATCGTACGCCTGACGCGCCGATCGCCCGCGGGTTGGACTTCACCGAGGAAGACTATCTGCGGGCGCGCCTTACGGCCATGGCCGTCGAGACTCGGGAGTTCAGTCGGGAAGATATCTACACGCTCTTTATCACCACACGCATCATCAATTTTCTCAAGGGCCTCCCGCTTTCTTGTTCTACTGATCTCACCGAGGTGTTGAGCCGCCACTGGAACGACGCAAGGACGCAAATCGGCTTTGAACTGCTCAAACGGCTCGCACAGAGCCGTGTTCTCTGCTTCTGGGCCAAAAAAGGTTTGGTAGAAAATAAGAAATTCAAAACCGAGCTCTTCCTGCGCGTGCTACAGGAGGCCGGAGAGATTAGCTGCCAGAACGGATCGAAAATTGCGGTTAGGGAATTCGCGCGGTCTCCTGCTCCTCGCGAGGCTCTAGCGTCCCTCTCGCCGACCGCCGCGCACGCTGGCTAACGTGATATTTGATAACGAGCGTTGGATCGAGGCGAGAAAAAATCTGTTTGTCCTGATATCCGAGGCGGGGTATATTAGCCCCGTAAAACGCTTTGATATTTTATTTGGAGGCGGTTTTTAATGTCTTCGTCGATGCGGTTGCGGGAAGAGTTGGACAGGATGGTCAATGTCCAATTCGAGACGCCGGAATTCGTTCGTTTCCTAAACGTTAAATACACCTTAAACCGGGCGCGCTTCTTCGCCATCCATATGGCGCTCTACACTAAGAATCGCAGGGACTGTTGGGGCTATGTCCAAGGGGCATGCCCGCTCGACGTTAAACAGGTCATCTGGCGGCACGAGAGCGACGAGCTGATCAACGATCCGAGATGCGAGACGGATCACTTCGCTCTGCAGGTGAAAGAGTGCCGGCTCTTGGGAATCAGTCCCGAAGAGGTGGAGAAGGCCGAGCCAGTCCCGCAGGCGCGCGCGGCCCACTATGCATGGACTTATTTGGCTTTGCAGCAAAATTGGCTGGCGGCCTTTGCCGCCTCGTCTATCCTGGAGAGAAGGAACAACAACGAGATCGTCAAAGGAGGGGCGCTCTCTCTTCGCATCGGCAAAAAGTGGCGCGAGGAGCTCGGCTTGGATTGGAAGGACATGCCTTCGATGGAGGTGCACAAGGAGGCGGACAAAGAGCATTCCGATATGATGTGGGGCGTCTTCGAGCGCTATGCGGCGAGCGAGAGCGGCCATCGATCTGTGATCGAGGGCGCGCGCGAATCTCTCACTATTGACAGAGCTTATCGCCTTGGATTAGCTGTGGCTATGGAAGGAATTGAAAGCTGAGGAGTTGTCATGGAAGAGGTTAGAGAAGTGCTTAAGACTCTGAACCGCATGGTCAACGAACAGTTTGAGACGCCTGAGTTCAGGCGCGTGCTTAAGCTACCCCTAACCAAGAATCGGGGCCGTTTTTTTATGGTCCAAAACGCCCTCTACACGAAAAATCGCCGGGACTGCTGGGGCTACGTTCAGGGAGCGGCTCCGCTCGACGTCAAGAAGCTGGTCTGGCAGCACGAGAGCGACGAGCTGATCAGCGATCCGCGCTGCCAGACAGACCACTATTCTCTGACTGTCAAACAGGGAGAGGTCCTGGGGCTTACGCCTGAGGATTTTGAAAAGGCGGAAATTCCGCCTATGGTGCGCGCCTGCTTTTATGCTTGGCTCCATATCGCCGGCCGGAGCCCGTGGCTTACGGCCTTTACCTCGTCCCAGATGCTGGAACGCCGAAACAACGGCGAGATCGTCAAGGGCGGAGGCTTCTCACTCCGCATGGGACAGAAATTTGAGAAGGAGTTGGGGATTAGTCTGAAAAAGATGGTCTCTCTGGATGTCCACTCAACCGCCGACACGGAACACTCAGACATGATGGAGCAGGTCTATCTCCGCTATGCGGCCACGCCCGAAGGGCGCGAGGCGATACTCCACGGCGCCAGAGAGAGCATGGCGATCGATCGGGCCTATCGGGGCGCGCTGGCCCATGCGATGGAGCCGATAGAGTAGTTGTCTGGAGTAATCGGAACAGAAAGTGAGGAGGATTGGATGAAAGATTTGCCATTGAATAAAGCGTCAGCCTTTTCTCAAAAGAGTCCTTATGAGATCTGGCAGGAATCGGAGGGAGTCCCGGTTTACAAAGGGTTCATCGCCGACAATCTCCTCGGGCAAAAGCTCGCAGATTGGGAGCGGACAGGAGGCAAAGGAGGCTTTGTCAACCTCGATGGCGCCGGGGGAACCTGTGATGCCATCGTCCACGAGATTCCGCCCGGCGGAGAGCTGAAACCTCAACGACATATGTTCGAACAGATTGTCTTCGTCATTCAAGGGCAAGGGGCGACCACCATCTGGAATGAAGGCGGGAAGAAGCACACCCTCGAGTGGCAGACAGGCAGCCTCTTTTCGCCTCCGCTGAACGCGTGGTATCAGCACTTCAACGCTCAGGGAAAAGAGCCGGCCCGCTTGGTTTGCCTGACGGACGCGCCGGTGATCATCAATCGCTATCGCAATCTCGATTATGTCTTCAAGAATCCCTTCGTGTTCGCGGACCGCTATCAGGGCGACGCCGACGAATGGGGCAAGGGCGGCCACTACCTCGAGGAGGTCAAGCGCGGCCGGGTTTGGTCGTCGAACTTCATCGCCAACCTCTGGGAGTTTCAACCGAAGGAGTATAAGGAGCGCGGCGGAGATAACCGGACCAGCCTGTTTCATTTCGTGGACAACACGATGAGCGCCCACATGTCGGAGTTCCCTGCGGGAAAATACAAGAAGGCGCACCGGCATGGGGCGGGCGCGCATATCGTGGTCCTTACGGGCTCCGGCTACTCGCTGCTCTGGCAGGAAGGAAAAGAGTCCGAGAAGAAGCGCGTGGAATGGGGGCCGATGAGCATGTTCGTGCCGCCGATCCAGTGGTTCCACCAGCATTTCAATCCCGGGGGACAGCCCGCGCGCTATCTGGCGCTGAAGCCCTGGGGCTTTAAGTTCAAGACCGAGGATCTCAAGGACACCGGCGAAGATGTGAAAAAGGGCGGGGCGCAGATCGAATACCAGGATCAGGAGCCGGTGATCCACCGACTCTTTGAAGAGGAATGCCGCAAAAAAGGCGCTGAGGTCCGCATGCCCCAGTTCGCGGCTTGAGCATCGGCGGACAACCGTTAAGCGATAAGAACAAAAAGGCCCGAGGCTCTAATGAGCTCGGGCCTTTGCATTTTTAAAACCGCCGCCGACATATTCTACAAAGTGTCAACGAATAGTTCTGATGTGTAGGGAAGACGGTTGGAAACTGTTATAGCCAATTCCTCTTGTGCGCCTGTCGTTAAACGTTGAGCCATACGACATGAACATTGTGTTGATGGGCCATCCCTCTTTGCCTACCGGATAACGGCCATCTCCGCTGCGCTGGTGACGCCTATTCCCAAGTTCCCCAGGAGTCCGTCGCCGTTGCTGTAAATCCAACCGTGAACTGCCAGGGACTGGCCTCGGGCCCATGCGCCTTGCACAACAGGTGTCTGGCAAACGTGGGCTACCTGCTCGATGAAGTTCAGCTCGCATAGGCGGTCGTGCTGCTCTGCCTCTGAGGGCAGGGCAGCCAGCGTCACGCTATGCTTTTCGCGCACGGCTTGGACGTGACGCAGCCGGTTGTCGAACAGGCCTAGCCGCCTGCCGCGCAGAGCGGCGAGCACGGCGCCGCAGCCGTAATGGCCGCACGCGATGATGTGGCGGGCCCGAAGCACCTCCACCGCGCGCTGGATGACCGACGCGCAGTTGAGATCGGTGCGGGCCACGACGTTCGCGACATTTCGGTGCACCAACAATTCTCCCGGCAGTAAATCCGCGATCTCGTTCTCCGGTCCGGTGCTGTCGGAGCAGGCGATCCAGAGATACGGGGGCGTCTGTTGGCGCGCTGGCCGGGGAAAAAAGTCGGGATCGCGCCGCGTGATTCCGGCAGCCGGTTTCTTCTTTTTCTTTATTAGACCGCTAAAAACGCGCATATCGTTTACAAGATTTTGCTATCCTGTTGTCTGCTGGATTGCAAGACTAGACCCGATGAATGTGGCTCGCCTCGGCGCCTGAGACTCTGAATGAGTGCTAAACTTATACTTTTACATGCTCGGGCCGGACGCCGATGCCGATGAGCCAGGCGGGAATGCGCCGCAGGAACGGAAAATTTGCGATGAGTCGTACTGGCAGCGGCGGCTTAAACGGTCTCGCGTCGCCCAAGACCCGCGCTATGATCCTCCGCTGGATCACGACCTGTATCCACTGGGTCACACGCGTGGGAAGCTCGCGCCGCTTTTGTACCGCGCGCAAGTGATCGATCGTTGATTGCCCCTCGCGCAGCGGTCCGGCAAGAATATTGGCCGCGGCGACCGCGTCCTGAATCGCCAGGTTGATGCCGACGCCGCCGACCGGAGACATCGCGTGCGCGGCATCTCCGATGCACAGCAGGCCGGAACGAAACCACCGGGACAAACGGTCAACTTGGACGGTCAACAGCTTCACTTGGTCCCAGTCGCGCAGCTCGTTTGCCCTGTCCGTCGCGTACGGCGCAAGCTGCGCCACTTTCTCGCGGAAGGATTCAAGACCCTCCTGGCGAATCTCTTCAAACTGACCTTTGGGGATGACGTAGCCGCACTGCCAATACTCCCCCCGGTTGATCGAGATGAAGATTCGCCCGATGTCAAAGCGGCCCATGGTCTGCGAGGGATCGTCCGGCCTTCGGGAGAGACGAAACCACAGCACGTCCATCGGTGCGCCAAAGTCTTTCACCTCGAGGCGGGCCTTCTCCCGCACGATCGAGTGGCGACCGTCAGCGGCGACGACAAGGTCGGCGCGCACATCGATCGGCCCGTCTCGCCCCGTGGAGCACACTCCAACCACGCGCCCGGACTCCTCGATAAGGCCAGTTACCTCGGTTTCCATCAGCAGACGGAATGCCGGATAACACGCCGCTTGATCGGCAAGGAAGCTGAGGAAGTCCCACTGTGGCATCATCGCGAGGAACTTGCAGTGCGTCGAAAGGCGAGTGAAGTCCGCGAGCGTCAGCTTCATTGCGCCGACCTGTCCGGTCAGCTCTCGGACTTCCTGGTGCGGCAGCTTGAGGAATTCATCCAGCAGTCCCAGCTCGTGCATGACTTCGAGTGTTGACGGATGGATGGTGTCGCCACGAAAGTCGCGTAGAAAATCGGCGTGTTTTTCCAGCACGAGGACGTCGACTCCGGCGCGTGCCAGGAGAAATCCAAGCATCATGCCGGCCGGCCCGCCGCCGGCGATGCAGCAACGCGCGGAAATGCCGTTGTCCGTCATTTTCTCTTGCCGTTAGTTCCGCACCGGAGCTCTGTTGCGCTATCGGCAACCAGGTAACTCCGACAGTCCCGGTGCCTGTCCGTCGGGGATACGGCACTCTATTAAAGGGTCACTCATTTCAAGCTCGTTCTCTATGGAGGCTCAGCGAAACCAATCGCGCTGCTGTACGATATACTCCGCCGTGCGGTAAGCCAGCGCCGCTATGGTGGTAGTGGCGGGATAACCGGACATGATTGGAAAGACGGAAGAGCCGATGATGAAGAGGTTCGGGACGCGTCAAGATTGTGGGGTCTGACCTCAGGGACTACCCCGCTGGGAAATTAGTCATTTATAGAGCTGCTTGAAGAAGCCCTCCTTCTCGAGCTCCTTCAGAAATCGCGTGTTGACGAAATCTTCGGGCTTTTTGTTCATTACAGCGGGGACGCGTTGCGCCACTTCGTCCATGGCGTTACGCACGCCCTCCAGGTTCGGATAACCGTCTTGATTGGTAACCTGCAGATAGCTTTGGTAAGTCGCCTCTAGAATCTCAGGATCGGTGGTCTTCAGATACTTAGTAATGGTTTTTTTGGTCTCATCTTTGTGCGTGGCCGCGTAGTGAACACCCTCCATGAACCCTTTGAGGAAGTTTTTGACCATCCGCGGGTTTTCCCGGGCGAAGCGGTCGGTGGTTTCGATTGATTGCTGAGGATAGGGAATCCCGAGCTCCGCGATATTGACGAGAATCAGAAAACCTTGCTTTTTGGCGGTCAGGTCCAATGGCGGAGAGATGATTGTGGCATCAATGACGCCGGCTACCAAGGCCTGAAAACGGCTCGGCTGCGTGCCGACTTGAAGAATCGTGAGATCCTTGGCTGGGTCGAGGCCGAATCTTTTTAGGACCAACCGGAGCGATGTGTCCGTTCCCGAGCCGAAGCGACTGATAGCTATTCTCTTTCCTCTGAGCTGGTCCCACTTGGTTATCCCCTTGGCGACAACCAAGCTATAGGGAGGCGTATTAACACAACTGGCAATAATGATCGTGTCTGCCCCTTGGGAGCGCGAAGCGATTGTGACTGGTCCCGATGTAACGGAGATTTGGACATCGCCTGAGAGCGCGGCTTGGGCCAAGATGGAGCCGGCGTCAAATACAACGAGGCGAGGATCGATACCGTACTTCCGGAAAAGGCCCGCATCCTTTGCAGTGAAAGAATAAATCATATTAATTGCGGGGCCGGCAATGCCCACGAACGGTTGATCCGCGGAGTGAGCTGAAAGGGGGCGGGCGAGCAAAAGTGTAAATACCAGTAGACCACGAAGGAAAGTCACAGTAGCTTTATTCATTCTTTCTCCAGTCGGGTTCAAGTTTTGTTTTCAAGTTCGGTGCAGCAAGGCAAGGAATCATGCGTTCCTTGCTGCCAGCCAGCCCACTCTTCTGCAATTATAGCCTAAATCTCGGCAGGCTTCGAGATTTAACATATGGGTCTGTCATATGTGCCATGAAAGGTTCACCAAGGCAAGGCATAGCCACGCTCTGCCGCGGCGTGCGCGCTGCCGACCGTCGGCTGGCCGGCGAAAGGAAGCTCCTGCTTCGGTGTGAAAATTCTCAGCCGATAGTCGGCAAGGCTAGATGTGGGTGGTAAAACAAAAGTGGTCTCCGATAAATTTGTCCACGCGGCGATTTGCTGCATCTCATCCGAAGTTAATCCTTCAGCCCCAATGACCACGGCCACCGGATTTCCCCAAAACGGTTTCTGCGTGAAGACGTCAACCTGCTTGAAGGGAAGAGATTGCATTTGGTAGCGCTACTTCCCGGCGGGCCGCGGGGATAGGTTCACTTGTAGAGTTGCTTGAAGAAGCCCTCCTTCTCGAGCTCCTTGAGAAAGCGCGTGTTGACGAATTCCTCGGGCTTTCTACTCTTTACGGCCGGGACGCGTTGCGCCACCTCATCTATGGCATTGCGCAGGCCGTCCAAATTCGGGTATGCGCTATAGTCGGTCACCTGCAGATAGCTCTGGTAAGTCGCCTCGAGAATCTCCGGATCCGCGGTCTTCAGGTATTTGGTAATTATTTTTTTGGTCTCATCTTTATTCGCGGCTGCGTAGCGGACGCCCTCTATGAATCCTTTCAGGAAGCTCTTGACCGTATGCGGGTTTTCCCGAACAAAGCGATCGGTGGTCTCGATCACTTGCTGAGGATAGGGAATTCCAAGCTCAGCCATGTTGACAAGAATCTGATAGCCTTGCTTCTTGGCGGCTAAGTCCAACGGTGGAGAGACGAGCGTGGCGTCAATGCTGCCGGCCGCTAGGGCCTGGACACGGCTCGGCTGTGAGCCGAACTGAAGAATCGTGACATCCTTGACTGGGTCGAGGCCGTATTTTTTAAGGACCAAGCGGACCGCCGTGTCCGTCCCCGAGCCGAAGCGGCTGATGGCTATCTTCTTTCCTCTGAGCTGATTCCAGTTGGTTATTTCCTTAGCTGCGATGATGCTATAGGGGAGCGTATTAACGCAGGCGGCGACAATGATGGTGTCTGCGCCTTGGGAGCGCGCAGCGATGACGGCCGGTCCCGAGCTAACGGACATTTTAACATCGCCCGAGAGCATGGCTTGGGCCAAGAGGGAGCCGGCCTCAAAGAGGACGATCCTGGGATCGACGCCGTACTTTTGGTAAAGGCCTGCATCTTTTGCAACGAAAGAATAAATCATATTGATCGCTGGGCCGGAAACGCCCACGATGAAACTATCCGCCGAGCGAACCGAAACAGGGCGGACGAGCAAAAGTATGAATATCACCAAGCCGCGAAGTAAAGTCGCAGTAGCTTTATTCATTCTTTCTCCAGTCGCTCTTAACTTCTGTTTTTAGCCTCGGTGCAGCGAGGCAAGGAATGATGCGTTCCTTGCTCCAGCCATGCCACCACTTTGCAATTATAGTCTAATTCTCAGCAGGGTTCGAGATGCGCATATGGGTCTGTCTTAACTGCCATGAAAGGTTACCAGGGTCAAGGACGGTCGTTAAGGTGCCCGCCAGGAAAGCCCGGAGGATTCGGACGCGGACACACCTTATATTGTATTAAGCCGCTCGGGACGGGCGTAGCGTGATCACCGTGTGAAAGACCAGGGGATTGAGGGCGATTGAAAGCAGCGCGCCCGCTAGAATCAGATCCTGTCCTTCCGCTGGCAATAAACCGAGGCTCAGTCCCAGGCCGGCAAGAATGAAAGAGAACTCGCCGATCTGCGCGAGGGCCGCTGAAACCGTCAGCGCGGTGTCGAGCGGGTAGCGCAGCGCCAGGACGATGAGCGTTGCGGCCACCGATTTACCGACAATGATGATTGCGAGGACCGCAAGCACTTGGAGCGGCTGCCGGATCAGAATGCTTGGGTCGAAGAGCATCCCGACGGCGACGAAAAAGAGCACGGCAAAGGCGTCCTGCAACGGCTGCGAATCGGTTGCCGCGCGGTGGCCTAGATCCGATTCGTTGATCACGACGCCGGCAAAGAACGCTCCCAGGGCAAAGGAGACACCAAAGAGGTTGGCCGAGCCGAACGCCACTCCGAGCGCGAGAGCGATCACGGCCAGCGTAAACAATTCTCGCGACCCGGTGCGCTCGACTTGCTTAAGTAGCCACGGGAACACGCGCGTGCCCACTACAAGCATGAGCGCCACAAACAGAGCTACCTTCCCCAACGTGAGGCCGAGTGTCCCCCACAAGCCATCTGCCGCTCAATCTTCCCTGTGCTTCCAGGGCGCGCAGCAGCACGACCGTGCTGGCCACTGACAAAGCCAGCCCGAATACCAATCCGGCCCCGAGGGACCATCCCCATGAAAAGGCAATGCCGATACCCAGCACTGTCGCTACGGCGATCTGTACGACCGCGCCGGGCACTGCGACGGCTCGCACCGCCAGAAGATCTCGCACTGAGAAATGCATGCCGACTCCGAACATGAGCAGGATCACGCCGATCTCGGCGAGCTGAGGAGCAAGCTTGGGGTCGGCGACAAATCCCGGTGTAAACGGTCCGACGGCTACACCGGCCAGCAGATAGCCGACAAGCGGCGGCAGGCGCAGACGCACGGCGACGAAGCCGCCGACGAAGGCGAAGGTCAAGCTGACGGCGATGGTAGCAATGAGCGAAGTTTCGTGAGGCATGGTGTAAATCTATAATTTGATCTTGCCGGAGCCTCCAAGACAAGTTTCACAATGCAGGCCAGGCGCGGAGAGCCCTATAGATTCTATTGCACCACAACTGCTTCTCCCTTGTTGATCACGACCTCGCGGATTTTAGCTGGAAGGTTGAAGGGCGCGTCGAGATCGAATCCTTCGGGATGTTCGGGCGTGCGCGAGAAGAAAGTGACCAGCTCCTGCAAGATAGGCTTCGGCAACGGGACGCCGTAGATTTCCGCAGATTCGAGTTGAAACTGCCCTTTGCCTTCGTGCGTGCGGAGAACAGCGCGCGCGGTCACGGGGACTTTGCCGGAAATGTAGCTCAAGGGGTCCATTAGCCCTTGGGGGCTCCGGTGGCGCTTGTATTCGTCGAGATCCACATAGACAAGCCCGGCCAGCCGGCCGTCTCCAACAATAGTGATCTGCGGATTGGTTAGACCCTGGGGAATTTTATCTTTCGCGCTGAAGGTCAAGTAGGAATTGACCTCGTTTTCCGAGACCGGAGTTCTTCTTGCCGCTACCGTAAGAGCCGAGCCGTTCTTCGTGATTTCCTCTATCTTGCGCTGTAACCGGTCGCCTGCCTCCCTCGAGAGCTGAACTGCGGCTGCGTTTGAGCTATTCAGACTCAGTGCCAGCAGTCCCAAGAGGACGCTGCGACCGACCTTTCTGAAAGAACGATTCATAGTGCAATTGTACTCTTGCGGCGTTTTTGTGATTGTCCGTATAATTTTCCTTCGTGTCAACATATTGTGCTCGTCATAAAAGATTAGCGGCGCTCTATGCCCTTTGTTTCTGGACGAGATCGGTAGCCCGGCCCATTGGCGGCCTGCGCCAGATTTCCACTTTACAATTTCCATCGTCCGCAGTAAGTTCTTTCCGTCCAAATCGTTTTACTCGCAGCACCTGGCAAGGCCAACCTCGACGGACACGGAGGTGACCGATGAAGAGCGTTAAGGATATCCTGGAGGTCAAGGGTCGAAATGTCTGGTCCATCGGACCGGAGGTTTCGGTGTATGACGCCATGAAGCTCATGGTTGATAAAGGCGTCGGCGCGCTCATGGTCATGGAGGGCGCGAAAGTGGTCGGCGTTATCTCGGAGAGGGACTATGCGCGGAAGGTCATTCTCGAGGGACGTTCCTCGCGGACCACGCAGGTTAGGGAAATTATGACGACTCACGTGCTGTACGCGAGACCCGATCAAAATATCGAGGAGTGCATGGCGGTGATGACGGAGAAGCGCGTTCGGCATCTGCCGGTCATGGAAGAGGAGCAGTTGGTCGGGGTCATTTCCATAGGCGACCTTGTGAAATCGATCATTACCGAGCAGAAATTCATTATGGAACAACTGGAACGGTACATTGCCGGATAACCAATCGGCCTAACGAGGGCCTCTCCCTTCGCCCGTCAGGAGCTTCCCTCTAAAGACCCCCCGAATAACTTGGATTGGCTTCTGCTCCTTCATCGACAGGGCTATAGTTTCCCCACCCTGACGGAATTACTTTCCTATAACAAAGACCCTCAGGATCATTGAACAAAGTTATTGGCTGTGTTAGACTTTTTTTGGTTTCGGTGTCGAGGGAGTCATTAGGTGAACCAGCTCTCAAAAAATATCGCCTTTTGGTTGGTTCTGTTCGTTATTTTCCTCCTTCTCTTTAACGTTTTCAGCAGGCAGCATGGCCGGGAACCTGAGGTCGTGTTCAGCGACTTCATCGCTGCCGTGGAGAGGGGCGAGGTCAAAGAGGTAACGATTCAGGGCCACAACATCCAAGGGAAGTATCAGAACGGCGAGCGCTTCAGGACATTCGCGCCCAACGACCCTGAGCTGGTGAAAAACCTGCGGGAGAAAAAGGTAACGATTGCAGCCAAGCCCGAGGATGAGTCTCCGTGGTACATGGTGCTGCTGGTTAACTGGTTGCCGATGCTTTTGTTGATCGGTGTATGGATCTTCTTCATGCGTCAGATGCAAGTGGGGGGCGGCAAGGCGATGTCGTTCGGCAAAAGCCGCGCGAAGCTGCTGACTGAAAATCAGCATAAGGTGACGTTCAACGATGTCGCGGGGGTCGAAGAGGCGAAGGACGAGCTGCAGGAGATCATCTCTTTCTTAAAAGATCCAAAGAAATTCACCAGACTGGGCGGTAGAATTCCCAAGGGTTGTCTCCTTGTGGGGCCTCCCGGGACCGGCAAAACTCTTTTGGCTCGGGCTATCGCGGGGGAAGCCGGAGTTCCCTTCTTCAGCATCAGCGGTTCGGACTTTGTGGAGATGTTCGTGGGCGTCGGCGCCTCGCGCGTGCGAGATCTCTTCGTCCAGGGAAAAAAGAATGCCCCGTGCATCATCTTCATCGATGAGATCGACGCGGTCGGGCGCCATCGAGGGGCCGGCCTTGGCGGCGGCCACGACGAGCGCGAGCAAACGCTGAACCAGCTGCTGGTCGAGATGGACGGCTTCGAGACGAACGAAGGCGTGATCCTGATCGCGGCGACCAATCGCCCGGATGTGCTGGATCCGGCGCTGCTCCGTCCGGGAAGGTTTGACCGCCGTGTGGTGGTCCATAGGCCGGACGTCAAGGGACGGGAAGGGATTCTTGGAGTGCATACCCGGAAGGTTCCCCTGGCCACGGACGTTGATATCAGCGTCTTGGCCCGCGGCACTCCCGGCTTTACCGGCGCGGACCTGGAGAACCTGGTCAATGAGGCGGCGCTGCTGGCGGCCCGCAACAGCAAAGAAAAAGTCGATATGAACGACTTCGAGCTGGCCAAGGACAAGGTGATGATGGGCTCGGAGCGCAGGAGCATGATCATCAGCGACGAGGAAAAACGCATCACCGCCTATCATGAGGGAGGGCATGCTCTGGTTGCCAAGCTCATTCCCGGAACCGACCCGATCCATAAAGTTACGATCATTCCCCGCGGAATGGCGCTGGGCCTGACGCAGCAGCTCCCGATCGACGAGAAGCATACCTATCCCAAGGAGTATCTCCTGAACAACCTGACGATTCTCTTCGGCGGGCGTGCAGCGGAGGAGCTGGTTCTAAACCACATGACGACTGGCGCTGGCAACGATATCGAGAAGGCGACCGAGCTGGCGCACCGAATGGTATGCGAATGGGGGATGAGCGCGAAGCTCGGCCCCTTGACCTTTGGCAAAAAGGAAGAACAGATTTTTCTGGGAAGGGACTTTACCCAGCAGCAAGATTACTCCGAGAGCACGGCCGTTGAGATTGATTCCGAGGTGAGACGGATCGTCATAGAGTGCTATCAGCGGGCCAAGGACATCCTCAGCAAAAACCTCCATCTCCTTCATAAGATCGCTCAGGCGCTCCTTGAGAAGGAAGTTTTGGACGGCCCTGAGATAGACGCACTGGTCCAGGAGTACGGCGGCGGGAACGGCGGGGACCCGCTGGCCTCGGCGCCCATCACGGCTCATGCTTAGATTGACCTTCCCAAGGATTTGCTAGCCCTCCGAAATTTTATCCCTCAACTCAAGCGTGAGTCGTTAGGCTGTGGGGGCAGGATCCTCACGGGAAAATCATTATCCTAGGCGGGGTAATGTTAGCAGTTATTGACGAGGACTGCAGTGATCGAGTTGCGCTGCACTTCCCAAGTGCTGATAGCTTACGTTGAGTTGGATAAACTACCATGGCGAACTTAGCCACTTCTATTCCCCAGGATCATCAGGCTCTTTCGACGCGTCATGGCGACTTGGATATGGGCCGGCGAACCCTGCTTATGGGAGTTCTCAATGTGACGCCGGATTCTTTTTCCGATGGAGGGAAATACATCGACGCGGAGGCTGCGACCGCTCACGGAGTTGAGTTGGCGCGCGAGGGAGCGGACATCATCGACATCGGCGGCGAGTCGACGCGCCCCGGAGCGCGGCCTGTCTCCGCTCAGGAAGAAGAGGAGCGCGTTCTGCCCGTCATCCGCGGGTTGCGTCGAGCCCTATCGATTCCGCTTTCGATCGATACCTATAAGGCCGACGTGGCGCAGGCGGCCTTGGGAGAGGGAGCGGACATCGTCAACGACATCAGCGCCTTGAGGTTTGATCCTCGTATGGCTTCTTTGGTTGCGGGTGAAAAGGTTCCCGTCGTGTTGATGCATATGCAGGGAACCCCGCAGACGATGCAACAGAGACCTTTTTACCGAGACGTGTTGCAGGAGGTGAAGGATTTTTTGCTGGGGAGAATCCGGTTTGCTCTGGAGTCAGGCGTGAGCCGGGACCGGATCATCATCGACCCCGGGTTGGGTTTTGGCAAAGAGTTGGAGCACAACCTGGCGCTTTTGGGGGGACTTTCGGCTCTTGCCTCGTTGGGTTGTCCCCTGCTGGTTGGGCCGTCACGCAAGGCTTTTATCGGTAAGCTTCTGGAAGCCGGTCCTGAAGATCGCTTGGAGGGGAGTCTCGCTGCGGCTGTGGTGGCCGTGCTGGGAGGGAGCAACATCATCCGGATGCACGATGTGAGAGAGGCGCGCCGGGCCCTGCGGATTGTCGACGGGATCCGGTTCGGAATATCGCAATCGAAGGAGCCCACAGGTGTCTGAAATCTTCGCGCACCTTCGCTGGCCGGATGTCTTGGACATCGGCCTCGTTGCCTTTGTCATCTATCGGTTGATCAACATGATCAAGGGCACTCGCGCGATGCAGATGATCATCGGATTGGTCGTAGTGCTCATGGCCTATGTTTCAGCCCAAGTGTTGGGTCTGTTTACCATCAATTGGATTCTGGAAAATTTTTTGGGCTCCATCATTCTGGTCATCATTGTGATTTTTCAGAGCGATATACGGCGCGCCTTGACTCAAGTCGGGGCGACGCCTCTTTTTGGCGGCCCCGATCGCTTCGAGCGGGGACAGGTGTTGGAAGAGATCACAAAGGCCGTGGTCGCGTTAGCAAGCAAGAGAATAGGGGGCCTGATGGTGCTGGAGAGGGAGGTGGGGTTGAACGAATATATAGAGGTCGGGACGCCTCTCGATGCCCGCGTGAGTCGAGAACTCCTGGAGAGCGTTTTTCTCCCGCATTCGCCGATCCATGACGGGGCTTTGGTGATCCGGAAGGGGAGGATGGTCGCTGCCAGATGTTTTTTACCTCTCAGCGTGGATCCCAATCTGAGCAGGGATTTGGGGACCAGGCATAGAGCGGCCGTGGGCCTGACCGAGGAGACCGATGCGGTCGCAATCGTCGTTTCCGAGGAGCAAGGAAAGATTTCGCTGGTCGTCGACGGAAGGGTGACTCAAAATCTCGATGGGCCGCAGCTGCGCAGTTCTTTAGAGAAGGTCATTGCGGGATGAAGAAGGCATGGGGAGGTCTTATTGCCGCGCTCAGCAGCAATCTTGGGCTGAGGATCTTTTCCCTCGCCTTTGCCGTGGGACTGTGGCTCTTCGTCAATGTGGGGCAGAAACCGGCGGAGTGGCCGTTTCAAGCGCCGGTGGAGTTTCGAAATATCCCGGCGGACGTTATGGTTGCGAATCAAGGAGTGGATCAAGTGGAAGTCAGGCTCATAGGGCCGCCTGCGGTGCTTTCGACTGTGGATGCGGACTCTCTGAAAGTCGTCCTGGATCTGGAAGGAGCGCGCCCAGGGAACTCCACTTTCCGCCTGGGGCCGGACTCTTTTAGTCCTCCGCGCGGCGTGAGGGTGGCTCGGGTGACGCCCGCCGTCATCAATCTCCGGCTGGATTCGGTTGTTGTCCGTCTCCTTCCAGTGACGGTTCGCTTCGTGGGGAAACCCCCTTCTGGACATAACGTGGCCCAAGTCGAGGCTAGTCCGGCGACAGTCAGGGTAAGGGGCCCGGCCAACGAGGTCAACCGAATGGCTTCTGTGGATACCCAGCCGATAGAGCTTGAGGGTAAAGGCGGGCAGTTCAAGAAAGAAGTGCGCCTCTCCGCCGATGGCAAGTTTCTCTCATTCTCTCCTGACCGTGTGACCGTCTCGTTTAGACTGCAAGAAGAGCTGGCGACCAGGGAATTTTCCCGTGTAGAGGTGAAGGCGAGGGATTTTACCGGCAAGTACACAGTAATCCCGCGTTCGGTCTACCTCCGTCTTTCAGGTCCCAAGCCGATTTTGGACCGGCTTCAAATCGGAGCCGATCAGGTCTATCTCGACCTTAAGAATTTGAAGCCGGGCAACCACAGCCTCCAATTGAGTCTTAAGCTCCCCGCTGAGATCAAGGTGTTGGAGCAGAAGCCGGATCGTTTTAAAGTGCGAATTTCCAGCCCAGCGACATGATTCGTTAGGGCAGAGGAGTCAGGAGTCATGGCATCGACACAGATGGAAAAGAAAAATCGGAAGAGGCATCTCTTCGGCACAGATGGAATCCGAGGCGTCGCCAACATGGAGCCGATGACCTCCGAGATGGCGTTGAAGTTAGGCCGGGCGATCGCCAGCGTTCTTCATGAATCGTTTGAGTCCTCTAGCTGGCCGGCAGGGGAAGGACTATCGGGTTCATCTAAAATGCGCCGCGGCAAGCCCAAGCATCGCTATAAGATCCTCATCGGCAAGGACACGCGCCTTTCGGGCTACATGCTTGAAACGGCGCTGGCCTCGGGAATCTGCTCGCTGGGCGCGGATGTTCTCCTGGTCGGACCTCTGCCGACCCCGGGCGTGGCCTACTTGACGCGCAGCATGAGGGCCGATGCCGGCGTGGTGGTCTCGGCTTCACACAACCCTTTTCAGGATAACGGAATAAAATTTTTCTCAGCCGAGGGCTTCAAGCTTCCCGACGAAGTCGAAGCGCGGATGGAAGAGATGATTTTCCAGGGAGAGACAGAGCGGCACAGGGTGACGGCCGGCGAGATCGGCAAGGCGTTTCGAATTTCCGATGCGGTCGGACGCTATATCGTCTTCCTCAAGAATACCTTTCCGCGTCACCTCACTCTGGAGGGATTGAAGATCGTCGTTGACTGCGGCCACGGGGCCGCCTATCGGGTGGCGCCTGAAGTCCTGTCCGAATTGGGAGCGGAGGTGATTCCCATCGGCGTCCATCCGGATGGCGAAAATATCAACCAGGATTGCGGCTCGCTCTACCCGGAAGCGGCCCGCAAGGCTTTAAGGGAGCATGGTGCGGATCTGGCGGTTTCTTTCGATGGGGACGGTGACCGGGCGATCTTTATGGATGAAGCGGGTGAAGTGCTGGATGGAGATTTCGTCCTGGCGATATGCGCCAAGGAGATGCAGAAGAAAGGGATCCTCAAGGGCAACACAGTGGTAGCGACTGTGATGAGCAACTTGGGATTGGCTCTTGCGCTGCAGGACGTCGGGATCAATGTGGTGCGGACTCCCGTGGGAGACCGCTATGTGGTCGAAGAGATGCTGCGCGGCGGGTACAACGTGGGGGGCGAGCAGTCCGGCCATGTCGTGTTCCTGGATCACAATACCACCGGGGATGGTTGTCTCACCTGTTTGCAGATCCTTGCGATCATGGTGGAAAAGCGCCAGCCGCTCAGCAAACTTAAAAAAATCATGACCCGGCTTCCTCAAGTCTTGCTCAATGTGGAAGTCAAAGAGAAGAAGGATATCTGCCAACTGCCTCGGGTGCGCCAAAAAATCGCCGCAGTGGAACGGGAGCTTGGAGAACGCGGAAGAATTCTGGTTCGCCCATCCGGGACCGAGCCTTTGATCCGAGTCATGTTGGAAGGAGAGAACGAGGAAAAGATCCGGCGGATGGCCCATGAAGTGGCAGAAGAGATTCGTTCTCACTTCGGGTGATCGACCGTGCTTCGCCTGGGCGTCAACGTCGATCATGTCGCTACGGTCCGCCAGGCCCGGAGAAGCGACCTGCCGGATCCAGTAGAAGCCGGTCTCCTTGCGGAAAGGGGCGGGGCGGATGGGATCACAGTCCATCTGCGGGAAGACCGGCGCCACATCCAGGAGCGCGATGTCGAGCTGCTGCGCGAGCGGTTAAGTGCCAAGCTCAACCTGGAGATGGCCGTGACTTCAGAGATGGTCAGCTTGGCCGAGAAATTTCATCCGGATGACGCCTGCTTTGTCCCTGAGCGCCGGGAAGAGTTGACGACGGAGGGCGGCCTCGACATTGTTGCTCACAAGAGGAAGATCGAGGAGGCGGTCAAGCGGCTTCAGGGAAAAGGCATCCGGGTGAGCCTCTTTGTCGATCCGCGAAAGGACCAGATTGAGATCAGCCGTGAAGTCGGGGCTCACGCGGTGGAGATCCATACAGGGCGATACTGCGACGCGCCGGCAAATCGCGACCGGGAGCTTCAGGAGGTCGTCGCGGCTTCTTCGTTGGCACATGGTTTGGGCCTGGAAGTTCACGGCGGCCACGGGTTGAATTACGAAAACGTCATTCCTATCGCCCGGATCCCGGAGATGGTTGAGTTAAACATCGGCCATAGCATTGTCGCCCGGGCGATCATGGTCGGGATAGAACAAGCAGTTAGAGAGATGAAAGCTCTCATAGAAAAAGCAAGAGAATAGGACCTTCAAGCTGTTCAAGTCGTCTAAGCCGTTCAAGGGTTTGAACTATTTGAACCGTTTGAACGATTTAAACTTTTTTAGCTTATGTTTGTCGTCACTGCTCAGGAGATGCGCGAGCTGGACCGGCTGACCATTGAAAAATACGGCGTTCCCAGTCTGACTTTGATGGAGCGCGCGGGAGAGGGAATCACCAAGGCGATACTGGATCGCTTCGGAAAAATCGCTCGGGGCGGCGTGTTAGTGGTGGCCGGAAAAGGCAATAACGGAGGAGACGGACTGGTGGTCGCGCGCCTGCTCAAAAAAAAAAGAATACCTTGTGAAGTGGTGCTGCTGGCTCGGAAGGAAGAGCTCTCTCAGGACGCGGCTCATAATCTGCGCGCGTACCTCAAGGCAAAAGGGAAGCTTTGCGAAGTAGCGTCTGACTCCCTGGAGCCACTGAGGCAACGATTGAAAGGGAAAAAGCTTCTCGTAGATGCCATTTTAGGAACCGGGCTTAAACAGGAGGTGCGCGGCCTCTATGCGGAGGCGATCGCCCTTATCAACTCCTGCGGGCGGCCCATTGTGGCGGTGGATATCCCTTCGGGCTTGGATGCGGATAGGGGAAGAGCGCTTGGCGCAGCCGTCAAGGCGGAGATGACCGTTACCATGGGCTATCCCAAACTGGGACAGGTGACCTATCCTGGGATCGATTCTGTCGGGGAGCTGGTTGTGGCGGACATCGGCATTCATCCAAAAGCAGTCGAGGCAGTAATGCCCAAGGCGGAACTGCTGGAGGCGCGGGACATTCGTGGGCTGGTTCCGTTAAGAGGGCCGGATACGCATAAGGGAACCTACGGTCATCTTTTGGCGATGGCGGGCTCCAGAGGAAAGACCGGCGCGGCTATTCTCAGCTGCCGCGCGGCGATGCGAGTGGGAGCGGGTCTGGTGACGCTCGCGGCCCCTCGATCTCTTAACGATATTTTCGCCGGCTCTCTGGTGGAGGTGATGACTGAGGCCTTGAAGGACAACGCCGAGGAAGAAATGGAGCCTCTCAACGATCAGAGTTGGCACCGGCTCCTTGAGAAGAAAAATGCTTTTCTCTTCGGTCCCGGGATCGGCGTCAATAATTCCACGAGCGCCGCTCTCAGATGGCTTCTGAGGAACCTTGAGATTCCCTGGGTGATCGATGCCGATGGGCTCAACAATCTCGCGGGAGAGCTGGAGCGGCTGCGCAGCGCCAAGACTCCGCCGATCCTCACGCCCCATCCGGGAGAGATGGCGCGGCTGATCGGGTCGGATACCTCTGCGGTGAACCGTGACCGGGTCGGCGTGGCGCGCAACTTTGCCGGCGATCATCGCTGTTATGTCGTGCTCAAGGGAGCCAGGACGGTTATTGCGACTATGGATGGAAAGGTCTTTATCAATCCGACGGGAAATCCCGGAATGGCGAGCGGAGGAATGGGAGATGTCCTTGCGGGAGTCCTGGCCGGATTGCTCGCTCAGGGATTTGGCATTGAGGATGCTCTAAAACTGGGCGTCTATCTCCACGGATTTGTCGGTGACGAGGCGGCGAAGACGAAGGGTCAGATTGGAATGATCGCTTCGGACGTGATTGAAGGGCTTCCGGGGGGGTTGAGGGCGCTGGGAGAGGGCGGAAGGCGAAAGGCGGAAGGATGAAAGCGGAAAAGGAGATATCATCCTTCATCCCTCATCCTTCATCCTTCGCTGTCCTATCCAAATCGGCCGCCGAAACCCGCAGGTGGGGCAAGAGATTGGGCCGGCTTCTCAGAGGCGGTGAGATCATCGGACTTAGCGGAGAGTTGGGCAGTGGAAAGACCTGTTTTGTCCGGGGCGTCGCGGAAGGGTTGGAGGTAGGCAAGGAGACGTGGATTCGAAGTCCTACGTTCACGCTGATCAATGAATACCACGGCCGGCTTCCCGTCTATCATATCGACCTTTACCGGTTGGGAAGTCGGCGTGATATGGAAGAGCTGGATCTTCGAGAATACCTCTTCTCTGACGGGGTGAGCCTGGTTGAATGGTTCGACTATCTTCCCTCCAGGGAAGTCGAAGATTATCTCCATGTCCAGTTTGAACATGGCAGTGGTAATAAGCGAACGTTGACTTTTACCGCTCACGGTGACCGTTACGAAAAAATGATCGAAGGTTTAAGAGTTGAAGGGATGAAGGGTTAGAGGAATGAGGCAGAGATGGCGTTGATCGTTCAGAAATATGGCGGGACCTCGGTAGCCAGTCCCGAGCGAATTAAGGATGTGGCCAAAAGGGTCCTCGCGACCAAGCAGGCAGGGCAGGACGTCGTCGTGGTGGTCTCGGCGATGGCCGGCGAGACCAATCGGCTGGTGAGCCTGGCCGAGCAGATTTCCGATTCGCCGGATGAGCGAGAGCGCGATGTGCTGCTGGCCTCCGGAGAGCAGGTCGCAGCGTCTCTCTTGGCCCTGGCGATCAGAGACCTGGGGCAGACAGCCCGCTCTTTTCTGGCGCATCAGGTTCGCATCGAGACTGATAAGGCATACGGCAAGGCGCGGATCAAGAGCATCGATTCGACTCGCGTGCTTCAGTCTCTTAAGGACGGGGAGATCGTAGTGGTGGCGGGCTTCCAAGGAGTGGACGAAGAGGATAACATCACGACCCTGGGCCGGGGCGGCTCGGATACCAGCGCGGTGGCGGTCGCCGCGGTGCTCAACGCCGGGGTCTGCGAGATCTACACCGACGTGGAGGGGGTTTTCACCACCGATCCCGATGTCTGCCCGGCGGCCAGGAAGCTCGACCGCATCTCTTACGAAGAGATGATCGAGATGGC
>WNFH01000650.1_pt1 | contig 27712 bp, 24 predicted proteins | sample 5400411 | NCBI WGS metagenome assembly WNFH01 (sample SAMN13153347, study PRJNA577476) | soil metagenome | isolation source: 200 cm saprolite under Douglas fir tree site 2 hole 3 | place: USA:California | collected 2015-04-18 | reverse complement strand
CCGGCCATGAAGGTGACGCGGCTCGGCAATCACATTGGCGCGAGGGTCGACGGCGTCGACCTGCGCGACCTCGACGACACTCGGTTCGCGGCGGTCGAGCGCGCCTTCCACGAGCACGGCGTCATCGCCATTTCCGACCAGCAGCTCGACGAGCCTGATCTCATCGCCTTCAGCCGGCGCTTCGGCGCGCTCGAGCTCAACGTGGCGAGCTCCTTCCATCATCCCGACTATCCGCATGTCAACATCCTCTCCAACAAGCGCCGCGCCGACGGCACGCCGATGGGATCGCCCGATGCCGGCCAGGGCTGGCATACCGACATGTCCTACAATGCCGTCCCCGCCCGCGCCTCGATCCTCTACGCGCTCGAAGTGCCCATGCGCGACGGCTTGGCCCTCGGCGACACCTTGTTCGCCGGCATGGGCGCGGCGTGGGACGCACTCGACCCGGCGCTCCGGGCGCGGCTCGAGCGACTCCAGGCCATGCATCACTTCGCCAAGTTCTATGACTACATGATCGAGGAGAAGGGCTCGCCGCGGCCGAAGCTGACCGCGGCGCAGAAGGCGGCGAAGCCGCCGGTCGTCCATCCCCTCGCCGTGCGGCATCCCTTTACCGGCCGCATTTGCCTCTATTGCGATCCCGGCTACACCATCCGCGTGCTCGGCCTCGCGGAGGCGGAGAGCGCGGCGCTGCTGCGCCGGCTCTTCGCGTTCCAGACGCGCGACGACTTTCTCTATCGCCACAACTGGCGCGTCGGCGATGTGCTGATCTGGGACAACATCGCCACCATCCACATGGCGACCGGCGGCTATGGCGACGCCGAGCACCGCCTCATGCACCGCACCCAAGTGCTCGGCGACGGCGACCGCTATCGCGCCGCAAATCCGGAGCGTCGCGCATAGCGCGATCGCTGGTGGGCGTCAGCGGTTGCTCTTGCAACCGCGAGAGCCCGCACCGTTCAGAAAAAGACGTGGATGGCCGGGGCAAGCCCGGCCATGGTGGCCTCGCGTCGTATTCCCCTCTCCGCGCGCAGCGGGGGCAAGAGCGGGCGGAGAGGGGCCTCGTACCGACAATCGTCATGCCGGCCTTGTGCCGGGCATCCACGTCTTTGCTTGCCCGGTGCGGGCTCCCGCGGTTGCAAGAGCAACCGCTGACGCCCGCCCGCGATCGCGCTTTCAGCGCGACGCGACGCGGTTCTCGAGCACGCCGATCTCGGCGATCTCCATGCGCACGACGTCGCCGGGCGCGAGGTAGCGCGGCGGCTTGCGGAAGGCGCCGACGCCGGCCGGCGTGCCGGTGGCGATAATATCGCCGGGCTCGAGCGTGAGATATGAGGAGAGATAGGCGATCAGCCGCGGCACCGGGAAGATCAGGTCGCGCGTGCTGCCGTCCTGCACCTTCTCGCCATTGACCCAGCCGCGCAGGCGGATGTCGGCGGGATCGGCGAACGCGTCGGGCGTGGCGAGGCATGGACCCATCGGGCAGAAGCCGTCCATGCTCTTGGCGAAGCTGGTCTGCGGCGGGCTCACATCGAATTGCAGCTCGCGCGCGCTCACATCGTTGAGGATGGTGTAGCCGCCGACATGGGCCAAGGCCTCGCCCTCGCGCACGAAGCGGGCGCGCCGCCCGATCACGACGGCAAGCTCGGTCTCGTAATCGAGCTTGGTGACGCCGGCGGGCTTCGGGATCGGCGTAGCCGTGCCGATCACCGCGCTCGACAGCTTGACGAAGATGCGCGGCTTTTCCTGCGCGGCGAGGCCGCCTTCGGCGGCGTGCGCGCCGTAATTGCGGCCGACGCCGAGGATCTTGCCGGGGTTCGGCACCGGTGCGAGCAGGGTGACGGCCCGTGGGTCGTGGCGGATGCCCGGCGCCCGCGACGCCAGGCCGGCGGCGACAGCGCGGCGCGCCAGGTCGAGCCCGGCCGTGCCGGCGCGCAACAGCTCGATCATGCTGGTGGCGATCGGCGCAAGCGGCGTGGCGAGGTCGATGATCGCGCCGTCGGCCAGCGCGCCCAGCCGCGGCCCGCCGCCGGGCGGTGCGAAAGTGACCAGCCGCATCTCAGCTGCCCGGCAGGCCGTGGATCTCCGCGAAGAAGAGATCCTGCCACGATCGCGGCGCCGTCTTGATGCTGCCGACCTCCTGCATGAAGCGCGCATATTTCATGGTCTGCTTCTCGCGCCCGAATTCCTGCGCCGCCGCCATCTCGAGCGTCACCGCCTGCACCGACACCTTGATCGCGGGCAGGGCGATCTTGTCGCGCCCGCTGAAGTCGCGCACCGTCTTGATGTCGGGATCGCGCGTGTTGAGCCGGAAGGGCTGCGAGTTCAGGGTCGAGATGCCGCGCCCTTCCTCGGCATGCGCCGGCGGCGGCAGCCCGGCGGCCAAGGCAAACCCCGCGAGCGCGAGGACGAGCCGCGATCCCGGCATGTCTCCTCCCCTCTCGGCCTGTTGTCCGGCGGCGCGCGGCGATGATAGCGGCGGCCGCGCCGATTGACAGGGGCGCAGGCGCGGGAGACCCGGCCGGCCTCCGCTGGCGCTCTCATGGTCATGACGCGTCCACTCGATGGTGCGGAAGCGGTGCGCAGATGGTGCCGAGATGGTGCAATGGGAAGCGCATATGTAGGTTTCACGTGGCACATTCGCGCTGCCGGGCGCGCGGCGGCCACGAAGCGGGCGCGGATTTCCGCCGGTTTGCGGCGCTCGCCCGCCGGAGCAGGCACCGGGACGGCGGGCACGCCGCCTCTGCCGATGGTGAAATGTATAGCACTTGCCGGACGCCGTCCTGACCAGGCGCGGCGCTACCGCTATGATGGCGGCCATGTGGGGGCAGCTTCGGCGGCTCGGCGCGCGACTGGCGACCGGGCCCAATCGCATCGCGCTGTCGACGGCGCTGCGCGGCACCATCGCCACGGTGACGCCGCTGGCGGTGCTGCCGACCTTGGGATGGGGCGAGCTCGCCTATCCGACCGTGCTGGGCGCGCTCAACACCTCGATGGTCGATGTCGGCGGCTCCTACCGCAACCGTCTCGCGGCGATGGCGCTGTTCGCCGTGGTCGGCCCGTGCCTGCTGCTGCTGGGTACCGCGGCGTCGGGACATTGGTGGCTGGCCACGCTCCTCATGTTCACCATCGCCGTCGCCTCGGGACTGGTGCGCGCGATCGGGCCCGGCAGCACCAGCTTCGGCATCAACACGGCGGTGTCGTTCCTGGTCGGGCTTTCCGTCGGCGAAACCGGCGGCCCCCACGAGCTCTGGGCGCTGGGCTTCGGCGGTGGCGCGCTGTGGACCATCCTGGTCGCGCTCGGCTTCTGGCAGCTGCGGCCCTACCGGCGCCTCGAGCAGGAGGTGGCCGGCGCCTGGGAGGCGGTGGCCGAGCTCGTCGCCGCGGCGCAGGCGGCGATACCCGGGTCGACCGTCGTCGCGCGGCGCCGGCGCGAGCAGCGCCTCGCCGCGCGCCACCGCGCCGCGCGCGACGCGGTGGAGCGGGCGCGCGAGGCCCTGGGCGAGATGCGCGCCGGCACGGTCGGGCCAGGCACGACGCTGGCGCAGCTCACCGTTCTCCTCAACGCCGCGGTGCGTATCGCCGCCGCGGCGGTGACGCTGGGCGAAGTCGCGACGCCGGAGAACGAGCAGCGCCGCGCCGCAATCGCCGAGCTCGAGCGCTTGTGCCGCGGCGTCGCGCGGATTCTGCTGCGTGGCGCGGGCGAGGTGGCGCTCGCGGCGATGCGCCAGCGCGTGCGCGACCTGGGCGCGAGCGGCGAGCAGGACCGCCACGCCGATCTTCTCGCCTTCGCGCAGGCGATGCGGCATCTGGAGAACGCCAACGAGGCGTTCCAGCGGCTATTCGGGCAACGCCGGCGGCTGGCCGATTTCCTGCGCCTGCCGATCGTCATCAACCGCCCCAGCGGCGCAGCGGCGGCGGCGCTCCGCGCACATCTGACGCCGAGCTCCGCCCTTTTCCGCCACGCGCTGCGCGTCGCCGTGGTCACGGCGCTGGGCACGGCGGTCATCACCCGCTTCGACTTCTCGCACGGGATCTGGCTGCCGCTCACCTCCCTGGTGATCCTGCAGCCCGAATATGGCGGGACCGTCGCGCGCGCCGTACAGCGCACGATCGGCACCATCGCCGGCGCCGTCGTGGCAGGGGTGCTGCTCGCCACCGTGCACGGCACCGCCGCGTTCGACGCCGCCATCGCGACGCTGCTCTTCGCCACCTTCGCGCTCATCCGCCGGCGCTACGGCTACGCCATCACCTTCCTGACGCCGATCATCATGCTGCTCACCGGCGCCGGCAGCGCCGATCCGTGGCGCGATGTCGCCGAGCGCATCGCCTATACGGTGGTCGGCGCGGCGCTGGCGCTCGCGGCCGGTTACGGCCTCTGGCCGCAATGGGAGCGCGAGCGCTTGAGCGACCGCCTCGCCCGCGCGATCCGGGCCGACCGCGACTACCTCGCGGCCGCGCTCGCGGCCCTCGGCAAGGCCGCCCCGCCCGATGCCGCGCTCGCCGAGCTGCGGCGTCATGCGGAGATCGCCGTCGGCAATGCCGATGCGGCCTTCCAGCGCATGCTCGGCGAGCCCGCGCATCGCCGCGCGCGTGTCGACACGGGTTTCACCCTACTGGTCTACATCCATCGCCTGTGCCGCCACACGATTGCGCTCGCGGCACATCTCGGCGCCGTCGCGGCACCCGATCCGGCGCTCGACACCTTGCGCCGGCTCATGGCGGAAGCGCTCGAGGATGTCGCGCAGGCGGTGCTCGACGGGCGCCCGCCCGCGCCGCGCCCGGCCTTCGACGAGCCGCTCGCCCGGCTGCGCGCCACGCTCTCGGGCGGCGGCGAGGCGACGCCCGGCGGCACGGTCGCCGCCCTCCTCGATCAGCTCGTCAGCGACGTCACCGGCCTCTGCATGGCACCGGTGGCACCGCGGGCGCCGGCCTGAGCCGCCGCTTCAATCGCGGAACGAAGGATCGCGCTTGTCGAGCTTGCGCAGCAGGCCCGGCCATTCGAGCAGGCCGTAGCGGCGGATGATCCCGGGATCGTACATGGCGATCGATTTGCGCACGGTCTCGGCGGGCATCTCGTTTAGCGCGGTATTGCAGGCCATCGCCGCCACCTGCGCCTGGCAGGAGCGCTCGAGCCCGTACATGGCGGTGAAGGCCTCGGCGATGGTGGCGCCGACCGTGAGCAGTCCGTGATTGCGCAGGATCATGTAGTTGTGCGGCCCGAGATCGTGTGCCAGCGACTCGCGCTCGGCCGGGTCGCGCTCCGGCGCGTTGAAATCGTGGTAGGCGAGCCGGCTGCAGAACCGCGTCGCCGTCTGCGTCAGCGGCAGCAGGCCGCATTTGAGCGCGGACACCGCCATGCCCGCGATGGTGTGGGTGTGCATCGCCGCGTTGATGTCGGGCCGCGCCAGGTAGAGCGCGCTGTGGATGACGAAGCCGGCGCGATGCAAGCCGTATTCGGGCTGTTGCTGGTACAGCACGGTGCCGTCGAGATCCACCTTGAGCAAAGCGGACGCGGTGACCTCGTCGAACAGCAGGCCGTGCGGGTTGATGAGGAAATGGCGCGGCTCGTCGGGCACCCGGACCGATATGTGGGTGTAGATCATGTCCGACATGCCGTAGAGATCGGCCAGGCGATAGCACGCGGCGAGATCGATGCGCGCCTGCCATTCCTCGTCGCTCACCCGCGAGCGCAGCGGCTTCACCCGCGCGTCATGGAGCGGGGCGGTCTTGGTCGTCATCGGCAATGCTCCTCGGCCCGGAGGGTCCGGGCCGGATATTAGCACAGGACAGAATGCGGTTGCCGCCAGGCCCGCGCGCGGCCGAAGATCATCGCCGGAGGACCGCCATGCGCAGACGCGATTTCAGCCTCGGCTTGGCCGGGCTTGCCGCCGTGCCCGGGCCTGGCGGGGCCGATCCGTGCGGCGGCGGCAGAGGCGGGCGAGGTGCGGATCGCGCGGCAATACGGCTTGCCTTACCTGTCGATGATGGTGATGGAGCGGCAAGCCCTGATCGAGAAGCACGCGACGCAGCAGGGCTTGCCGGGTTTGCGCGCGCAATGGACGACGCTCGGCGGCACCAGCGCCCTCACCGACGGGCTGTTGAGCGGCCGGCTCGACTTCATCGTCCCGGGCGTGCCGGCGCTGGTGACGCTGTGGGACAAGACGGTCGGCACGGCGCAGGAGGTGCGTGCGCTGAGCGCGGTGCAGTCGACGCCCTTCGTGCTGGTGACGCGCAATCCCGCGGTGCGCAGCATCGCCGATTTCGGCGCGGGCGACCGCATCGCGCTGCCGGCGGTGAAGCTCTCGGCGCAGGCGGTGGCGCTGGAAATGGCCGCGGCGAAGCTGTGGGGGTTCGCGGCGTACGACCGGCTCGATGCGCTGACCGTGACCTTGCCGCACCCGGACGCGGTGACGGCGCTGCTGGCGGGCAACTCGCCGATCACCAGCCACTACACCGTGTCGCCGTTCCATTATTACGAGCTGGCCAACCCGGCGCTGCACGCCGTGCTCAAATCCTACGACACGCTCGGCGGCAAACACACCAACGGCGTGCTGGTCGGCACCAAGAAGTTCCGCGACGCCAACCCGAAGCTCTGCGCCGCGGTTCTCGCCGCGCAAGAGGAAGCGAACGGCTTCATCGCCGCCCACCCGCGCGAGGCCGCGGCGATCTACGTCGCCATGACCGGCGATACGCGCAGCCCGCCCGACGAGATCGCGCGCATGGTCGCCGATCCCGATGTCGAATACACCACGACGCCGAAACAGCTGATGGCCTTCGTCGATTTCATGCGCAAGGTCGGCCGCGTCAAGCACGCGCCCGAATCGTGGAAGGACCTGTTCCTGCCGGAGGCGCAGGCCTTGTCGGGGAGATGAGGCGCGCCGCGACGCCCGTCACTTCATCCGCACATAGCGCAGCGGGAAGAAATTGTCGGCCGGCTGGGCGAGATCGACATTGTCGCGCGCCGCCCACACCAGCACTTGCTGATGCAGCGGGATGGTGGGGACGTCCTCCTTGGCGATTTTGAGCGCCTCGCGCAGCATGGCCTGCCGCTTCTCCTTGTCGGTCTCGACCTGGATCTTGTCGATGAGCGTGTCGAGCGCGGGATTCGAATAGGCGCCGGCGTTGAAATCGCCGCGGCCCTTGCCGCTGCGCGTCGCCAGCACGTTGGTGAGCATGTCCTGCGCGTCATCGGTGGCCGCCGGCGCCCAGCCGAGCAGGAAGAAATCCGTGTTGTAGCCGCCCAGCACCTTGGCAAAATACTTGGCGCGCGTCTGGATGAGGGCGTCGACCTTGACGCCGATCTTGGCAAGCATGGCGACCACCGCCTGGCAGATCCCTTCGTCGTTGACGTAGCGGTCGTTGGGGCAGTCCATGCCGATCTCGAACCCGTCGGGATATCCCGCCTGCGCCAGCAGCTTCCTCGCCGCCTCCGGGTCGTAGGGCAGCAGGCGCTTGTTGCGCGCGGGATCGAAGCCGTTGACACCGGGGCCGACCATCAGCGCCGTCGGCACGGCGAAGCCGCGCATCACCTTGGCCTTGATCGCGTCCTCGTCGATCGCCTGGTAGAAGGCCTTGCGCACGCGGATGTCCTGGAAGGGGTTCCTGCCCTTGACGCTGCTCATCTGCAGCTCGCTGCGCCCGACGGCAAGTCCCAGATAGATCGTGCGCAGCTCCGGGCCCTGGATGATGCGCAGATGCGGCGCCTTGGCGATGACGTCGATCTCCTGCGGCGGCACGCCATAGACCATGTCGATGTCGCCAGCAATGAGTGCGGCGACGCGCGCCTCGGTCTCGGCGATGGGGCGGAACACGACCTCGTCGAGATTGTGCTCCGGCCGGTCCCACCAGGCGGGATTCTTCGCCAGGACGGTCTGGGCGCCGGGCTGGCGATTCTCGAGCAGAAACGGCCCGGTGCCGTTGGCGTGATTGGTGGCGTAGTTCTCGTCGCCCTTGGCGATGTCGGCGGGATGCACCGCGTCGTTCTTCTCGCACCACGCCTTGCTCATCATGTCCCAGGCCGCGATCTCATCCGGCAATAGCGGGTCGGGCCCCTTGGTGACGAATTCGACGGTGTGATCGTCGATCTTGCGCACTTCCTTGACGGTGGCGACGGCGCCGGAGATGCGCGAGCCCGGGCCGCTCGCGCGATCATAGGAGAAGAGCACATCCTCGGCACCGAACGGCGTCCCGTCCTGGAAGGTGACGCCCGGGCGCAGCGTGAAGCGCCATACATCGGGCGCCGGCTGCGACCAGTGCGTTGCGAGCGCCGGCTCGAGCCGCAGATTCCGATCGCGGCGCACCAGCGGCTCGTAGATGTTGCCGTCGAAGGACAGCAGGAACACTTCCTGGCGGACATAGGGGTCGAGCGAGTCGACATCGGCATCGTTGGCCCAGCGAAAGGTCTTAGCACTCGCCGGCGCCGCCATCATCAACGCCGCCAGTGCCGCCGCGCACAGCGCCTTTTGCATTTGCGTTTCCTCGCGCCGGCGGTGCCTTGCGCGGCCATGGCCGCCCGGATCGCCGTTTTTCGGTTCTGAAGGTTCTTCGCGCCGCGGCGCGAGTCAACCGGCTATCACGCCGCGGCCGTGCTCCGGGGCGGGAAGGGCAGCGGCGGCTGCCGGTCGTCCTCAAGCGCATGGCAGGGGATGAAGTGCTCGGCCGGGCTGCGGAAGAACACCGTGGCGAGATCCTCGAGCAACCGCACCGCCTCCTCGCGGCCGAGCGCCTCGAGCGCGGGCATGTGGCGCACGCCGTCGAGGGTAAAGCCGCGCGTCGTGGTGTCCGGGCTGATGCGGAAGACATTCTCCGAGCCGATCAGCGTGTGCGCCATGGAGATCGCCGAGGATGATTGCGCTTTCATGAACACGTCGGCGATGCGCGCGCTCCAATAGGAGGTGCCGAAGGAGAGCCGCTTGTTCCAGGCGACGTCGAGGTGCTGCGAGGTGCAGCCGAGGCTCAGCACGCGCACGTCCTCGCGCGGCCAGTCGAGCACGCCGATCGCCTCGACCACGGCGAGCGCCAGCGGATTGCGCGCCCACAGGCTGCCGTCGACGAAGGCGCCGTCATCGGTGAGGTGGATCGGGAAATAGGTGGGCGCCGCGACAGTGGCGAGCGCCACTTCGATCGCCGGCAGCTTGTAGTCGTTGACCAGGCGCGGGTGATGCGCGGTCTTGTAGATGTAGACGCGCTCGGCGGCGAGGTCGAGCGCCGGCACCAGCACGCGCTTCCTGCTGTGGCCGAGGAGGCGGCCGCCGAAGGCCTTGCCGACAATGTCGCGGAGCGGCTCGAGGCTGTATTTGGCGCGCAGCAGCCGGCGCAGGTTGCCGGTGACGACGCGCGCCTGGAAGATGCGCGCGCCGAATTCCTTGTAGAGCTGCAGCAACTCGCCGGCGGTGAGGCCGAGCCCGAGCCCGATGGCGAGGATGCCGCCCGTCGAGGTGCCGGCGATCAGGTCGAAATAATCGTAGATCGGCTCGCCGATGCGATCCTCGATCTCGGCCAGGAACGCGGCCGGGAACACGCCCTTGATGCCGCCGCCGTCGATGGTCAGGACACGCCGCAAACTCGCCTCATCCGGACGCACTGGTCCGCTACCGTAAGGCGAAAACCTTAACAGAAATTATTTACTTTCGCGTGAACGAGATCACAGGCGTCGCGCAGGGTGCGGACAAGCGCGATTGGACAGCCCGGCCGCGCGGGCCTTAGCATTCGAGCGTGGCAAGGGGAGCATCGCAATGCCGGCGCGCAAGACCTGGCTCGAAGTCTCGCTCAACGGCCCGTGGACGCGCCGGGTGCAGCCGGGCATCCCGATTGCCGTCGAGGATATCGTCGCCCAGGCGATCGCCTGCGTGCATGCCGGCGCGGCGATCGTCCATGTCCACGCCTATGATGAAGCGACGGGCCGGCAGAACGACGACCCCGATCTCTACGCCGCCATCATTGCCGGCGTGCGCGCCGAGGTCGACGCCATCGTCTATCCGACGATCCCGCTCGCCGCCAGCGGCGATGCGCCGGCCAAGCCCGCGCCGCGCGAGCGCTATGCGGCCATCGCGGCACTGGCGGAGCGCGGGCTCCTCGAATGGGCGGTGGTCGATCCCGGCACCGTCAACCTCGCCCGCTTCGATGCGATCGCCGGGGACCGCGAGGGCTTCGTCTATCTCAACCCGGAAAGCGACATCCGCGCCGGGCTCGCACTGGCGGCGCGCCACCGCTTCCATCCCGCCTATGCCTGCTACGAGGCAGGATTCGTGCGTCTCGGCGCCGCGCTCGCGCGCCGCTACCCGGCCGCGCCCAAAGCGATCTACCGGCTGATGTTCTCGGACGCCTTCGCCTTCGGCTTTCCGCCCGAGGCGTTCGCGCTCGACGCCTATCGCAAGCTCCTCGAGCGCGAGGCGCCGCGCGCGCCCTGGATGATCGGCGGGCTCGGCGTCGACCTGCTGCCGCTGGTGCCGGCGGCGGTCGAAGCGGGCGGCCATGTCCGCGTCGGCCTCGAGGACGCGCCGTTCGGCTCGCCGCTCGGCAATCTCGATTGGGTCGCCCGCGCCGGGGATGTGATCGCGGCGGCCGGCGGCGCTCTCGCCAGCGCGGCCGAGGTGCGGGCCGCGCTGGCCGCGGGCTAGGCGGCGGCCGTCACCGGCGCTCGCGCCTCGAAGCGCAGGTCGGGACGCAGCCGGAGCGCCATCAGCGCGCCGAACAGCAGCAGCGCGATCGAGCCGAGGAAGGGATAGGTCCAGCTCCCGGTGACGTCGATCATCTTGCCGAAGAACCACGGCGAGATCATGCCGGCGAGGCCGAAGCCGAAATTCATCATGCCGCTCGCCGTGCCCGCGTAATCGGGCGCGATGTCCATCGGCACCGACCAGATCGGCGCCACCACCAGCTCCGCCGAAAAGAAGGCGAGCGACAGGCACAGCGCGGTGAGCGCGAGGTCGTGGACGAAGACCACCGGGATGAGGAACAGAAACGCGCCGAAGAGGCCGGCGGCGATGACGCTGCAGCGCGCGCGGCGCACATCGCCGCTGCGCTGCAGGAGGCGGTCGCTGATGATCCCGCCCAGCGTGTCGCCGATCACGCCGGCGAGGAACACGCCGGAGGAGAACAGCGCCGAGTCCTTGAGCGGCAGGTGGAAGCTCTCGTAGAAGAAGGAGGGGATCCAGCTCAGGAACAGCCACAGCGTCCAGCCGTAGCAGAAATCGACCGCGGTCACCGGCAGGATGCGCCGCGCCAGCGGCGGCCACTCGCGCAGGCGCTGCCGCCACGAGCGCGGCGCCTCGGCGCGGCGCGCCGCCGGCAGCGTCGCCAGCTCATCGGCGCCGATGAGCGGGTGCTGGCGCGGCTCATCGCGGAAGAACCACACCCAGACCGCGACCCAGACGAGGCTCACGAGGCCCAGCACCACGAAGGAGCCGCGCCAGGAGAGATAGCCGATGAGCAGCGCGATCAGCGGCGGCGTCAGCGCGTTGCCGATGCGGGCGAAGGAATGGGTGATGCCCTGGCCCCAGCCCCATTGCCCCTCGGGCAGCCAGCGCGCCATGGCGCGCGTCGCCGTCGGAAAGGCGGCGCCCTCGCCGACGCCGAGCGCGAAGCGCGCGAGATAGAGCGAGAGGAAGCTGCTGACCGCGCCGGTGAGCGCCGTCGCGGCGCAGGCGATGAAGCCGAAGATGCCGAGCGTGCGGCGCGCGCCGAGCACGTCGCCGAGCCAGCCGCCGATGAGCTGCAGCGCGGCGTAGGGATAGGCGAAGGCGGCGAAGACGAGGCCGAGCGTGGCGTTGTCGAAGCCGAGCTCCTTCTTGATCAGCGGCGCCGCGGTCGAGATGTTCACGCGGTCGACATAGAGCAGCAGGTACATGAGGCAGAGCAGCCACAGCACCCGGTTCGAGACGGTGGGCCGGAACAGCTGCCGCCAGTCGCTCGTGGCCGGACCCGCCATGGCTTGCCTCTGCGCGATGTTCGTTGGAGTCAGACCGCCGGGCGCGCCGTGGCCTTGATCTGGGTGCGGTGCATGATGCGACGCGCGGCGGGATCGAAGGGATCGCGCCGGTGCATGGTGCAGCGATTGTCCCACAACACGACGTCGCCGACGCGCCAGGCGTTGTACCAGGTGTACGCGTCGCGCGTGGCATAGGCCCAGAGTTCGTCGAGCAGCGCCTCGGATTCGCCGAGCGGCAGGTCGACGATGTAGGCGTTGCGGCGGCGCCCGAGATAGAGGCAGCGGCGGCCCGATTCCGGATGAGTGCAGACCAGCGGGTGGATGGCGCCGGGTGATGTCCGCGGATCGTCGCTCGCGGTGACGCCGGCGCGGAGATATCCGCCGCTGTTGTAGGTGCCGTCATGCTTGATCTGGAGGCTGGCGATGCGGCGCTTCACCGCTTCGGGCAGCGCCGCGTAGCCGCTATACATGTTGCAGAAGCCGGTGTTGCCGCCTTCGGGCGGGATCTCCAGCGCGTAGAGCATGCTCGCCATCGGCGGGTCGGCGAGATAGGACATGTCGGTGTGCCATACCGCTTCGCCGGCGCCGAGGCTGCCGATGGCGACGCCGTTCTCGATCACGTTCGACACGACGTAGATCTCGGGCTTGCCCGCGACGAAGCGCCGCCCGTTCTCCTGCACCGGCGCGTGGTCGAGCGCGCCGAAGCGGCGGCTGAAGGCGATGAGGTCGTCATCGGAAAGCCGCTGGCCGCGGAACAGCAGCACCGAATGCTCGACAAAGGCGCGGCGGATCGCGGCAAAGTCGCCATCGTCGATGCTCCGCAGATCGATGCCGGCGATCTCCGCGCCGACGCCGGCACCGGTCGGACGGACGGCCATCCGCCAGGAGGGTGGTGCGGTGCGCTCGGTGATCGCGGCCATGGACACGTCTCCTAAGCTCGAAGCTTTAGCATAGGAACGCCGATGCGCTTCACACAAGCGCCAATCGCCCTTGCCGCACTAATAACGAACCCGGCGCGTGAATTAGCGGGCGTCGCCTGCGTGCACCGGGCGTTTCGGCCGCTGGGCAAGCGTCTGGTGCTCGACGAAACGCACGCGCCGGCTCGCCTTTGGCCCGCTGCGCGCCGCCGATGATCGAACGCGCACATAGGATGCCTCAGATAAGCGCGCCGCGCGCTAGAGCGGAACGCGTGCGAAATTGCCGCAGTTGTCCCGGTAGATAACGACGTAGTTGGACAGGACGCATCCATGCCGGTCGACGGGACCGCCGTGGAGGCGCAGCACGGACGCGCCGGCGAACGTCGCCTCGGCCGGCGCACCGTTCTCGGCGCCGCGGCAAGCTTGGTGTTTCTCGCTGGATTCGGCCGCGCGGCATTCGCGCTGCCGCGCGGCGAACGGCGCCTGTTGCTCTACAACCCGCATACCGACGAGCGCTTCAGCGACGTCTTCTGGTGCGACGGCAGTTACGTCCCGGACTCGCTCAAGCTCATCAACTGGCTGATGCGCGATTTCCACCGTGATGCGGTGGCGCCGATCGATGTCGATTTGCTGCAGCTGCTGCATCGCATCGGCCAGCGGCTCGAGACGCGGCGGCCGTTCCGCATCCTGTCCGGCTATCGCACACCCGCCACCAACCGGCTGCTGCAGCGCGAAGGCTGGGCTCCGGCGGCGCGCAGCGAGCATCTCGTCGGCAAGGCTGCGGATATCTGCGTGAACGGCGTGTCGCTGCGGCATTTGCGCCGAGCAGCGGTGTCGCTCAAGGCCGGTGGCGTCGGCACCTATCCGCGCGATCATTTCATCCATGTCGATGTCGGTTCGGTGCGGGTGTGGTGATGCGGTCCAGGAACCCGTCGTGCGCGTCGATGTTCTCCTGGAGAGTGCGTGGAAGATGCGGGAGAGACGCGGATGAACTGGGATCAGATCAAGGGTAACTGGAAGCAATTCACCGGCAAGGCCAAGGAGAAATGGGGCAAGCTCACCGACGACGACTGGACGGTCATCGAGGGCAAGCGCGATCAGCTCGTGGGCCGGGTCCAAGAGCGCTACGGCATCGCCAAGGACGAGGCGGAGAAGCAGGTCGCCGAGTTCGAGCGCAATTACGAGAACGTCTGATCACCGCCTATCGGCAGCGGGCGGGAGCCGACAGGTTCCCGCCCGCCGCTTTTGCTTCTGCGGCGCTTGTCCGGCGTTTGCGCGCCGCCCGCCACGTCGAAGGACGCAGCATCAGGGTGCAGGCTTAGCCGCGCCCAAATACCGGAACCGCGCGTCACCGTCGCGCGCGATCTGCGCCACGAGCCCGATCTCCCAGCGGAGATAGGCGTTCATCGCCGCCTCTGCCCCGGTCTTGCGATCATAGGGCCGGTACCAGGCGTCGATCGGCGCATCGGCCATGTGCTCCTCGCCGGCGGCCAGCGGCTGGCCCGCCGCGCGCCACGCATCGGTGCCGCCGGCCAGCACCTGCACCGGCCGGCCCGTCAACGCAGCAAGTTCCGGCGCGGCCAGGCGCGCCAGCACGCCGTCGCGCGAGGTCAGCACCAGCGGGCCCATGCGCGGCAGGTTGGGCAGCGCCTGCGCGAGGCGCGAGCGGATGGCGAACCACGCGCCGGGGATGTGGCGCTCGCGATAGGCGAGGCTGGTCTCGAGATCGAGCACCACGGCCTCGCCCTGCGCGAGGAGCGTCGCAAGCTCGGCAACGGTGATCGTCGGTGCATCGGCCGCATCGATCCCGAGTACGCGCGCCTTGTCGGGCCCGGTCTCGACCGCGCCGTCGCCGACCTCGAGCACGTAGACGTCCGGCAGGCCCATCTGAAGCAGCCACGACGCCGTCATGCGCGCGCGCACGCCGTCGCCGTCGGCGAGGACGATCCGTGCGTTGCGCGTGCCGACATAGGCGTCGGTCGCCTGCACGAGCTGGCCGCCCGGCGCCGAGCGCGCGCCGGGCAGATGGCCCGCGGCGTATTCCTCGGGCGTGCGCACGTCGAAAAGATAGAGCGTGCGCTGCTCCCGCTCGCGGCGGAGTTCCTCGAGACGCGCGCCGCCGATGACCTCGACGCCGCAACGCTCGGCGACACGCGCGGCGGCTTCGCGCGCCCGCGCGGCGCCATCCGGCGTCGGCGCCGCGGCGTGGCGCGTCTCGCCCTCCGCCAAGGCGAGGCCGGCGAGGTGCCAGCCCATGGTGCCGTTCTCGAGCGCGACGACGCGGTTGGGGACGCCGGCCTCGATGAGCGACTGCGCGCCGATGATACTGCGCGTGCGCCCGGCGCAGTTGACCACGACCAGGGTCCCGGGCGAGCGCACCGCGTCGTGGAAGCGGTAGACCAGCTCCGCACCGGGGCAATCGATGCCGCCGGGGATGCTCATCTTGCGGTACTCGTCGAGGGGGCGGCTGTCGAGCACGACCATGTCGGCGCGCCGATCCTGCAGCGCCTTGACCTCGCGAGCGGCCAGGCGCGGCGTGCCGGCGGCATGCTCGATGAACTCGCCGAAGGCCTTGCTCGGCACATGCACGCCGCTGAAGAGCTCATAGCCGGCCTCGGCCCAAGCGCGAACGCCGCCCGCGAGCACCGCGAGGTTGCGGTAGCCGAGGCGCATCAGCTTGGCCGCGGCACGATGCGCGAGGCCGTCGCCGTCGTCGCACAGCGCGATGCGCGTCGCGCGCCGCGGCACCAGCGCGTCGAGCCTGAGCTCGAGCCGGCTCAGCGGCAGCGACGCGGCGAAGAGCAGGTGGCCTTGGGCGAATACCCCCTCCTCGCGGAGGTCGAGCAGCGCCAGCTCCTCGCCGTCGCTCAGCATCGCCTTGAGTTCGGCCGCCGGCAGCAGCGGGCAGGCGATGTTGGGCGGCGCCCCGAACACCGTGTAGGCGCCGCCATCGGCAGCGGAGAAATAGATGCGCTCCGGGAGGTTCTCGAGGCTCATGCCGTAAAGGTGCAGATGCAGCGACGGTTTCTCGCCGGTCACCTCGATGGTGTGGAAATCGTCGGGCAGGAAGGCGCAGGCATTGCCTTTGCGCACCGTGAGGTCCCCGGTCTTGCGGATGCGGCCGAAGCCGGGCCGGTCGCGGTTGTCGATGCGCTCGTAGAAGACGTTGTGCTCGTCGCCGAAGACGCCTGATATCACCGCCCAAGTGGTGTGGTTGTGCGGCGGCTGCGCCTTCCCGGGCACGCCGGCCGAGGCGTAGAGGGCGAAGCGCCGGTCGGCGTCCTCGGCCAGGCGATAGACCTTGCCGTGGCCGCCTTGCGCCACCGGGAAATGCTCGGGCGGGAAGAGCTCGGTGCGGGCGGCGAGCGCGATCAGCACCGGCTTGAGGGCGTCGAGCGTCGCGCGGGTCACGCCCCTCTCCGCCGCGATGCCGCGGATTTGAGCGAGAGTCTGCTCGACCGCCTGCGCGCGCTGCTGCATCAGCGACATGCCTTCCTCCTTCCGCCTGCCGTGGCTTTATGCTAGGGCACTGCCGCGCGCCGCTCAAATGCTCGCTCGGGCGGGCGGCCAGAGGGAGAGGATCTTGATGAGAGAGGCGCGTATCAGGGTCGGTATCGGCATCGTCATCGTTGCGGCCGCCGCCGCCGTGGCGCCGGCGGCGCGCGCCGCCGAGGGCGACTGGTATGTGAGCGCCTCTGGCGGAGGCATGTATCTCGAGGACGCCCACAACCGCGGCAACGGCAATCCGCTCGATTTCAGCAGCTCCGCCAAGACCGGCTACGCCTATCGCGCCGCGGTCGGCGTCTATCGCGCGCCGCAGGTCCGCGTCGAGGGCGAGGTCGGCTACCGCCGCGCCGGCCTCGACAAGCTGTCGCTGAACAACGATGGCGGGCTGGGTGCCGCGGCCGGCGCGGCGCCGCTGAGCGGGTCGGTCGCCGCGAGCGGCCATGTCACGGCGATCAGCGCGATGCTGAACGCCTTTTACGACTACGACACCGGCAGCGCCTGGCGGCCCTATATCGACGCCGGCATCGGCGCCGCCCGCTTGTCGATGAAAAACGTCGCCGCCGCCGGCGTGCCGGTGGTCAACGCGTTCGACAGCGTCTTCGCCTACCAGCTCGGCCTCGGCATCGGCTACGAGGTGACGAAATCCCTGACGCTGGCGCTCGACTACCGCTATTTCACCACCCTCGACCCCACCTTCAGGGACGCGGCCGGCAACAGCTTCAATTCCGAATTCACCAGCCACAATTTGTCGCTCGGCATCCGCTACCGATTTTGAGCGTGCCCGGCTGCGCCACCGCGGCAACGATCGGTTGCCCGAACGGTTGCCGCTGTTAACATGAGCGCGCCCGCACGAGGGCGGATCGCCGCCGCGAGAAGAAGGGCCCAAGGCGACCGCCGGGAGGAAGCATGGCCGCGGTCGAGCTCGACCACCTGACGAAGCGATTCGGCGCGCTCGCCGCCGTCGACGATCTCAGCCTCAAGGTCGAGCACGGCGTCTTCACCTGCCTGCTCGGCCCCTCCGGCTGCGGCAAGACCACGGCGCTGCGCCTCGTCGCCGGGTTCCTGGCGCCCGATGGCGGCACGATCCGCGTCGGCGACCGCGTGCTCTCCTCGGCCGCCGGCGTGGTGCCGCCCGAGCGGCGCAACATGTCCATGATCTTCCAGAGCTATGCGCTCTGGCCGCATATGAGCATCGCCGAGAACGTCGCCTACGGCCTCAGGCTGCGGCGGCTGCCGCGGGCGGAGATCGAGCGGCGCGTCAACACGATCCTGGCGGTGACGCGCCTGACGGCGCTGGCGGAGCGCTATCCCGCCGACATCTCCGGTGGCCAGCAGCAGCGCGTGGCGCTCGCCCGTGCCCTCGTGGTCGAGCCCGAGATCCTGCTGCTCGACGAGCCCTTGTCCAACCTCGACGCCAATTTGCGCGAGGAGATGCGCTTCGAGATCCGGCGGCTGCACGACGCCTACCGCTACACCACGCTCTACGTCACCCATGACCAGGCCGAAGCGATGACCACCGCCGACCTCATCGTCGTGATGAACCAGGGGCGCATCGAGCAGGTCGGCTCGCCCGAGGAGGTGTATCAGCGGCCGCGCTCGGAATTCGTCGCGCGCTTCCTGGGCGGCACCAACATCCTGCGCGGCCGGCGGCTCGGCGACGGGCTCGCCGATTGCGGCGGCGTGGTGCTGCGCTGCGGCGAGGGCGAGTACGGCAGCGGCGATGAGGCGATCGTGTCGATCCGCCTGCACGACATCGAGCTGTCGGCGCAGCCCGCGACCGCCGCCGAGCCCAACGAGACGTGGGGCACCGTCGCGCGGCGCGTCTATCTCGGCGCGCAGCGCGACTACCTCGTCACCCTCAAGGACGGCCAGCAGCTGCGCGCGGTGACGCCGCTCTCCGTCGATATCGCCGAGGGCAGCGCCGTCCGAATCCGCCTGCCGCCCGCGCGCTGCCGCGCGCTGCCGTTGTGAGGAGCCGGAAAATGGAGAGGAAGACTATGACCATGATACCGCACTCGTCCGCGCGCGCGATCGTGCTGGCGGCGCTGGGCGCCCTCGTTGCCGCTGCCGCATCGGCGACGCCGGCGCCGAACCCGGTGACGCCGGAGCTGATCGAAGCCGCCAAGAAGGAGGGCAGCGTCGTCTTCTACACCGCCATGGATGTCGAGGTCGGGGCCAAGCTCGGCACCGCCTTCGAGGCGAAATACCCGGGCATCAGCGCCCAGGTCGAACGCTCCGGCGCCGAGCGCATCTTCCAGCGCGTCGCCCAGGAATACGCCAGCAACATCCATGCGGTGGACGCGATCGATTCCTCCGACGTGGCGCATCTGCTCTACTGGAAGAGGCAAGGGATGCTCGCGCAATATCAGCCCGAGGATGTGCCGCGCTGGCCGCAAGGCGCGCGCGATGCCGATGGCTACTACGCCGCCAACCGCGCCACGCTGTCGGTGGTCGGCTACAATACCAAGCTGGTGACGCCGGCGGAGGCGCCCAAGAGCTATGCCGATCTGCTCGACCCCAAGTGGAAGGGCAAGATCGTCAAGGCGCATCCCGGCTACAGCGGCAACATCATGACCGCGACCTTCGAGCTGAGCCGCGCGCTCGGCTGGGACTATTTCAAGAAGCTCGGACAGCAGCAGATCATGCAGGTGCAGTCCTCGACCGAGCCGCCGAAGAAGCTGGCGCTGGGCGAACGCCCGCTGATGTTCGACGGCAACGAGTACAACGCCCTTCTCGTCAAGGCGCGCGGTGCGCCGGTGGCGATCGTCTATCCCAGCGAGGGCACGCCGCTGGTGAGCGGCAGTGCCGGGGTGATGAAGGATGCGCCGCATCCCAATGCCGGCCGGCTCTTCATCAGCTTCCTGTTCTCGCGCGAGGGGCAGCAGCTGCTGGTCGATATGGGCCAGCTGCGCTCCTTCCATCCCGACGTCAAGGAGCCCGCCGACCGTATCCCGCTGTCCAGCATCAAGCTGCTGACCGCCGATCCCGCCGAGCAGGAGAAGGCGGTCGAGGAGATAAAGCGCCGCTACGCCGAGTATTTCGGCACGTGAGCGATGCGGCCATGAGAGGCACCCGCACCTTCGCGCGGACGCGGGTCCACGCATGACCGTCGCCGCGGCGCCGCGACGCGCGCGGCTCGACGCGTCGCTGCCGGTGCTGGGCGTGCTGGCGCTGGTCCTCTGCGTCCTGGTGCTGCTGCCGCTGGGGTGGCTGCTGTGGTACGGCTTCACCGACAAGACGGGCGCGCCGACCCTGGCGAATTTCGCTCGCCTCGCCACCGACCGCAGCTTCGTCGGCCCGTTTCTCTCGACCATCGCCATCGCGCTCGGCGTTGCCACCCTCTCCTGCGTGGTCGCCACGCCGCTCGCCTGGCTCGTGGCGCGGACCGACATGCCCGGCCATCGCCTCGTACGCCTCCTCGTCATGGCCTCGTTCGTGACGCCGCCCTTCCTCGGCGCGATCGCCTGGGAGATCCTGGCGGCGCCCAACAGCGGCCTCCTGAACCAGTGGTATCGCGCCCTCCTCGGCCTCGATCCCTACGCGCATGTCTTCGATATCTACACCGTGGAAGGCCTCACCTTCGTCATGGGCTGCTATGCCTTCCCCTATGTCTTCGTGCTGGTGGCGAACGCGCTCGAGCGCATCCCGGCCGAGCTCGAGGACGCGTCGGCGATCCTCGGCGGCGGGCGCTGGCACACCTTCCGCCGCGTCAGCCTGCCCATCGTGCTGCCGTCGCTGCTGGCCGGCGCGCTCATCGCCTTCCTGCAGGCGATGACGCAGTTCGGCGCGCCGGCGATCCTGGCGCTGCCGGCCGGCTTCCACGTCATCACCACCAAGATCTGGAGCCTGTTCCAGTTCCCGCCCGACCCGCATCTGGCGGCCGCGGCCTCGCTGCCGCTCCTCCTGCTCACCCTGCTGCTGCTGCGCGGCCAGCATTGGCTCTTGAAGGGGCGCGGCTACACCGTCATCGGCGGCAAGAGCGGCCCGCCGCGGCGCATTGCGCTCGGCGCCTGGCGCTGGCCAGCGTTCCTCTTCGCGCTCGCCATCGTCGCGCTGCCGGTGCTGCTGCCCTACGCGGCGCTGCTCAAGACGGCCGTGGTGCGCACGGTGTCGGAGCCGCTCACCTGGAGCGCGCTCACTTGGCGCAATTTCCGCTTCGTCTTCACCGAGTTCTCGGCGACGCGCCTGGCGCTCGCCAACACCTTCATCCTCGGGGTGTTGTCGGCCACCATGGGCACCGCGCTGGCGCTCGTCGTCGCCTTCCTCGCGGCGCGGCGGCTGCTGCCGGGCGCGCGGCTGCTCGGGTTTCTCGCCACGGCGCCGGCGGCCATCCCCGGCATCGTGCTCGGCGTCGGCCTCTTCCTCGCCTATACGCGACCGCCCTTCGTGCTTTACGGCACGCTGATGATCCTGCTGCTCGCCTTCATCACCATCGAGCTGCCCGCGGCCTACCAGCAGCTCCAGGCGGCGCTTGCCGGCCTCCACCCCGAGCTTGAGGAGGCGAGCCGCATCCTCGGCGCGTCGCGGCTGACGGCGCTGCGCCACATCACCGCGCCGCTGTTGCGCTCGAGCGTCGTCGCCACCTGGTGCTTCATCTTCATCGGCGCCATCCGCGAGCTCTCGGCGACGATCATGCTCACCACCGCCAACACCAAGCTCGTCTCGGTCATCATCTATGACCTCAACGAGAGCGGCGATCTGGGCGCGATCTCCGTGCTCGGCATCAGCCTACTGGTCCTCACCTTCGTCACCGTCGCCATCGCCAACCGCCTGCCGACGCTCGGCCGCGGCGGCACCGCGCCATAGGAGAGAGGCATGCTCGAGGGCTTCACCCGCCGCGACATCCGCACCAGCGGCGCCACCATCGTCGCCGTCCAGGGCGGCAAGGGCCCGCCGCTGCTGCTGCTGCACGGCAACCCCTTCACCCACCTCTCCTGGCATTCGGTGGCCCCGGCGCTGGCGCGCGACTTCACCGTGGTCTGCACCGATCTGCGCGGCTATGGCGATTCGTCGAAGCCGCCGGACGGCGAGAACCACATCAACTATTCCTTCCGCGCCATGGCGCAGGACCAGGTCGAAGTGATGGAGACGCTGGGCTTCCCGCGCTTCGCCGCCGCCGGCCACGACCGCGGCGCGCGGGTGCTGCACCGCATGTGCCTCGACCACCCTGCGCGGGTCGACCGCGCCGCCTTCCTCGACATCCTGCCGCAGCATCATCTCCTCAATCACCTCAATCTCGGCTTCGCCGTGTTCTCCTATCACTGGTTCTTCATGGTGCAACCTTACGACTTCCCGGAGCGGCTGATGGGCGCCGACCCCGAATATTTCATCCGCCGCAAGCTCGCCAAGACGCCGGCGGGCTTGAGCTTCTTCAAGCCCGAGGCGCTCGCCGAGTACATCCGCTGCATCAAGAACCCCGCCACGATCCACGCCATGTGCGAGGACTACCGCGCCACGGTCGGGGTCGATCTCGACATGGACACGGCGGATGTGGCGGCCGGGCGCAAGGTCGACTGCCCGGTGCTCCTCCTGTGGGGCGCCACCGGCGGGGTCGGCCGGCACCACAAGCCGATGGAGGTATGGCCGCGCTATGCCAGCGACATCCGCCGCGGCGTGGCCCTGCCTTGCGGCCACTATCTCAGCGAGGAATGCCCGGTCGAGACCGCGGCCGAGCTCGGCGCCTTCTTCTCGGAACGGGCGAGCTGAGCCAAAGGGGCCGCGTCGCCCGTTCGGCCGAGCCTTTTTCGGCAGAATGGGCTTGACGCGGACGGGCGGTGTTTGCGCTAAGATGGGAGGAAATGACCCGGAGGAGGGTATGCGTATCTACACCGTGACCAAAGCGGATCATCCGCTCGCCGTCGTCCGCGCCTCGAGCCGCGTCGACGCGATCGACACCGCCCTGGCGATCATCGGCACGCTCGAGCCGGGGGATGCCCTCGACGTGCGCGATCCCAGCGACGCCGAGATGGTCGGTTGGATCGAGCGCCGCTCCGACTACGCCGTCGAGGAGCGGACGACGGCCGCCTGAGCGGCGGCCAAAAGCGCCCATGGCTCGGCTCCGGCAACGCCTGCTCCTTGCCTCACTTCTGAGTATGCTGTGGCTCGCCGCCGCTCAGGCGGCGGCGCCGATCCGCATCGGCTTCAGCATGGCGCTCACCGGCGGCCTCGCCGGTACCGGCAAGGCCGCCTTGCTGGCGACGCAGATGTGGGCGGAGGACGTCAATGCCGCCGGCGGGCTGCTCGGCCGCAAGGTCGAGCTCGTCTATTATGACGATCAGAGCAGCGGCGCCACGGTGCCCGGCATCTACACCAAGCTGCTCGATATCGACAGCGTCGACCTGATCGTCTCCGGCTACGCCACCAACATGGTGGCACCGGCCGTGCCGATCGCCATGCAGCACGGCATGGTGCTGATGAGCCTGTTCGGGCTCGCCGTCAACACGCAGTTCCATTACGACCGCTATTTCCAGATCGTGCCGAGCGGCGACGATCCGGAGCTCGAGTTCTCGCGGGGATATCTCGACCTCGCCATGGGCATGAGCCCGCCGCCGCGGACGGTGGCGATCGTCGGCGCCGATGCCGAGTTCGGTCGCATCGCCATGGCGGGGGCGCGCGACAATGCCGGGAGGCATGGGCTCAAGGTCGTCTATGCCCAGAGCTATCCGCCGGGCACGGTCGACTTCGCGCCGGTGATCCGCGCCATCCAGGCGAGCCACCCGGACGTCGTCTATGTCGCGTCATACCCGCCGGACAGCGTCGGCCTGGTGCGCACCGCGCGCGAGCAGCGCCTCAAGACGCGCATGTTCGGCGGCGGCATGATCGGCCTGCAATACGCGGCGGTGAAGCAGCAGCTGGGGCCGCTGCTCAACGGCATCGTCTACTGGGACGTCTATGTGCCCGAGCCGACGATGGACTTCCCGGGCATCAAGGATTTCCTGGTGCGCTACCAGAGCCGGGCGGCGGCAGCGGGCGCCGATCTGCTCGGCTTCTACACGCCGCCCTATGCCTATGCGCGGCTCCAGGTGCTGGCGCAGGCGATCGCGGCGACCAACAGCCTCGACCAGGAGGCGATCGCCGCCTATCTGCACGAGGCGTCGTTCAAGACGCTGGTCGGCGAGATCAAGTTCGGCCCGACCGGCGAGCCGGCCGATCCGCGCGCGCTGTTCGTCCAATACCAGGGCATCGCCGGCAACGATCTGGCGCAGTTCAAGGAGGCGGGCAAGCAGGTCATCCTCTACCCGCCGGCGCTCAAATCGGGCGCCTTCGCCTACCCCTTTGCCGACGCGCCGCGCTGAGCGCCGGGGGCCCGCCGCGATGTCACTCCGCTTCAGCCATGTCGGGCTCTACGTCACGGACATGGCGCGCATGGTCGATTTCTACAGCCGCGTGCTGGGGTTCGCGGTGACCGATCGCGGCAAGCTCGGCCAGGTCGCCCTCACCTTCTTGAGCCGCGATGCCGGCGACCACCACCAGATCGTGCTGGTGGAGGGGCGGCCCGAGGGCCTCCCCGACCGCATCATCAACCAGGTGTCGTTCCGTGTCGATACATTGGGCGAGCTGCAGCGTTTTTACCGGCGCCTCCGCGCCGAGGGCCGCGAGTTGTCGCCGGTGACGCACGGCAATGCCTGGTCGATCTATTTCCGCGACCCCGAAGGCAACCGTATCGAGGTCTTCACCGACACCGACTGGTACGTCGCCCAGCCCGTAGCCGAGCGCATAGAGCTCGACCGGCCGGAAGACGAGATCCGCCGCGAGACCGAGGTCTTCTGCCGGGCGCGGCCGGGCTTCCGTCCCATCGCCGAGTGGCGCGCCGAGATCGCGCGGAAGATCGCGGCGGCGCAGCCGGCGGAGTAGCTAGGGCGTGTACTGGAAACCTTGCCGGCTGTCATGCGGGTCGATGAGCCAGCCCGACCTCGCCTGCGCTAGTTAGGTGCCGCCCTCTCGGCCGTGAGGCTCTTCAGACCAACTCTCCCGGCCCAGCGACGGCTTCTCGTCAGCGTGCATATGCCGGCGTGAACTTCGCGTTCGCCGCTCTGGTAATGCCGGCGGGTCACGCTCACCAGGATGCAGCACGAGGGCGACGAAGGGCTGATTCGGCAGCACCGCGACAAGTACAGCACGATCGGCAAAGCGCATTTTCTGGCGTAGCCCACAGTGCCGTCGACGGCGCGCCGAGCGGCCCGCCACGTCGAAGCTAGCGAGCGTCGCCCCCGGGAGAAAGTCGACGGGCCGATTGAGCGGTAGTCGCTGCTGGATTCGAGCTTTGGTCCGATCATCGACACAAAGCCGACCTCGAGTGGACCAACGCCAGACGACAATCGATGAGGTGCACGATGTAAAGCAGCTGCGTCACATGAGAATGCGATGCCGCAAGTTTGCTGAGAGGGCCGGCAAGCGTTCGGTCTGGGAGGCTGGGCGGCACCGCCGCACCGAGACGCTTGAGCGCGAGGCCCGCCGGCGGCGGTGGGAGAGCCAACTCGAACAATGAGGAGGTGACGATGCCTCAAACCGAACGCTATGAAATGCTCGTCCTCGGTAGTGGCGAGGGCGGCAAATATCTGGCCTGGCACATGGCCAAATCAGGGCACCGCACCGCCGTCGTCGAACGCAAGTTGATCGGCGGTTCCTGCCCGAACACCAACTGCCTGCCCAGCAAGAACGAGATTTGGAGCGCGAAAGTTGCCGATCTCGTTCACCACGCCGATCGCTTTGGGATCGTGACGGGTTCCACCGCCACCGACATGAAGCGAGTGCTGGCGCGAAAGCGCGACATGGTCGACGGCCTCATCGCCATGCACCTCGACCGCTACAAGGCCAGCGGCGCCGAGCTGATCATGGGTACGGGCCGCTTCATTGCGCCGAAAACCATCGAGGTTAAATTGAACGGCGGCGGTACCCGCGTACTGACCGGCGATCGCGTGGCTCTCAATCTCGGGACGCATGCGACGATCCCGGATATTCCGGGCCTCGCGGCGGCCGCGCCGCTCACCAATGTCGAGACGCTCGAGCTCGATCGACTGCCGGACCACTTGATCGTGCTTGGCGGCGGATATGTCGGCCTCGAACTGGCACAAGCCTATCGCCGCTTCGGCAGCCGCGTCAGTATCGTGGAGGTCGGACCACAGCTCGCCGGCCGGGAAGATCCCGACGTCGCGGCTGCAGTTCTGGAGATGCTGCACGACGACGGCATAGAGGTGCATCTTGGAATCAAGGTTCTCCGTGTGCAGGGCCGGTCCGGACAGACCGTCAGCCTCCAAATGCGCACGCCGGCAGGCGATCGGAGCGTCGAAGGCAGCGATCTCCTGGTCGCGGCCGGACGCACCCCCAACACGGACGGGATCGGGCTCGACCTCGCCGGTGTCGTGCTCGACGACCGCGGATATATCGCGGTCAATGACCGGCTCGAGACGAGCGCGCCCGATGTCTGGGCGATCGGCGAGGCCGCCGGCAGCCCACAGTTCACCCACGTCTCGTTCGACGATTTCCGCATCATCTCGGCCAATCTGAGCGGCGGGAATCGCACCAAGCGTGACCGGCTCGTCCCGTACTGCATGTTCACCGACCCGCCGCTCGCGCGCGTCGGCTTGAGCGAGGGCGAGGCCCAGCGCCAGGGCATTGCCGTTCGCGTCGCGAAGCTGCCGATCGTCGCCGTGTTACGAGCCCGGACGATATCGGAGACGCGCGGCTTCATGAAGGCGCTGGTCGAGGCGGGCGGCGACCGCATTCTCGGATTCGCCATGATCGGCGCTGAGGCCGGTGAGGTTGTGGCCGTCGTTCAGGCCGCCATGTTGGCGGACATGCCTTATATGGGCTTGCGCGATGCGATTATTGCGCACCCGACGATGGCGGAGGGCCTCGGCGCGCTCTTCTCGAATGTGCGGGCCCGATAAGGCTTGCACAGGTTGTTGGTGCGGCGGCGAACCCGCCGCCGCACTCCGTTCCCGCATGCCGCGCAGGAGAGGCTCGCGCCGAGCGGGCACGGATTTCGCTGCAACGAGGTTGCGCTCAGACGGGAAAGAACATGCTGTATCACCGTCTTTCTCATTTATTTTTCTCCTACGTTGGGATTGGGCGAGCACGCTGCCCGGTGAAACCGCATCAAGCCGCCAGCCATGCCTGGCCATTGGCCTTCATCGTCTTTTCCAGATCGCTTCCTTTGGTGGCAAAGACGCGCTTCACGGGAAAACCACTCTTTTCCAAGAGATAGGCGAGCGGCGCGTATTCGCGCGGATACTTCTTGACAAGCTCGCGGTCGATCTCAACCACGCCCTGAGGGAAGTTGAAGTAGCCAAAGTCGTAGATACTTTGGCGCTTCAGGATCTTCCATACGCCGTTGCGCTTCTCGACCCGATCATAGAAACGGGCATGTGCACTGCAGCCCAGATTGAGGCGCACGTTCTCGCCAATGACAACGGCATTAGTCTCGACGATGGCCTTGTTGCCATTGAAGGTCACTACGGGAGCGCTAATGAAGTGCTTGGTACGGAAATCCGATTCGCCCATTCGCATCGAGCCATCGACAAAATCGCTAGCCAGACCCTCGAACCATGTTATTTCGATGGTGCCGTCCGGATGAAACAGCTCGCGCAGCTTATCCCACTCCGCCAGATCCCGATGGATCCAACCAGTCATCAGGTCGGCAATGCTCTGGCGATCTTCCAAACGACTTTCCAAAACCGTCTGCATTTCTTACCTCTGCACCTCGTTGTCGCCAGGCCCCCACGAGGTCGGTGATCGGCACATTGCGCCACCGCGTCGCGCCGGCTTACGCCAGGCACGACATCGGCGACAGTGCGGCTAGCGTCCGTCGCCAGCGGAGTTTTGAGGTTGTTCTCCGCCTGTGCTGCGGATCGACAGATGCCTCGCCCAGCTCTTCCAGCGTGATCCCCGGATCACGCTGCAGAAATTGCCGCGATGGAAGTGCGGGTCCTTGTCGGCGAGGACGTCGGCCTTGACGTTGCCGAACGTCGTGTTCGGCTTGTGCTTGATCCAATCGTAGAAGGTCTGGATGATGTCCTCCTTGAAATGCGGCGTGCGGGGATAGGTCGCGACCACGGCCTCGCGCTGCGCATCCGGGAATTCCTCGTAAGCGATACCGAGCACGTCCATCTCGACGCCAGCGGTGACGAGGGCGATGACCGGGTGCATGTGCACGGGGATACCCGGCGTCGTGTGCAGCGCGATCGCGTTCCAGACGAGGTCTATGTTGCTTTGCGCGATGTTGTGGGCTTTCAGGAAGTCGCGCGCGGTGTTCGCGCCGTCGACCTCGAAGCGCTCGGTTTGGCTGCTGTGCTGACGTGTCAGGCCCATGTCGTGGAACATAGCGCCGGCGTAGAGCAGCTCGCGGTCGAACTGCAGG
>WNFH01000381.1_pt1 | contig 27863 bp, 27 predicted proteins | sample 5400411 | NCBI WGS metagenome assembly WNFH01 (sample SAMN13153347, study PRJNA577476) | soil metagenome | isolation source: 200 cm saprolite under Douglas fir tree site 2 hole 3 | place: USA:California | collected 2015-04-18 | reverse complement strand
TGCCGAGGTACTCCGGGGTGCGTCCCACCATGAGCCCGGCGACGAAAACGGCGATGATCGCGAACATGAGCATCCCGTAGAGTCCGGAGCCGACCCCGCCGTACACGACCTCGCCGAGCTGGATCAGCCACATCGGCACGAGCCCGCCGATCGGTGTGAAGGAGTCGTGCATGGCGTTGACCGACCCATTCGAGGCCGACGTGGTCGCCGCGGCCCACAGGGCTGAGGTCGCGATGCCGAACCGCACCTCCTTGCCTTCCATGTTGCCGCCTGCCTGAAGCGCGCTCGCGGTGTGATCGACGCCCTGCTTCACGAACACGCGGCCGTTCTGCTCGGCTACGACGCACACGACGAGGAGCGCGACGAAGATGACCGTCATGGCCGCGAGCACGGCCCAGCCCTGGCGCGTGTCGCCGACCATCACGCCGAATGTGTAGCAGAGCGCGGCCGAGATGAGCAGAATCGCGAGCAGCTCGAGGAAGTTCGTCAGCGGCGTCGGATTCTCGAACGGATGCGCCGAGTTCACGTTGAAGAAGCCGCCGCCGTTCGTCCCGAGCTGCTTGATCGCGATTTGAGACGCGGCCGGCCCCACCGCGATGACTTGCTCGGTTAGCGTGGACTTCTTCGTCTTCGCCTGGCCCTTCTCGTCGAGCACCGGTTTCCCGTCTTTATCGGTCACGGGCTCGTCGTACTCGGTGGGCTGCACGACGGCGACCTTCGCGTATGGGCCGAACGTCTGCACGACGCCCTGGGAAACGAGAACCAGCGCGAAGACGAACGAGAGCGGCAGGAGGATGTAGAGCGTGGTTCGAGTGAGATCGACCCAGAAGTTGCCGATCGTCTCGGCCGAGCGGCGCGCGAATCCCCGGATCAGCGCAGCGGCGACGGCCATGCCCGTCGCCGCCGAGACGAAGTTCTGCACGGTCAGCGCGAGCATCTGCGTGAGGTAGCTCATGGTCGTCTCGCCGCCGTAACCCTGCCAGTTGGTGTTCGTCGCGAAGCTCACGGCGGTGTTGAACGAGGAATCCGGCGAGACGGCGCCGAGCCCCGCCGGATTCAGCGGTAGCACGCCCTGAAGGCGCTGGAGCGCGTAGACTGCCAGGACCCCGGCGAGGTTGAAGATGAGCATCGTCAGGGCATAGGTCTTCCACCCCATCTCCGCCTTGGGACTGATTCCTGACACCCTATAGATGAGGCGCTCCAGCCAGCCGAGCGCCCGGTCGAGCCCGATCCGCCGGCCTTCGTAGACGCGCGCCATGTAGGCCCCGAGCGGCTTGGCCAGCACCAGCAGCACCACCAGGTAGACGACAAGCTGAAGAACGCCGTTGGCGGTCATGCGAAGAGCTCCGGTTTGAGAAGCGCCAGCACGAGGTAGATCAACAGACCCAGTGAGACGAGACCGCCGACGATGTAGAGCAATGGCATCGTGACCTCCTACACGCGCTCACAGAGCTTGACGAACGCCCAGGTGAGGCCGAAGAAGAGCACGCTTAGTCCGAGATAGAGCCCGTCCATCCAGTCCATGGTCTCCCTCCAACCAAGAACAATAGAGCCCACCCGTCTCAAGGAATCGTCAAGATCATCCGTGGAGACGTTAAAGGCGCGTCAAAACCCGCAAGCTCCCTCCGCAACGTGCGTTTCCGCGACGTTGACTTCGCCTTAACGCGGAGCGCCTTCAGTTTAGCGGCGCCTTGATCCGCCCCGGCCATTTCGTGGGAAGGAAGGGGGATGTCCCATGAAGCCCACGTGGTGGCAGCTGTACGGAATCGGCGTGCTTCTCGTGGCGCTGATCGGACTCATCGAGGTCGTTCTCTCGTCGGGCGCCCTGCGCACGACCCTCGAGAGCGCCGCGGTCATTTTCGCGTTCGTGCTCATGGCGATCTGGCGGCGCCACAACCGGACGGCTCTCGACTTGGCGAGGCGCCGATGAATCCCGATGAACCCTTTCGCTTCCGCAAATCAGTAGGGGTGCCTCGGCGCCGACAAGCCTGATCCTTAGCGCACCTCGGGCGCTACACTAGGGCCATGAGCACCGACCGGCCCGACCCCGAGGCACTGCTGGCCCGCGTCAAAGAGGAAGAGGCGCGACGGCGCAAGGGGAAGCTGAAGGTGTTTTTCGGCGCCGCCGCCGGCGTCGGCAAGACGTACGCCATGCTCGAGGCCGCGCGCGAGCAGCGGGCCGATGGGGTCGACGTGCTCGTCGGCTGCGTCGAGACTCACGGGCGCGCCGAAACGGACGCGTTGCTCGAGGGGCTCGAGGTCCTCCCGTCGCGCAGCGTCGAGTATCGCGGCACCGCGCTGCGCGAATTCGATCTCGACGGCGCTCTCGGTCGCCATCCCGCCCTGATCCTCGTCGACGAGCTCGCGCATACCAACGCGCCTGGCTCGCGTCACGCCAAACGGTGGCAAGACGTGCTGGAGCTTCTCGACGCCGGTATCGACGTGTACACGACCGTCAACGTCCAGCACGTCGAAAGCCTCAACGACGTCGTCGCGAAGATCACTGGTGTCGTCGTGCGCGAGACGGTGCCGGACTCGGTCCTCGAGCAGGCGGACGAGGTCGAGCTGATCGACTTGCCGCCCGACGATCTACTCGAGCGCTTCAAGGACGGCAAGGTCTACATGCCCGACCAGGCGCAGGAGGCCGTCCGGAACTTCTTCCGCAAGGGCAACCTGATCGCCCTGCGCGAGCTCGCGCTCCGCCGAACCGCCGAGCGCGTCGACGCGCAGATGCGCGTCTACATGCACGAGCACGCGATCGGCAAGGCCTGGCCGACGGCCGAGCGACTCCTGGTGTGCGTCAGCCCCGGGCCGGAAACGGCCCGGATCGTGCGGGCGGCCAAGCGGATGGCGGACCAGCTCGGCGCGCCGTGGGTGGCTGCGTACGTCGAAACACCGGCGCAGCTTCGGCTCCCGGCCGAGGTGCGCGATCGAGTCACGCAGACGCTGCGGCTGGCCGAGCAGCTCGGCGCCGAGACCGTCAGGCTGCCGGGCCAGAAGATGAGTGAGGCGATCCTGGCGTTCGCGCACGACCGCAACGTGACGAAGATCGTCGTGGGCAAGCCCCGCCGCCGGCTCTGGACGCGAATCTTGATCGGCTCGATCGTCGACGCGCTCGTGCAGGGCAGCGGCGACATCGACATCTACGTCATCAGCGCCGAGCGCGAGCCGGGTGTATCTCCGTCGCTCATCCGCCGGCGCGCGATCCCGACCGACTGGGCGCCCTACGGCTGGGCGATGGCGGTCGTGGCCCTGGCGAGCGGCGTCGCGTGGCTGACGCTCCCGTTCTTCGAGCTCGCCAACCTCGTCATGGTGTATTTGCTCGGGATCGTCGTCGTCGCAACGCGCTACGGTCGGGGGCCCTCGCTGGTGGCCTCCGTCCTGAGCGTCGCCGCTCTCGACTTCCTGTTCGTAGCGCCCGTCTTCACGTTCGCAGTCTCCGACGTCCGCTACCTGTTCACCTTCGCAGTCATGCTGCTCGTCGGGCTGGTGACCAGCAGTCTGGCGGCGCGGATCCGCATGCAGGCGGTGGCGGCCCGCCAGCGCGAGGAGCGGACGGCGGCGCTCTACGCCTTGAGTCGAGAGCTGGCGAGCACGCGCGGCGTGGACCAGCTCCTGACGATCGCGGTGCGCCACATCAGCGAGGTCTTCCGCAGCCAGGTGGTCGTGCTCCTTCCCGGCGCCGGGGGTCTCGTGCCCTCGGGCGGCGGACAGTTCGCGCTGGACTCGAACGAGCTCGGCGTCGCGAAGTGGGTGCACGAGCACCATCAGCCGGCGGGGCTCGGCACCGGCACGCTGCCCGGAGCCGCCGCGCTCTACCTGCCACTGCAGGCGCCGCGCGGACCGGTGGGCGTCCTCGGCGTCCGCCCCGCCGATCCCCACGCGCTCGACGCGCCCGACCAGCTCCATCAGCTCGAGACCTTCGCCAATCAGACCGCGCTCGCGATCGAGCGGGCACAGCTCGCCGACGAGGCGCAGCAGGCCCAGGTAAGGATCGAGACCGAGCGCCTGCGCAACTCGCTCCTCAGCTCGGTCTCGCACGACCTCCGGACGCCGCTCGCCACGATCACCGGGGCGGCCACCACGATCCTGGAAAGCGGGTCCCGGCTCGATGCCCAGACGCGCCAGGAATTGCTCGAGTCGGTGCGCGAGGAGGCGGACCGGTTGAACCGCCTCGTCCAGAATCTCCTGGAGATGACGCGTCTCGAGTCCGGCGCGCTCCAGCTCCGCCGGGAATGGCATCCGCTCGAAGAAGTCATCGGCGCCGCGCTGAGCCGCCTCGGCAAAGAGCTCGCCGACCGGCCCGTGGACACGCGCGTGCCGCCCGACCTGCCCCTCGTGCCGATCGACGACGTCCTGGTCGAGCAGGTGCTGGTCAACCTCCTCGACAACGCCGTCAAGTACACGCCCCACGAGAGTCCGATCCGGATCATCGCGACGGCCACTGACCGCGCCGTCACCGTCGAGGTGGCCGATCGTGGCCCGGGGTTGCCGCGGGGTGAGGAAGACAAGGTCTTCGAGAAGTTCTATCGCGGAGCCGATGGCGGCCGCGGCGTGGGCCTCGGTCTCGCGATCGCCCAGGGCATCGTCAAGGCGCACGGCGGACGTATCTGGGCGCAGAACCTGCCCGAGGGTGGCGTGGCGTTCCTGTTCACGCTGCCGCTGGTGGGCACGCCACCCGCCGCCGTGCCCGCTGATGCCTGAGCCCGTCGTCGTCCTGATCGAGGACGAGCCCCAGATCCGGCGCTTCTTGCGGGCGACGCTGACCGGTCAGGGGTACAAGCTCTTCGAAGCCACGACGGGCGCCGACGGGGTCGTGGAAGTGGGCTCGCGCCAGCCCGACGTCGTCATCGTCGACCTCGGGTTGCCGGACATGGACGGCCTCGAAGTCATCCGTCGCGTGCGCGAGTGGACCGACGTCCCGGTCATCGTGCTGTCAGCGCGCGGCCAGGAGCGCGACAAGGTCACGGCGCTCGACGCGGGCGCCGACGATTACGTGAGCAAGCCGTTCGGCGCCGGCGAGCTTCTCGCGCGGATCCGGGTGGCGCTCCGGCACACCGCCGGAGCCTCCCACGAGTCAGACGATGCCGTCTTCAAGGTGGGCGAGCTCCAGGTCGATCTCCTGCGCCGCCAGGTGCTGGTCAGCGACAAGGAGATTCACCTGACGCCGATCGAGTACAAGCTGTTGACGATGCTCGTTCGCCACGCGGGAAAGGTCGTCACACACCAGCAGCTGCTCCGCGAGGTGTGGGGCCCCGCGCACACCGAGCAGGCCCACTACGCGCGCGTCTACATGGCCCATCTGCGTCACAAGCTCGAGGCAGAGCCGGCCCGTCCCCGCTATCTTCTGACGGAGCCCGGCGTCGGTTATCGGCTGGCGTCCGAGTAGCCCTGAGGAACTCCATCGTCATCCTCATGGCCGCGCCGGCCCAGTCCCCGGCACACGCCGTAGCTCCCGCGCCCGGGGGCGGTGGCTTGCCGAGTGTTCCAGAATGCGGTATCAGCGAGAGTCGAGAGCCAGCATGCTCGCGCCACGCCAGGCCGCGAGCCGAAGAGGAGGTTCACGATGGCCCGCTATCTCAAGATCGCCGGCGCACAGATGGGCCCGAACCAGGACGGCACGCCGCGCGAGGCGATCGTCGAGCGGATGCTGGCGCTCCTCGACGAGGCGGCGCGCGACGACGTCGAGCTGATCGTGTATCCGGAGATGGCGCTGACGACGTACTTCCCCAAGCGCATCCGCCAGGACTTCGACCAGTTCTTCGAGACCGAGGTGCCGCCGAAGGCCCTCGAGCCTCTCCTGCGTCGCGCGGCCGAGGCGCGCGTCGGTGTGCACGTGGGCTTCTGTGAGAAGGCCGACGGGAAATACTTCAACACGGCCCTCCTCACCGACCGCGACGGGCGCCTGTGCGGGACGTTCCGCAAGATCCACCTGCCCGGCACCAAGGCCCCCGACGGCTTCGCTCAGGTGCACGAGCCTTACTACTTCGCTCACGGCGACACCGGCTACCGGGTCTTCGACGCCGCCGGCGCCCGCGTCGGCGTCGCGATCTGCCAGGATCGCCGGTACCCGGAGAGCTATCGCTCGCTCGCCCTCCAGGGCGCCGAGATCATCCTCATCGGCTACAACACCCCGCTCTCGGCACTGGCGCTCGACCTGAACGAGCTCTGCATGCGTGCCGGCGCCTACGCGAATCTCTGCTTCGTGGTGGGCGTCGCCAAGGCCGGCGTGGAGGACGGCGTCGAGCTGATCGCCGGCTCCTGCATCATCGACCCGCAGGGCCAGGTGCTGGCGCGGGCGGCCACACGCGGCGACGAGCTCGTGGTGGCACGGGTCGACCTCGACCAGATGGCGCCGCTCCGGAAGCGCTGGAACTTCCTCGGGCGGCGCCAGCCCCAGCACTATGGGCTTCTGCTCCAGCCCGTCACCGAGAGGGAGCCCAACCGATGAGCGCGTCCGGCGTCGACGTCGTGGTCCGCGGTGGGCAGGTCGTCACGGCCACGGACGTCGTCGAAGCCGCAGTCGCGATCCAAGGCGACAAGATCGTCGCGATCGGGCCAGAGTCGCTGCTCCCGCCCGCCGGCCGGGTGATCGACGCCTCGGGCAAATTTGTCCTGCCCGGCCTCATCGACTGTCATCTGCACGTCGGCCCCGAGTACGACGACTGGCGGACGGCGCCGATGGCCGCGGCGCGCACCGGGCTCACCACACTCCTGCCGTTCGTCACCTACGACGAGGGCGAAACGCTGCCGAGGGCGGTCGCGCGCCTGCGCGAAGAGGCTGAGGCGCTCTCCGTCCTCGACTTCGGCTTTCACTTCATCCTGAACCACGAGCCGTACATCCTCGAGGGCATTCCCGAGGCCTTCCGCATGGGCGTCTCGTCGATCAAGCTCTTCATGACGTACAAGAAGCGCGGCAAGCGCATGGTCTCCGACGAGTTCATCGCGAAGACGATGGAGCGGCTCGCCCCGCTCGGCGGCCTCTGCCAGCTCCACTGCGAGAACGGCGACGTCCTCTGCTATCTCGAGGACAAGGCGATCGCCGAAGGGCGCACCGCGCCGACCGACTTCCCGCCGACCTGTCCGGACTGGACCGAGGAGGAAGCGATCAACCGCGCGATCCTCATCGGGCGGCTCACCGGGTGCCCCGTCTACGTCGTGCACCTCTCGACGAAACTCGGGCTCGAGCGCATCAAGCGCGCCCAGGCCGAGGGACAGAAGGTGTGGTGCGAGACCTGCCCGCAGTACCTGCTGCTCACCGACAAGGAAATGGAGCGTCTCGGGCCCTTCGCCAAGATCGGTCCGCCGCTCCGTCCAGCCGACGGCCCGGACCGCGCGGCCCTCTGGCAAGGCTCGGCGCAGGGCTTCATCGCCAATGTCGCCAGCGACCACTCGCCGCGCGTGCCGGCGGCGAAGGAGCCGGGGCGGAAGAACATCTTCGTCGACGCCGCGGGCAAGCCGATCCCCTTCGGCGCGCCGTCGCTCGAGACGCTGGTGCCGCTCGCCTGGAGCGAGGGCGTGGCGAAGCGCGGCCTTCCGGTCACGTGGATGGCGCGCGTGCTCGCCGAGAACCCGGCGCGGATTTTCGGCCTCTGGCCACGCAAGGGCGCGATCCGCCCGGGAGCCGACGCCGATCTGACGATCTGGGATCCAGCCCCCGAGTGGACCATCCAGCAATCGCAGCACCTCGGGATCGCCGGCTTCACGCCGTACGAAGGTTGGCGGGTACGCGGCAAGCCATGGACGACCCTCGTGCGCGGTCAGGTGCTGCTGAACCCGGCGGGCGAGCTCGAGCAGAAGCCAGGTTACGGTCGCTATCTGCCTCGCCGCGGCCCGACCCCGCCCATCGCCGGCGCGGTCGTCTGAGCGGTCCGCGCCCGGTGGACTATCTGGACCGGCTCGCGGCCTTCGTCGCGGCGACTCGCTTCGACGCGCTCCCCGCCGCCACGGTCGCAGCTGCCAAGCTCGTGCTGCTCGACACGCTCGGCGCCATCGTCGCCGGAAGCGCCTTACCAGAGAATGGCAAGCTCGCGCGACTGGCCGCCGCGCGGTCGCCACACGGCGCGGCGACGCTGCTGGGCCACCGCGCCAAGGCCGATCCGTTCTGGGCCGCGCTGACGAACGCAACAGCAGGCGTCGCGCTCGAAGTCGACGAGGGCAGCCGGCTCGGCGGCGGCCACCCGGCGATCCACGTCGTCCCCGGGGCGCTCGCCGTCGCCGAAGAGCGCGGCCTCGACGGCCGGAAGCTGCTCGAGAGCCTCGTGGCCGGTTACGAGATCGGCTCGCGGATCGGCGGCGCGACCATGGTGCGGGCGAACGTCCACTCGCACGGGACGTGGGGGACGATCAGCACCGCCGTCGCCGTCGCCAAGCTCGCCGGCGCGCCCGCCGAGACGATCCGTGAGGTCATCAACCTCGCGGCGTCGATGAGCCCGGCCAACACATGGACGCCCGCGCTGGCCGGCGCGACGATCCGCAATCTCTATCCGGGCCGCTCGGGCTTTCAGGTCATGCTCGCCGTGGAGCTCCAGCGCTGCGGGTTCACCGGCCTTGGCGACGCGCCGTCCGATGTCTATGGAACGATCCTGGCTGACGCGTTCGACCCGACATCCGCCGTCGCCGGCCTCGATGCGCTCGCGCGCACCGCTTCAGGGCGCGAGCTCTACCGCATCGAGCAGAACTACTTCAAGCTGCACGCGTGCTGTCGGTTCAACCACTTCGCCCTCGACGCCGTGACGGATCTCCGGCGGGTTCATCGACTCGCGAGCGACGACGTCCTGAAGGTCGAGGTCGTCACCATCCCGTTCGCCATCCGGATGAGCGAGCCCGCGCCCACGAACCCGCTCGCCGCCCGGTTCTCCATTCCCTGGGCCGTCGCCGCGGCGCTCGTCCTGGGCCGGACCGACCCGGTGGCCTTCGACTCAGCGACGCTGGCCGACGCGAGGATCCGGGACCTGGCGCGACGGGTGGAGATCGGCACCGATCCGGCGATGTCCCCGCGACGGGCCGACGCGCCGACAGCGCGCGTGAGAATCGTGCTCCGCGACGGGCGCACGCTCGAGGAGACGACGACCGTGGTTCGCGGCGACGCGCTGAGCCCCGCACCCCGCGACGAGATCACGGGCAAGTTCGTGGCCCTCGCCTCGCCGATCCTGGGCGACTCGCACGCGCGCAAGGTCGCGGACGCGGTGGACGAGATCCACACCCTCGACGACGTCCGCGCCTTGACCGCGCTGCTCGTCCCCTGAGGTCGCTCGCGTGTCGCGAACATCTACGCCTACGTCAGCAAGGTCACGCCCCGACCAGGGCGACCAGGATACGATCACAAGCCGGCGCGATGGTCTCGGCGACGCCCGCCACCCATAGGGCAGTGACGATGGCCGCGAAGACGTCCATCGTGTAGTGTGCCCGAAGAACGAGAACCGTTGTTGCCTCAATGACCGCGATCGCGACACCGAGAGCGAGAAAACCCGGACCCCCCAGCCGCGCCAACTCGATACCGCCATAAACCGCGAGTGCCGTGTGGCCGGAAAAGAACAGATCCGTGGCCGTTCCGTAGGTCACGAGCAGCGAGGGCACGCCCGGGCGACGCCAGATCATCCCGTCGGGCGGCGGCAGCGCGCACAGACCCTGGCACATCTGCCGCAACGCATAGAGGATCAGAAGACCCAAGAATGGACGGAGGCTCGGTCCGAAGATCGATCGCGCGAGGATGAACAGCCCGAGCGCGTCGATAATGGCGGAGGTGGTGACCAGGAGCGCGTTGGCGGTGGGCGGATGCCCGTGGAGGTACCGGTTCAGGCGCGCGGTCAGCTGGTGAAGGCCGTCGCCGATGCGACCCGCGGGCCACGCCCTTTGTCCGATGAGGCGCTGCGTCCAGAACCAGCCGACCAGGCCGGCCACGACCAGACCGAGGCGCACGGCCCACAGCGCCGGTGTCGCTTCGCTCATCTCAGCCCTCCCGTGGTGTCGAGGCCGACGCGCGCGTCGCGACGAGATCGACCTCCAGTGTCGCCCGGCCCCAGAGAAGCACCACGCCCGCCGCGGCCAGGAGAGATCCCGTCACGAGGACGGGAATCCGGAGCCCGATTCGATCGGACTCGGCGCCGATCAGCCACGGCGAGGCGGCATCGCCGAGCAGATGCATCAGCATCGTCGTCACGGCGAACCCACGCGCCCGCAGCTCGGCGGGCAACACGTTGGCCATCGCCGCGTTGAGCGGCCCCACGTTGATGAAGAGCAGGAGCAATGTGACGAACATGGCCGGCCAGAACACGGCTGGCTGGGGTGCCAGCACCGCGAAGAGCGTGAACAGGATGGACACCGACAGTGACCAGCCCGACACGGTAAAGTCAGCGCCGGGCCGGCGACGCGCCACCGCGCTGGCGATTCGACCACCGAGCAGCGTCCCGGCGAAGCCTGCGGCCACCAGGAGTAGACCGAAGGTCGTCGCCGCGCTTCCGAGCGGGATGCCGCGCTCCCGCACGAAATACGTCGGCATCCACGTCGCCAGGCCGCCCATGGCAAACGTGTAGATGACCTGTGCCGCAGTATTGACGAGATAGCTACGACGACTCGCCAGGGCGCGGAGTGACGGGCCGAGCCCCAGCGGTGTCGCCCCGACTGACGTGGCGTCCTGGGCACCCCGCGGCGGCTCCGTGAGGCGCAAGAGCAAGAATGCCAGGACGGCGCCGGGCGCACCGGCGATGAAGAAGGCAGTGCGCCAGCCGTGGGCCTCACCGATCACCCCGCCTACGATGTAGCCGAGGGCGGCGCCGATCGGGATCGCTGCGTAGAAGACGCCGAGCATGCGCGCCCGCCGTTCGGCAGGGTAGCAATCCGAGAGCAGCGACGGGGTGACGACTGCGTAGCTCGCCTCCCCGACGCCGATGACGGCCCGGGCGAGCAGCAGCCAGCCATAAGTTGGCGCCAGCCCCGACGCCACGGTGGCCAGGCTCCACACGAACACACCGATTGCAGCCAACCGCAGGCGGCTCCCGACGTCCCCGAGCCAGCCGGCCGGCACACAGGCCAGGGAATACGCAACGATGAAGAGCGACTGGAGGAGACCGCCCTGTGCGTCCGAGATTGCGAGGTCGGCGAGGATGAGGGGCAGCGTTGCCGCGGTGACGTATCGATCCAGGTAGTTCAGCGCGTTGACCGTCGTGAGCACACCGAGGATGACGCCGGGTGAGCGCGACCAGCGACTATCCGGCATCGCGTGTGCCGTGGCGCAAGACCTCCGGGGGCACTCGATCGGCCAGCGCGCGCAACTCCTCGGCCAGCGCGCGACGCTCGTCGAGGAGCCGCCGGTGGAGATCACGGTCGGCGAGGAACCGGAGGAACGCTCGCGCCTGTCCGGCCACGCGGCCGAGCCGCTCCCGCCAGGCGAGCGCCAGGAGCCCGGACGGCGCCAGCAGCAGCAGGAACGCCAGGAGCGGAGCGAGGCCTGCGAGCCGCCAGACGAGCCAGCCTTCGACACTCCAGAGGAGCGGATAGATGACGAGGCCGACCGCCATCTTGTCAGTCGCTTCCTCCTCGAGGGTTCGGCCGAGCCACGGCACGATCTGTCCCGTCATCCAGTAGGGCACGGCGTGACATGCGATCCCCCAGCACGCCAGAGGGAGGCCGAGCGCCAGCCACAGCACGTTGGCCGCGACGTAGAAGACCATGAGGCGGGCGGTGTACGTCTGGCCAAGCTGCTCGCTCGCGATCCCGACCTCGTCGAGGTGACCTCGATACCGCTCGACCCTGCGACGCAGTTCGGCCACGAGCTGTGGCTCGCGCTCGCCGAGATAGCGCGCTGCCCGCATGACCCGCCGCTTCCACGCCAGCGCTTGCTCCGCGATCTTGTCCGATGCCGGACCAGGCTCACCACGACGCGCCGCCTCCTCCCACCACGCGCGTTCGAGGACCGCGAGCAGGCCGAGCGTGTAGTGGTCCTCAGCCTCGACGATCCGCTCGCCAATCGACTCCGTCAGTCGAGCGGTGATCACCCTGACCGCCTCCTCGGGTCGCTCACGGTGCGAGGCGAAGACATCGGCCGTCGCCACCGGCGCACCAATCGTGAGCTGCACGGAGGCCGACCGAAAGATTCCTGGATCATGAAAGACGATGCCGACGGGCAAGAGCGTCACAGGGTGGGGTCCGCCGGCGGCGCGTTCCAGCCCGAGGGCGAGGCGCGCGGCACCCGTCCGCAGCGGCAGCAGCATCGGCTGCGGCTGCGTGCGCCCCTCGGGAAAGATCAGGACGACGCCGCCCGCGCGCAGCGCGTCGATCGCGGCGGTGAACATCGCCTCATTCTTCCGCGGATCGTCGCCGGCCTCGAGGCGTCGGTTCACGGGCACTGCGCCCAACATGCGCAGCAGAGGGCCGACGAGGGGATGGCGAAAGAGAGGCGCGTTGGCCAGCACGGTGACGGCTCGGGGAACGGTTGCGATGATGAGCATGGCGTCGACCACCGAGTTGTGGTGGTTGGCGGCGACGATCACGCCGCCGTCGGGCGGAATCCGCTCGCGCCCGACGACGTCGATTCGACGGTAGAAGAGCCACAGCAGCAACCGGATCATCATTCGGACGAGGCGATAGGCGATCGTCCCCTGCGTGTTCCTGGCCCCCGGAGAGCTGGTGGAATGCATGCGGCTCCAACCCTATCCGATGCCGCCCGTTAGCGGGGTAGACATTCAGCCGGTTGTCAGCCGCGCGGGCCTCGCCTCTGCCCGGCGGAGGTGGGGGACCCAGCGCCCAGCTAGCGCCTCAACTCTGTCTGATCAGAGAAGTCCGAGCCTTCGAAGGACTGCGTCACTTATCGGCTCCGCGGGGCGATCAGCCACCGGATTCACCCCTCTGTCTCGAGGACGCGACACCTCCGTGGCCTCCATGTAGCGTGTAAAGAGCACGAAGCAACTCACGAGGCCGACGAGCACCAGCGTCGGAATGGCCAACTCCCGAGCGGTGAGCGACCACACTCCCTTTGACGCGCGGGGCTTCCGAACGGTCGCCTGCGCTTGCACGCGCGCTTCCGGCTTTTTGAAGAACGTCTCCATGCTTTCCTCCCTGGACGTCACCACAGGGGGTGCGAAGCTCATTGCGTCGCCACCCCTCCGAAACGAATGACGGTATACCCCAGCGCGTACACCTCGCCCGGGCGCACGCGGCGCTCCGCGCGGCGCCGCTCGTCGGGCGCACTTTGCGGGGCTCGACGGCGCTCGCCTCGGCGCCGATCCACTATCACCTTCACCCCGCGGACGTCGGCAAACCGCCGTTGAAGGAACTCAAACAGCGCCGACTCCTTCGGATTCACCACCAACAGCAGCTGCACTCCCGGGAACGACCGGGACGGCAAGGTACGAAGAAATCCCAGCACGTGGCGCCGGCAGATGCCGTGGGTCACCGCCGGATCGTCGAGGGGCTCGCGCTCGCCCAGATCCGCCGGTCGCCCCTCGCGCTCGCACCACGGACATTTGACTTTCACGCCTCGCAGCTCTCCCGGCGTCGCGCCTCTCGGGCATCGAGAGCGTTCGGCCAAAGGTGTGGAAGAGCACGCGCAATGCCACACAATTCCGGATTTCCAGGAAAATTGCGGTGCCGCGTTCTCACGAACTTAGCGTGAGCGGTTGTGATACGCGCGCTTCGCCGACTTGGCAGACGGTGGCCATTGTGGCCAGCAGGACCTCCCTCGGGGATGGTGGTCTGTCGGTGCATGGTCCGCCTGCGCGCGAGCCCGGATCGCCATTCCTGCCGGCGACAGAGGATTCCGGAACCGGACGAAGACAGCCGTAGCGTGAAGGCCTCGAACGTGGTTTCAGGAGACGGCGCGCAGCCAAGCGCCGACCACCAACACCAGGACGGCCACAGCGAGCGCCCACTGCGCCGGCGGGCGCAGAGGCCGCCGCAGCGTGGACGCGGCGGCCAGGCCCAGGGCGCCGCCGAGCAGGAGGCCGAACAGATGGGCGAGGAGGTCCGCGTTCGGGCTCGTGCCGAGGAGTGCGAGCAGGGCGAGACTCGCCGCCACGACCATCCACAGCTTGCGCGCGGCTGGGCGCCGTCCACGGGACACGACTCGCGTGGCCGCGAGGATTCCGATGGCGCCGAACATCGCCGTCGAGGCGCCCACCGAGTCGTGGTGGGCGCCGTGGGCGACGGCGGTGAGGGCGTTACCGCCGGCGCCGGAGAGGAGCAGCAGCCAGAGGCCCACACCTGGGCCGAGCTGGTGACTCACCGCCCCGACAAGCAGGACGCTCGCCGCCGCGTTGCCGACCACATGGGGGGCGTCGGCGTGGAGCGTTAGCGCGGTGACGGTTCGCCACCACTCTCCGGCGATAATGCGCTCGGCGACGGCACCGCCGCGCTCGAACCAGACGCTGCCGCTGGCACGCGTTCCGGTGACGGCAAAGAACCCGATCAGCAGCAGGCCGATGGCGACGCCGACCGCGGCCGCGCCACGAACGGGCGCTACGGCATCGGCGCCCACGTCCGACGTGTTGGCAATGTTCTCCCGATCATAGGCGTCGAGGGTCTCGCGGGCGACCTCCGCGTCGCGGGCGGCGACGATGAGCGCCCAGCCATCGAGCCGGGGGCGCAGCCGGTGCGGAATGCAGCCGGCGGCGAGCACCACGGCCCATTCGTCGGCCCGGTGGCGCTCGGGCGTCACGCGGACGGCAGTTCCAGCGAGATCCTCCATCTGCCAGCCATGATAAACGTCGCTCGTGCATATGCCCGCCATGATCGAATTCGGCCAGCAGCAGCGGGAGAAATCAGCGACGAGAGGGTCGCGGGGTCACCCTCGCCCGCCCCTGATGACGTTACGGCGTGGCAACAACGCGCCGCCGATACGCTCCGGGGCGAATTCCGGCGACGAACCCGTGCTCTTGAAGGATGCGACACGCCTCGCGTCCCGACAGGACGCGAAGTCTACCCATGCTTCGCTTCGATCCTCGTTACAAAGACTTCGGTCTTGAGCCGTCGCTTAACCTCTTCTGGATCGGCACACTCGAGGAATAGCTCGATAGCTTCTCGTAGGTTGGCGGTCGCCTCTTCGACCGTTGCCCCTTGACTGGCTACGTCCAGCTCCGGGCAGAGCGCGGCGTACACATCTCGCTCCTTCTCGATGATCGCCGTGTACACCGTCGTGGCCATTCGACCCTCCCGGCGGCCCACGTAGGCCGCCGCACGCCATGGGTAGTATGCCGGAAGCGGGACATGGGCGTGGGGAGTTGTCGTCGGGGATCCTCGGGCTCCTGCTTTCGGCGTTGTTGCTCATCTCCACGCGGTGGCCACAAGCGGCAGTCATCGCTCGGCCCGCCCTGCCGCCGCACGATGCATCGGCCGGCCCCGACCTCGTCGCCCGTAACTCGCATCGGGATCGAGGTCGATTCTCCAGCCCGACTCGCGGTGGGCGTTACTCTTGGGCGCGGTACTATCACCCGATGATCCAGCGCTTCATCAGCGAGGATCCGATCGGACTGGTTTGTGCGGACCTCAATCTCTACGGGTACGTCCGGAACGCGCCGCTGAACTACATCGACTCTCTGGGGCTCGATAGAGAGAAGCGCGGGAGCTGTACCGATCGGTGCCTACAGACCAACTACGGCGCCCTGGCGGATTACGCGTACAACCTGAGCTACTTCGGGGTCTTTACCCCCTCAGTTCTGGAAGGTTGCTGGCGTCAGTGTCGGTGCCAAGGTCGCACTCGGTGCCGACGTGGTGGGTGGTGCGAGCTACGCCGCCAGCGCCTACGCCACCAAGGGCGCGGACATCTTGTCGACACCGCTTTCCCGGTACGGTCCGTTCGGCATCTTCGTGCGCGGAGCGGAGGCGAACGCAGCGTTTGCCGCGTCCGCGCGCTACGCGGCTCTTGTCCTCCTCGCGCGGTAACCGCTGACGAATAGTCGGGGCTACGCGCTGCGCGGCGGCCAGGTGATGCCGAGCGCGTCGATCCGCCGCAAGCGATCCTGACCGAGCGCCGCGTCGTAGACGTCGGCCAGCGCCTCCGGCGTCCAGCCCTCGCGGCTCGTGATCGCGCGGATCGGCGCGGGGTGCGACCAGAGGGACACCTGGTTGCCGCGCACGTGCAGGATCTGCCCGGTGACGTGCGCCGCGCGGTCGCTCGCGAGAAATGCGACGACCGGGGCGATCGCTTCCGGCGGGGCCGCCGCCTGTGCCCGGCGCCCATCCGGGAGCCGCTCGGTCATCCGCGTCTCGGCGGTCGGCGAGATGCAGTTCACCGTGACGCCGTATTTCGCCATCGCGAGGGCCGTCGAGCGCGTCAGGCCGACGATGCCTTCCTTGGCCGCCGAGTAGTTCGGCTGGCCCGGGCTGCCCTCGAGCCCGGCGGTCGACGTGAAGGTCACGATCCGCCCATAGCGCCGCTCCCGCATGTGACGCGTCGCCGGACGCATGACCGTGAAGTGCCCCTTCAGGTGGACGGCGACCACGGTGTCCCACTCCTCTTCGCTCATGTTGAAGATCATCCGCTCCTTCAGGATGCCGGCGCAGCAGACGACGATGTGGAGGTCGCCGAAGGTGTTCAGCGCGGCGTCGACCATCGCCTGGCCCCCGGCCATCGTCGCCACACTGTCGGCGTTCGCGACGGCCTGCCCGCCGTGCGTCTCGATCTCCTTGACGACCCCCAGAGCGCGCTCGCTCGACGGGTCACGCCCGTCGACCGTCACGCCGTAGTCGTTGACCACGACACTGGCGCCCGCGGCCGCCAGGCCCAGCGCCACCCCGCGACCGATGCCGCTTCCCGCTCCCGTCACGACCGCAACTTTCCCGTCCAAGAGACCCATGGCTCTCGCCTCCGCGATAGTTTTCTGCCGAGAGACTACTCGATTTCCATCCGCGACGCGACGTGACGCCTCACTCGGCCACCCCGATGAGCGCAGCGAGCCGGTCGGGATCGGCGCTGAGCGCGGCGGACTCGCCGTCGTAGACGACGCGGCCCTTGTCCATGACCACGGTGCGAGCCGAGAAGGCGAGCGCGACGCGGCTGTTCTGCTCGACGAGCACGATCGAGAGCGCGCCCTCCCCGCGCAGGCGCAGCAGCACCGCGGTGAGCGCCTCGACGATCACGGGCGCCAGGCCCTCGGTCGGCTCGTCCATGAGCAGCACCGAGGGATTCGTCAGGAGCGCCCGCGCGATCGAGAGCATCTGCTGCTCGCCGCCGGAGAGCTGGTTGCCCATGTTCGACAGCCGCGCTCCCAGGTTCGGGAACAGCTCGAACACCCGCTCCTGGGTCCAGGGCCCCGGCCGGGCCGCGACCTCCAGGTTCTCGCGGACGCTGAGCGACGAGAAGATCTCGCGCTCCTGAGGTACCCAGCCGATGCCGTTCCGCGCGCGGCGGAAGACCGGGACACGATTGAGGCTCACGCCGCCGAGTAGCACCTCGCCGTGGTGCAGCGTCGTATGGCCCATCACCGTTGCCAGCAACGTGGTCTTGCCGACGCCATTGCGGCCGATCACGCTGATGCTTTCACCCGGCGACAGCGCAAGGCTGATGTCTTCGAGCACGACGGTCTCGCCATAACCCGCCGAGACGTGCCGCAGCGCCAGGGCCTCAGCCATGACCGGCCCGGCCGAGATAGACGGCGCGGACGGCGGCGTCGGCTCCGATCTCCCCGGGGCTCCCGGTGGCGAAGACGGCGCCGCTCACCATCACCGTGATCCGCTCCGCGAATCGGAACACGAGGTCCATGTCGTGATCGATGATGAGCACGCCGATGTTCCTGGGCAGGCCGTCGATGGCGTCGAGAATGATGTGGCTTTCGGCGCTGGGCACGCCGGCCGCGGGTTCGTCGAGCAGCAGCACCTCGGGCTTCAAGCCGAGCGCAATGGCGAGCTCGACCAGGCGCTGGCGGCCGTAGGGCAGCTCGGAGATGCGGTGCGTCGCGTCGGCCGTCAGCTTCAAGCTGTCGAGCAGATGCATCGACTCTTCGACCACGTCCCGGCGCATCCCGGCCGGCCGGAACATGGACGGGGCCGCCCCGACCCGCTCGGCGACCGCGATGCACACGTTTTCCAGCACCGAGAGCCGGCGGAACAGCCGGTTGATCTGGAACGTCCGGGCGATCCCGAGCTTGACCCGTTCCGCCTGGACGACGTCCGTGATGTCACGCCCCTTCATCAAGATGGATCCCGAGGTTGGTTGAACGACGCCGGTCAATAGATTCACGAACGTGGTCTTGCCCGCGCCGTTCGGGCCGATCAGGGCGTGGCGCGCGCCGGCCTCGAGCCGGAAGTCGATATCGCGCGCAGCGGCCAGTGCGCCGAAGTTCCGGCAGAGCGCGCGGGTTTCGAGGAGAGGCGCGGTCATGACGTCGCGTGTCGCGTCCGGAGACGGCGCACTGCGGCCTCGGCGATCCCTAAGATGCCGTTGCGCGCGAACAGGGCGATGACGACCAGCAGGAGCCCCAGCCCGAGCTGCCAGGCGGTTGGGTAGATCTTCGACAGAAAGTGCGACAGCACCATGTAGGCGACGGCACCGACGAAGGCGCCGTAGAGACGGCCATAGCCCCCGAGGACGAGGATGATGAGCACCGTGGCCGCGCGGTCGAGGCCGAGCGTGCCGAGATTGACGTAGGCGTTGGCCTGCGCCCAGATGCCGCCCGCGACGCCGGCAATCGCCGCCGAGAGCGCGTAGCAGAGGACGAGCCGCCCCCTCACGGGCGCCCCGACGGCATGCATCCGCAGCATGTTCTCGCGGATTCCGGTCAAGCTCTGGCCGAACGGCGAATAGACGAGCGTGCGCACGAACACGAAGCAGACGAACAGCACGGTGAGGACGTAGAGATACTGCGTCTTCGGATAGAGCGGATTGAACCCGAACACCCCGAACAGCGGGGCGATCGGCAGACTGTCGAGGCCGTCGAAGCCGCCGGTGTAGTCGTGGGCGAGATTGGCGGCCTCCTCGAGCAGCGCCATGGTGCACAGCGTGAGCATGAGCAGCGTCAGACCGTGGGTGCGCAGGAGCACCAGACCCGAGCCGAGGCCGACGGCCGCCGCCACCACCGCCGCGAGGATCAGGCCCGTGATCGGCTCCTTCCAGATTCCGTGCTTGGCCAGCATGCCCACCGTGTACGCGCCGGCGCCGAAGAACGCGGCGTGACCGAGAGTGACGATCCCGGCGTAGCCGAGCACGAGATCGAGCGAGATCGCGAAGAGGATCGTGACCAGGAGCTCGGTGCCGAAACCCAGATATTTCGGAAAGGCGAAATAAAACGCGAGCGCGAGGACCCAGGGGATCGGCTCCCATACCCGCACTCGGTGGCGGCCGGCCAGCGCCAGCGCCGCCGGATGATCGGCCCAGCCGGCCGGCGGCGGGGTCATGTGACCTTGGCGCCGAACAGGCCCTGCGGCCGCCAGAGCAGAAGGAGGATCGTGAGCACGTAGATGAACGCGGTGCCGCCCTGGGGCACGTATTTCTTCAGCACGAAGTCCAGCACCCCGATCAGGAGCGCGGCGTAGAACACTCCGGTCACGCGCCCGAGGCCGCCGACCGCGACCACGATCAGAAAATACACCAGGTACTTCAGCGCGTACTGGGGATCGAGGCCGAGGAACTCGGCGCCGAGCCCACCGCCCAGGGCCGCCATGCCGCTTCCGAAGGCGAAGGTGATGGTGAACAGGCGAGCGATGTTGATACCGAGCGACTCGGCCATGCGCCGGTTGTCGACCGCGGCGCGGATCTGCGCGCCGATCTGCGTGCGCTCGAAGCCGAGCCAGAGGCCGCTCACGATCACGATCCCGACCACGATGAGGACGACGCTGTAGGTGCGGTACTGCGTGATCCCGAGATTGATCTGGCCCTGCAGAATCGCGGGGAGCGCCAGCGGCTGGTTTTCGGGCCCGATCAGCAGCGTGACCGACGCGATCATCATGAAGACCAGGCCGATGGTGAAGAGCACCTGGTCGAGCTCGGTCGCCCGGTAGAGCCGCGCGTAGAGCAGCCGTTCCAGCACGGCACTTGCGGCCGCGGTGACGACGAATCCGAAAACCAGGGCCGGCACGAACCCGAGACCCCAGTGCTTCATCGCCAACGCGATCGCGTAGCCCCCGAGCATGGCGAAGCCGCCGTGGGCGAGGTTGACGAAGCCCATGAGGCCCATCGTGACCGAGAGGCCCACGGACACGATGAAGAGCACCATGCCCGCGGCCACGCCGCCCAGGAGCATGCTGGCGACGTCGATGCCGAAGATCACGGGCGCGGCGGTTGGCCGGAGGCGCTCACCTCACTTGGGGGCGCACGGACCGATCTTCTGCTCCTTGCAGGCGTCCTTGACGGCGTCGATCTTGCCGATCACCTTCTGGAAGACGCGGCCGTCCTTCATCACCGCCTCGGACAGGTACTCGTTCATGACGATGTCGCGGGTCACGGGGTCGATCGCGATGGGCCCCCGCGGGCTCGCGAACTTCCAGCCCTTGAGTGCCTCCAGCGCCTGCTCCACCTCGATCTTGCCCTTGAGGGTCTGGACCACGTGGACGATCGCCGCCATGCCGTCGTAGCCGCCCACGGCCATGAAGTCGGGCGTGGTGGTGGCGCCGTACTCCTTCTTCCACGCCTCGACGAAGCGCTTGTTTTCGGGATTGTCGAGATCGGCGTGGTAGTGGTGCATCGTGATGAGGCCGACCGCCGCCGCGCCCATGGCCTGCAACTTGGTGTCCTGGGTGATGTCGCCCGGGCCGATCAGCTTGATGCCGGCCTCCCGCATGCCGAGCGCGGCGTAGGTCTTGACCACCGCGGCCGCGTGGTCACCGGCCGGGACGAAGACGAAAAAGACGTCCGGCTTCTTGTCCTTGGCGCGCTGGAAGAACGGGGTGAAGTCGGGCACCGCGCCGGCGCCGCCCATCGGGATCTCGTCGATCACCTTGCCGCCGGTGCCTTCGAAGCTGCGCTTGAACGCCGCGAGGCTGTCCTTACCCGGCGGGAAGTCGGTGTAGCCGACCACGGCGGTCTTCGCGTTCAAGAGCTTGGCCGCGGCCTCGCCCAGGGCGTAGCCGGCGTGCCACATGCTGAACGACGTCCGGACGTAGTAGGGCGACATGTTGGTGATCTGCGCCGTGCCTGCGTTCATGATCACCGCGAGCTTCTTGCCCGCGGTCACGATCGGTGCGGACGCGATCGCGTTCGGGGAATAGATCCAGCCGGCGAGGATGTCGACGTTGTCCTGAGTGAGCAGCTCCTGCACGGCGATCTTGGCGTTGGCGCCGCCGGGATCCTTCACGTCGCGCTTGATCAGGGTGATCTTGTAGGGCCTCACCTTGTCGGCGTTGAGCTTGAGGTAGAGCTCCATCCCGCGGTCCACCAGCTGCGCGAACTCGGCGCCGATGCCGGTGTACGGCAGGTTGACGCCGACTTTCACCTCCTGCGCCTGCACCCACGAGGTGGTCATGGCAAGCGCGGCGACAGCGACCGCGACGATCCATTTCATCATGAGAGTTCCCTCCAATTATATGGGGCGAATACTAGGGCAAAAACTGGAAAGGGTGCAAGTTGCCTCGGACGCCGAGTGTGCGATGATCTGGGGCCAGGAGGCCGCGGAGAACATCAAGGACGTGACGCCCGCGGCGCGGCGCCGCATCCTGTGCGACAATGCGCGCGCGCTGTACGGGCTGTAAGCGACTAACGTCAGGAGGACGACGTGGCTAAGTTCAAGGTGGTCACACCGAGTGGCGCGAGCTTCCCCGTACCGGGCGCGGGCTACAAGCTGGAAATGGAAGCCCTGGCCCCGCTCGAGGCGGAAATCGTCGAGGTGGCCGGGAAGACCGACGACGACTTCGTCAAGGACGCCCGCGACGCCGACGCGCTCTACGCGAAGGGGCGGCGTATCAGCAAGCGCATCATCGACGGCCTCGATCGGTGCAAGGTGATCGCCCTCGGCAGCGTCGGCGTCGACTCCGTCGATGTCGCCGCGGCCACGGCCCGCGGAATTCCGGTCACCAACGTCCCCGACACCTTCATCGAGGAAGTCGCCGACCACGCCCTGATGCTGATCCTGGCCACCTTCCGCCGGGTCACCACGATGGACCGGCTCGTCAGAGAAGGACGCTGGGCCGAGGGGCGACCGCTCCTGTCCCAGTTCCCGCGGCTCATGGGCCAGACCCTGGGCTTGATCGCCTTCGGCCACGTGGCCCGGGCCGTGGCGGTGCGGGCGCGGGCCTTCGGCGTGCACATCCTGGCCTATGACCCGTACGTCGAAGAGCTGGTCGTGAGTCAGCACGGGGTCGAGCCGGTGAACCTCACCGAGCTGCTGCAGCGCTCGGACATCGTCTCCATGCACGCCCCGTCCACCGCGGACGCCCATCACATGCTGACGGAGCACCACTTCCGGCTGATGAAGCCGGAAGCGATCTTCATCAGCACCGGTCGCGGCCCGACTACGGACGAGCCGGCGCTGATCAAGGCCTTGAAGGAAGGCTGGATCGCCGCCGCCGGGCTGGACGTGCTCGAGCAGGAGCCTCCCGACGCGAACAATCCCCTGTTGAAGATGGACAACGTCATCCTGACGCCGCACGTGGCGTCGGCCTCGGCGAGGTTCGACCCCGTGCGCAAGCGGCGCGTCGGTCAGGAGATCGCGCTGGTGCTGAACGGGCGCTGGCCACGGAGCTGCGTGAACCCGTCGGTCCTCGAAAAGAGCGGGCTCGTGCGCTGGCAGCCGTATTCGATGGAGCGCGGGCCGGGCGCGTAAGGGAGAGCAGGTATGGCGCGCAAGCGACTCGTCCTCAAGGACCCCGGCCGTTTCAGCGACCCGGCGGGCCTCACCTGGGATCGCTACGTCGCCATGCAGGCCCGCGAGCGCGAGCGGTACATGGCCGAGCGGGCCGCCATTTCTCAGGATGTGCTGAACTACAAGACCGTGAGCCCGCAATATCTCGAGCGTGCCGTCGATCAGTTCGCCAACAACTACTATTCCGAGCTGTCGGCCACCCACTACGTCGCGACCGCGGCCGCCAACGCGCCGTTCGACGAGCTCAAGAAGTGCGCGTTGTTCCAGCTCGCGGACGAGCAGCGTCACCTGGAGATGGACCGGGAGGTGTTCGAGCGGGCCGGCATCCCCGAGCGTGACTGGCTCGCGGCGTGGGAGGCGCCGGGGACCACGTGCCGCTTCTTCCGCCATTTGCTCGAGCTCGAGGACACGATCGAGATCCTCGTGAAGGGGAACTTCGTCGCGGAGGGCGCCGCCGGACCCGCCACCTTCACGGTTCTCGCGGACGGCGCGGAGGCCCGCGGTGACGTGCTCTCGGCCGTCAACCATCGGGCGCGTATCCGCGACGAGACCCGGCACATCAGCTACGGCCGCGTCCTCGTCAAGGCGCTGATCGACGACGATCCGGGCAATCTCGACACGATCCAGGAGTGGCAGGACGAGAGCCTGCGCCTGTTCGCCGAAGTGGCCCGCGGCGGCGAGCGCCGGGCGTGGTGGGACGGGTTCCTCGCCTCGTACTACAAGATCGCGCTCCCGCTCGGGCTCCGCCCGAGTTTCTAGCTTCTATTTCTAGCTTCTAGAGGAAGGTCCCGCCGCTCCTGGTCCCTGGCCAGGAATCCTCCAGGACCGACGACGGATCATCCAGTTTCGAATCATATATTTATAAGGAAAGGTCAGGATTTACATCTGCTTAGGCTCGCATGACCAATGGTATGCCGATTGCTGGAACAGGGGTAGCCCCAACCGGGCATCCTATGCGCGTACTGGTCATCGACGACGATCACGCGGTCTGCGAGGTTTTCGGGGAGTTTCTCCACGAGATCGGCCACGAGCCGGTCATCCGGCACAACGCCGAGACGGCGCTCGACACCCTGCGCGCCGAGCGGCCTGACGCCGTCCTCCTCGACATGTGCCTGCCCGGGATGAGCGGGCTCGACTTCCTGAAGCACGACACGGTTCGTGACTTGCGCGTGCCGATTCTCGTGATTTCCGGCAGGGCAACCGAGAGCCAGGCCCAGGAGTGTCTGCGGGCCGGCGCCTTCGACTTCATCGGAAAGCCGGTCGCCCTCCGGCGTTTGCAAGAAGCGCTCGCGTGCTTCGAGTCACAGCCCGAGGCTCCCGGTCGGAGCGTCGACCCCCCGTCGGACCGGCGGCGCGCGCCGCGGGCGATCCTCGCGCTGCCCGTGCGCGTCCACGAACAGAACGGTGCCGCATGGGAGTCAAAATCGGTCAATCTCAGCGCCTCCGGCATCAAGGTTCAGACCAACGGCTCGCGTCATTCCGGGGGCACGACGACGCTGTCCATCATGCTGCCGGAAAGCGGCACGCGACTCGATGTTCCGTCAGTGTTTGTCCGCGCCGACGACGACGGGTACGCATTCCACTTCGAGGATCGCGACGACGAGCGGCTTCAGCAGCTCGGGGACCTGGTCCGACGCACCGTGGGCGCTCCGACGGTGGACGTCGAGCCCCACGTCCGCATCCTGCACCGCATCGGCGAAGCGATCAGCGCGACCCTCGACGTCGACGAGGTGCTCCGCATCGCCCTGGACGCGCTCACCCACGTCACCGGCCACGAGATCTCGAGCCTCCACCTGTTGTCGCCGGACGGCGCGACGCTGCACCTTCGCGGTGACCGGGGACTGCGGCCGCGCCTGCGCGAGATCAACCGCGTGCTGCCGACCGGCCAGGGCCTCATCGGCGGGGTCGCGGCGACCGGCAAGACCCTTCACTGGGCGCACGTCAGCGAGTCGGCCGATCTCTTGCCGGCGGCGCGAGTCGCCGTCACGCAGGAAGGGATCCACGCCTTCGTGTGCGTGTCGATCCACAGTCGGGGACGGATCCTGGGCGCACTGTCGCTCGGCCGCCGGACGCGCGAGCCGTTCACGGAGGCCGAGATCGCGCTCGTCGAAGCGTGCGCGAATCAGATCGGCCTGGCCCTGCAGAACGCCCAGCTCTACTCGGCGACCCGACGCCAGCTCGACGACCTCAAGTCGGCCGAGGCTCACCTCATCGAGGGCGAGAAGCTCTCGACGGTCGGCAAGCTGGCAGCGGGCCTCGCGCACGAGACGCGCAATCGGCTGACAGTGATCCTCGGCCAGGCGGAGCTCCTGCTCATGGGCTCGGACGATCCCATCAAGAGCCGGGAACGCCTCAACACCATCGTCCAGGAGACGTCGCGTGCGGCGCAGATGCTGCAGAACCTCCTGCGCTTCGCCGGTGGCAACTCGACCGAGCGGCGGCCGTGCCGTCTGGAAGATCAGATCCAGTATGTGCTCGAGCTCAATGGCCACCAGCTCCATCGGGACGGGGTCCAGATCGTCACGGAGCTCGAGAGCGTTCGCCCGGTCCTGGCCGACGAAACGCAGATTCAGCAGGTGCTGCTCAACCTCGTCCAGAACGCGCACCAGGCGATGGCAGGGCACTCGGGCCCACGCGTGATCACCGTGCGCCTGGCGGAGACCGGCGGGGCGAACGTCCGCCTGGAGGTCCTCGATTCCGGTCCCGGCATCCATCCCAACGTGCTCCCCCGAATCTTCGACGCGTTCACGACGACGAAGGCGCCCGGCGAGGGCAACGGACTCGGCCTCTGGGTCTCGTCGGCCATCGTCGAGCAGCATCAGGGCTCGCTCCGCGCCGCCAATCGCCCGGAAGGCGGTGCGGCATTCGTCGTCGAGCTCCCTGCGGTCACGTGAGGGAGCCGCCGCCGCCGCGCTGGAGGTAGCGCGATCCCGGCGCGCGCCCTCAGCAGGCCGGCCGGCGCAGCACCTCGGGGGAGATCTTGCGCGCCACCAGCTTCCCGTCGCGCGGGTCGCCGACCAGACGGCGGTTCTCCACGACGACGCGGCCGCGGAGAATCGTGGTCACGGGCCAGCCCTGGATCGCCCAGCCCTCCCAGGGGCTGTAGTCACTCACGTGGAAGTCCTCGCGCACGAGCGTCTTCTTGATCGACGGATCGATGATCGCGATATCCGCGTCGCTGCCAGGGGCGATGACTCCCTTGCGGGGGTAGAGCCCGAGGATCTTCGCGGCGTTCGTGGCGGTGACGTCGGCGAACCGCTCGAGCGACATCCGCCGCTTCACGACGCCTTCGGAATAGACGATCCCCATCCGCGCCTCGGCGCCGAGGTTGCCGCCCGTGACGTTCTCGAGATCCTGGCCGCGGAGCTTCAGCTCGAGCGACGTCGGAAACTCGTCGGTTGCCGTCGTCGAGACCCCGTCGCGCACGAGCCCGTTCCAGAGCGCCGCCTGGTCCTCGGGATACTTGAGCGACGGATAGGTGTGGTAGCAGAAGCCGCGCGGGGTCTTGTAGTCCTCGGCGGTGAAGCAGGCGTAGTGATGGAGCGTCTCGGCGTAGATCGGCAGCCCGTGGGCCCGCGCTTCGGCCACGGCGTCCACGCCCTCGCTGGCGGAGGTGTGGACGAAGTAGACGCCGGCGCCGGTGTGCGCCGCGAGCTGGATCGTACGGCGGAACGCGAGCTTCTCCGAGAGCTTGTTGTGCACGAGCGGGAGCAGCCAGCCGTCGGTCTGCTTTTCCTCGCGGAACTTCTCGTACATGAACTGCACGATGTCCTGGTCCTCGGCGTGAACGGCCATGATTCCCCCGTGCGGGGCGACCTTCTCCATCGCCAGCTGGATCCGCCCGAAGTCCAGCCGATAGGGATGGCGCTTGGGGTGCGGCGGCAGCACGTCGACCGTGAACACCTTGAAGCTCGGGAAGCCTGCCTGGATCGCCTCGGGGATCTGGTCGAAGACCTTGAGCGGAAGCTGTCCCTGGAGGGCGACGTGGAAGGAGTAGTCCGCGTAAGAGTTGCCCTTCCAGCGCGCGGCCCGGCTCTCGATCACCTGCTGGACGTCGGTCCCGGGCCGCACGAAGCAAAAGTCCACGTGGGTGGTTGTGCCCCCGAAGACCATTCCCCGCGTGTCCTCCTCCGGACCGAGCGTGTGGAGGTTCTCCTCCGGCTGCATCGAGATGAAGTGCGCGAGGTGCGTGTGCGGCTCGATGCCCCCGGGCACGACGATCTTGCCGGTGGCGTCGATCACGCGCCCCGCCTCGAGCCCGAGCTCGGGCAGGCCGAGGGCGACGATGCGCTCCCCCTCGATGGCCACGTCCCACCGGCCGACGCCCTGCGGCGTCACGACGTCGCCGCCGCGAATCAGGAGATCCAGCATGGCGCTTCCTCCGTGCTGGACGGGTTACCACGCGCGGGGTCGTCGGGTCAAGACAGGCCGCGGACCGGTGGTGAACAAGGAGGGTTTTGGCGGTTCCGGTCCTCGTCCGTCATAATGAGCGTCGATGGTGAGCGCGCGTGGCCTCGGCTTCCGCCTCCGGAGTCGCGACATCCTGGCGGCGGTCGATTTCGCGCTGCCGCGGGGAGCGTTTCTCGCCGTGGTCGGGGAGAATGGGGCGGGGAAGACGACGCTCCTCGATCTCCTGCTTGGATTCCGCCGCCGCACCATCGGCGACCTAGTGGTCCTGGACCACGATCCCGGCACCGATCCCTGGCGGACACGGTTGCGGATCGCCTACCTGTCCGAGAAGGTCGACCTCCCCGGCGACTGGGAGGCGCGTGAGTTCCTTGAATTCCACCGGCGGTTCTACCCGTCCTACGATCGCCAGGAAGAAGCCGCGCTGATGGGCCGGCTCGGTGTGCGCGGGGACACCGTGCTCGGCACGATGTCGGCCGGCGAGATCCGCCGTGTGCAGATCGCCGGGGCCCTCGCCGCGAGGCCGGACCTGCTGATCGCCGATGAGATCACCGCGCTGCTCGACATCCTCGGGCGGCGACTCTTCCTGACGCTCGTCAGGGAGCGCCAGCAGACCAGCGGCCTCACCACCGTGCTGGCGACCAACGTGCCGGAGGGGCTCGACGCGTATGCCGACCACGTGCTGCTCATCAGCCAGGGGCGCCAGGTCTCATTATCCGGTCTCGCGAGCTT
>WNFH01000379.1_pt1 | contig 27889 bp, 35 predicted proteins | sample 5400411 | NCBI WGS metagenome assembly WNFH01 (sample SAMN13153347, study PRJNA577476) | soil metagenome | isolation source: 200 cm saprolite under Douglas fir tree site 2 hole 3 | place: USA:California | collected 2015-04-18 | reverse complement strand
CGTCCCAGTAATATTCGCCCTCGATCTCGGTCGCGGGAAAGCCGGGCGGCAGCGAACCGCTCGCTATCACATGGTCGGGTCCGATCGTGTGGGTGGTGGTATCGAAATAGACGAAGTTGCCGCTGCGCGCATTGACGGCGCCGATGCTCAACCGCGTCTCGCCGGAATTGATCCGGTCGAAATCTACCAGGCGCTCGAGGGTGCTTTTGAGCATCCTTGTGTCATAGAAGCTCGTCGCTTCAAGAGCGCCGTTCGGATGCAGCCAAGCGGGCGGTTGACGCAGACTGAAAAAATTGGTAGCGCCCTGGAACATGGCGGTAGCCGCGCTGATCTGGTTGAAAAGCCCTCGCGCGAAATCTCCCCTGATCCAATGGTCTCCTAGGGCCGATATCCTGTCGAGCAGTGGATTGGCGGTGACCTCGTGCCAGAAGGCGCGGAGTTTTGAAACCCGTTCTGCCGGAGGATTTCCGGCAATGATCGCGGAGTTGATCGCACCGATGGAGATGCCCGCGACCCAATCGGGGTGCAGATCGGCTTCGGCAAGCGCTTCGTAGACACCGGCCTGATAGGAGCCGAGCGCACCGCCGCCCTGCAGCAGCAGCGCAATGCATTCGAATGGCGGACGGTTCGAATGCCCATGCGAGCTGGCAAGAGGGCTGCTAGTGACAGACGCGCCTGTGGTTCCGTGCATTATCGCCTCCGTGAGTCATGACTGGTTGCGCTCATATCCGAAGTAGGCCGTTCGCAGCCATGCATTGATCTCCCCTTCAGATCGTCTTCGCGGCAGGGACACGCCGAAGTGGCAAGTCCGACGGAGCTAACGAACCGAGGCGTTGGCTCCGTCACTGCAGAGCGCCCGCATGATGGCGCAATGCAGACTCTCCGTTGACGGAGGCACGCCGCGGCGGAACATTTGCAAAGAGCGGACCGAAGCCTTCGGCCATCGTGAGATGGGCTATGACGGCGTCACGCAGCTTCGTGTAGGGAAGCGCGGCCAGCATCGCGGCCTGGATGGCGGCCATCACTTCGCCCGCCTCGGAGCCAATCATCGTAAAGCCGAGGATCGTGTCGTTATCTGCGCCGACAACCACCTTCATGAAGCCCTGGGTCTCGTCGGTCGCCTCCGTGCGAAGAACGTTGGACATCGGCAGCTTGGCGATACGCACCGGAATGCCCTGCCGCTTGGCTTCTCCCTCGGAAAGGCCGACGCGGGCGAGCGGCGGATCCGTGAACATCACATAAGGAACGAGGCGGTCGCCAGTTGTGCGGTCGCCGCCCGTCATGTTGTCCCTCACAATCCTGAAATCATCGACCGACACATGCGTGAACTGCGGGCTTCCAGCGCATTCGCCAATGGCCCAGATGCCAGCCGAAGTCGTTTTCAATCGCTCGTCGACGTGAATGAAGCCGCGGGCATCGAGTTCGATTCCTGCCTCCGCGAGGCCAATCCCGTCGGTGTTCGCAACTCGGCCAACTGCCACGAGCAAGTCGCTGCACTCAATCTTTTGGTCGCCCCCGGCCGTGCGCACGGTCACGGCAACCGCCTCTCCGGATCGACCTTCAACGCTGACCGGCTTGGCGTTCATCAGGATCTCGATGCCCTCGCCTCTCAGAATCTGCAGAATCTCTTCGGCGACGTCAGCGTCTTCTCGTCTCATGAGCTGGCGGCCGGGTTCGATGATCGTTACTCGGCTGCCGAAGCGGCGATAGGCCTGGGCCATCTCGATCCCGACATAGCCGCCGCCGAGCACGATCAGGTGTGAGGGTAAATAGTCGAGCTCGAGGGCCTCGATGTGGGTGAGCGCACGAGCCGCCTTGAGACCCGGAATATCCGGGATGGCGGCGTGCGAACCAACATTCACGACAATCTCGTTACCCGTGAGCAAGCGCGTGCCGCCAACAGCCAGATCCACCTTGATCGTTTTCGGCCCCACGAAACGGCCGCTGCCCATGATGAGATCGACGCCGCTCTGCTTGTAGGCGTTTACATGGAACGCGATCTCACGATCGATCATGTCCTGCTTGCGCTGGCGAACCTTGCCCATATCGGTTCTGACGGCGGCATTCAATGTACCGAACTGTGCGGCGTTCTGGACGAGATGGGCGACCCGCGCACTCCACAGTTCGTTCTTGGATGGGAGACAGGCGACGGCCGGGCACGAGCCGCCGACCCAGCGGCGCTCCACAACCGCAACCTTCTTGCCTGAACGGCCAAGGTGCCACGCGAGCAGCTTGCCACCTTGGCCGCTTCCGAGAACGACGATATCGAACTGTTCCGCCTGAGACATGATGCCCTCTCAAATAGAAATCCATCGAACAAGCTGATGGCCTGGACGAACGTCGCGCAGTCTCTCCGCCCAAGCGAGTTAAACTCCGTAAGATCGTGTAAATCGTCGCTATTGATAGGGCGCGGGCCGGGCGACGCATTCCCATCTCCTCCTTGAGGCTCGCGAGCATGAAAGCGAGCGCTTTCAGCATCATCGCGATCGGGTTGAGAGCATAGGTTGGTCTCACTCAAACAAAGGAGATCCGAAAATGAACGCCTTCGATCGCTCCGGCCCGTGCGCGCCGATCCACATGGTCATGCCCCTGCTCGGCTCAGCCGTGGCGTTCCTCTCTCTCATCTCGGTATTTGAGATGGTTGTCGCCGGCGTACATTAGGCCGGATGCGAGAGGCCGCGGTCTTGGCCACGGAGACACGCAAGCGGGGTTTCATCAAACTTGCGACCAGACTTCATTTCGATCCGAACACGTCTTCGCGATTGAAATGAAGCCCGATCGCGATAACGCGAGTTCTGAGATTGGGTCATGCATGAAGGCGCATTTCTGATCGCTCTCGTCGCCGTCGGTATCATGGGCTTCGCTAACCAGCGTGGCGGGACTTGCACCGTAGCCGCTTTCGAGGAAGTCGTTTTCAAAGGACGCTTCAAGCGGCTCATCGCATTGTTCGAGGCATCGCTCTGGGCCGGCACCGGCTTTGTTCTGCTGAATACTGCGGGCTCACTCGCCGCAGTTCCCGCGAATTATGCTGCCGGCGTGGGGACAATAGCAGGTGGAGTGCTGTTCGGTCTTGGCGCCTTCGTGAACGGAAGCTGCGTCTTTGGCAGCGTCGCGCGGCTTGGCTCAGGAGAGCTGTCTTACCTTGCCATGCCATTCGGATTCTATCTCGGCGGCGTTGCCGCGGTACATCTTCCCAACCCAGCACATTTGGACGAGAGATCTCCGTTGATCGTCGCATCAGCATGGCTTGTTGCTCCGGTACTCGTACTCGTTCTTGCACGTCTCTACACGCATGTCCGGCATATGCGGCAGACCACCCGTGCCTTATGGAAGCATGTCTGGTCGCCGCATATCGCAACAACAATCATTGGCATCGCTTTCGTGGTCACGACGGGGGCACAGCAGGCCTGGACCTATTCAGATGTCCTGAGCGACCTGGCTCATGGCGTGACGACCGGCTTGCAGCGGAAAGTCCTTCTTGGCGTCGCCTTGCTGGTCGGCGCAATCCTTGGTGGGGTGTCGGCCGGACGCTTCAAGATCCGAGTACCCGACCTCATTAGGATCGTACGTCACCTCGCAGGCGGCATACTCATGGGAGCCGGAGCGCTGCTGATCCCGGGCGGGAACACTACATTGGCGTTGGTCGGGCTGCCCCTTCTCTTCCCCTACGCGTGGCTCGCCTTCATGAGCATTTGCGTCACGATTTACATCGCGCTTCGTCTATCCACCGTACGCAGTGCCGAAGCTGCGGGCCGATTTCGCTCGCGCTCTGGCGGAGTGGACTGACCCCGTCTCCCTCAACGCTTCGGTTTGAGGACTGAGGAGTACTCACGCGTCAGGAGTGTGCCAAGGCAAACCGGCGCCCGCCGTACAGCCCCGGGTTTGGCACATTTGCCTTCCGCGGGCGTTCCGGAAAATGGGTTTCCGCTGGGGACCAACGAAGTTCGGATACTTTCAGGATTTCGGACAGGTCTTGTAACCTTTTTACAGATTTTAACAGCATTCAACGCGCCGCGACGTTGGCCATCGGGCATGCTCGTGCGCTGCATTTCTCCAATATCTCCAGGCGCGGAGACTATGATCAAGTCCTCTCTTCCGGCGAACGCTCCGGTCGTCCTCCCGGCCCTGCTGGCCGCCTTCCTTGAAGCAACCAACGGCTTCGATGTCGAGCGATTGATGGCCACGTTCGCCGAGGATGCTCTCGTCAATGATCAGTTACGGGACTACTGGGGAAAGCCGGCGATTAGGGATTGGGCAGAGCGCGATATCATCGGCGAGAGACTGACGATGAAAGTAACCAAATTGGTCAACCACTATGGGAACTTCATCGCGACGGCTGACGTCGACGGCAACTATGACAAGCGCGGCCTGCCTGATCCGCTGGTGCTCGCCTTCTATTTCACCGCGCACAACAATCTGATCGTACAGCTGATCATTCTTCGTAATCGCTCCGACATCTGAGTGTCCGCTACCAAACTCCTGCGGTCATTTCAAACGGCCGAACTCCTTTCGGGCTCGATGCGTCGCCTTGCAGGCGCGATCTCAGCAACGACGATTAACATCATCTCACAAAACTAAACTCGCTTGCATTGCGAGATTGCGCCATGCTCTCCCCACCAATCGGAATCCCTCGATGCACTTCCACTTGAGGAGCGTGCCATGCGCGAGACAGAAGGACTGGTCAAGGTGACGGAAAGCAGCGGGACCTTTGGTGCTGCGCGGTTAGCAAAGCGGCCCATCACTTGGAGCATGCCGCCTATGGCGGCGCCGCAAAGGCCTTCGGATTTCGAGTCTGTGTTGCTTGCGATAGCGGGACACGATCTCCGGCAGCCACTTCAAGCCATCCAAGGCGCGCACGAGTTGCTGGGTCTCGGCGTTCGAACGGAATCCGAGTTGCGTCTGCTGCGGTCCGGTCAGAGCGCAATCGATCGGTTGAGGGATCAGCTTGATCAATTGCTCGCCGCCCTCCGGCTCCGCGAGCACGCGGAGGGGGTAAAGCTGACACCGGTTTCGGTTGGACCCTTGTTTCGAGAAGTTTGTCACGAGAGCGAGATTGCGGCTCTACGAAAAGGAGTGCGCGTTCGTATGGTCCAGACCACCGCCACGATTCACAGCAACGCGCTGCTTCTCGGTACTATCCTGCGCAATTTGGTTAGCAACGCTATCAAATACACGCAACCCGGTGGCCGCATTCTCCTCGGTTGCCGTCACGTCGGCCAGAGCATCCGTATCGACGTGTATGATACTGGAATCGGTATCGCGGGGCACCAAATGCCTCGAATTTTCGAGGCCTTCACTCGTCTCGATCCGGCGCGACGCGACGGTCTGGGTATCGGCCTCTTCATCGTGCGCCAGGCCGTCGGCTTATTAGGGCATCGCGTCGATATCAACTCTACGCCCGCACAAGGGTCGCGATTTTCGATCTTCGCAACAAAGGCCGACAAAATAGCAGCGCAACCGCGTCAAGCTGGGCCGTTTTGGGAAACAACGTCCGGAGCGCCCCTATGAAGTTTTTAATCGTGAGCGGCAGAGCTCCCCGTGCACCGTCGACATGTGCGCACTGTTCGACCTCGATCGGAATAAGCTATCTCCGGGATCTGCCCTCTAAGAGGCTGTACTGCGATTACAAGTGCTATCGTGGGGTGGCCGTGCCGTTCGCGGGTACAGGTATTGATGGCCTGTCAATGCTCAGCCTGCAGTGGGCCGGCGATTTTCATCGCGCCCTGCTCGGTAGCTCGGATAATTAGAAGGAGGTCATGCTCCGGAGCAGCCGTTCCTCCAGTGGCCGATGCTCCTCCGAGGCGAACGTAGAGGCACTTAACAGAAGATCAGGCGCGACACGACTACCATGGCAATCGCGATCCCCGCCGTTGCCGATCATACATCGTCGATCCGACAGTTCTTCATTTTCCACGCTCATTCCGCGTGGGAATGAATCATATCGCCCCGACATGCCAGCCGCAGCGCGACGGGGTAGACGATCCTGCGGCCGCAATTCGGTGTTCCAGCAGGGAGAACGAACATGATCAATGGCTTCACGCTTCACGACACCACCACGGCGCCGGCTGCCTCGGCCGAGATCCTGAACGGCGTCCAGAAGGCTTGGGGCTTCGTGCCCAACCTGCGCCGCGTTATCGCCGAGAGCCCGGCCGCGCTCGAGGCCTACAGCACGCTCTGGGGCATCGCCGGGAAGACGAGCTTCACGCCGCAGGAGCGCAACATCGTCTATCTCGCCATCATCTATGAGAACGAATGCACCTATTGCATGGCCGGCCACACCAACCTGTCACGCATGGCGAAGGTCAACGACGCAGTGATATCAGCGGTGCGCAAGGGCCGGCCCATCGCCGATGCGAAGCTCGAAGCGCTGCGCCAGTTTGCCGCAAAAGTGACCCGCCAGCGTGGCCTGGTGAGTGAGGCGGACGTTGTCGCCTTCGAGGCCGCAGGCTTCGACAATCGCGCTGTTCTCGACGTGCTCGTGCTCGCCGCGACAAAACTCATCTCCAACTACACCAACCATCTCGCGCAGACGCCAAACGACTCTCTCATGAAGGGTGCCGAATGGGCTGCGCCCGGCAAGCTCAAGCCCGCCGCCTGACAACCCCGAGGAGCCGCCACCATCACGCGGGTCGCGGCTCAGCACGTTGGCGCAAGCTGGCCAACATCGAACGCGTTAGGCCGAAAGCAGCGAGAACAACTTGGAATTTCCCTGCAGCGACACCAACGGCAGCTCACCAGACGGAGGCGCAAATGATTGACCTCTACTATTGGCCAACGCCAAACGGTCACAAGATCTCGATGTTCCTGGAGGAGGCCGGATTGGAGTACACGATCCACCCGGTCGACATCAGTGCTGGCGATCAGTTCAAGCCGGCGTTCCTCGCATTTTCACCGAACAATCGGATGCCTGACATCATCGATAAGGCTCCCGCGGACGGCGGCGAGGCGATCACCATCTTTGAGCCGGGTGCCATTCTTCTCTACTTAGCGGAGAAAGTTGGCCGCTTCCTGCCGAACGATGTCCGCGGTCGCAAAACCGCAATGGAGTGCCTTTTCTGGCAGGTCGGAGGGCTCGGTCCCGTGGCCGGACAAAACCACCATTTCGGCCTCCCCGCAATCGATACGAAGTTTGAGAATGAGGGACCGCTGTCGCTAACGTCATTTCGACCGAGGTGATTGATCGCCCTATCTTCCTGGGACTCGAGGCTCGTGCCGGACGCGATGCGCGGCAAGATTAACACGATCTTACAACGTTGAACTCGCGCGCTTGAGACAATTGCTCGAAGCTGCTCTTGAGGCTCGACAGGAGCAGCGAGGCGAAATGCCCAATCGAAGCAACATCCTCAGCAAGGCGATCACGCCTCTAGGTCAGCCGCGCAGTCATCAGTTGATCCGACGCCACTACAAACGCGCGTCCTGTACAACACGCGATCGCGTCGGATAGCAGGGCGGGACCGGGTCTCCTGCATTACTCGCATGGCAGTCGAGGGAATGAATAGCGCAACTAGCTGAGCGGACATTGCTGCTCGTCCGACCTATCCAAAGGCTTACTCGAATGTCCGCCGGCTTGCTTACCAAGCGCACGACGTTTCGTGGCAGAGGTTTCTGCGCGGTCTTTACATCGATAGGCCTTTTGTTGGCGTGTGCCTTCTCCCTGCTCGAGCCAATTCGGCCATACTACGATTTCGCTGCGCCTATTTCGCTTTTGTCTGCCGATTATGCCGAGCATCTCCCACTCAGCGACGACGTAACGATGGCGGCATCTGCGACGCCCCATCCACCAATCGAGAATGAGGCACGGGTCACCCAATTGTTCGACATGGACACTGAACCTGCCGGTTGGGGGGCGCTGTCAGAAAAATGGCGTCGAGCGAAGCTCGACATCGCGTATGATCTTGAAATTGTGGCACGATGCCACGCGAATGAGCACAATGGGGCGTTCCGGATCAATGGAGTGATCCGTTCGAAACGTTGCGCTCCAATCGAGGTGATTGCGAGGATTACGCAATCGTCAAATATGCTGCGCTACTTGAGGCAGGTGTCTCGAAGGACGATTTGAGAATCGTCATTTTGAGAAATGTGCTACCAAGCGAGCACCACGCCGCGGTGGCAGTTTGCGTCGATGGTAAATAGCTCATCCTTGACAATCGCACGCTGACTTTGGTGCGCGACATTGATATTACTCGCGCGATCCCGGAATGTCCTCGACGACGATGGCGTCAGGCGATTCGTCTGGGCGAGCCGAAACCATCGCGCAGCCAGCTCATTGTAGTGATTATAGGGTCGTCAGGTTTGTTTCGGCTCGACGCTGAACGAAAGCTTTGAGCGCACCCGCTCAGGCAAGCAACGCTGGTTCGGCCCTCTCCCGGCGCCACTCCTCACGGCTGAGCTTACTTCCGCTTGTCAATCGGAATGTAGTCGCGACGCGCGACGCCGATATAGAGCTGGCGCGGGCGGCCGATCTTCTGCTGCGGGTCCTCGATCATCTCGCTCCACTGGCTGATCCAGCCGACGGTGCGGGCGACCGCGAACAGCACGGTGAACATCGAGGTCGGGAAGCCCATCGCCTTCAGCGTGATGCCGGAATAGAAGTCGACGTTCGGGTAGAGCTTGCGGTCGATGAAATACTGATCGTGCAATGCGATCTTTTCCAGTTCCAGCGCGACCTTGAGCATCGGATCGTCGCCATGGCCGGTTTCCGCCAGCACCGCGTGACACATCCTCTGCATGATCTTGGCGCGCGGATCGTAGTTCTTGTAGACGCGATGGCCAAAGCCCATCAGGCGGACTTCGCTGTTCTTGTCCTTCACCCTCCTGATGAAGTCCGGAATCTTGTCGACCGAGCCGATGTCGGCCAGCATCGCCAGCGCCGCTTCATTGGCGCCGCCATGCGCCGGACCCCACAGGCAGGCGATGCCGGCGGCGATGCAGGCGAACGGGTTGGCGCCGGAGGAGCCGGCGATGCGGACCGTCGAGGTCGAGGCGTTCTGCTCGTGGTCGGCGTGCAGGATGAAGATCTTGTCGAGCGCGTCGGCGAGAACCGGATTGATCTTGTATTCCTCGCAGGGCACCGCGAAGCACATATTCAGAAAATTCTCGGCGAAGCTCAGCGAGTTCTTCGGATATATGAAGGGCTGGCCGATGGTGTATTTGTAGGCCATCGCGGCGAGCGTCGGGACTTTCGCGATCATCCGCATCGAAGCGATCATGCGCTGCTGCGGGTCGGTGATGTCGGTGGAGTCGTGATAGAACGCGGCCAGCGCGCCGACGGCCGCCACCATGATCGCCATCGGATGGGCGTCGCGGCGGAAACCCTGGAAGAACCGGGCCATCTGCTCGTGGACCATGGTGTGATGGATCACGCGGCTGTCGAAGTCTTCCTTCTGGGCCTTGGTCGGAAGCTCCCCGTAGAGCAGCAGGTAACAGGTCTCGAGGAAATCGCCGTGTTCGGCGAGCTGCTCGATCGGGTAGCCGCGGTATTCCAGGACGCCGGCGTCGCCATCGATATAGGTGATCTTGGACTGGCAGCTGGCGGTCGAGGTGAAGCCGGGATCGTAGGTGAACATCCCGGACTGGGCGTAGAGCTTGGCGATGTCGATGACGTCTGGCCCCACGCTGCCGCTGCGGGTCGGGAGATCGAAATTCTTGTTTCCGACCGTCAGCATTGCTGTTTTTGTGCTGGATTTTGCGTCCATTGTAAGTCCCCGAGCAATAAAAGCGGGCTGCACCGCCGTTAGCGTTCCGCTCCGCGGTTCGAGACAAGGGAGCGCTCGATCGGCGGAGCTCCTGCGAGTTGCATGACCTTCGTGAATCGTCTCAAGACACTGATTGTTCGGTCGTCTGTATGCCTAACTGGGTCGTAGGGATGGTCTGCAACACACTCTGCGCTCCACTGCTCCTGAGCATGCGTCCTGCGGCCAAGCTGATCCAGTTTATTTTTGTAAGACTGTGCTAACTGTCGTCGCAAGGGTTGGAAGCAGCCCAAGAAAGTCGAGCCCGGGCATGCGGCGTGGCGAAAATGGGTAGCCTTTTGCAAGATCCCGTGGTGCGCTCTTGGCCGCGAGTGCTCGTCAATACCGGAGTAGAACGCCGCGTCCAGGTGACCCTTAATCCAGCCCTCGAGTTCGCCGATACGCGATACCCGGCGAGAAAGTCGTCCCTCGTCGTAGCGGCCGCAGCTGCTGGAGCTCGGAAGCGGGCCCCCGGCACCGGCCCCCTTGCTGCCGTCATGTCGAGGATATTGCGAACTGTTGGGCATTTTCGCCTCCTTTGGCCTCGCGCGGGTGGTGGTTGGTGACGATCTCTTGTCTGCGATCGCATTTCGCGCACGCGTGAAGTGCGACCTGGGATCGTAGTGGTCTGTCAGTCTTGCGGCGCACACATGCACCTAACAAAGTCAGAATGCATTCCTGTATCGTGCAGGCGCGTCGGGACTGCCATAGATCCACATGGGCTCGCCGCATTCGCTTGGGCCCTGGTCGGTCGTGCAGGCGGCGCTCCATGGCGGAGCCGCGACCTCGCGGCCCTCAATTCCGTGCACCAGCGGCAGAGCGCTGCTTTCGTTTGTACGCGTCTGGGCCATAGCTGACATCGCAGCTTCCCGATTGCAGGCGAGTTTACTAATGAAGGCATGCGATCGTCTGTTAGGATGATCGAAAGCGTATGCGCCAGGTTTATGTATAACTGCTTGCGCGAGCGCAGGCGCAGCGATCACCACTGATAGAACTACGGCTACGGCTACGCCGGTAAATTTGTTCATCGCCAGTTTCTCCATAAAGTTTAAGTGTCGCGCACCCGCGCAGGCCCTGATGAGCAACACTGACATTCGAGTTTTGATATTCCCGAGCCAACACGCGCGTATCACTCACTTTCCATCGCCTTGCTGTGCCGGAAAGCTAGGACCAGAGTGGCTCGTGGGCGAGTCAATCGACGTTTAATGATGTAAAACGATGCAAAGCGGGTGGACAGCGAACCACAACGCTTAAGCCTGCTTGATCTGATCGTGGACCATGAGCGGGCCGCCGAATTGAGCAAGGCGATCTCGGGCGACGTTGCCAAGGTTATGGCGAAGCGCCGTTCTCGATCCCGCGCGCCCTCGAACTGCATGAGATCCCGGGCATCATCGAGGAGTTCCGATCCGGTGCCGAACGCGCGCTGCGTGCGGGTTTCGATGGCGTCGAGATTCACGGCGCCAACGGCTACCTGCCCGATCAATTCCTGGCGGCCCGATCGAAAATCGCGCGCGCTTCCTGCTCGAGGTGACGCAAGCGGCCATCTCCGCTTGGGGGGCCGATCTTGTGGATGTGCGCATCTCGCCGAGCGGCACCTACGGATCCATGTCGGACAGTGATCCGCCCGCAACCTTCGGCTACGTGGCGACGGAGCTGGATCGCCTGGGCATCGCCTACCTCCACGTCGTCGAGCCGCGCATCAAGGGCACCGTGGAGATCTCGCATGGCCAGGCGCCGATCGCCGCCCAGCATTTGCCGGCCTCAGTTCTCGCGCACCTTGATCGCCGCCGGCGGCTTTAACCCAGACTCGGCGGAGGCCATCATTGCATCTGGAGATGCCGACCTCGTCGCGTTCGGCCGCCACTTCATCTCCAACCCGGATCTGCCGGAGCGGCTGCAGCGCGGCCTGCCGCTCAACCGTTACGACCGGGTGGCGACGCGCGCGGGTACATCGACTACCCGCCGGCTAAGGTGGCATCGGCAGCCTGACCGGCCGCTCGCCTCTCATCTCTCGGCCAGAGCCAATCCACAGCGGCCTCCAGACGGAAAATGGTGTGAGACGATTGGGCATATAATCGATCTATCGTGACATTTAAAGTATCAAGACCGGATCATACTGTCACTCCCCAATCGTTCACCAACCCCAACGAAGGAGTGTCACCATGCCCCGTCTTTCAGTTCCCAACCTCGAATCCGACACCGGCGCGTCGGGCCAGATCTATGCCCAGATCAAGAAGGTCATCGGCAGCGTTCCGAACACCTTTGCCGCCATTGCCGCGCACGGCCCCGCCGCGCTCAAGGCGGTACTCGCCGCCGACGCAGTTCTCGCTGCGGGCACGCTGACCAAGCGCGATCAGGAGGTCATCAAGCTCGTCATCAGCGCGGCCGGCGGCTGCGACTATTGCGTCGCCGCTCACAGCCATCTCGCCAAGCTCGCCGGGGTGAAGCCCGACGTCCTTAAGCAGATCCGCGAAGGCCGGCCCACTGGCGACGCCAAGCGCGACGCGCTGGTCGGCTTCGTTCGCAAGCTCGCGCAGTCCAGTGGCACTGTCAGCGACGAGGATTTCGCCAAGATCAAGGCCGCCGGCTATAGCGACGCCCAGTTGGTCGAGATCAGCCTCGCCTTCGCGACCACTGTCTTCACCAACGTCTTCAACCGCGTCAACGACACCGAGATCGACTTCCCCGCAGTCGCATGAAGCGACTGCGCACGATCACGCTATTGAAAAGGATCACGACCATGACCACGATTGCCAACACCTCTCACAATCCGCTTCTTCGCGCGCTCAACAAGTCCGGCCTGCTCGCGGAGGATCTCGACTATCACGTTGTCCGCGCCTCGATGGTGATTATGTTCCTCTTCTTCGGCTACCAGAAGTGGTTTCCGTACGAATTCGAAAGACTGGTCCCCTTCGTCAGCAACGGGCCGCTGATCTGGTGGCTGTATCCGGTCTTTGGCCACGCCGGCGCCAGCTATTTTCTGGGCGTGTCGGAGTGGACCTTCGGGTCTCTGCTGCTCGCAGGTTTCTGGAACAAGCAGCTCGGCGTTCTTGGCGCCCTCGGCTCGACCGGTACTTTCATCGCGACGGTCACCATCATTCCGTTCATGCCCGAGGGCTGGGACGTCGCTGCAGGAGGATTCCCCGCGATGACCGGTAACGTTCCCTTCCTCATGAAGGACGTTGTTCTGCTCGCAGTCTCGCTCTACCTCCTGAGGCAGGACGTCGTTCGCCTTACGCGCCAATAAGGTGGCACTCTGCTGAACGCGATGCATCGCCGGCGAGCTTCCCGCTCGCCGGAGATTGTGCGATTGTGCGCTGATCAGAGCCGGGATGCAGCCTTTCGGCGAAGCCCGACGCTCATGCTGGCGCATGACCGACTTTGGTGATCTGTGAAACAGCTTCACCCCCAGTTCCTCCTCAAGCTTGGCTATCGAGGCGGAAGCTCTCCGGTCTCCGCAACGGAGGAGAAGTGCCGGATCTGGTAAAGCTCCATAACATAAACCCTATTTATGCGATCTATAGAAAAATACGATTGGGCGATGGAGACCTAAAAGAGTACTTTGTATGGAGCAATCGGCCTCGCAACGATCGCATCGGTGGCCTGTGCGGAGGACCTTTCTACCGCGAGGGCACCCTTGCCCCCAGGCACGTTCACCACGTTGGCCTGACAAACTCCGAACACTGAGAACTGCCAATGCCTGTCGCCAAAATTCACCTACTCGAAGGCCAATATAGCGAGGCGCGGCTCGACAAAGTGTCGAACGCGATCCAAGAGGCGCTCGTTGGCTACCGACATGACGGATGCGATCTTCACGCACCCGCTGTTGGCGGAAGGCCTCAACACCCTCTTGGCGATGTTCGACGGCTGAGTGGGTTGCCCCACAAAAAGCCGCAGTACATGAAACGACGCTCCGAATTTCCCACTCCACAAGGGAAAGAGTTCGGAGCATAGGAAAGGATGGAAACAATGGCTCTCAAGGGCAAACCGCGCGACATGAGCAAGTGGCGGGAAGTACTCCTCGACCCGAATGTCCACTTCCCCGGCGAGTCGAGCGAATACCGGCGCGCACGCAACGAGCTGTTGGAGGCGGAGGCAGAACTCAAGCGGCTAAACGAGCAGGTCGCCGCCAAGCGTCGGGCACTCCCAGCGGGCGGCCTCATCAAGGAGGACTATGTTTTCGAGTCCGCGGCCGATGGCAGCAAGGTGAGGTTCTCGGAGTTGTTCGCACCGGGCAAGAACTCGCTGGTCATCTACAACATGATGTTCCCGCGCTGGTCGGAAGACCAACGGGCGGGTGCCCCGGCGGGCAAGACAGCCGAGCTGCCGCTTGTCGAGCAGCCGTGCCCGTCATGCACATCGGTCGTCGACGGGCTCGAGGGTGCTGCTTTTCACCTCGCCGAGCGGACCAACCTTGTCGTGATCGCGAAGGCAAGCCCCGAACGGCTCGGCACCTACGCAAACGAACGCGGTTGGCGCAACCTGCGGCTGCTATCCTCGCGCAACAACACCTTCAACCGCGACTACCATGCGGAAACCCCCGACGGCGTGCAGCTCGCGGTCTTGAGCGTTTTCTCACGGGACAAGGACGGGATCCGTCACCACTGGACAAGCGAGGGGACGTTCAAGCGCGGCGACACCAGCCCCCTCGACACGGTCTGGCCAATCTTCGGCATTCTCGATTTGACGCGCGAGGGACGCGGAGACAGCGCTGCCTATCCCAATCTGCAGTACTAGGAAGTCCGCGAATTCTCACTTGTTTCCATTCGGGCGACCGTGCAACGGGGGTGCTCGCACTCGCAACCCCTGCATGGCGGTCCGCATCTGCAGTGCGCATCGGCGGTGTGCGGCCGCCACGCGCTCCGCACGTCGAAACATATGCCTGCGCCAAGATCCAGCAGCAATACTTCGGTTCCCGCCTCCCATCGCCATCAGGTCACGCCCCGTGGGACACGAATATCAAACACGACACGACCGTCGGCAACGACCCAAACCCGTCGCAACTCACGGACGGTCCCGACATGCACTCCGGCAATGCGAACGCGTCTTGGCGGCCGGGGCCTCAGCGGAGATCTGGGTCGTCAAGGAATCCTTCAGGATAACGTTGCCCGGTGGGGCGACCGACGCCGAGGCTCGCACCTTTCAAGGAACTGTGCCGGAAGGGACCCTCGCATGATGTCTCCTGCCTGGCTACTCGACATTCTTACCGCCCTAATGGTGATGGTCGCAGCAGTGAGCGCGACCCGCCTCGCTACCGCTTGCTTGCCAGCCAACCGGCTTTCCGCGGCTAAGCCAACCGAGTCCCGCTCGCTGCCGCGTGATTTGGGCGCACCCGACACTGACATCGCGTACCTGCTGATGGGTATCGCGATGGCAGGAATGCTGGCACCTAGCATCAAGACGCTGCCGCCTCATGCCTGGGAGGCGATTTTCGGCCTGCTTACGGCCTGGTTCGCCTGGCGCTTGGTTGGCTACGCCAAGTTGAACGGCGTCCGGTTCCTGGTGAACGGACATCTCGCTGCGCATCTGTTCCACTGCGCGGCGACGCTGTTCATGTTGGTCTGCCTCACGACGTCAGACGGCATGGACATGACGGGGATGGGCAGCGGCATCGAGATGGGGGCGATGTGCAGTGGCATGGCACGGTCGCTCAAGTATCCGGCTCTCGCGCTGGCGTTCGCGTTTGTGCTTGTCTGCTACAGCGGCTGGGACGTCTTCGGCCAACTGTCCGGCCAACGCTACAGCCTCGGGGTCGCGCCATCAGCCGGCGCCGCCCCAGCTGGCGACACCGCGCCGACGGTAGCGTGCCGTATCGCCATGGGCGTGACCATGGCGTTCATGCTGCTAATCATGAGCTGACCAGATGGGTCGGACCTACCAGGAGCCGTAGCCGGATTCGCTTGTGCAAGGGCGGCTGGGGCTTCTTCGCGTTCCAGGGCGACGCGCCGGCCAGCTAGATCCCTTACACGGCGGCCCTGAGGCCCATGGCGCAGCGGACATGACCTTCGTAAAGTTCTATCCGATCCTGCTGCCGATCGCGACGCGCCTCGGTACGCTGCGCGACTGGGGAGAGCGGAGGCGAAGGCGGCTACGCCGTGGCACGCCATTTCCTCACCGTCCGCAAGCCGCCATCCCTGAGCTTCCGCGATGCGGCGGCGCTTCCGATGTGCTTCTTGTCCGCTTTCGCAGGCATTTACGGGGCCGTTCAGGCCGGTGACACAGTCTATATCCCGCGCGGTGGGGGCGGCGTCGGGCATCTCGCCGTGCAGATGGCGGCGCGTGTTCTGAAGGCCGGGCTGGCCATCAGCAGCGGCAGCACACCGCAATCGACCGCACTGGCCCGGCGGTCCGGCGCCCATCACGTTTTCGATTATAAGCACGACGACATCGCTGCCGAAATCGCGAAGCTGACCAGTGGCCGGGGCGTCGACCTTGTCTTTGACGCCACCTACAGCGAGGTGGGCCAGCTGGATCGTGCTCGGCGTCAGCCCCGGGAAAACGATACGCTTGGTCGAAACGCACAGTCCAATCGATGCCATCCTGGCTGAGCGCGGCACCAAGCATGTCAACGTCAATCTGCTGCGCTACATCTCCGAACCCGCGACGCTCGATAGCGAGGCGCAGGCCTTTCTCCAGCGCGGGATGGCTCTGGCGATGGAGTGGGCGACGCAGGGACTGGTGGTCCCGCACGTCAGCCAGACCATCGACGGCACCGTTGAGGCGATCAATGCGGGACTGCAGTCGCTGAAGGCGGGTCATGGCACACTGGGTAAGGTGGCGGTCCTCGTGGATCGCGCCCTGGCCGGGGTGACGAACGGTCGGCTCTCGAGGAAGGCATCCATTCCCTCAACCTCTATTCCGAACCCTCAAACATCTGCATCAAATTTTGACGAGGCGTGCCATGGATTCCGTTTCTCATGCTGAGCGGCGCGCCCGCCGAGCGGTCATAGTCTGCGGCGGGCAGTTAGGTATCAGTTTGGCGTCGCGTGAGTTGGTCAGATTCAGATTCGACGGTTTGAAAGTGCAATGGTCATGAAGCGCCTCAGAGCGTTATTCGCGACGACAACCCTGCTCACAGGAATTGGTGCAGGCAATGCGACGGTTCGGATTGTGGATGACCCTGGCGCCCGGATCGGAACCTACGTCGACAGATACGAGGGCGTGCGAGTCTCGGACGAGAGGGTGATCATCGACGGTTGGCTAGGCTGATATCCACGAGCGCTGACGCCTGAAGCCAGCGCGTCATTGCCTCGTGCCGCGATGAAGCGGACAATGTCACGCTCCGACAGTAGCCCGACCAGTACTCCACGAGCATCGACGACGAGAAGCATTCCGACCTGCTCATCCGCAATCATTGCCGCCGCCTGACGAATCGAAACGTCAGGTGAAATCACAACAAGCTTCGCATTTTTGGCCCGAAGAATATCCTGAACAGCATTTGTGGTCTCCTTTTCAGTCGACGAGTGCTTACGAATGGGACACTCGTTCCTTGCGATAGAACGATTTGGCGCGGCGGAGCCGATCGCAGTAGTATGCTGGAGGGGATAAGGCTTTATGCCGCCGCTGAATGCGCCTTTCTCCTCAGCAGCCTCGGCAGATAACCAGCTTGCGATCCAGCTCTTCGTTCAGCTGCTGCTGTTGGCTCTCCCACGACGCCGCCTCATTTTGGGGGACGTCACTCTTTCGTGGTTGCCGATGACCGACCGGAGCAAGCCAGGGCAGACGCGACGTCAGCGCAATTGTGTCGTTTAGATTGTGCCTTACCAGCGCCGCATGGCTGTTATCATCAGTTGCGGTCGCGCGCGCCAACGGGTCCGTCAGGGTACTCACCCTATCTTGCTGCGCGGCCGCCATTGCAGGCGAAACCAAGCCAAGCAAGACAACTCCAGCTATCACGGCAGCATATCTGGTCGAACGCTTGGTTGCTGCATTCTGACGGCCGATTGCGCTCTCGCGGGCCGCATCGATTTCAGCCATTGCGCGGGCGGCGGTTTCAACGGCGGGAACAGAGGTAAACATGGCAACACTCCTTTCTGAGAGCTCGGGATGAGCAACTCCGCTTTGATGTCACCCTACAGCGTGACTTAAAGCGGTTAATGCTGCCGGGGATCGAACATATGCTCGTTCATCTCACCGACTGCTGCGGCGCCTCTTCAATAAAATCACGTGTTATCAACATCACATGCTCCCGCTCCGCGATGATGTCCCGCGCCCTGGCGTGAAGCGCGGGATCGCAACCATAGAGCGGCCAGACGCTGACCTCGGCGGCCGTTACTCTGGCGTGCTCCTCTCGCGTTCACTGCGAGGAATCGGCCGCGCCAACGCGTCCGCGGAATCGGCGAGCGAGGCCTTTTCCGCTCGCCGCTCATAGCCCTCGGCAAGGGCCTCAAGCCGGTTCACGATAATTCGGTCGACCATGTTTCGGGCTACGCGGCGCAAGGTCTGCGCTGTGTCCAAATATTCTTTGCTCAGCATATCGCCTCCACGATCAGTCAGCTCGAAACGCCTGTGGGTCGGTTTCGGCTGCTGCGAAATCGGACTATGCCGAACGCCCGATGCCTTGGCGCGTTGTATCCTGCAAAAAGATGAAAAATCGGACGCGTCGGTGCTCGGATCGTTTAGTTGATCCTTCACGCAATCGACACGACCTCTGACAATGGTAACTGCTCCGGTCATTTCGACCGACGCCAATTAACAAGTTCTTACAACGTTGAACTCGCCTGCTCGAAACGATTGCGCGAAACTGCTTTCCGCAGCGCACCTCTTGCACGAGACGAAAGATCCTGGGTGCCATCACTTCCAGTTGAAGCGGCGCCGTCACGTCCAACTGAACTGCATTCAAATCGTCGCACGCTACCAAAGGAGTCACAGATGACGTCTGAAATGCCTGTGAAAGCGATTTGGCGGGTGCTTCTAAGCCAGGAGATCCAATATTCGATCCGCACCCGGGCCAACACCGACCAGTTCAAGCGCGTGCCGCAGATACTCTGGGCGCTGGCCGCACGGGCACGCGATCTCGGCATCAGCGAGGAGACAGTGGTCCGGCATGTCATGCTGAAGGCGACCGCGGACGGCGAATTCACCACCGTTGCGGATGTCGCCGAGCTCGCTTTGCTGTGCGCCGGATTCGCTTCGAACGCGCTCACCGACCAGGCAATGGTCGTGAGCCGCGGATGGTTCATGCAATAGGCTCGGCCCTGCGTTGCCTTAAAGATCGTAAGGCGCTGCTGAGAGCTCTTAAGCAACTCATCCCAGAAAAATACAGGCGGGACCGGGAGAGAGAAGACCGGTCCCGCCTGCTATCCGACGCTATCCCGTGGGGTGGGGCGCGATATCGGGGGCGGCGTCGGAATAACCATGATCTGCATCGTTGCCGGCGCGATTTTGCAGCTACTCCGCGCGCTCGTTTGCAAAGATGTAAAACTGTGACGCTTTGTGAGGGGACTGCCTCTTGTCGTTTCGACACAGCTGATCGATCGCGCTGAAGAGCGTCGCGTAATCTCCCCACCTGAGCGGTCGGTCTCGCCGTGCAGGATAACGCTGGACCTCAGGCGTTGTGCAGTCGTTGTTTCCGCCCTCGAGTCTGATCGAGCGAACAGCCTTAGGTCGGCGCCTGTAGAATGAAGCCAACCCCGCGCACGTTTTGAATCATTGGCGCCTCATTGGCCTCATCGACCTTGTGCCGCACCCGACCCATATGCACGTCTACGATGTTGGTCTCGGGAACGAACCTATAGTTCCAAATCTCTTTGAGGAGCGTTGCACGTGACAGTATCTGGTCCCTACGACGCATCATGTATTCGAGTAGCTGGAATTCGCGCGGCAGCAACTTGATTGGACGATCGTCGCGCTTTGCCGTGCGCTCAAGGAGGTCGAGCTCCAGCGGTCCTACCCGCAGCGTATTCTCTCGGATCCCAGCTGACTGATGCAGCGGCGTGTCGAGGAGGCGGGCCCGCGGTCCGGCAAGGATTTGCTCCTCATCTCGACGGGCACGATCATGATCGATCGCCAGTTGGATTGCCTCCAACAAGTCTTGGTGGCGGACGGGTTTGGTCAGGAACTCCACGGCACCGGCCTTCATGGCTCGAACCGACATCGGGACATCGGCGTGACCGCTGATGAAGACGACCGGCAGATAAAGATTTGCTTTGACCAGATCTTCGTGAAAATCCAGTCCGCTTCGTCCGGGCAGCCTGACATCGAGAACAAGGCATGCCGGCGGGTCTGGGCGGGCGTTAGCTAGGAATTCCTGCACGGAGCCGAACAATTCGACGCACAGGCCTACCGATCGGAGGAGGCTTTGGAGCGCCGCGCGGATCTCCTGATCGTCATCAATAACGACGACGGTGGGTCGAGCGTCCGGAACAGCCTCCTGCGCCGCTCTTGGCCACAGCCCCGGAGCCAACAAGTTGGCTGACGCCGCAGGTGCAAGTGGGCGCCGTGACGGCTCTGGACCGCGCAGTATCAAGGCATGCGATTCGACTGACGACCTGCTGTCCTCAGCTGCGAACATATACCCGCGTCTGGGAACGGTTCTAATGAGGTCCCGATCTCGACCGAGGACTTTTCGCAGTGCTGATACCTGAACCAGCAGATTGCCTTCCGCAACCACCGTGTCAGGCCACACCCGGGCCAGAATCTCAGTCTTGGTAACGAGCCTGCCGTTTGCCTTGACCAACACCATCAGAAGGTCAAATGTGCGGCTGCCGAGAGCGACGGGCTGCTCGTCAATGAATAACCGCCGTGTATGTGGCAGCAGCCGAAATCGTCGAAATCTAATACCGACGTCAATCACTTCGCTCGACTTGATGCGCGGCGACTCCGACTGATGCATCGGTACACCCCCTCTGAGTTCAGCTTTCAAGCCATATTTCTGCAACGTTGCTATCGACATCAGCTCGATCCTTGACCTAAAGGCTGTGACCGGTTCGACGATGCAGCGCTGCTTGGATGCAGGTCAACAAACCTTCCTTGGTGACCGGTTTGCTGAGGAAGCAGGCCGCGCCAGCGCTCAAACCGCGCTCCCGAATTTGTTCATCAGGGAAAGCCGTAATGAAGATGATAGGGATGCGATAGCCGGATTCAGCCAAGCGGTTCTGAAGTTGAAGCCCGGACATGCCGCCCAGTTGCACGTCCGTGATCAAGCACGACGTGTCCTCCAGCCTGCCAAATTGCAGAAACTCTTCAGCAGACAAGAAAGCCTCGGCGGTAAAACCGCAGGCCTTCAGCAAGCCCTTTATCGCCTCGGCCACTGACGGATCGTCGTCGACACATACGATGAGTGGAGTCTCTGACATCCGCGCCTCCGGCGATTTCTAGAGGGATACGGCGCATGGTCTGATCACTCAATTGCGCGTTGGTCAGGATAGGAAGCAGAAGGAAGCGGGCCTTATGGACTTTAGTAAAGGACCAATTGAGATTCCTATACTTTGGTCTAGAAGACCTACGACTTTTGTTGAGAGAGCTGTAGCTTATCGGCGATCCTGACCAGTTCGGCCAATGACCGGGCCCTCAACTTTCGCATCACCTGGCCGCGATGGAGCTTCACTGTTTGCTCGCTGAGTCCAATTTCCGCGGCAATCTGCTTGTTGAGTCTGCCGGCCGCCACTAGCCTCATCACCTCGTGCTCGCGCGGCGTCAGCGTTTCGAGGCGGGACCGCAGTCCGGCAACGATTTGCTCCTCATCTCGACGGGCACGATCATGATCGATCGCCCGTTGGATTGCCTCCAACAAGTCTTGGTGGCGGACGTGTTTGGTCAGGAACTCCACGGCACCGGCCTTCATGGCTCGAACCGACATCGGGACATCGGCGTGACCGCTGATGAAGATGACCGGCAGATGAATATTTGCTTTGACCAGATCTTCGTGAAAATCCAGTCCGCTTCGTCCGGGCAGCCTGACATCGAGAACAAGGCATCCCGGCGGGTCTGGGCGGGCGTTAGCCAGGAATTCCTGCACGGAGCCGAACAATTCGACGCGCAGGCCTACCGATCGGAGGAGGCTTTGGAGCGCCGCGCGGATCTCCTGATCGTCATCGATGACGACGACGATGGGCCGAGCCTCATCATCCGAGACGATCACTTGACACCCCTTTGGTGATAACGGGCATGGAAAACTGAAAGACGCTTCCGTATGGCGGATTTGACGACGCCCATATCCGACCCCCATGAGCCTCTATGATCGAGCGGCAGATCGACAGACCCATACCCATCCCGTCGGGCTTCGTTGTGAAGAAGGCGTCGAAGATGCGGTCCGCGTTCGCTGGATCGAGCCCCGTGCCTGTGTCTGCGACTGCAATCAGGACACTACCGGAGCCGTTTATTTGAGAGCCTACCCGCAACACCCGTGGGCGATCCATGATGGCGTTCATCGCCTCGATCCCGTTCATGACCAGATTCAGAATGACTTGCTGCACCTGGATTCGGTCGGCCATGACGGGGGCGAAACCGCCGGACAACTCGGTCTCGAGCGAGATATCGTGGCGACGTAGCTCGCCGCGCGTGAGGGCGAGGACTTCAGCAAGTGCGTCATTCATGTCTAGTTGCGTCATCTCGAACCGAGACTTCCTGGCAAGAGCGCGAATGGTCTTGATGATATCGCCCGCACGATGACCATCCCTGACGATACGCTCGGCGGCCATTCGGGCTTCATCGATCTGCGGGGCGTCGCTCGCGAGCCAAGACAAGCAGCTGTCCGCATTAGTCACGATCGCCATGAGCGGCTGGTTCACCTCATGAGCGATGGATGCTGTCATCTCCCCCATCGTCGTCAGACGTGTAACGCGGGCGAGCTCCGCCTGAAGTACTTCCGCCCGCTCGCGCCGGTTCCGGGCAAGTTGCAGTTTTACGCCTACCCGAGCAAGTAGCTCTCGGGTGGAAAAAGGTTTGATCAGGTAGTCATCCGCGCCTGCCAACAAACCTTCCACCTTGGCCTCTTCGCCAGCCCGTGCCGACAACAGCAGCACAGGCGTGTCGCGCAGTTCGGGGTCCTTTCGAAAGGCTGTTAGTAGCTCGAATCCATCGAGCTCAGGCATCATGACATCGGAAAGGACAAGATCGGGCTTGAGCCGCCTGGCCGCGGCGAGAGCCTTTTTGCCGTCCGTCACCGCTTCCACCCGGAAACCACCAGCGCGCAGAATCCTTTGCACATAATTCCGCATGTCGACGTTGTCGTCGGCGACCAGGACCAATTGACCTTCAGCCCCGGCAACGGCAGCAACGTCGCCTAGATCTCGCGGCGTTGACGGTGGAGGCGGCTCCGATGCACCGGTGGCGGCGTCGTCGGAAAGCCACCCTAACGCCTCCTCGACATAGGCCTGCGCGCGCACATTGGTTGTGGCTTGCGTCCGTGCTCGGCTAATCTGTTCTGCCGGCAAGTGAGCGGTGCCGAAGGGAATTGCAACCGTGAAAGTGCTTCCCTGCTTGACTTGGCTGGCGACGCGAATGCTGCCACCGTGAAGCTTGACCAACTCCTGGACCAGGGCGAGGCCGATCCCACTCCCCTCGATCGAGCGGCCGCGTGCGCCCTCCACCCGGCGGAACCGCTCAAACAAATGAGAGAGCTCTTCGGGCGAGATGCCCGTACCGGAATCGCGGATGGTGACCTCGGCGCAGCTGCCGTCGGAAGACGGCCTGGTCACTATTGCGATCTCACCTTCGAATGTGAACTTAAAGGCATTGGATATGAGATTGAGAACCACCTTCTCCCACATGTCGATATCGACGTAGACCGGTTGCGGCAGCGACGGGCAATCGACAACCAGTCGGAGGCCAGCCTTTTCAATGGCGGAATGAAAGTTGGAGGCGAGCTCCGCCGTAAAGATTGCGAGGTCGACCGGCTCGAAGCTCACCTGCACGCGCCCGGCTTCGATGCGGGAGAAGTCGAGGAGGGTGTTGACGAGTTTGAGCAGGCGCACGCCATTGCGGTGTGCGAGACGCAAAAGCGACCGATGGTCGGATAGTCGGCTGGTCTCGGGTTTAGCAAGCACATCCTCCAAAGGACCCAACATCAGGGTCAGCGGTGTGCGGAATTCGTGACTCACATTCGAAAAGAACTGGGTCTTCGCACGGTCGATCTCCGCAAGAGCTTCAGTGCGCTTGCGTTCCTCCTCGTAAGCCCGCGCATTCGATACGGCCGTCGCCAAATGTCCGGCGACAAGATCGAAAAAGCCGCGATACGTGTCGTCGAGCGCCCGGCGTGGATTGATGCCCGCGACAAGGGCTCCTGCCGTACCGCCGTTTTGTCCGGGCTTGGCTATGGGAAGCACGATGGCCGAGGTGGTTGGCTCAGGCCACACGCCGCCCGGTAGCTTGCCGAACTTTAAGGCGAGATCGCTCAGCAGAACGACGTTACCTTCACGGATGACGCGCGCGACGCCCCATGGGTCATCCTGGTCGAGCCGGACAGCGACCAGCGCAAAGGTATCATCGAGCCCGGTTTTGGCGAGCAACGATGCGCTCGTTCTGTCTGCGTCTAGCAGATACAAAAGCGCAAACGGCAAGTCGGGATTTCCGTCGCCAAGCACCCGCGCAAAGGCATTGCAAGCTGCTTGCACGCTTTTCGATTCCGCGGTCCGCGCGGCAAGTTCGCGCAAGATGCGCAGGCGGCGCTCTCCGAGGACCCGTTCGGTCGTTTCACTGATGGCGGAGAAGACGCCGCCGATGCGGTTATCGCTTTGTTTGATCGGGCTGTAGGAATAGGTAAAGTACGCTTCCTCGCGATAGTTGTTACGTTCGACCACTAGCAGCAGGTCGTCCGACCAGGTTGCCTCACCCCTGGTCAAAACACCGTTGAACTGCGGGCCGATGCTGTCCCAGATCTCCGCCCAGGATTCGATGGCTGGCCGCCCCAGGCCCGCCGGATGTTTGGTTCTACCAAGTATCGGTCGCCACGCGTCGTTGTAGAGCATGACCAGCTCGGGGCCCCACCACAGCGATATGGGGAAACGGGAGTTAAGGCAGATGCTGACAACCATCTTAAGGGCGTCAGGCCAAGTCTCAGGCGGGCCGAGGGGCGTACCGCCCCATGATTTCGCACGCATGAGCGCGCCCATCTCGCCACCGCCCGCAAGGAAGTCGAGAGAAGCGGTCGTACCACGCCCAAACTTGGCATTGGCGGCCGATGACGATCCTTCCGCTGACGTGGGCTGATGCGACCGGTCCGACGACATGGCTTCCGCGCTTTCTATACCACAAGCTGCCAATGCTGGCCGCAACTTCTCGGGCCTTGCGCGTTGCGAGAGAATCCCCGCAGGATCGAGGCCCGAGCATTGTGGTCGTTCCACTCACCGGCGAGCGTGGGGACTACCAGTTCCTTGTGTTGTGTTCTCTTTGGAGTTGCTCTGGCGTGAGTGTTCGCAAGTGCGATGTCCGATCTAACGCAACGGCCGTCCAGCAAACCGGCTTCCGCGAGGACCAGCGCTCCATTGCAGATAGACGCTACCCGTCGGGTCTTTCTTGGAGCATCTCCCACATACGCGAGAAGACCCGCCGAGAAAGTCGGCCTTGCAACAAGCGTTCCGAGCACAATCAGCGTGTCATATTCGCTCTCATCGAATCTTTCCGTCTCCAGAGTGAGACCGCTAGAGGTTCGGATAGGCCCACCGGCTTCCGATAAGATACGCAAATCATACAGCGGCTCATTCGCAAGCATGTTTGCGCACTCAAAGACAGAAAGTGTGCTCAGGCTCAGCACTTGAAAATCGGTGAATGCGATGAAACCGATGCGTTGCATGGGAGGGAATCCTCATCGAACGTCGCCCCCGGGCCAGTTGCTGACGTTGATTCTGCCGAAGCTTGCTAGGGTAGTCAACATCTTGAGCTAGGTGACCCGGGCCGGGTCGATGGCTATCCGGTCGCTGGCGGGAAATGTGTCCTGCAAGGCTTCGTCGTGTGGTCCGGCCACCTGAAGCGACCGCCGCGGAGATAAGTCAGTCATGCAGACGTACCGACGTTCCGCTGCAGTGTTCCAAGGTCATCATATCGTCTTGGCCCGAGAGGGCGGGCCGTCCGACGATGAGCAATCGCTCTACGTCGCGTAATTCGATACGGACATTGTGGAACCGGTTGCGCCCGTTCGGAGCGCCGGGCCTTCCCCGATCGCAATGCCAAAGCTTTTTAGCTCGCTAACCACTTCCTCGATCGGTCTGCTGGTGATGAAGCAGAGCCGGGCGTGGAAATAATGGACGTGACGTAGCTCCATCTTCCATCTTCGAAAGCAATTGCGCAAACCACAATCATATATTGGATAAGTGGGGCCGGCGCATCCATTCTTTTTGGTGAAAGCAATGGAGACCGCCGATGACACACCAAGCATCTATTCGCGCTCGAAGCTGGCTGTTCACGCCGGCAACCGTCGGGCGCAGCCGCCAATGCGGTAAATCCTTCGTCGGCCAATAAGCCGTCGCGGATCAGCAAGCGTTCGCGAAAACACCCTTAGCGTCGAACTCGATTGCCGCGAATCGAACGTAAGAGCGTCGTTGATGAGGTTAGGCGAAACAGTCCGGAAATCTGGGCTTATCGCTGGAACCGCAAGGTCCTCCTGGTCAGAACCAGTTGCTGAACTATGCACTTCTAGATCCTGTGAGGATTCCAAGCATGACAGATCCATCAGCCCTTATCCGACGCGCTTCCGAATTGACCGAACATGCTGACCACGAAGATGACCCAAAAAACGCGTCAGCGCTTGCTAAGGATGGCCGCGTATTATGTAGAAATCGCGCAAACCGAAGAGTGGGTGGCAACCCACCCAACGTCGATAGCGTCCATCAGCGAAGTCTTCGTCAAGAAATAAACGCATCCGTCGCCATCAATCTCGCAAGCGTTCGACGAAACACGCGGCAAGGTTGGCGGCGCGGACGCGTCAGCGAGAGCGTCGCCTTCTATGCAGCTCGCAAATCGTGACTCAAATTTATAAGAATTAAGATTTGTGTATTCCAATTTAATGGTGTGCCGTCTCGCGGACGACCTATGTTATCGGATGAACCTCCTTTCCAGGGACCCGATGGTTATCAGCCCACAGAGGAGACGGAAGTGTTGAAAGGAAGCAAGCGTTTTCGTCGAACCAGTTCGTCAAAGCGGCAGCACCTGAGCCCGTTTATCATCTGCTGTCCCAGAGCAAAGGAGGTCGACCCATGCCGCTCGCTAAAATCCACGTTGTCGAAGGCCGTTACGACGAGGACCGGATCGCGAAAGTGTCCGGCGCTATCCAAGCGGCCTTGATGAACTCGCTTCGCGTGCCGCCCGAAGACTTCTACCAACTTATCTTTGAATTACCGCCGTTTCCGTGACGGCGCATTGGCCGTCCGCAAGCGAGCTTGCGCCTTCCCAATTATCCGCGCTGGACTTGCGCTCCGACTCACGACAGCAAAACCTTGGTTCAGGCCTCCGATCCTTTTTCGATGACGAGCTGCTTACAGCACTGAAGAGCATCGCAGCAGCCTTCTTACCAAGGCTCGTTCGCCGAGGACTCCCTCGAGACTTTGGACAGCGGTCAGCTCGGGCGATTTGAGGCGCTGCTCGATTGCACTCTAAACGAAGCTTATAGCATGGAACTCTACCAGATCCGACACTTCGCTGCGGTCGCACAGACCGGTAGTTTCACGAAGGCAGCAATTAGGGCCGCCGTATCGCAGCCCGCGCTCTCCACTTCGATAGCCAAGCTGGAAGAGGAGCTTGGGGTGAAGCTGTTCCACCGATCACCGAAGGCGGTCACTCTCACCCCGGCGGGTCGTCGATTTCATATGACCGCGCAGGAGATTCTAGCTGCTTGCAACAAAGTGAAGGCTGAGCTTCGGGCAAGTGTCGCCGACCGACGGCTCCGAATTGGCGTACTACGCACGTTGCCGTCCGCACAGCTCGCGCGGCTCATAGAGACCTTACAAGGTGAGCCACCAGAAACGCGGATCGAACTCGTCGACGGAACGCGAGAACAGTTGCATGCTCAATTCGCAGACCGAAAGTTGCTTGCGTGCATCTCTTCGAACGTAGAGAGCGAGCCGGGGCAGCGCTCTGTCGAGCTACTAAGGGAAGACCATGGACTGGTGGTTAGCCTCAACCATCGCTTTGCTTCTTACGAAAGCATTCAATTATCCGATCTCAACGGAGAGCGCTTCATCGTTCGAACCCATTGTGAAACCTTCGACAGCACCACGAAGCTT
>WNFH01000377.1_pt1 | contig 27955 bp, 42 predicted proteins | sample 5400411 | NCBI WGS metagenome assembly WNFH01 (sample SAMN13153347, study PRJNA577476) | soil metagenome | isolation source: 200 cm saprolite under Douglas fir tree site 2 hole 3 | place: USA:California | collected 2015-04-18 | reverse complement strand
TCGGCACGAAGTCCTGCACATTCGGCGGCAGAAGCAGTGTCTGATCGATATTCCAGGGGCGAAAATACTTGCTCATAGCCCAAGGTTGAATCAGACTCGCCCAGCATTGAACAGCGACTATTCAGACAGGCTCCTAGCGAGCCACGCCTTTTGCCGGCGACAGAGCAGAGCTAACCTCTCAGGAAACTCAGGCAGCGCCCTTGCGTGCCCGCGTCGTTCCGAGCGTGAGCGCCACCTCGTCTATCCGGCGCGCGCAGCGCGGTCTACGCATATGTGCGAGCGGGGTCTGCCAGCGGATCACCTCCGCTATGGAAGCGCAGCGACAAAGACCTCAATTGGCAGCGGGTGATCGATCACATAGCTGCCGAAATTTGGATTGTGACCCTCTGGCCGGGCACGTCGGTCTGCTCCCACCGCACGCGCCAACAACGTATAACGGGCGGGTTGTGCCAGCGTAATCCAGTCGTATTTCCAGCGTCGCCATGCGTGCCGGTTGATCGGGTCGAGAAAATCGCCCTGAACCCACGATCCCCCGCCATCGAGGCTGATCCAGATCTCGGTAACATCCGCAGCGGCCATCAATGACGTTCTTCGCCGCAAAGCGGCACCGACCTTGCTCATCGCGCCCCTCATCATTGGCAGCGACCCTATCACGGAAAAAGGATCTGGAATGCCATTCGGTTTGCCTAAGCTGCCAGGACCACTTTGGGTCAATGTGGTTTGCTCCAACGCAACCACCACCCTATGGCACTCCGATGCCGCAGAGTGGGCGCCGTCCACAGCATCAAAAGCGCCGTTTTGACCCTCTGTCGACCGTTTCCGGTCTACCCCTTTGAACAGACATTCTCAGGGGCTGTCGGCATGTCTCAAAGGGGCCAAGTGCGGACATCCTCCAGCTCTACCTAAAGCCGGGCGTCGCTTTTTCTTTGCTTTAGTATCGTAACGAGCGCCTTTGAGGCGGCGCTTCGATAAGCATCTTTCCTCTGCAGGACCGATAACGTCCAAGTTCCCACCGAAGGCAAAATCGGAACAGCCTTGAGTCCTGGGAGCTGTCGCGCCGTTGCCGAGGGCATGACGGTGGCAATGGGAGCCCCCCTTACGATTGCAATAATCGAGTCTGCAGAGTTCGCTTCAATCGCGATTCGAGGCCGAACATTGTGACTCCGAAAATAGCGATCTGTCGGCCCGCGCGTTATGAACGCGTGTGTTAGTAGCGCCAAATCGGATCGCTTAAGCTCTGACACGCGAACCTTATCCTTGCGGGTGCCGCTTACTGACAACGAGGCAAAGCTCGTCATCTTGTATCCGTTCAACCTCGATCTTATCGCTATCTACGTCGCTGAAAGCCAAGCCGATATCGATGCGATCTTCCACAAGTGCTGCCTCAAGCGCTGCCTGTGCGAGGATGTCTATCGTCACCGAGACGCCAGGGTGGCGCATATAGAATTCCTGTATAAGCGGGCCGACTAAATGCGTTGTGAAAAGAGGAAGAAAAGCGACACGCAACGTGCCGCCGAACGCTTTCGCGACGTCCTGCATCGCGCGTTCACCGGCATTGAGCTCACGCAACGCCCGACGCACATGCTCGATATAGGTCCTGCCTTCGTCCGTGGGCTTCACGGTGCGCCCAGATCGATCAAAAAGCTGCACCCCGAGCTGGACTTCGAGATCAATAATTCTTTGTGAGAGAGCCGGCTGAGAGATGTGAAGAGCTGATGCTGCGCGCGTGAAATTTCCATGATCCGCGACGGCGAGGATATAATGAGCTAGTCGAATAAGCATAATCTCTAGCCTATGACGAATATAATAATTTGGTCTTGGACATTATCAATGTCTTGCGCCATTTCCTACTCCTGACTTCGCGTTACCGGCAAATTTGGACGAAGACAGAGGAGGATTGGCATGTTCGGAGAGCTTTCACGGCGGAACATCATGGCCTTAGGGGCAAGCGCCGGTCTCGGACTCGGTCTCGGGTCCATCAGCACATCTGCTCTGGCAAAAGCCGCTAAGCTCCGCGTGCAGGCACCCTATTGGTATCGCTTCAATGTCGGCGAAGCGGAGATCACGGTCGTCTCCGATGGCTGGCAGATGCTCGGAGATCCGTCAAATTCATTTCTCGGGGTGCCAAAAGACGAGGTGCGCAAAGAGCTGACGGACAACTTCATGAACCCGTCGGATATGAATATCGAGCTCAACTCGTTCGTTGTTAACAGCAACGGCAAGATGGTTCTGTTCGACACCGGGCTCGGAGCATCAAAAATGTTCGGACCCAAGGGCGGGTTGCTTGCAAAAAGCCTCTCGGATGCCGGGATCAAGCGCGAGGACATCGACGCCGTTGTCATCTCGCACGGTCATATCGACCACATCGGCGGCATCGTCGATGAGAGCGGTGCTCTGATGTATCCGAATGCGCAAGTTTACATGAGCCAAGCCGATTTTGATTACTGGACTGACGAACGACAGATGGACTCGCCTTGGAAGAAGGCGTTCATCATCCACGCGAGAAAGAACCTACTGCCGGTTAGGGATCGACTGATATTTTTCAAGGATGAGCAGGAGTTTCTGCCAGGCATCACGGCAATCGCGGCGCCAGGCCACACGCTCGGGCACACCATGTTCAACGTGCAGTGGTCAGTCGTTCTTCTTCGTAGGCGACGTCTCGCATCATTCCGTGCTGCTGATCGAGAATCCACGGATGGAATTTCTCTATGACACGGATGCCAAGCAGGCGGTCAAGACGCGGCTCAAAATGCTCTCGTTCCTCGCTGAAAACCGAATTCCAATATTGGCCTATCATTTTGCGTGGCCTGGGTACGGTCACTTCGTGAAGCAGGGCGAAGGATTTCGTTATCTGCCCGCGGCCACGAACATGAACCTTTAGTGGGATGTACGCGCCGGGAGAGCCGTTCCGAGAACGGGAAGGCTCCGCCACGGAATGCAGATCTTGGACGATGGAGGTTCGCCATGGAGCAGAGCAATCCGAATGAGGGAAGAGCCGTGCGCCGAATCATCCTGAGCGTCGCTTCGGCGCTCGCCATCTCGGCTATCGCAGCCGGTGAGCCGCTCGGTCATCTCTTTGCGCCGGGCGGCCATCGACGGCGCTGGTCCGGAACAATAGCTTCCCTCTGCAATCCAAGGAAGCTTTCGATGCCTATCACGACTGAAACTCGTCTCGTACTATCGCGGCGCCATGTCGGTTAGATCCACGCACAGTCACGGCAGGCCTGCAAACCGAGAATGATCGTTATTTTCCTGCAGCTGATCGGAGCGCTGTCGGACGCGGTTTGTCGATTGAACAGAGAGGTTATTCATGAACTTGAAAGACTGGGACCGGCTAGTTGATTCCAACAACGAAGAAGCTCCGCTTTCGCGCAGACGTTTCCTCGCAAGCACGACGGCAGGCGTTGCGAGCGCTCTCCTTACAACACAGGCGACAGCCGATACGCTTGCCGACGTGCCGCCGCGCGAGGTGGGTGCCGATCTCTCGGGGCACGGCGAGCGATCGAAGTTTGTGCACCTCGCTATGCTTCCGGAGGCGGGACCGGGGAAGCGCAACGTCGATCCAAGCGATGCGATCAATTCGAAAGCGCCACTCGGCAAGCTGGTCGGGACTATCACGCCCACCGATCTGCATTACGAACGGAGCCATTCTGGCAATCCCGATCTAGATCCGGCGAAGCACCGCTTGCTTGTCCACGGCATGACGCGCAAGCAACTCGTGTTCACAGTCGATGATCTCATGCGGATGTCCTCGATCACCCGCATGGTCTTCATCGAATGCACCGGTAATGGCTGGGAAAACTGGAAAAAGGCGGACCCCAATGTCACGGTCCAAAACACTCATGGTCTTGTGAGCACCAATGAGTGGACCGGCGTTCCGCTTCGCTTTCTCATCGATCTCGTCGGGAAGGACCGCCGATCCACCTGGATGCTGGCGGAAGGCGCCGACGCAGCCGGCGTTGATCGGAGTATTCCGCTCACCGAAGAGATCATGGACGAGGCCTTCATCGCATACGGCCAGAACGGCGAGCCGTTGCGGCCGGCCTACGGCTTTCCGATCCGTCTTATCACGCCGGGCCTCGAAGGCAATCTAAACATCAAATGGCTACGCCGCCTGAAATTTGGCGACCAGCCCTGGATGACGCGGTGGGAAACGGACCGCTACACGCAGCTCCTTGCGAACGGCAAGGCCATGCAATTCCAACTCAGGATGGAGACGAATTCCGTTATCACATCGCCATCTGGAATGATGGAGATACGCCCCGGCTATCACCGCATCACGGGCCTGGCCTGGAGCGGCCATGGCAAGATCTCGAAGGTTGAAATCAGCACGGATGAAGGCAGAACCTGGAAGCAGGCCCAATTGAACTATCCCGTGCTGCCGAAGGCGCAGACGCGCTTCCAGATGGACTGGGTGTGGAACGGAAAGCCGACCAAGATCATCAGCCGCGCCACCGACGAAAAGGACAATGTTCAGCCCGACCGCAAGTCGTTCATTGCGAAGTTGGGGACGAACGCTCTGTTTCACTATAATGCGCAGCAGACCTGGAGCATCGACGGAGATGGGAGGGTTCGCAATGCTCTCGCCTAAGCAACTCTTTGCGGGTACGGTAGCTGCCGCGCTCCTCGTACTTCCGGCTTACGCCTTCGATTTCGGACGTCCCGCGAGCTCGGACGAAATCAAGCTGTGGGACATCGACGTCCAGCCCGACGGCAAGGCCTTGCCCGACGGCAGTGGCACGGTGGGGCACGGTAAAGAGGTTTTCGCGGAGAACTGCGCGGCCTGCCATGGCGACAACGGCCAGGGCGGCATCAAGGATCGCCTGGTCGGCGGTCAGGGCACGCTCGCTTCCGATAAGCCGATCAAGACGGTCGGAAGCTTCTGGCCCTACGCCACCACGTTGTTCGACTACATACATCGCGCGATGCCCTACCAGGCGCCGGGATCGCTCAGCGTTGACGATTACTACGCGCTCACGGCGTACGTCCTGAGCTTGAACGGAATTCTGGCGCCGGACGGCAAGCTCGACAAGGAGACGCTGCCAAAGGTGAAGATGCCCAATCGCGACGGCTTCATTCCCGATCCGGAGTTCAGCAAAGTGCCGGTGCCGAAGTGATCGGAATTGGATTTGGGCAACACGAACCATCATTGCCCGCAAGACGACGATGGGCGCAAAAGGTTCCTGCGCTTCTTGCAGTGCCGGTCCTTGCGTTATCGGTAACGGTTGGAGCGAAAGCCATGGGCAGAGACGGACTGATCACAATCCAAAGCCAATACACGCCGAAGGATACCATGCAGCGGCTCGAGGCCGTCGTTAAGGCGAAAGGCATGACGGTCTTCGCCCATATCGACCATGCCGCCGGCGCCGCCGAGGTTGGTAAGGCCTTGCGTCCCACAGACCTCTTGATCTTCGGCAGCCCGAAAGGCGGCACACCTCTGATGCAATCGGAACAGACCATCGGCATCGACCTGCCGTTGAAGGCCCTGGTTTGGGAGGACGCCGAAGGCCATGTCTGGCTGTCCTACAATGATCCCGCATGGATCGCGCAGCGCCACGCGGGAGCGGCCGGCATGCAAGCTGCGGTTCGGACCATGACCGGCGCGCTCAACGCAATCGCTGCCGAGGTTACATCCGCCGCGCCCAAGAAGTAACAGCCAAGGTTGGAGCCTTCGATCGTCACGCGGCAGAAAGCGTGGAAGGCTTTTGCGCGAGACGTGAGACGCGCAAGCGAAGAAGGCCGAGGTTCGCGGCGGAAGGCGCCCAAGCCGGATCGGAAAAATTCGGCAATTCGAAGAGAGCCAAGTCATGGAGACCATAAGCCCCACCAACAAGATCTGGACCCGCAAAACCGGCGTGGTCGAAAAACGCGATCTTTGGTCCTCCTTGAAGCGCGGGTTTCGCGGCCGTTGCCCGCGCTGCGGCGAAGGCAAGCTGTTCCGTGCTTTTCTGAAGGTCGACAATCGTTGCTCCGTGTGCGGGCTCGATTTCACGCCGCAACGCGCCGACGATCTGCCGGCCTATCTCGTCATCGTCATCGTCGGCCATATCGTGGTTCCGACCGCGCTTCTGATCGAAACGGATTACTCGCCCCCGGTGGGGCTGCAACTTGCGATCTATCTGCCGCTGACGGTGGCCTTGTCGCTGGCATTGCTGCAACCGGTGAAAGGCGCAGTCGTCGGGCTGCAATGGGCGCTGCGCATGCACGGCTTTGACGACAATGCACCTGAGGGCATTCCGCCGGCTTAGGTTCTCAAATGATGCTTGGTGCGAGCCGCGGTCGATCGCAGGCGGCATCCCGCGAAGCGGTCTGCGGCGCGGGGGCGGCTCTTGTCCCCCAGCGCAGATGTCCATCCCGTCAGGAGAAATTTCATGCCTTCCCTCAATCAGCACAACATGTCGCGGCGCGGATTCTGTTTGTGCTGCATGGGAGCGACGACGCTCGCCGCGACCGGTGGCTGGCTCACGCCACGACAAGCTTTCGCCAAGGCTCGCAACATCGTGGATCTGATCCGTGACGATGCTGCGAAAGCGCCCATCAAGATTCATAAACTGCGCGGCAATGTCAATATCCTCGAGGGCTCCGGTGGCAATATCGCCGTCATGACAGGTGCCGACGGCAAGGTGTTCATTGACGCCAGCATCACCGCATCCCGCCCGCGAATCCTGGCGCTATGAACGAACCGTGTCGCATCTTAGACGACGAACCATTGCGCAAGGGCGAGGAGCGTTGGCGCCGCTTGGTCGAGGCGTTGCCGCAACTTGTCTGGTGTGCCACGCCGGACGGCGCGTGCGACTATTTTAGCGCCCAATGGACGCAGTACACTGGGGTCGCCGAGAGTGAGTTGCTCGGTTGGCGCTGGATGGACGTTCTCCATCCCGATGATCGGCATAGTACGCGGCAAGTTTGGACGGATTCGGTAGCAGAGCGACACGCCTATGATGTGGAATACCGCGTTCGGCGGCGCGACGGAGTTTACCGCTGGTTCAAGACGCGCGGCGTGCCGATCCGTGACAGCAAGGGTGGCATTGTCAATTGGTTCGGGTCCTGCACGGATATCACCGACGCAAAGCACACCGAGGAAGCGCTACGCCATGCCAGGCTTGAGCTCGAAAAAAAGGTGGCCGAACGGACCACCGAATTACGCCGGAACGAAACCTATTTAGCTGAAGCGCAGAGGCTGACCCGAACGGGCAGTTGGGCATTGAATGTCGCTTCGAGAGAATTCGTCCATCTATCGGATCAATATTATCAGATTTACGGCCTCGATCCGGATAAGGGGATACCGTCACTCCAAGCAATTCGCCAGCGCCTCCATCCCGAGGATCGGGCTCACACGGATGCAATTCGTGAGAAAGCACTCTCTGAAGGAAAATCTTACGAACTGGACTACCGAATTGTTCTTCTGGATGGCAACGTCAAGTATATTCACTTGGTGGCGCGCCCAGTCTTTAATGCATCTTCCAACAGTCCTGTTGAATATGTCGGCACTGTGATGGATGTCACGGAGCGCAAGCAGGCCGAGAAGGCGCTTCGAGAGAGCGAACAGCGATTCCGCGATTTTACCGAGTCGGCTTCCGATTGGTACTGGGAGACCGGGCCGGACCACCGTTTCATCAGTGTATCCGACCGGCTCAACCCCCTTGGGATGCCGACCCGCCGGATAGGCACGAAGCGAGGGGATTTGGCTAGCGATCTCGAGGAGGAGCCAGAAAAGTGGCGCCGTCACATGGCTGATCTCGATGCGCACAAGCCATTTCGCGATTTCAGGTACAGAGCCACCAGCTGGGACGGTTCCGAAGTCTACATCGCGACGAGCGGCAAGCCGCAATTTGATCCGCAAGGACGTTTCCTCGGTTACCGGGGCGTGGGCAGCGACATAACCGCGGCGGTGCGCGCGGGGCAGCTAGAGGAAGCTCTGCAGGAGGCGAAGGTTGTAGGCGACAATATCGCGCATGACCTGCGCACGCCGCTCACCCGCGTGCGGATACGTCTCGAACGCGGCCGCGAGCACGCCTCAACGCTAGAGGAATTCCGCGCTGTTGCCGATCGGGCGATCGCTGGTCTCGACCAATTGTTGACCACGATCACGGCGCTGTTGCGCATTACGGAAATCGAGCATAGCCGACGGCGCGAAAGGTTTGGCGAGGTCCAACTCGCCCCTCTGATTCGCGAAGTGGACGATCTCTACGGTCCGATCGCCGAGGACAAGGGTGTCACCCTTTGGGCCGAGGCTCCCGATGGGGCGACGGTGCAGGGCGACCGCGATCTTCTGTTTGAGGCCGTTGTCAATCTGGTCGACAACGCAGTGAAATTCACCCCCGAAGGCGGACGCGTGGAGCTCGTACTGCTTTACAAGGAAGGCGAGACCGTCATCCGGGTGATTGACACCGGCCCCGGCATCCCCGAGATCGAACGAGAAGCGGTGACCCATCGATTTTATCGCTCAGACAAAAGTCGAAACACCAAAGGCCTGGGTCTGGGGCTGAGCATGGTCGCCGCGATCATCAAATTGCATGACTTCCGCTTTAGGATTACGGCCGGCCCGGGTTGCACGGCGGAAATTGCCTGCCCAAACTTGGACTGATGCTCGTGCGAGAGCGCAAAACAGCAGAACTACCCGCAGAAATTCAATTGAGCTGAACAAATCGTCGGGTTGGCGCCGCGTTAAAGACTTCCCGCGATCTACCCTCTCCGCGAGTCCGTCGCCTACGGCGCCAGCCTCGGCGGCGCCTATCATTCTCGGCTGCTGCGATGCACATCCCATGTCCGCTTTGGGTCCACCCGGAATAACTCGCATTGAGTGTATGTTTTCCGAAGTTGCCCCAATAGCGGACATCCACCAAGCCAAACTCCTGGCTACCTGAGCTCCCGCCATCGGCGGATTAAGCGACCGCTCGGCGGCTGCTGCGGCCTCATCGAACTGCCGTTCCAGCCCAGGCGATATGCCGCGCAAACCTGTTAGTGCTGCTTTGGCCCACTCTATGTACTCTAGGCGGCGCTTGACCGACCAGTCGGCAGCAGGGCTTTTCACTTTTTTTCAGCCTCCTGGAGAGGATCAGATTCAATTCGCGTGCTTTTGTTTTCACTGACCCTACGTAGCGGCCGAGCGATTTTGCGATACAATCCGCGCTTACTTTCCTCTTGGCCAACATCCTCAACTGATGCACTTCGGCTTCGGTCCATTGCTGAGGCCGTGGAATCATCATTTCCCCTTCACCTTCAGTCCTACCGTGCCAAGCCGCTTGAAAACCGCGCTTACTTCGTCGTGGCCTCCAGTCGGTGACAAAGCGTTCCCCGCTCCAAAGCTCTACATCGTGATCGTCGACAAGGCGAGAAAAGCGTCTTTCATTCATTCCGCCATGGCATTGCATTTTCGCGGCGGAGACGAAGAGGCTGCGCCTCGTTTATGTCCGCCCACTTACAATCGTAACCACTCTCCCCGGGATTGACATCGCGCAGTAGCGCGGTGCCGTCATATTGGCGCTTCGCAAAAATGCCGACGGGAGTTCGTCCATGAAAATGACCCCAACCGAAGCGCTGATCCATCAGGCGCAAACGCGGCCGAAAAGCACGGCTTTCATCTTTCACGACAAGACGTGGAGTTACGAACGGCTCGCCACTGAGGCCGATCGGCTGGCGCGCGGGATGGCGGCGCGCGGGGTCAGGGCGGGCGATCGCGTTGCACTTCATATGTTGAACCGGCCCGAAATGCTGGTTGCCTATTATGCCTGTCTTGGTCTCGGCGCGATGGCCGCTCCGTTGCGCACCGCGTTCAAATTCGCCGAACTTGCGCCCCTTGTGCAGCGGCTGCAGCCTGCCGTCTACATCGGAGAAACCGGTCTCTACGGCAATGTCGCCGCAGTGGACGCCTCCATCATGGCGCCGGAGAAACGCTTCATCGTCGATGGACGGCCCGAAGACCATGGCGTCCAGCCATACCGGACGCTCTTCGATGGCACCGCGGACGAACGCTCGAAAACTTCGCCCGCTTCCTACGAACCTGCCGTGTTGATCAACACGTCCGGAACAACCGGCCAGCCGAAATTCGTCGCCCATACCCCGCAGACGCTCGCCGAAACCATCGACCTCACCATCAAGTATTGGGGATTTTCCGCCGACGACGTCATGCCGAACCCGTTGCCGCTGGCGCATATGAGCGGTCTTGTCATGCTGCTGCACTGCGTGCAGTCCGGACTACCCTTCATCCTGCTCGAAGCCTTCGACGCCGATACCGTGCTTGACGCGATCGAGCGCCATCACTGCACCATTGGGCTTGGCTTTCCGGCCCAGTATGCAGCATTGGTTGCCGGTCAGCGGGCACGGCCGCGCGACCTGAGGTCGCTTCGCTTTTGTCTGACCGGCGCGGATGCCTGCCCCGTCGATCTGCAGGACGAGGTCACCTCGACGTTGGGAGCTCCGCTCTACAATCTGTGGGCCGCGACGGAAGTGGTGGGATCGCTGACCTTTGGCCTGCAGCGCGGGCCGGTCGCCCGCGTTGTCAAGGGCGCGCAGATCCGCCTGATCGACGACAACGGGGTGAACGTCGCCCATGGCCAGACCGGAGAGCTCTTGATCCGTGGCGGCAACGTGTTCGCCGGCTACTGGAAGGATCCCAAGGCAACCGAGGAGTCTCTTAAGGCCGGCTGGTGTCATACCGGCGATCTGATGCGGCGCGGCGAAGGAGACGATATCTGGTTCGTCTCGCGTAAAAAGGATATCATCATCCGCGGCGGCACCAACATTTCCCCGATCGAAGTGGAGCAGGCGCTGATCGCGGCCCATCCGGCGGTCAGAGAGGCCGCGGTGGTCGGCATACCGGATGCCGTCCTCGGCCAGCGCGTGTTCGGCTTCGTCAAGCTCGCCAAGGGCACGAAGGACAACGTGCTGCCGGAGATCCTCGCCAGTGTCGCCAGGCGCATCGCCGGCTACAAGGTGCCGGAGGGCCTGAGGGCGCTCGACGAGTTGCCCCGCAACGCGCTGAGCAAGGTCGATCGCAACGCGCTGCAGGCCAGGTCTACGCTACTCGCTGATCAGGTGGTCGAGTAGGCCACTTCATTTCCGTTGATTGCACTTGGCTGACGTCAGGGTTTCGGCGAAAGTCCGCTTTGCGCCAGAAACGGTCTTTCCCGGATAGTTCGAGACATCGGGCCCGATCAGGTCTGAGCGTCTGAGGCCGATTGGACGTCATTTCTTACTCGCGGTCGCCCCTCATGACGGGCGCGGAGTCCACCGGGCGAAATCCCGTAACGTTTTCGAAACGCGCGCGAGAATGCGCTCTCAGAGTCGTAGCCGACCGCTGCCGCCACCTGCGCCAGGGTTGCATTCGTCGAACTGAGGCGCTGGCGTGCCAGACCGAGCCGCAACTCGCTCAGGAAGCCGAGCGGCGGAAGATCGCCCTCCCTGCGGAAGATCCGAACCAGGGTCGCGCGCGAAACATGCGCTTCCGCCGCAAGCTCGTCCAGCGTCCATGGATGCGCGGGAGCTCTCAACATGGCGGTGACGGCTCTGGCCGAAGACGACGATGCGAGCAGCCGTATTATGCCGCTCGATGACGCGGACTGTTCGAAATGCATGCGAAGCATCATCACGAAGAGAGCGGTGGCGAGCTCGGTGGCGATCGTCGCTGCGCCCGGACGCGCGGCCTGCAGTTCTTCATCGATCGCCTGCACGAGCATCCGCATCCGGTCGAACAGATCCGTTCTGCCGATGCTGAGCACGATCGCCTTTGGCAAAGCGGCGATGACGAGGCTGTACATGGCCCCTTCGAAACGCAGCCGGCCGCAGATTAGCTCGGTGTCGCTCGCGTCGCGGGTGTTGGTCTTGATCCTGATCGCGTTGTTGTATTCGGTTCTGATCGGCGCTCCGGAGCTTCCGCCGCGGCTCGCCGATCGCACGACGTGGGAGTCGCCCTGCGGGAGCAGAAGGATGCTGCCGGCTTCCAGCTTGAACGTTTCCCCGCAATACCGTTCCAGCAGGCAACTTCCATTGGTCACGATGTGAAATTGCGCAAAGCCCGTCGGCTCCGCTTCGTGCACGACCTCCCATTGCAAGGCAAACCGGCACACATCCTGAATTTCCGGGCGCACCCGGAACAGGGGAGCAATCGCACTGAGCGGGTTGAGAGGAACCGCCTCAGTCCCGGCGTCCGGATGTTTGATCCGGTCCGCACAGGTTTTGCGCCGCGAGAGCATCGCCAATTCCATGTTCGCTCCGATTTCCCAAGGCATCGAATGAATGAGGAGAATGTAATGCGGATGCGCCAACCCAAGCGCGGAGTTCAGACGCGCAACGATCACGAATACGCGATGAAGAAAACATTCATCGGCGGCACCCTTGCGTTGCCGGTCCTGGCTTATCCCGCTCGCGCCTCGGCGCGCAACGCGGAGCGCTGAACACAGTCAATCCCACCGTTCATTCTGCGTTTCACATCGCATCGAAGAGGAGAGCGTCATGCACATGCTGGATTGGAATACATATCGGCAGCAGCTTCTCGCCGGCGTCGGCGGCTTCGGCAAGCTCAACCCCGATATCATCAAGGGCTACACCACCCTCAGCCGGGCCGGCCAGAAGGCCGGTCACCTCGATGAAAAGACCCGCGAACTCATCGCGCTTGCGGTCGCCATCACCCTGCGCTGCGACGGCTGCATCACGGTACATACCGCGGAGGCCCGGGAACGGGGTGCGACCAGGGAAGAGATAGCCGAAGTGCTGGGTGTTGCGGTCTCCGTCAATGCCGGCGCGGCCGTCGTCTATTCCACCCGCGCGCTCGACGCATTCGACGCCGCCGCCGAAATCAATCCCAACGCCTGAGGAGCACTCATGATCGGCTATCTTCGTCTGCCGCTTTCCTGGATCGCTCATTCCGATCGGGTCGGCATCCCGCTGATGCGCGTCGCCATCGCGATCGTCTTCCTGTGGATCGGCGCGCTCAAATTCGCGCCCTATGAAGCCGATAGCATCACGCCCTTCGTCGCCAACAGCCCGTTTATGTCGTTCTTCTACGAGCATCCGGCCGAGTACAAGGCGCACCTCACGCGCGAGGGCGAGTTGAAGCCGGCCGAGCGGGCCTGGCAGACCGCGAATAATACCTATGGCTTTTCCGACGGGCTCGGAACCATGGAGATAACGATCGGCCTGCTGACGCTGCTGGGCGTGTTCTCGCGCCGATGGGGCATCGTGGGCGCGACGCTCTCGTTCCTGACGCCGTTCGTGACGTTGTCTTTCCTGATCACGACGCCAGACGCGTGGGTCTCTGCACTTGGCGATGCGCAGCACGGCTTCCCTTATCTGTCAGGCGGCGGCCGGCTCGTGCTGAAGGATGTCATGCTGCTGGCCGGCGGCCTGCTGATCATGGCGGACAGCGCCCGCGCCTTCATTGAGGCGCGCCCTTTTGGTGGACCGCATAAAGAACGCCCAGAAGTCAAAGGAATATCTGAAGATCAATCCGAACGGTCGGATTCCGACCTTGGTTGATGGTGATCTCGTGATGTCAGCCCGCCCAAACCAAAGGAGAGAGGTCATGGATTCCATTTCACGCCGCCAGATGCTGGCAGTGACCGCTGCTGGAGGCCTCCTGACGACAACCACAGTTGTGAACGCGCAATCCGGGCCGTTCCAGTCCAGGCAGGGGGACGGGGGAGTTGCGCGAGCAGCGACGGAGCTGCCTCCGGGCGACAAAGTCGCTTACCACGATCCCAAGGAGGTGGCAGACATGCCCGATTTCCGCTTCTCGCTCGACGGCAACCGCCCGAAGGTGACGTCGGGCGGCTGGGCGAAGGAGGCCACCGTCCACCAGTTCCCCATCAGCAAGGGGATCGCGGGCGTCCACATGTTTCTCGATCCGGGCGCGTCGCGCGAGCTACACTGGCACGCAATCGCAGCCGAATGGGCCTATGTCATCGACGGGCGCTGCCAGACGATGGTTCTCGACCCGTCAGGGGCGAGCGAGATCAACAACTACGGGCCGGGCGATCTATGGTTCTTCCCCAAGGGCCACGGTCACTCGATCCAGACCATCGACGACAAGCCCTGCTACTTCATCCTCGCGTTTGACAACGGCGCCTTTTCCGAGCACGGGACCTTCTCGATCACTGACTGGATCGACGTGACGCCCAAGGACATGCTGGCGCTCAGCTTCGGCGTGCCGAAGGACGTCTTCGACGCCTTCCCGAAGGGCGAGACCTACATCCAGGCGGGCCCGGTGCTGCCCGCGTCGGAAGCCCTCGACGCGCCCTGGCCTAAGGAGTCGACGCACAAGTTCAGCCTGCTGCACGACAACCGGGCGGCGCGCGACTTCGATGGCGGCACGTTCCGCCTCGCGACGGTCGATGAGTGGCCCATCTCCAAGAGCATGTCAGGCGGCGTGATGACCATCAAGCCGGGCGCCATGCGACACCTGCATTGGAACGTGAACGCGAACGAGTGGCACTACTATCTGCGTGGCAAGGGGCAAGTGGCGCTCTTCGGCTCGGGCGGGCGCGGCAAGGTGGCCGAGTTCAAGCCGGGCGACGTCGCCTATAGCCGCTTTTCAATCCAACGTTGCACGCCTTGCACATTTTCAATTCTAGAAGGCAATTGACACCTGCGGTGGACGGCGCAAGATGAAATTGCCCGGGATTGATCGTTGTCCCGCGCAACGCAGAACGCCGCAACGCGTCCCATCGCGTCGCAACGCTTCGTACCGCGTCTCGTCGCAACGCTACGCATCGCAACGCTACGATTTTTTGAGCCGTCAGTGGAAACGCTGGCGGCTCATTCACTTCTCCGCGCGAGCATTACCTTAATAAAAACTGTTAAGCTTAGCTCTCAAGAAAATGTAAGTAAGCCCTGTGCCGCAGCCACAACCTGAACTCAACGATTGACACGCGCCGGGAACGGATCATGCTCCCTGCCCCGCTGGCTTTGCACCCTTCATCGCCCTCCCGCATTCTCTGGCGAAGTGCTGGAAATGTTTCGGGCGGTGACGACGTGGCACCGGGAGACCGTCCGCCAAAAATAGTTCTATTAGAACTATTAAACTAGGGGAGGATTGAATATGGCCATGGCTGGTAACGTCACGCCAACAAAACCTTCTTACATCCGCTTCGTCTGCGATGACTGCCACACCAATACTTACTGGTACGAGCCTGATGACGGGACGTTGGTGTGCAAAGTTTGCCGCTATATTCGGGCGCATCCCGACATGCCGGAACCTCTGAAACGTCAGTTGCGGGGGGAGGATTAAGTGACGAGATCGATATCGCCGATATCGACCTCTGAGGCAACGTCCACTGATGAGGCAACACCCGCTGATGAGGCAACGTCCGCTGTCAAGATCCGCATGAGGCAACCAAGACCGGAGCCGCAGCACACCTATCCGTCTCACTATCCACCGGGCAAACATTGGGCCATAGACGCATCGTGGGAAATTCTCGACTTTCTCCCAGTCGGTGCATTGACGGACAGCACACGGACGTTGCTTGCTCCCATGATTGCGAGCCGCTTACTCAAGAACGTGAACGCGCGGCATTGATTGCAAGGCGCGGCGGCAATCCACAGATCGCGGAGGCTATTCGTCATGAGGGATGACTAGCGAGCGGTCGCACATGCTGCTCACCATCATCATCGTCATCATCGTGCTGGCGTGGCTGGCCCTCACGGTCGCTCCGTCTAGAGCGTGGCTGATCATACGGAAGCCGTGACCAAATGATGAAACCAAAACAAATTAAGCAAGCGCTAGCTGCGCGCGATCTTGCTTTGCAGTTGGTAACGTTTGGCAACTATTCCGACGATCGCATGCGAATTGAACACAAGCCGGGACCACCGCACGAAATCTCGGTGTGGTGGACCGGCTTCAAAGTTCTTAGCGTGGTGTGGCATGACGACGGTCGCGCGGTTGTTGCGAGTTATCGTGGCGGACCTTGGGAATGGTGGCTTAAGCGGAAGGCGGCTATCTAACGCGCAACAGAAATATAAAGAGCGATCGCTTGGAATAGGGCTGAGAAGAAAGCGCTCCCGGCAGCCAGCGCGTTCAAACGCGCAACCTTGTTCAAAGCCGCATAAAAAGGATCAAGGTTTGCAATTGCCCCGTATGCAGATCCGATCACCGGCAGATTCACAAGCGAAGACCATGCCCAAAACGCTGCTGCTAACAACGCAAACAAAACGCTCAGTTGCGAAAGAATCGTGACCATTATTTCAACCCATTGCAAGGGCGCACGAAATGCAGCGGCAGTGTCTCGCGCGGGCGAGACAAATTAAGGTCTGGCAAATGTCCGTCGGCGCACACGCTGGCGGCGGATAAACTCAAAGAACCTTGTCCCAATCCTCAGGCGTCATCGGCGAAACTTCGTCGTACCAGTTCCTATTGCTGCTTTGGGTCATGGTAGTGTCCTGCGAATCACTGCGTTTTTATTTCTGACCAAGCTGAACGTTTTTTGTGGATGGTCAACCATTCTTTGTTGGTAAGTTACAGGCGATCGACAATTTGCTGATAGGCCAGCCCCTCGATCGTAATCTATTCGGTTTGCGGTGATCCGTGCAGCCTACTTTTCAAAAACTGGAAACCTGATGTCCGACGATTTCTCCGAAGACGTGAGCGAAGAGAACAGCGCACTGGTAAACCACGCGGTCTACCTGCGCGGCAACATCATCACATCATATGCTCATATCAAATTTCTACTTGCCGACATTTGCCTGAAGGCATGGCGGCTCGGTGAGTACACGCATCTCGCGAGGGACATTTCCTTATAAGACCGATAGCCGCATCAAGGCCGTCCGCGCATTGTTCGAAGTCGATGGGCCACTAACGCCGTATCGCGAAGGCATCCAACCCGCTTTGGACGAGCTTTTAAACTTCGAGGAGCTACGGCATTTCATAGCTCACGGGCTTCTAATCGTTACGCCGATGCCGCCGAGTGACGCGTTGTTGCAATATCGCCTATACCGCACAACGAAACAGGGCACCGCAATTGCCGTCTTCGAAACATCCGCATCCGATTTAGACGATGTCGCCTTGAAAATTGGCACTTTGCTACATGAGATGCTGACGACGTTCAGACGTATCTATTTTGCTCTTGGTTTCGAACTGGAAGACTGAGAAATAATGCACGACGCCGACGAATGCAGGCCGCGATGGAGGCGCTGTTGCTGGTCGTGGAAAATGGCGGGCCGCCGATGTTCGCCCGCATCGGTGTCATGAGGGCATTGAACCGGAATGTCGAGCGGACGCTTAACTCATCTCGCAAAGATACACATTGGGGCCGGCGCAAGCTCAGGAGGGACCAATGACTACCGTGTTCATTTACGTCAACACAAGCAAACGCTTCGGCGATCCCGAGCATCTCAAGGTCTTTGCAAACGTGGACGCCGCCGAAAACTGGTTCGAGGAAAATGACCCCGAAGGCGTCGCTTTCGAGTATGAGGTCTTGGAGTGAATCGCATCGGGCGCCGAACGATCCTTGCCATGATGTTGATCGTGGTCTTGGCGATCCCGTGGAATTTGTTGCCTCGATAGTTTGCCACCCTGAGAACAAAAAAGGGCCGCCTCCCGTGAAGGAGCGGCCCAAGTCATTGGGAGGTTGAAATTCGCCAAACAGGCGAACTACTGCTGGCAAGGAATTTGACCGGCAGTTACGGACGGCCGCAGGGCCGAATTTCAAACGCCTCCAGGCTGGACGTAGCAGAAGACGAAGCCGGCGCGGCTCAAGAACACGACGCCGTGCCCGGTTGGGTTACCTCGATCCCATTTGATCTTGTTGTTCGGTATCTCGATCTCGGTACCGGCCGCGATATGCGGTCGACCGCGCGGCTCGTCTGGACGATCGTCGGTGATCTTCGCGAAGGTCTTGCCGTCGCGAACATGCACTTCATCGGCCCAGTAAGCGTCGGCCTCGCCGCAGCAGGAGGCGTTGGGCACGTCAGGCTGCATCAGCGACTGATACCATTCGGCATGCTCGTGATGGTCCGGATCGTGTGCCTTGGCGCTGCCGAGGACTAGCGATGCAGCAACGCCGAGCATGGCGCCTGCGACAGTGGCTTTTAGCCGCGTCATCTCTTTTCGCTTTCTCACGAATTGTTACTTCGTAGCGATGCGAGTTTTTGCAATCACGAATGCGCGATTACGCGCGAGTTGCGCAGGTTTTATCGTGTCAAGTTTTCGGAAACGACGCCAAAAAGCCAATAACGACGGGCCTTTCTTGAATCGCTTCACGTCCGTTTCAACAAATCGCGAAAGTCGATTTGCTACAATGGCCTCACGCGCAAGAGATACGCGGGCTTTTGACAACGGAGATGGAAAATGATCGACCTCGATATACCTGCGTTCCTGCGGATCCCGCAGGAGGTGCGTCGAGAGAGTTGGCGCGGTCGCAAACTGACCAAGCCAAGGGCCGCCTCGGTGAAGATCACGCGGAACGAGGATGCATCGACGCGAGCGTTCCGACGGATGATCGAGAAGAAGGAGGCCGAGAAGAAGGCATCGCGGTTCGCGATGCTGCGCGAGCGCGCCGCCGAGAAGAAGCGGCAGGCCTCATGGGTGCCGGTTACCGAACGCAAACCATAGCCATCCAACGAAGGCCGTAGCGAGCGCCCCGATGATGCTGGTGAACATGGCGCGGATGCCGCGGCGCGTTCCGTCGTGGAACGTGCGCATGAGGGCCCACACCTGCTGTTCACGATGCAGATTGTTCATGTCGCAGCCGAGCGCTGTCAGCGTATCGTGAACAGCCCTCGTGGCAGCCGCGCTGGCGGCATTCTCTGCTATTTCGCGGACCTGTTGTGGCGTCATGCTGGTCATTGCGCGCCCCGATTACAGCCCAGCGGGCAGCGCCGCGATGCCAGCAGCGCCAGTCACGATCGCATTGATGACGGCGAGCGTGTTGGTCTTGAACATCTGCGCAGCGCCAGCGCATGAAGTGAAGAGAGTGCCTTGCGGCGAAAGGTTGTCTACGAGCTCCGTGGTGTCCTCGATGCCGGTGATCATTGCTGGATCCGGCCGCGGGATCACATTGCCGGCCGCGTCCTTCAATCCGGCACCATTGAATTGATCGTTGGCATCTGAGATGGCCTGCAAGCTTTATCTACACGGCTGAGGTGCTCGTCACCATCTTCCAGACCAGTTCTCGCCAGAGATGGTGCCAATTTCGGCGATTGTGACTTCCGCACTGGAATCTCCTGTTAGCGCATGTCGTCTATCGGTCGAGTGAGTCGGCGATGTGACAGGCTGCACACATTGTTTTGATTCAAACCAAATGCGTCGTTACCAAATTCGTTGTGAACTAAATTGCTGCAATGCCAGCGGCTAGCGGTTCAAACACGCAGATGCGCGATAAACATGAGCGTCGTCAGCATGACGGTCGTCGCTATTGCCCATCCCGCGAGGTAGGAATTGAACTCTTGACTGGAGACTTTGCGCCACTGGACCATGATCGTCACTCGGGCTTGAACATCAATCCTAGCAGCGTGACTTTTCGGTGAATGCGCTAGTCGGCGTTATGAAGTGACGCGCATATTCACAAGCCAAACAACTTGCGGCTTAGAGCGCAATCTGAATCGATTTTAAAACCTAGCTTGAAGATTACTTGCTCGCTCAAATTCTAATAAAACTAAATCTATAACCCCAACCCGCATCGTGCACGGCGGTATTTTTCGTGCGCAGTAAGCCGGAATTTTTCCGGCTAAATTTTGAAAAGAAAAATGAAAGTCGAAAACCAGAAAATCGGGCGTGCCGAAACAATTTCGTTCGGCCTAAATCGCACTGCCGGATGGCGATACAAGAAAGCGAAACAATACTCCAACGACCCGCGCATCATCGCGTGGCAGACTTGCTTCTAAAGCTAGCCAGTGAATCGTCCAACCTCACTGAGGAAGAATGGGCAAGGCGCTACAACCCTACTATGACTTTTCATCACAGCTTTGGCGCGAAGCAATAAGCCAAGCCGCACGATCGGTCGGATTTCATCACCCGGAAAAACACTTCGCGGGATTCATCGACAGCCTCGTTAGTGTTTTGTCACTGCCAGTTGCTGCTTAAGTGGAAAAAGAAATTTTGAAATAATGACATTTTATAATCGCGACCCTAGCGTGCCTTACTGGCGTGCGAATGTTGACGTTGACGCACTTTTTGAAAACCACGCACACCGACTAGAACGTGCACAAGCTTGGCTTCGATGGCGCTACGTCTCCGAATCCAGCGCCGAGTTTCGACAAGTAGTTATGATGCGGGGACGCTTCGAGTTTGGCTTGCTAGGCTATCATACGTATTGTTGGAGTTTACGCCAACATATGCCGGTGAACTCGCCATCGTATTTCCTGTCTACGAAGATTATCGGCTCGTCGACATACTGGCGATATCTCGCCACAACCACAGCGTCTGGGGCTGTGTTACCGGTGCGGGCCAGTTCATCGGCAGCACCGCAGTTCATCGTTCGAGCTTGAACAGCCCATTACGCGTGTACAAAACCCCGATCACTTGGCTAGACGTTGACCACGAAAATCTGAATCGTGCCGACAATCGCGGGGACAATCTTCGCGAGGCGACGCGCTCGCAAAACAATGCGAACACGACAGTGCGCAAGCATAACAACCTTGGAGTGAAGGGAGTCTCAGTAAAGTGCGGCAAGTACGTCCCGCATATCAAAATCAACGGCAAGAAAAACCATCTCGGCACGCACGATACCATCGAAGCCGCAGCCGCCGCGTACAGCAAGGCCGCGAACGACAATCACGGCGAATTCGCTAGGGTGGCGTGACGGTCAAAGCCGCACGAGAAAATGAAGTAGCTACTTGATGCCTGCCGACTCGGTTTATCACCGAGTATCTAACGACACGCCGATCAAGTAGCTCTTGTTTTCTACCGCACGGGTTGTCCGCTTCAACGTTTTTGCGATTTTCGCCGCACCAACTTTTTTCTTGGCTAGCGATTTCAACTCGCGAACGTCTGATGAAGTCCATGGGCGACGAACTGCTTTTTTCTTAGCCAAATTTCGGTTCCTTTCCTGAGAACCGGGGCTTGTATCACGGCACGTTAAGTTTGCAACGCGCGTCGTTATCGGCGACTTGATTTTTGGAAAGGTCGTTTAAGGCTACCGTTAGGCGCATCTTTCGAAGCGGACTCAGCTAATAAGCATCGAAGTTCATCGATCTGGCGAGCAAAATCTATTGCATTTGCCTTCAAGACTACCATCGCATGACCCCGATGGCCTTCATTCTCCAATTCTACGATCCTATCATTGAAAGCGTTCAGGTCCTTTTCCAATTCCTGAATTTGCTGAATCGGAAAACGTCGACCGGGATACTTATCAACGGCTTGTCGATTCTCTGCGCGCGTTGCTGGCAAATTACGGTGCAAGGCTCTTTGCCGCTGTGTGGTCATGGCCCCTCCGAATCGCGAACGCGTGGCTGCGCCACCCTATCCCGTTTAGACCTTTAGGGCCTCAACTTATCCACCGCCTCACCCGCGTATATTTTGCCGTCGTACTTTACAAAGAAGACTGCCGCCTGCGCCTTCGTAAATGCGCGCCATTGTTGCAATATGTCTGCCAACGTGCCCGAACGGACAAGGTGTCCGCTTGCGCTTGAAAATAACTCGGCCTTCTTTTCTTCCGGCATTTCCGCCTCCGAATCTTTTCTCACATCCTAGCTTCACCGCTCGGCCTTACAAGTCAGGATACGCACGTCAGCCCGCTTTTGGCTGCCGACCAGCCAGAGCAACAAGCTGCGTAATGTCAGCACGTCGTCTAAGTCGGTCGCCACCAGCACGGCCCGGGCAAAGATGACTCGGCGTGAGAAATCACGTCGGGCTGTCCGCTGTGTTCTGTAAGGCGTAATTTGCAGTCTGACACAAAGAGGATTTAACGTCGTCACTGACACTGCATTGCACGACCTGTCCGCGCCGCAGACCTAACGTTTCAATCTCGGCTGGTTTGAGCGGTCTACGCGAAAAAACAACGTCAGTCGATTCGATCTGGGGAAGGTTGCATACGGCGGCTTCAGCCACTTTCTGAAAGTAGATCCCGACCGCAAACCATCTTTCTCTCGGAGAATATCGATTCGTTCCGCTTGTCACGCGTACCAAACAACCACGCGGCGCTAAACCGGCACTTCTTAATCTAGTCATTGCCAACCGGAACGCTTTGCGGACTCAAGATTCGGCAGGTTGTTTCCCCATATCATCTAGAAACAGTTCTGAAGCGTCAAAAATATGGAAAAAGTAGCGCATCGCGCCGCATTAATTCGAGCGACGGGTGTCTTCCAGTGACAAATAGGTAAGCAACGTCTTAATCAGATTAAAAAGCGTCCATATCTGGCGTCAGGACTGTGGCGGGCACGCGCCCTTTGGTGGCTCTACGGTCCCGGACGGCACGGCTGGCTGTTGGCTGGCGAGGAGCGGCGATGTGATTTTGAACCGGAGACGGTTTAAGCCCTCCCGGCTTATCCCCGCGTACCGTGTCGGCGTACTAGCCAAAAAATTCCGCGTAAAATGAAAACTATTGTCGCCGCCAACAGCATCGAAATCAGCGCCAAAACCAGATTGGGCCGGCCGGTGTTCGTAGCAGCGTCCTGAAGCCATTTTGACAATATGCTTTTATCACAATTGCATCCGAGGATTTAAAGAGGTGGCGGAAAACTAATTTCGAACAGGCTCTCCCGGCGCTCTATCGAGCGGCGGATGCGGTTTGGCTAGGCCAATCGTACCTGGCTGCGTAACGTTGCTGTAGTGCGTCGTGTCGACACCCTCAAGCGTCGTGATAAAGGCGGCGATAATTGCAACCGCGAGGATGACGGCAAAGATTGCCATGATGGCAGCGTGAGCGTGACGGTCCGCCGCTTGTTCAGGATCGCTCATTCAAGCTCTCCTCGGGATAACTAGAACAACGCCGGAGGGCTAGGCTGGTTCCCTACAGTGGGAGTGAAAAACACTTCGGGCTGTTTCGCACCAAGCGGGCCGGATGTACGCCCGTGTGAACGGCCCGGAGTTGAGAAATCGGCTTCGGGCCATTTCGATCCGCCGCCACTGGCGGCAATTCACCCAAAATTCTTCAACAAGAACCGGGCTACACATGATCAGAATTGAACGCGAGCGCGAGGTTCCCAGCGCAGGTCTTAGCCCTATTCTGCCCGACGTAATACCTCTATGATTTGCCAAACGTCGGCAAACGCGGGCACTGGTGACGGTCTCCGTGCCCGCGTTTGCCGCCGACATGGACGTTCGTCATCTAATTATCGACTTTAACCACAACTACGGCCCCCCTGACTTTTATCCGGGAACAAGCGTGCCACCTGATCGGGTTGTTTTCCCGGTCACTGGTAGACCATGCGGAATCTATGACGGATTCAATCGGGATTGCGGGCAGTCGTCGGCGAACTACCGGGGCCAAGACGGCCGACGATACCCATGTAATTAAGATATGCCGTCGATACTAAATCGCACCACCTCACCACCCGCAGCCCATAACCACTATCAAGCCGTTCCATGGCCCGCGCCAAGTCTTGCCTGTCCAACACCGCAATCAATCGGGTAATCGTTTCGTTGGCATCGCGCGGCCCCGGCTCAAGGTATTCGGCAATGATCCGGCCTGCCCTTGTAGTGCTGTTACAATATTTCTGATCTGTCATGCCCGCTTTCGACTTCGTGCCGCTGCAGGCACTCTATGTGCGTGCCAGCAACGTAGGCAGGACGCACGTGGCGAATTGGAGATTTTAGGGCCCTCAACGTATTGTAGACCAGCGGTCGAAATTGCTTCAATCGCTCGACAGGAAATAAAATGTCACTTTGGCCCCATCTTCCCATTCAACTGACGTTTAGCCCAGATGTAGAAAATGTCGGCGGGGAAAAGCTCCCTCGTGGCTCGCTGTGCAGTAAAAGAAAGAAGAAGGTCTGCTAGGGGCATCATGAGAAGTGCCGTCCCGAGGAATGGAGATTCACGGTAGTTCCGCAATTTCCGTTTGCGCTGCTGTCCTATGGTGGCGATCACGAAACGAGGTTCGCCATGACGTCCAAGTCTTGGATCAGCCGGCTCTCCGCGCCGCTCATCGCTTTTGTTTTGATCGTCGCGCCGTCGGTTTCGCCGGTGCGCGCCGTTGAGGATGCTCGCAAGGTGAGCGTGGTGTCCTTCGGCCTTTTCGGCGATCAAGGCGTGTTTAGAAGCGAGGCGACCGGCGCAGCACAGGTCGTAGCGGGCCGTTTCGGGAGCGGCCCGATCAACGTGCAATACAATTCGAAGAAAGGCGGACGTGCAACGATCGAAACCCTGGCCATGTCATTGCAAGTGGCAGCCAATGGGATGGACGCCGAGAACGACGTGCTGTTTTTGATTCTCACCTCGCACGGCTCCCCCGCCGGCCTTGCAGTCAAAGCGGGGCGGCTCACGCAAACGCTCACGCCGTCTAATCTCGCCGACATGCTGGCGCGGACGGGCGTGCGACACAAGGTGGTGGTTATCTCGGGCTGCTATTCGGGAGTCTTTATCCCTCGTCTCGCGAACCCCGATATGCTGGTAATCACCGCGGCCGATGCCGACCATCCGTCGTTCGGCTGCCGGGACAAGGCCAAGTGGACCTATTTCGGCGATGCCTTTTTCAACGTCGCACTCCGGCAAACAAAAAGCCTGAAGGACGCCTTTGTTGTTGCGCGCGCGCTCGTCCAGAAGCGAGAACTGCGCGAGCACTTCGAGTCGTCGAACCCCCTAATGGCAGGCGGTGCAAACGTGCAGCCGTTGCTCGTTGCGCGTCCTTGAGCGACCGGCCGCCCTTCGTGGCCGACGCCTGTGTGGCGAAAACCCCGGCCGTATTGATCTGGTGACCGAATCGCGCCGCATGTCTGCTGATGGCAGATAGTGTTGCAAAACTCTTTTTGCATTACTGAACACAATTTTTCCGGCCTTTAGGCGCGGCGATCGAATAATTACGTGGGGGACTACATCAACTGACGATGAACTCACAGACAACTTCGGTGACGCGCTTGAGGACACATCGATTGTCGCTTGTTTCGTCCTTTAACGGAAAATTAGTCGCAGCGCATTTTGGGACTTTTGCAACACTATCTGATTAGAAGCGGACACAGCGACTTTCAACAGCGCGCGAAGTCCCCGAGGAGCTGGTCTGAGGGGCCCCTTCACCGCCCCCGAAAATATCGAGCTTCGCAAGGCACATGCGATCGTGAAGTCGTATCCGCATTTGTTGAACATTGAGCCAACTCAGGTCGGCGGTAGCGACGCGCTCGACGTCAACAACGCAGCTCGGAAGCTTATCAGAAGCTCGTCGATATGGCGGCGGAGCAGCGGCGGCGCTGGCCGGAACTGTCCGATGCGCAGGCTTTTGCTCGCGTCTTCAAAGACCCGGCCAATGCCTCGTTGGCCGCGAAGGCGCATCGTCGTCCTTCGCCGACTACAAGCTACGCCTTTCCAAGGTGATCGATATTCGCGGCGCGCACGCGGTTGCGGCACGCGTCGCGAAATGCAGGCCGGGTGGCTTATCCTTTTCACCTCCGGCACCGCGCCAAGTCGGAAGGTGGTGCGGCGCGGTCCAAACAACAACACCGACAGCCAGCGCGGCTCCTCAAGCTGGCGGCTGGCACCGTTTAGTCCGCGATCACGCCGCAACCTTGTGAGAATAACGCGGTGGGAACTCGTATTCAGACGCCAGCTTTTGAATTAGGTCCGCCGACGTTACGTCTGATCCATATCGCTGAATTGCAGAGAACAACATATCATCTGAAATAAAGAGATGATCGTTAAAAATGTGAATGCCGCCATAGAGGGCGTCCAAATCCAAAAGCTCCCCTGGAATGGCGCAAGCTATTTCAGCAGCCTCGCCCTTCGTTAGGTAGCCGACACCCCAGAGCCTTGTTCTTTCTTTGTTTAATTTGAAGACCAGGGTCATTTCTCGCGCGAGCCTCTCCTTGGCTTCCCTCGCGAAGCGCTGAACTAAGGCTCTAAGGGCGGCAAGCTCCTCAGGGCTGAAGTTAAACGGGTCAGATGAATCGGACCGTCCTAACGTTTCTCGCGGGTGGAGAAACTCGTCCACGATACGTGCGCCGTTCTCACGCCGCCGCGTCAGAATCTCCTCGAGATGTTTGGCAAGTGCCATGCCGCGTGTCTCCGCTAGTTGGCCAGTAGGGGAGCGGCAATGACACCCAAATGGAGGCGTTCTTATGTTCGACAAGCTGGAAAGCGCAGCGATAAAAACAACAGTCGGTGAGAGGTGTCGACCTCGGCGACCGACGCCTTTTACGTCAATCAACGGGAGCCCCGTGATGCGCGATCCATAGGCATACAGTGATGTAAAGCCCTTTTTCATCGCTGGGTGGATCGAGATCTTTTGTTCCAGCTTGGCGAGAGCCTTGGGTAGAATATCGGCCGTTGGATCGAGCGAGCGGCCGACCGCTTCTACAGCATGGATGCTCTCACGCACGCTATCGGCATACTTGCCGGCAGTCAGGTGAGATGCGGCATTGCGTAGGTGAGAACGCGCACCTTTGAACTGGCTAGTCGTAAGGTCGGCAAACGCTTGAATGATGGTCGAGTGTTCGGTGTCTGAAGCGATAGGGCAGATTACCGTTTGTTCGACCACGCGGTAAGCAGCCTGACAGTGCCGCAACGTGCCATCGATATCTCGTGCGAAACCTGGCGGGCATGCTGGATGTTTGAGCACAAATTCCAGCCACCCGAAAATGCTCGCGAAGTTTCCAATTTCAAATACGCCCCGTGTTTCTCGTATCAGTTTCGCTGGATCACTTTCAAAGTCATCCGCCATTCTGTGCCGGCGATAAATGTGCTCGTCTTTCAGGATGGTTGACCAAGGTTTGTCGAGGTAGGACTCGCCATAAACAGATTCTACGGCATCGCTTAGGTAGCTATGAATTTCATGCCATAGAATTGCTCGAAGCTTGGGCGATACATCACGCAACTTCAGCTGCGACGGCAACGGCTCGATGCCTTCGGCTTGCTCAAACGTTAGCTTTTTTCGCTCTTCAATGTCCTTGGTCAAGGGCGCCTCGTTTCACCAGTGCTTAAAGGTCAACTGGTAGCATCGAGAAGCCAGCCGCGATCGACGCGTGATAACGATGAACACCGTTGCACACGCGATACCGAAACGAGCCGGCGCAAAACTCGCGAACGGGCAGCTCGATCGCCGGCGCTGGTTCGATCACATCGCCGATAACAATGCCCCTTAGTATGCGAACTAGACGGGCGCGCTCGAAGCCACGGAAGTCCATGGGATGCGCAGCGAATCGAACCAGAGGCTCGATATGCGTTAGCGGGATCAGGACGGCGTTGGGTGTTGAGCGATAGGCTTCAGTCGTCGGACGGAAGCCCATAAAGCCAGCTTCGGTAATCCACTCGTCGGGGATTTCAAACTCGCATGGGAAATTCGGCATCGGAAATCGCATGGTAAGCCTTAGCGTGTTCGTCATCCAGAATGGCGATGATTGTTTCGCAACTTTGACGCGAGAGCAAGCCCAGAGGGGTTTACTTTATTCCTCTGCATCCCCACATACTAGCCAATGACCCAATGGCAAAAATCCTTTACGCGCGAGCCGCCGAAGACGAAAGCTGAGCTTCGCGAGATGCTCACCGAGGCGGTCCGCAACACGCAACCCGAGCCAAAAGCGCCTGCCGAAGGTCAAAAGAGATCGCGGCGAGGGTCACTCGGTTAATTAGCCTGACCAATTCGCAGGTTCGCCAGCCTTTGGTGCGAGTGTGATCTAAAGGCAAGCTATCGCGACTTTCGTAAAAAGCGCTCGGCGACTGATTGGAAGCTATGTGACGAGGCCTCCCATGAAAAAGCCAGTACTCTCGATTGACGAGCCGGAACCGAAGAAGGCGCTGCGCGCCGACAGGCCTCCTACGGAGGGGTTCACGGTAATTGTTGACAAGCATTTCAAGTCAGATTTTGAGACGTTCGATGCTGCTGAAGCATCGGGGCGAAAACTGAAATCCACTTATCCGATGCTTCAGATCGAAATCTATGA
>WNFH01000375.1_pt1 | contig 28017 bp, 24 predicted proteins | sample 5400411 | NCBI WGS metagenome assembly WNFH01 (sample SAMN13153347, study PRJNA577476) | soil metagenome | isolation source: 200 cm saprolite under Douglas fir tree site 2 hole 3 | place: USA:California | collected 2015-04-18 | reverse complement strand
ATCCGGGCAAAGGAACAATTTCACGTGTTAACGCGCTCGCGCCGCACGACCCGCACTCCCGCGCGCCAGTCTTCATTGATGTCAAAGCGATAGATCTCGACGTCGGGCGCGATGGTTTTTGCCAGCGTTGCAAACGATCGATGAAAGCGCAGCGTCGGCGCCACCAGATAAACCAGAGGCGATTCGTCGCTGATCTCGCGTTCACCGAACAGCTCTGCCGCAGAGATGTGACCGCGGCGGCGATGCGCCTCCACGCGCCGCCAGTAATCGACGCCCTGGAAGACGTGCTCGCGATCTTCGTTGACCTTCAGTTCAATCACCACCAAACGCCCATCGTGTCGCAGCGCCAGCAAATCGATGGGTCGCGCGCCGGTCGGGCCGCCATGCGATGTGCGAAACTGCGCATGCAGCGGCGCGACGATCAAACCGGGATCGAGTTTGGAAATATCGCGACGGAGAATCGATTCCAGCCAGGCTTCTCCAGCCGCGCGATAAAGCCACTGCCGTCGATCGCCAGCGCTCGCGTTGCGATGCTCTTCCAGATCCAGCAGTAGCTTCTTCCAGTCTTCGCGGTAATACTCGTCAAGCAAACGACGGCGCGAGCCTTCGATGCCGAACCAGACGCGATCGCGATCCAGCACGCGCCGCAAGCGGGCAAACGGCAAGCCGTAATACCGAAGCGTCTGGCCGTGACGAGCAGCAACCACGTCGATCGCATGCGGAGCGCAGGCGATAATTTCCTGCGCGCGCTCCGTCGTCTCGGGTTCCGTGACTGGCGGAAAGCGCGCCAGACGCCTGCGCCAAAGATGCTTTCTCGCGATTGGACGAACGGGTTCGAGTTGCTCGCGTGATTCGTCAGCGTTCAGTCTTAAGCCCTCCCTTACCGCCCCCACCCCAGCCGGGCTGCCCGGCTGGGGACCCCGGGTCGGGCTACTGCCCCGTATCTCGTGCAGTTCGATCCGCTGTCGCAACTCGTCGCGCAGGAGCACGTGTCTCTGTCGCGCTGCTTCCAGGATCGGACGCTCGACGATCATCGAGAGTCTTTCGATGAATGGTCGCTTCGGGCTCTGGCGCACGCGATTGAACCAGAGCAGCGCGGATGAGAACAGCGAATCGACGTTGCGCGCGTCGCTCTGCGCGACGGTGGCCGTAACTGCAAGGCGTTCGTGTAGCCGCCGCAAGACGATACGCGCGTAACGGCCGGGCTGATCGCGCCGCAGGCCAGGACTTAAGACTGCCCGCTCGATCTTTGCTCCTGACAAGGACGCGCTCGCGACTTGCGCGAGTTTTTCGCAGCGCGCCTGGCGCGCCGCGGCGATGCTGGCCACGATCGCTTTGGCAGAGGCGCGCGGAACCAGTTCGAGCGTCGCTACGTCGGCGCCCATCCGCCGGCTCGCTGCCAGCACAAGCTTTTCGCCGTTCCACTCCCACGCGGTTATCCGCCACGAACGTGAACCAGTCTCAGTCCAACTCGTAAAAATCAGCCGACGATGCGCGATGGAAAAATCAAACTCAGTGTTTGCGAGAGACAGCGGCGCGCCGCCGTCCTGGACGAAAAACCATTCCGCATGGACACCAAGCAGTTCGCGAATCGCGCGTTCGGCGCTGGCCACGGCCGCAACATCTTTGATTTGAAGCAGCATTTGCGGGAGTCAAAGGGCGTTATGCTAACATCGCGTTGTTCGACAAACTTCAGGAGACTCGGACTAAGTGGTCAACTCCTTGGACTGCGGCGACTTCTCGCCGCTTTGGTCTGCGGGCGGCTTGGCGCCGCATTCTTCGAAATTCCGAACCGAGACGTAGTCGCGACAAGTTGCGACCGACCAAAGCGCTGACAAGTCAGCGCACTCCAAAATTGCCGGACATTCGTTGCAAGAGACTACAGCCGAACAAGCTTTCAAAAAAGTAAAGATTCTTATCAATGAAACCCGTTTATCTGGCAGGCGCGGTGCGCACTCCGATTGGACGCTTTGGCGGATCGCTTCAGAGTTGGACCGCCGCGGATTTGGGCACCGCAGTCGCCAAGGAAAGTCTGCGGCGCGCGCATGTGCGGCCGGATCAAATCGATGATTCGATCTGGGGTTGCGCGCGGCAAGCGGGCGGCGGCCCGAACGTCGGGCGCCGGCGTACCCGATCGCGTGCCGGCGTTCACGGTGAATCAGGCTTGCGGCTCGGGATTGCGCGCGATCATCCTGGCCGCGCAACAAGTCATGCTCGGCCGCGCGAAAATCGTGCTCGCCGGCGGCACGGAAAGCATGTCGCGCGTTCCTTACTTTGCCGAAGGCGCGCGCTGGGGCACCTCTATGGGTCACGCTGAGTTAGTGGACGGAATGTACCGCGACGGTTTCAACGATCCACTGTCGGGTTTGGTGATGGGCGAAACCGCTGAGGTGCTGGCGCGCCATTACGAAATCTCACGCGATGAGCAGGATGACTATGCTTTGCGCTCGCAGCAGCGCGCCTCAGCAGCGGCTGCGGCCGGGCGTTTTGAAGAAGAGATTCTGCCGTTAGAACTCCAGAACCCCCTCTCCCTTTGGGAGAGGGCTGGGGTGAGGGGCGAAGCTACGACCGCAGCAGGCCCTCACCCTAACCCTCTCCCAAAGGGAGAGGGAACCCTGTTCACCACCGACGAGCACATCCGCGCGCACACAACTATACAAGACTTGCGCAAGCTACCGCCGGTGTTTTCGCAAGATGGCAGCGTAACCGCCGGCAATTCCTCGGGCATCACGGACGGCGCGGCAGCGGTCATGGTGATGAGCGAAGCAGCTTTGAAAGAATCGGGGGCTGAGCCGCTGGCGCGATTGGTTGATTACGAAATAGTCGGCGTGCCGCCCGAGGTCATGGGTATCGGCCCCGTGCCGGCTGTGCTTGCGCTGCTCGAAAGACAGGAGCTTCCGCTCTGGGAAATCGATCTGGTCGAACTCAACGAAGCGTTCGCGGCCCAGGTCGTCGCGTGCCATCGCGATCTGCAATTCGATCAGGATCGATTGAACGTAAACGGCGGCGCCATCGCGTTGGGTCATCCGATCGGTTGCACCGGGGTGCGGATTACGACCACGTTGCTGCATGAGATGAAGAAGCGCGAGGCCAAACGCGGTCTGGCGACTCTGTGCATCAGTGGCGGCATGGGCATCGCTTTGCTCGTCGAGCGCGTGTAGACTAGGTCTCCGGCCAACCAGGCGGCGCCGCAGACGCATCGCAGCAGCGCATACTTGAAGGCAATATGAAGAGAGGTCTCGCATCGTGAACAAGAAAGTTCTGACTTCGTCACTGGCACTGGCGTTCCTTTTACTTAATCTCGTTTCGACTTCCGGCGCAAACCCGTCGCGGCCTGCGCCGCCCGCCGACGTGCTGAGTTTCCTGCCGGCATCGGACGCGGTCGCGGTAATCGACGTGCATCGCCTGATCTACGAAGCTCTGCCACGCATATTTGCGGGCGACCCGGCCAAGCTTGCTCAAGCCAATTCGGAAGTAGAAAAATTCAAAGCCCGCACCGGAATCGATCCGCGCACGTTTGATCGCGTAGCGGTGGGCCTGCGCTACACCTATCCTTCCCCGACGATCACGAAAATCGAGACGGTGGCCATCGCGCACGGAACGTTCGACGCGCGAGCGTTGGTTGCTGCCGGACGCAGCGCGGCGAAAGGCCGCTATCGCGAAGTGAGTCATCACGGCGCCACGATCGCGGTTTTCAATATCGGCGATCAGGTCAAGTTCCTCGGGTTATGGAACATGAAAGTGAACGAGCTGGCCGCTTGCGCGCTGGATCGAAACACTTTGGCCATCGGCAGTCTGCCGAATGTGCGCGCGGCGATCGCAGCGGGCAAGAGCGGGCGCGCGAGTGCCGACCTGGTAGCACTGGCGACTCGAGATCCGAACGCTTTGATTGGTTTTGGCGGGAACGCTACGACCGAGTTGCTCAAAAACCTGAACGTCGGCAACGATGCGATTGCCAAAGACGCGAACTCAATCCGACAGGTTTACGGATCGGTTGGGATGACCGAGACGGACTTTACTCTGCTGCTGGTAGCACGCGCCGCAACCGCCGCCGACGCGAAGAATCTCAGCGACACGGTGACGGGCTTGAAACAACTGGGCGGAATCCTGATTGCGCGCATGGCGCCGGCGAAAAAGAATCTGGCGCAAAGTGCGCTGGATAATCTGAAGATCACGACGCGTGCGAACGAGGTAGAGATCAGGACGCAGTTCGCGGCGGCGGATCTCTCGGCGTTCCTAAAGTGACAGCAGAGATCCGGAACGCTCCGAAAGAAGGCGCGACCGCGCCGAACTTTACCCTGCGAGACGGCGCAGGCGGCGAGTGGCGTCTGTCGGATCATCTTGGCCAGGTTGTGGTGTTGCTTTTCTATCCTGGAGACGAGACGCCGGTCTGCACGCGCCAGATGTGTTCGGTGCGCGACCGCTGGTCGGATTACGCCGCGACCGGCGCGGAAGTTGTCGGCATCTCAACCAACACGGTAGAGTCGCATCGCGATTTTGCCGAGCATCACGATCTGCCGCTGCGTTTGCTGGCAGATGTCGATCGCCAGGTCGCTGATCTTTATGGCGCGCGTTCGATCATTCCCGGTAAAGTAGCGCGCTCAGTCTTCGTCATTGATCCCAGTGGCGTGATTAGATATCGCGATGTGCGACCGCTGGGATTGTTCAGACCCAGGGACGACGACATCATTCGGGCGATTGCAGAAGCACAGCAGTAATGGAAACGCGCTATAATCCGCGCCGAGGTTAACCAATTGATGCCAGACGAAATCAAATGCGCCCGTTGCGGGCAAAAGCGCGCGCCGCTTGGCTTCGCGCCGTTGCCCACGGAACTCGGCCAGAAAATCGGAACTGAGGTTTGCCAGCCCTGCTGGGCTGAGTGGCTGCAGGCCCAAACCCGAATCATTAATCACTACGGCCTCGACCTTACCAATCCCGAGGCTCAGGGCTTTCTGATGGATAATATGAAGGGTTTCTTTTACAGTTCGAACGAGCTGGCCCAGATTGATACCTCAAAAGAAGGCTCGATCAAGTGGTAAATCCGGCGGGTGCCGCTTTTTTATTGCTGATTTCCCGGAACTGATCTAATATCCGCTCCGCAAGATTAAGCCCAAGGCTCATCTCTATTGCCCTGCTATTTTGGGCAGACACTTCAGAGCTTTACGAAATCATCGAGCAACGGTTTTTTTCGAGTGCTCGGTAACCGCTGACCAAAAGAGGAGGCTTCATGACCAAGTCGAAAATCGCCGCGCTGTTAGCGACCTTAGCTCTCGGTGCCTTTGCCGTTGGTTGCAGCACCGCAACTAACGAGAATGCCAATGCGAACATGACCAAGCCGGCAAACACGACGGCTCCGGCAAATACGACCAAGCCGGCGAACGTGGCTCCGCCCGCAAATTCAAACATGAAGATGCCGAGCAACAGCAACATGAAGATGCCGCCGCCAAAGCCCAGCGCGACAAAGAAGCCCTAGCGCGAGTAAGCGTCGCGACAGAATAATCACCTAACCGAGAGGGATGTGCGCTGGTTTGCGCCACGCATGTCCCTGTCTCTATTCCCATCGCTTTCCATCGCGACTTTTTGAAACCCCACGCGGTGGTGGGGCGTATTGTCAACTACATTCTTTCGCCTTCGTTGTGTCAGCCTGGCTTTCAAACGGTTAGGTTTCTTGACTGTCCCACTAGAGGAGGGATTCCCTTGTTCAGAAAAAATATCTTTGCCCGCCTGATTCCGGCTGCCATCTTTGCGGTGTTGCTGCTCGCGGCCAACACTTCGGCGCAAACAAAACTGTTGCGCTTTCCAGACATTCACGGCGATCGCGTCGCCTTCACTTACGGCGGAGACATCTGGACGGCGCCGGCCAGGGGCGGCACGGCGACTCGCCTGACCGCTCATCCGGGCATCGAAGTGTTTGCGAAATTCTCGCCTGACGGAAACTGGATCGCGTTCACCGGGCAATACGACGGCGACGAACAGGTGTACGTCATTCCCGCGACCGGCGGCGTGCCAAAACAACTTACGTTCTATCCCGCCAAGGGCCCTCTGGCGCCGCGCTGGGGCTGGGACAATCAGGTTGACGGTTGGAGCAAGGACGGCAAGCGCATCTTTTTCCGTTCGCTTCGCGATTCGTGGTCATTGCCGATTGCCCGCCTTTACAGCGTTTCGGTGGACGGCGGGCCGGCGGAAGCCTTGCCGATGCCGGAAGCCGGCTCGGGCGATTATTCACCGGACAGCAGCCGGATGGTTTACTCGCCGCAATTTCGCGACTTCCGATCGGAAAAGCGCTATGGCGGCGGCCAGGCAAATGTCTTGTACATCTTCGATTTGAAAACCAGCGAAACGAAGCGGATCACGGAAGGGCCACGCCCGGCGCGCGACGCGATGTGGATCGGCGATACGATCTATTTCAATTCAGATCGCGACGGGCACTTCAATCTCTACTCCTATGGCGTTTCAAGCGGCAAGACGGCGCAGGTCACCAGCAGCAAGCAATGGGACGTGCGCTGGCCGAGTTCTGACCACGAAGGCCGCATCGTTTACGAAATGGATGGCGAGTTGCAGGTACTCGATGCGAAAACCGGAAAGGCGATACCAATTTCGATCAACGTGCCGGACGATGGTCTGGCGCGCCGGCCCAGCCGCATCTCAGTAGCGAACAACATCGAGTCGTACGACCTGAGCCCGAAAGGCGAGCGCGCGCTATTCTGCGCGCGCGGCGATATTTTTACCGCGCCGATCGAAAAAGGCCCGACGCGCAATCTCACGCACTCGTCCGGCGCGCACGACAAGTGGCCGGCCTGGTCGCCTGACGGCTCGCAGATCGCTTTCATCTCTGACCTGAGTGGTGAAGAAGAACTTTATCTGGTGCCGCAGGACGGCTCGAAGCCGCCACAACAAATTACCAGCGGCGGCAGCGCGATGCGCTATCAACCAGAGTGGTCAGCGGACGGCAAACGCATCGCCTTTGGCGACAAAGACGGCAAGATTCATGTCGTCACGCTCGCGGATCGCAAGATGATCGAGATCGTCGATTCACCGCGTGGTCAGATTCGCGATTATGCCTGGTCGCCGCGCGGCGCCTTTCTCGCGTTCAGCATGGCCGCCACCGAAAGTGGGGTGTCGCATGTTTATATCTGGAGCGCCGCCGAGAACAAGTTGCACCGCGTGTCCGATGAAAATTTCAACTCTGGGAATCCTGTATGGGATCCGCAGGGTAACTATCTCTACTTCATCAGCAGTCGCGAGTTCGCGCCCCAGATTTCGACCGTCGAATTCAACTATGCGACGAATCGCGACAGTTACATCTACGCGCTGGCGTTGCGTAAAGACGTCAAGCATCCGTTTCCGCCTGAGAGCGACGAGGTCACTATCAGCAAAGAAGCCGATAAACCAAAACCGAAAGAAGGCGAAGGGGCACCAGCTGAACAACCAAAGCCGACGGAAGCGAAGCCCGAAAATGCGGCCAAGCCTCCCGCGGATCTGGTGATCGATTTCAATGCCATCACGACGCGTGTCGCGCGCGTTCCGTTGGGAGCCGACAACTATGGCGGTCTCGCCGCCAAGGCCGGTCACCTGCTTTATGCGGTGGGGCCGGCGTTCTACTACGGCCGCCAGGGCGATCGACCTGCGCAGCTGCGCATCTTCGCGTTCAAGGATCGCAAGGAAACCACCATCGCCGACGACGTCGGTTTCTATGCGATGTCGCATGACGGTTCGAAGGTAATGGTGCGAACCGGTCCGGCCTTTGCCATTTATGATGCGACTCCGCAGGGCGATAAGAGCCGCAAGCCGGTTTCCACGGCCGGACTGGTCGTCGATCGGGTGCCCGCCGAAGAGTGGAACCAAATTTTCAATGAAGTCTGGCGACGGTATCGCGACTGGTTCTACGTAACGAACATGCACGGCTATGACTGGGTGGCGCTGCGCGAACAGTATCGCCCGCTGCTGAAGTACGTCGCGCATCGCTCTGATTTGAATTACGTCATCGCGGAAATGATTTCAGAGCTGACCGTGCAACACGCGTACATCGAAGGTGGCGACTTTCAAACTCCGCCCCGACCACGCGTGGGTTTGCCCGGCGCTCGTTTTGAACTCGACCAGGCATCGGGCCGCTATCGCATCTCGAAAATCTTCGAAGGCGAAAACGAAGAAGATCTATATCGCTCACCACTCAGGGAGCTCGGCGTCAACGTAAACGTCGGCGACTACGTGCTGGCGATCGACGGCGAAGAGTTGAAGGGCAACGACGATCCGTATCGTTTGCTGCGCAACAAGGTCGACCCGGTTACGCTCACCGTCAACAGCAAGCCGACGATGGAAGGCTCGCGCACGGTTTCCTACCGGCCGATCACGGACGAAGGCAATCTGATCTATCTCGATTGGGTCACGCGTAATCGCAAGAAGGTCGAGGAAGCCACCGGTGGGCGAGTTGGCTACATTCACGTCCCCGACATGGGCGCCAACGGTATTCGCGAATTCATCAAATGGTACTGTCCGCAAATTCGCAAAGAAGGATTGATCGTTGACGTGCGCGCGAACGGCGGCGGCAACGTCTCGCGCATGCTGATCGAAAGACTGCGGCGGAGGCTTTTGGCCCTGGGGTATTCGCGCACGGTGGATGACGCCACGACTTATCCGGATGCGGTCTTCATCGGACCGATGGTCGCTCTGCTCGACGGCAACTCGGCTTCAGACGGCGACATTTTCCCGGCCATGTTCCGCGAAGCCGGGCTTGGTCCCTTGATCGGCAAACGCTCCTGGGGCGGCGTGGTCGGCATTTCCAACCGCGGCGCGCTGATTGACGGCGGCGGCGTCAACGTTCCCGAGTTCGGCTTCGCGAATCAGAAAGGCGAGTGGATCATCGAAGGGTACGGCGTCGATCCGGACATCGAGGTGGACAACGATCCGAAATCAGAAATCGCCGGCCGCGATCCGCAACTCGAACGCGGAATTGCGGAAGTCATGGCGAAGCTGAAGAATCCGTTGAAGCTGCCGCCGCGGCCGCCGGCGCCGGTAAAGACGCCGAGATAAGTGTTTTGGACTGCGGCGGCTTGACGCCGCATTCAGTGAAGCGATGCAACCAGGACGTGGTCGCGACAAGTCGCGACCGAGCAAGGCGCTGACAAGTCAGCGCACTCCAAAGAGTTGACGTTTCCGCTTGATCAGAGCTTCCCTTAATCTGTTGATTACCCGAAAGCCCGTGTGAACGGATTTCCACGCGGGCTTTTCATTTCCAGGTGCAACCGTCAACCCTTCACGATCAGTTTCTCTGGCGGCAAGATCGCCGGCTTGCCTTTGTGCTGATAACAGCGCTCGCCGGCGAAGTGGACCCGGCGATGACACGGTGTGCCTTTCTGTGTGCGCGCGCCGCAGAGATAAACCACGTCATCAGAGAATCCGGCGTTTGCATTCTGTCGCGCCGAACGATCGTCCGACGCTTGCTGAATGTCGCCCGAGTCTGCATTTCGGCTTGCGAACTTTACGGTGTCATTCAGGTTTACCGGCAAGTCCGACAGCGGTGAGTTTGCCGCGCGCTCAATCACGAGCGGCGGGGCTCCGGGCCGGAGATATCGCCCCAGCGCGAACGCCGCGATTGCGATGATCGCGATGACTGCCAGCGGGCGCCCAAAGCTCGTCTTTCCCAATCGACGGCCGCAGTCTTCGCAGCGGCTGCCGTTCAACCATGCTCGCCAGCCTTTTCTCTTCAGGCGCGCTCCGCATTCAGCGCAGTAGTTCGCCACATTCATCGTGGGAGACTCCCAGTGTCCAGAGTGGGGCGATTATATTCGGATTAGCGACGCGCGCAAGATAAGAGTGGCTCGGGCTTCCAGCCCGCGGATTCACGCGCCAGATGCGCGTGCCACAATTTGCTGCGCCGGTTGCAAACCTTCCCACCCCGCAGGCATACTCTGCCTACCCCAGCGTACTCTAAGGAAATAACTTAAAACGCGATGATTCGATTTCTTACCATCATAAATCTCGGTCACACCCGACTGTTCCGAGCGATGCTGTCCTGCGCTGCTCTGCTGATCGTCTTTGCGGTGGGAGTTTCCGCGCAACAACCCGACGACACAATCGTATTCAATACTGCCCTCGTACAGCTTAACGTCGGCGTAGTTGACCGGCAGGGTCGCGCAATTACTACGCTGTCGCGCAATGATTTTAAGGTTTACGAAGATGGCGTGCTGCGACCGATCGCGACGTTCGAGCCAACCGAATCCCCGTTTAGCCTGGTGATGATGCTGGACATGTCGGGCTCGACCATAAACTTTCGGCAGCAAATTCAACAGTCGGCCCTGCGCTTTCTTGACGCGCTGGCCCCTGACGATCGGGTTGCGGTGGTGGAGTTCAACGGCAAGGGAGTGAAGACGCTGCTTGGTTTCAGCACCGATCGCCGGCGCACAGCTTACGCGATCACTCTCGCCACCGGCGCCGGTTCGACGCCGCTGTATGATGCGTTGAAATTCTCTCTGGATGAATTAGGGCGCGAGGGAAAAAGACGAAAAGCGATTGTGGTCTTGACGGATGGGGTCGACACCAAACAGAAGGATGCCGATCGCGTGATCGTACAAAAAGCACTCGAGAGCGAGGTCAGCACCGCGATCAAACCAGAAGTAAACTCACAACTGATTTCTGTTTTGAATGATGCCGATCGGCAGGGCGTGGCGATTTTTCCGTTGGCGCTTCCCTCAGGTGATCCGAAGCGTCTGCCGCTGTCCGATTCTCTGATGACTGCGATGTACACGGCGGCGCGTACGCGCCTGGAACTCCTGGCCAATCGCACTGGCGGTCAGTTACATGAGGTGCGCCGGCTCGACGAACTGGCCAAGATATATCCGATAATTGCCGCCGAGATGCGTTCGCTGTACACGATCGCATACCGTCCCCAAAACCCCGGCGCGCACGATGGCAAGTGGCGCGAGATCCGCATCGAAGTCGCGCGCGCAGAACTCGTGGCGCGCACCAAGCCGGGATATTACGCAAGATAAGATTAGGTTCCTCGAGTTCAAGATTTCGAAGTAGCAAAAGAAAAAGGGCCGGTGCTCCCGGCGAGCACTGGCCATTTACTTGAGAGCTTCAGACTCCGAAACTTGAAACTTGAAACTTGAAACCTTACACTGCCGTCCACGCACCCGTAGCTCAGCTGGATAGAGTACCTGACTACGAATCAGGGGGTCGCACGTTCGAGTCGTGCCGGGTGCACCATCATTTTTCGGCCGATAGGCCGGCGCCTTCGCGCGCAGGTGTCAATCCCCGAAGCCGGAACCCAGGCAGTCAGATTGTCTCAAACGTTGGCGTGAACGAGTCGCCGCATGCGATCGGCGAACAGCACGTCAATCTTGCGTGGCTCGATAATCGCCGTCACTTCTCCGGCGCCAAATGTTGGGTGCATCATCGTTTGTCCGCGGCGATAGGTATGCTTTTGATCGTAGGGCGCGCCCACCTTGGCAGTACGTGTGCGGGTCACCCCGTCGGCGCTCTTGCTCTTGTACGGAACGCGCGATCCGCAACCTGGGCAACTGACGCGCGTGATGCGACCTTTCTTGGTTACGGATGCCACGATATGCCCGCGCTCTTCGCCGCAGGTAATACACATCTGTTCAATTCGCTCTCCAACTGTAAAAATCGGTTTCTCCGCCATACTCCTCCTTGTTATTCCGGGCATCCGGGCGCCTTCATTCCTGAGGCGCTGGTACAGACCGAAACGCTCCCGGCAAACTGTCTATGGATTGCCGGGAGCGCTCTGGGATAAAGTGTTACCGGTAATTGCTTACCAGCGCGCCGGCCGGTCGTTGCGACTTCCGAAGTCGCGTCCGCCACCACCACGATTACCACCGTAGCCACCGCCGCGACCACCGCCGCCGCCGTAACCACCACGACCACCACCGCCGCCCCCGCGATTTTCGCGCGGTTTGGCTTCGTTGACGTTTAAGGCGCGACCATTAACTTCTTTGCCATTGAACTGAGCAATGGCAGCTGCGCCTTCTTCCTTGCTGGACATTTCGACGAAGCCAAAGCCTCGCGAACGTCCCGTGTCGCGGTCTTCCACGACTGCCGCTGATTCAACCGTGCCGGCCTGAGCGAACAATTCCTGCAGCTCCTGACTGGTGGTTTGGAAAGCGAGGTTTCCAACATAAAGTTTCATTGACATCTAAGTTTTACCTTTCCCTTTTTGGGATTGAAAGAAGCTGCGAATCAGATGGCTTCGGTGAACGGTAGCAGTCGAAGAACCGAGTTCGGATGCTCTCAAAAAAGAGCGGCTTCTGAAGTTGAAATCGGCCTGCTCTCGAACGATCCAAACGCCGGCGCTAACTCGTTTGTGCGCGGGGCGCATCACCGTCGATGCGCGAGAGAAGGATTAACGTCCTTTATAATGCCTTAATTGATGGCTGGTTGCAAGCTTGGGGGCCTTCGATTGGAGGCTCCACTGTAAGAAAACCTGGAACGCTGCTTTTGATTCGAGACCGAAAATATGCTCGATCGTGGTTTTGATTGAGGTAAACTGGGGCCGTGATTTATGAGTGGGATCCGAAGAAAGCTAAGGCGAATCAGAGCAAGCACCGCGTGTCGTTTGAGGAAGCGGCTACGGTTTTCCTCGATCCGCTGGCGGTGACCTATCCCGACCCGGACCACTCGGGCAATGAGATTCGAGAAATTACTATTGGTCATTCAGCGAAACGCAGAGTAGTCTTTCTTTGGCACACACAGAGGGGAGATCGCATTCGAATCATCGGCGCGCGAAAGGTAACCCCAAAGGAGCGTAAACAATATGAAGAAAGCATCGGCGAAGAGAAATAACGACTTGCGGCCGGAATACGACCTCTCGAAACTGAAACGTGGAGTTCGCGGCAAGTACTACCGGAGAGCAACTGCCGGAACCAACCTCGTGCTGATCGAACCGGAGCTTACAAGTGTTTTCCCCGACACTAAATCAGTGAATCGCGCTCTGCGGCTCCTCGCCGACACTGCCGCGGCAGCGACCGAAAAGACTCGCCAGCGAAACAAAGCGCCGAGCAAGCGGTTGAAGCGAAGCGCGTAGAGACTCGAACCCTTGTAGTCGCATTCAACTCACAGCCAATCATGATTCGACCCTTTCGCGGCATTCACCCTCAAATTCACCAGACCGCATTCATCGCTGACAGCGCACAGGTAATCGGCGACGTTCACGTCGGTGAGCAGTCGTCCATCTGGTTCGGCACCGTGGTGCGCGGCGACATGTTCTACATCCGCATCGGCGATCGCACGAACGTCCAGGACAACTGCGTCCTGCACACGCGCACCGGCGAGAAGCCGACGATTCTGGAAGACGAAGTCACCGTGGGACACAGCGTGACCTTGCATGGCTGCTATGTCGAGCACGGCTCGCTGATTGGCATCGGCTCGATTGTGCTGGATGACGTTCGCGTAGGAAGGCAATCCCTGGTCGCTGCGGGTTCGTTGATTTCTCCCGGGACGATCATTCCGCCGCGCTCGCTGGTGATGGGCATGCCCGCCCGAGTCAAACGACCGCTGACTGATGAAGAAGTTGCCGGGCTCGCCAAGTACTGGCAGAACTACGTCGAGTATTCGAAGTCCTATCTAACCGAGAGAGAATAAGAAACACTTTCCGTTTGATAATTCTTCGTGTTCGTTCGTGTGATTTCGTGGATCGTTCCTCATTACTCAGCCCAGCGAACGATCCACGAAGTAACACGAAACGCGACCTAAATCCCGCAAATGAGAAATGACAAATGGAAATGCTCAGGCGTGCTTCTCTTGGGCAGGTCCTTGCGGGGCGGGCGGCGGCTGAACGTCGCTCTTATAGCCGCAATCCTCTTTCGCGCACGAACGCGTCGTCCCTTTCTTCGTCGTCTTCTCAAGCAAGTAAGGTGCCCCGCATTGCGGGCAGGGCTCAGTCACGGGCTTGTCCCAATAAACGATTTCGCACTTCGGATATTCCGAACAACCGTAGAACGATTTGCCGCGCTTAGTTTTCTTAACCAGCAGTTCGCCTTTGCATCCCGGCCGCGGACACGCGATGCCGGTCGTCTCGCGCTTGATGTATTTACACTTCGGATAGTTCGAGCACGAGATGAACTCGCCGTAGCGTCCCCAGCGCTTCACCAGTTGCGCCCCATCCACCGGACACTTCTCGTCAATCGGCTCTGGTGGTTTCGAGACCGCCCCGCTCTTGGAAATCTTCCGAATGTTGCGGCATTCCGGATAGCCGCTGCATCCATAGAATGGTCCAAAGCGGCCGCGTTTTAGTTGCATCTGCTTGCCGCAAAGCTCGCACGCCTCAACCTCTTCCGCTTCCGATCCATCAGCCGAAGCCGGCGTCGAACCCGGGGCCCCATCCGCAGCTGCAACCGGCTCCGCATCGCGCGTCGCGCCGCAATTTGAACACTTAAGATATTTGCCGAAGCGCCCGAGCTTTTGCACCATTCCCGCTGTGCCACACTTCAAACACACTTCCTCGGTTGGGGTTTCCTTGTTCTTGATTTCCTTGGCGTACTTCTGGAATTGATCCAGGTCCTTGCTGAACTTGCCGTAGAATTCCCTGAGCGCGTCGGTCCATTTCAGTTTGCCGTCTTCGATTTCATCCAGCTCCGCTTCCATTCTGGCGGTGTAAGTTTCATTGAAGAGGTCGTCGAACCCGCCGTCAATGAGCACATCGTTTACCGTCTTGCCGAGCGCGCTGGGATGAAAGCGTCCTTCCTTCTTTTCGACGTACTCGCGATCCTGGATCGTGGTCATGATCGCCGCATAAGTCGACGGCCGGCCAATGCCCTTCTCTTCCAGAGCTTTCACCAGCGTCGCTTCTGTGTAACGCGGCGGCGGTTCAGTGAAATGCTGTTCCGGATCGATCTTGTTGAGCGCCAGCGTCTCGCCCTTCGCGACCAGCGGCAGAGTCCGTTCGTCTTCTTCATCGGCCGGCTTTTCATCGCGACCTTCCTGGTAAACTTTCAGGAAGCCGTCAAACTTCAAAACCGACCCGGTTGCGCGAAAGACAAATCGTCCGGCCTGAATATCGATCGTGGTTTGATCAAAGAGCGCGGGCATCATCTGTGACGCGACGAAGCGCTGCCAGATGAGCCGGTACAGTTTCAACTCTTCAGGCTTGAGATATTTCGCGAGCGCGTCCGGCGTGCGCGAAACCTCGCTCGGCCGAATCGCTTCGTGCGCATCCTGCGCGTCCTTCTTCGAACGGTAATGCACCGCTTTTTCGGGCAGATAGTTCGCACCGTATTGATTCTCGATGAACCCGCGCACTTCACCGAGCGCGGCCTCGCCTACGCGCGTTGAGTCGGTGCGCATGTAAGTGATGAGGCCGACCCCGCCTTCCTCGCCAATCTCGATACTGCCTTCGTACAAACGCTGCGCCAGCATCATCGTCTTCTTGACCGAAAAACCGAGCTTGCGCGCGGCTTCCTGTTGCAGCTTCGAAGTAATAAACGGCGGGACTGGGTTGCGCTTGCGCTCTTTCGTCGTGACTTCACTGACAACGAACTTCTGCTTCCCGGCTTCGGCTACCAGCTCCTTCGCCTGCGCGTCGTTGCCGATCAGGATTTCCGTTTTCTTCAGATCCTGATCAAAGCTGCCGGTCTTGACCGTCTGCTCGCCAACTTTCAACAGCCGCGCGTCGAACGCCGGCGGTTGCTGGCCGGCGAGATTCGCCCCGATCGTCCAATACTCAGTCTTGACGAACGCTTCGATCTCTCGCTCGCGCTCAACCACCATGCGGAGCGCCACCGATTGCACCCGACCGGCGCTCAAACGCCCGCCGATGGTCTTGCAAAGCAAAGGCGAAACCTTGTAACCCACGAGTCGATCAAGCACGCGCCGCGCTTGTTGCGCGTCAACCAGGTTTCCGTCGATCTGTTTCGGATGCTCAAAGGCTGCCTGCACTGCGCGTTTGGTAATTTCATTGAACATCACGCGAAAGGATGGTACGGCTGGTTTCTTGGGAACGATCTCCTCGGCCAGGTGCTGGCAGATCGCTTCGCCTTCGCGATCCGGGTCAGCGGCAAGATAGATCGCGTCGGCGGTCTTCGCAGTCTTCTTCAGATCCGCAACGATCTTCTTGTTGTTACGCTTCCTGGTGTCGGGAATGATTTCGTAATGCGGCTCGAAATTATTCTGGATGTCGACGCCCAGGTCTTTCGAAGGCAGATCCTTGATATGCCCGATCGAGGCCATCACGATGAAGTCCTTGCCGAGATATTTATTGATCGTTTTCGCCTTGGCGGGCGATTCGACTATGACTAAGTTCTTTGTCATTGCTTATCAAGTCCAGTCACGCACTGATGAATGTTCGATGACCGGGGGTTGCTTCCAAACCAATTGCCTGAGGTTTTCAGGAGGCGGGCTTGAAAATAGCACTAACACCGCCTCAAAAGCCAAACAGCCTCCGGGGACTGGAGATTTGCTCGCCTTATTTCGAAGCCCGGAGCCCGGTCGATTTGTGTGCGTTGCGAGCCGGATGCTGGCGCTCCAGCTTACATCTTCCGCACAAAACACATTCCCGGCAGGGCGCGAATCAGCTCGCGCATTTCCAGTGCGAGCAGCGCGCTTGTCAATTGAGTGATCGAAAGCTTCGTGCCTTCCGCGAGCGCATCGATCTGCACGGGCGTGTCAGTCGCGAGTAGCTTGAACACAGCCCGCTCGTGCTCTGTTAAGTCACGCGGCGAGAGCGCGAGCTGATCGACCAGCTCGCCTTTCTTTCGTGATTTCCTGCTGGGCGGCGGCAGCAACTGCGCCGCGATCTCGGGCGGCAACTCGCCCGCAACGTCCTGCCATTGCTGCACCAGCTTTGCGCCCGCTCCTTTAATAAGATAGTTTGTGCCGAATGAGTTTCGCGAAGTAATGTTGCCAGGCACAGCGAAGACTTCTCGATTCTGTTCCATCGCCAGCCGTGCGGTGATCAGCGAGCCGGAATTCTCGGCCGCTTCAATCACGACGACGCCCAAACTCAATCCGCTGATCACGCGATTGCGATACGGAAAGTTTTCCGAGACTGGTGGCGTACCAAGCGGAAACTGCGTCACCAACGCGCCCGCATGATTCAGAATCTCGTCAACGAGTTTCTTGTGGTCCCGCGGGTACACCTGATCCAGCCCGGTGCCCATCACCGCCACTGTTCGTCCGCCGGCCTCCAGCGCGCCGCGGTGCGCTGCCGCATCAATGCCCCGCGCCAGTCCGGAAATAATTGTCACGCCGCGCCGCGCCAACTCGCGCGACAACATCAGCGCCGCATTCTGGCCGTAAGTCGAACAACGCCGCGAGCCGACAATTGCGACACACGGTCGCTCCAAACATTCCGACCATGCTCCTTTCACATAAAGAACGACCGGCGGATCGTATGTCTCGCGCAGCAAGGTCGGATAGACTCCGTCGTCGAGCACCAGAATATCGCCGCCGAGTTTGCGCACCCTTTCAATTTCGGTTTCCGCGCGTTCATGCAATTCACGAGAGACCAGGCTCTCCACCGTTTCCAGCGGCAATCTCAGCAAGGCAAGTTCACGCCGTGGCGCATCGAAGATCGCTTCCGCCGAGCCGAAGTGTTCCAGCAAACGCGCAGTGACGCGCGAGCCAACGCCGGGAGTCATGTTCAGCGCAATCCAATCTTTCATCGTTAGCAGTCAGCGGTGAGCAGAACGCATTTCATCGGCAGGAGACTCGATCTGTCGTTGTTTGTGAGGGCAAGGGAATAACACTTCGACAAAGAACCGTCAAGCGAGTCTGATTAGCAAGTTTTGTATCAAGGATTGGAAGTCGGCAAGCAATATTCTGGCAGAAACAGGCAAGTCTTTTTCCTGCCTACTGCTTCCTGCTTTTACCCCGTGAGATACAGCCTTCGAGCGATGCGGAGGCCAAAGTAATTATCTCGCGGGGTGAACCGCTCACTGTCGAAGTGGCGGAGGCGTGTAGGAATCGAACCTACCTGAGCCTGCTCTCGCAGTCTCACTAACGGTTTTGAAGACCGCGCCGTTCACCAGAACAGATGCGCCTCCGCAATTTAAAATTTCAATTCTCGAGTCTGGAACTCTTCGAGTTGGGTCGCTGCCAGAGGATAAAGACCCTACGCGTCGTCTCTATCGTGAGTCAAGCTCCAGACACACCGTCCCATCGGGGCACACTTGATATTCGCTAATCATTTCCGCTAAACTCGCAAGTCGAACGAACGTTCGAACGGCAAGTCAACATCGCGTGCGGTAGCGGGTTTCAATGATTAATTTTCAAACATCCCCGGATCAATACAAACACTGGAAGCTGTCTGTGGACGGCGCCGTCGCGAAACTCTCGATGGACGTGCAGGAAGACCGGACGATCGCCGAAGGCTACAAGCTCAAACTCAATTCCTATGACCTCGGGGTGGACATTGAATTGGCTGACGCGATCCAGAGAATCCGTTTTGAACATCCGGAAGTGCGGGCCGTCGTGATCACAAGTCTCAAGCCGCGCATCTTCTGCGCGGGCGCCAACATTTACATGCTGGGCACATCGTCGCACGCGTTCAAAGTCAACTTCTGCAAGTTCACAAACGAAACGCGCTGCGCGATCGAAGATGACTCGCGACACTCGGGCCGGCGCTACATTGCCGCGCTGAATGGGACGGCGTCCGGTGGCGGATACGAACTCGCGATCGCCTGCGATGAAATTTACCTGGTCGACGATGGCAACTCAGCCGTTTCCCTTCCCGAGGTTCCTTTGCTCGGCGTTTTGCCGGGAACCGGAGGCCTGACACGCTTAGTCGACAAAAGAAAGGTGCGTCGCGATCGTGCGGATGTCTTTTCAACGCTCGCCGAAGGATTGAAAGGCAAGCGCGCGACCGAATGGGGATTGATCGACGATTCGTTTCCGACGAGCAAGTTTCGGGAAGCAGTCGATGCGCGAGTAGCGCAAGTTGTTAACTTGCGTTCTGATGACGATGCTTCCTTCCCCTCTCCCCTCTGGGAGAGGGGTCAGGGGAGAGGGTCTGAAGGCGCTAATCCCTCCCCTTTTGTTCCCCTCCCAGAGAGAGGGGAGAAGAGCGGCATCGAGCTTAATCCTCTAGATTTCGAATCGACCGCCGATACTCTTGAATACAAATACCTCACCCTGAAGCTGCATCGCGAAAAGCGTTACGCCGATCTAACCGTGCGCGGACCTGAATCCGATTTACCAGACACGCCGGAAGAAATTCAGAAGCTCGGCGACAGTTATTGGCCGTTGCGTGCTTTCCGCGAACTGGATGATCTGCTGCTGCATCTGCGCGTCAATGAGCCGGAAATTGGATTGGTTTGCCTCCGGACTGAAGGCGATATCAATAACGTGCTGGCAGTTGATAAGACTCTCGCCGCGAATCGCGACCACTGGCTGATCCGCGAAATCATTTTGCACATGGGCCGCGTGCTACGCCGGCTGGATCTCACCGCAAAGAGTTTCTTTGCGATCATCGAGCCCGGCAGTTGCTTCGCAGGAAGTCTGTTGGAACTGGCATTGTCGGCGGATCGGACTTACATGCTGAACGATCCGGATCAGAAAATTGAGATTGCGACGAGCGAACTCAACGCCGGCGCGCTGCCGATGAGCAGTGGCCTGATGCGTCTGCAATCGCGCTTCCTGGCCGCACCGGACAGAGTTGACGAAATGCTCGCCCACCAAGGTCGGTTCGACACGGAAGGCGCGGATGAAGCCGGCCTGGTCACGTTCGCGCCGGACGATCTCGACTGGGAAGATGAGATTCGGCTGGCGATTGAAGAACGAACTTCGCTTTCGCCCGACGCTTTGACGGGCATGGAAGCGTCGCTTCGCTTTGCCGGCCCGGAAACAATGGACACGAAGATCTTTGGCCGCCTGACCGCATGGCAGAATTGGATCTTTCAAAGGCCGAACGCTGTCGGCCCGCGAGGTGCTCTGACGAATTACGGCAAGCCGACACAGGCGCAGTTTGATTACAAAAGGACGTAACCACGGATGAACACGGATTTACACAGATAAGAAAAACATCTTGTCCGTGTGAATCTGTGTTTATCTGTGGCTGAATTAAGAATCATGAATCTTTACGATCGCATTCCTAACAACGTAAATCTTTCCGAAGACAAACGCCTCCAGCGCGCATTGGAAAAGTGGCTGCCGAACTATCTCGACTGGTGGCACGACATGGGGCCGGATGGATTTCAGGACAAAGACGTTTGGCTGCGCACGGCGGTCGATGTCGGCTCGGAAGGCTGGGCGCATTTTGATTACGTGAAGATGCCTGATTACCGCTGGGGCATCTTTCTTGAGCCGGCTCAGCCTGATGCGAAGGTTGGCTTCGGTGATAGCTTCGGCGCACCGGCTTATCAGGAAGTGCCCGGCGAATTTCGCAACTCCCTCCGCCGCATCATCGTCACGCAGGGCGACACTGAGCCAGCTTCGGTCGAGCAACAGCGCCTGCTCGGTCACACCTGCCCGTCGCTCTATGACATGCGCAATCTGTTTCAGGTGAACGTCGAAGAAGGCCGGCACCTTTGGGCGATGGTTTATCTGCTGCACGGTTATTTCGGCCGCGACGGGCGCGACGAAGCCGATGCGCTGCTCGAACGGCGCAGTGGCAATCCCGACAAGCCGCGCATCCTTGAAGCCTTTAATCAACCGTGCGATGACTGGCTGAACTTTTTCGCGTTCACGATGTTCACCGATCGCGATGGCAAGTATCAGCTCTCGGCTTTGGCTGAATCAGGATTCGAACCGCTGGCGCGCACCTGCAAGTTCATGTTGACCGAGGAAGCGCATCACATGTTTGTTGGCGACACGGGCCTGAGCCGGGTGGTCCGCCGAACGGCCCAACTAATGAAGCAAAGCAAAAGCGATGACGTACGACCGGTGGGCGGCATTCCGCTGGACATCATTCAGAAGTACATCAACTTCTGGTTCAGTTATTCGCTCGATTTGTTTGGCGGTGAGATCAGCTCGAACTCCGCCGATTTCTTTGCCGCGGGATTGAAGGGACGTTTCAAAGAGCAGGAGCAATACTCGGATCACATCGCCGGCGAAGGCGTCCTCACGTTAACGGTTGTCGAATCTGGAAAGCTGGTGCCGCGCGAAGTGCCTCTGCGAAATGCTTTGAACGAAGTGCTGCGTACAGAATATGTGAAGGATTGCGAGAAGGGCCTGGCACGCTGGAACAAGGCGCTGGCCGATGAAGGTATCGGCGAGCGACTATTTCTGCCAAACATCCGCTTTCATCGTCATGTGGGCGAATACGCCGGCCATCAATTCGATCTCCAGGGCAACCTGATATCGCCGGAAGAGTTTGAGAATCGCAAAGGCGAGTGGCTGCCTTCAATCGAGGACCGGGAATACGTGCGCGGCCTGATGCATCCAGTAACCGAGCCGGGCAAGATCGCCAACTGGATTGCGCCGCCGACATCGGGCATCAAGGGCAAGCCGTTTGAGTTTGAATACGTGCGACTTTAAGAGAAGAGAAAGAGGGCCACAGATTCACACGGATAAACACTGATTAGAAATTCTCCTTCTGCTTATCTGTGAGAATCTGTGTTCCTCTGTGGCTTCATTCTTATGACCCATGAGCTGACTCGTCACGATCAAAAGCTCGAATTGATCCTGCGCACTTCCGCGCGGATTTTTGCGGGAAAGAGTTATCACTCAACCTCGATGCGCGATATCTCGCGCGCTACAGGCGTGAGTCTCGCCGGCCTGTATCACTACTGCAAGTCGAAAGAAGAGCTGCTGTTTCTGATCCAGGATCATTGTTTTGGCCGCGTGCTGGAGCGGCTGGAACAGCGCACGCGGGGGATAGATGACCCGTTTGAAAAGCTGCGCATCTTTATCGACAATCATCTTTCGTTCTTTGCCGCGAACATGGCTGAAATGAAAGTACTCTCGCATGAAGGTGAGTCGCTGGCCGGTGACTTGCACGAACATGTCTCGAGCCGCAAGCGGCAATACACGCGCACTGCGCGAAAGATACTGTCCGAAGTCCAACAAACCGTAGGTCCCGGTTCCGAGTCGCGAGCGCCACGTAGAAACGGCCAACTTAAAAAAACCGCAAAGCCAGTCGATCTTACGGTCGCCACTTACGCGTTATTCGGTATGATGAACTGGATTTACAACTGGTACGATCCGCGCGGCAAGTTGTCTGTCAGTCAACTCGTCGATAATATTACCCGTCTGTTCCTGTCTGGTTTTCTTTCAAGCGCAGACGAGTCAATCGCGCTCGCAGATCCCGGAAGATCTGAAAAAGTGAGCGTCTGGCGCACGGCTTAGCATCCTGATTCAAACGTTAACTGATGGCCACCCAATCTCCGATGACCGAACCAAGCCACGATCTCGTGGAATATCGCGCCTCGGAAGGCATCGCAATCCTGACGCTCAACGATCCGCCGGCGAATACTTATTCGTACGAGATGATGCAGCAACTCGACGCCAGCATTCTGAAAGCGCGCCTGGAAGAGAGCGTACAGGTGATCGTGATTACCGGCCGCGGAGAAAAGTTTTTTTGCGCCGGCGCGAATATTCAAATGCTCGGCGAGGTGACGCCGGAATTCAAGTATTATTTCTGTCTGCATGCGAACGAAACTTTGTCGCGATTCGAGCAGACGCCAAAGCTGGTGATCGCGGCGCTTAACGGTCACTGCGTCGGCGGCGGACTGGAAGTCGCATTGGCCGCCGACCTGCGCATCGCACGTAGAGGCGCCGGCAAAATGGGATTGCCGGAAGTTTCTCTCGGCGTCTTGCCGGGCACGGGCGGCACGCAGCGTCTGGCGCGCCTCGTGGGCAAATCGAAGGCGATTGAATTGATGGCCACAGGCGAGTTGTTTGATTTCGAGCGGGGCCAGGAGCTCGGTCTGGTTAATCAGGTCCTCGACTCAGAAACCGTTGAGGATTTCATGAAGCAAGTGATGGCTTATGCGCGGCAGTTCACGACGCCTAACAAAGCCGCGCGCGCGGTCGGGCGAATAAAACGCGCCGTGCAGACCGGCGCTGAGATTCCATTCGAATCCGCGCTGGCGCTCGAACGCGAGCTGCAAAAGCAACTGTTCCAGTCCGAAGATGCGAAAGAAGGCCTGGACGCGTACGTCAACAAACGCAAGGCGGTATTCAAAGGAAAGTAAGATGTGGAGTGCGCCGGCAGAGCGAAGCGGCGACGGCGCTTTAGATTGCGCCGCGCGTGATACGCGATAAATGATCCAAAGCGGTGTCGCGCTGCGCTTGCCACCGCACTCCAAAGTTATGTCAGACGAACTCATTAAAGTCGCCGAAGACAACGGCATCGTGACGATCACTTTGAACCGGCCTGATCGGCTGAATGCTTTCATCGATCACATGCGGCGTGACCTGGCCGAGGCTTTGGAGGAGACGGGCAGCGATCCGCACGTGCACGTGGTCGTGATCAACGGCGCGGGCCGGGCGTTTTGTGCCGGCGGCGATGTGCAATTCATGGCCGAGCTGGTTGAACGAAACGAAAGCGAGGAGTTCGCGCGCCTGCTTGGCGCCGCGCGACGCGTGGTGCTGGGGATTCGTCAGATGACCAAGCCCGTGATCGCTTCGATCGAAGGCCCGGCGTTCGGCGCGGGCTTTAATCTGGCGCTCGCTTGCGATTTGCGCATCGCCTCGTCAACGGCTACGTTCAGCCAGGCCTTCGTCAAACTTGGCTTTCATCCCGATTGGGGCGGAACTTATTTTCTCCCGCGCATGGTTACCTCGAACATCGCCTGCGAGATGTTCTTTCTCGGCGACCCGATCGACGCGGCCAGGGCCTTGCAGCTCGGCTTGATCAATCGCGTCGTCGCGCCCGCAGAGTTGGAAGCCGAGACGCGCAAACTGGCGGAGCGTTTGCGCGACGGCCCGGCGGTTTCAATAGCAGCAGCGAAACACGCGGTGTATGCAGCCGAGCACGACACCCTGGAGAACATGCTGCAATATGAAGTCGAAGCGCAGGTTCGTTGTTTCGAATCCGAGGATGGCCGCGAAGGTGTGCGCGCGTTTTTGGAAAAGCGACCGCCGAAATTCACTGGACGATAAGCCGCAGAGGCACGGAGACACGGAGATTAACCAGACAGTTCACGGTGCTCGACACCAACCCTGATTGCCGTCGATTTGACCCGATGGCCTAACTCAACCAAACTGTTTTGTCTTTCTCTGTGCCTCTGTGGCACATTCTTATGAAACTGGCCAACAAACTAGCCTTCATCACCGGCGGGGGCCGCGGCATTGGCCGCGCCATCGCCATTGCGTTGGCGCGCGAAGGCGCGTCGGTCACAGTTGCCGCGCGCACCCGCGAGCAAATTGAAAGCGTGGCCAAAGAAATCACTGAAGAGTTTGGGACTGAGACGCTGGCCGTTGAATGTGATGTCTCAGATTTCGAAAGCATCGAACCGGCACTGGTGCGGGTAAAGGAAAAGTTCGGGCGCGGACCGGACATCCTGGTTAACAACGCCGGAATCGCGGAAAGCGCTCCTTTCTTAAAGAGCGACGTAAAAATGTGGGAACGCCATCTCGTGATAAACCTCGGAGGAACGCTTCGTTGTACGCAGGCAACGTTGCCCGAGATGCTCGAACGGGGATGGGGCCGAGTTATCAATATTGCATCGATCGCCGGTAAAACGGGTGCGCCGTATATTTCGGCGTATGCCGCGTCAAAACATGGCGTGCTCGGCCTGACGCGATCGCTGGCGCTGGAGGTCGCCAGAAACGGCATCACCGTGAATGCGATCTGTCCGGGCTATGTCGATACCGAAATGACATCGCGGGGGATCGAAAACATTGTGGCGAAAACCGGCACGACGGCGGGCGACGCGCTGGCTGCGCTCGAGAAAATGAGTCCGCAGAATCGCCTGATAACCGCGGAGGAAGTTGCCGCTCTGGCGGTGTTGCTCGCATCCGAAGAAGGCCGCGGCATCAATGGCCAGGCGATTAATGTGGATGGGGGAGCAGTGCTGTTTTAGTTTGGAGTGCGCCGACTTGTCGGCGCTTTTCCTAGACCAACCCAGACGAGGACGAAGGCGGCGACAAGTCGCCGCACTCCATAGGTAATGATCGACAACCTCGGCAATCTTGAACGTACGCATTCGTGCGGCGCGCTGCGCAAAGAACATTCCGGTGCGCGCGTCACGCTGATGGGTTGGTGTGCGCGGCGACGTGACTTTGGTCCGCTCACCTTCATCGATCTGCGCGATCGCGAAGGGATTACTCAGGTCGTAGTGAATCAGGAGAACGCGCAGGAAGCCCACGCCAAAGCCAAAGAAGTGCGCGGCGAATACGTTTTGGCCGTAACGGGTGACGTGGTGCTGCGCGATGAAGGCGCGCGCAATCCAAAGCATGCAACCGGCGACGTCGAAGTCCAGGCCAGCGACCTGGTCATTCTCAATGACGCGTGCACGCTTCCATTTCAGCTCGACGCCCCGGCGTCGGAAGCGTTGGCGAGCGAGGACCTGCGTCTGAAATATCGCTATCTCGATCTGCGCCGGCCGCAGTTGCAGGCGAACCTGCGTCTGCGCCATCGGCTGCTGCTGGAAATCAATCGCTACATGGACGAGCAGGGCTTCACGCAGATTGAAACTCCGAATCTGATCAAGTCGACTCCCGAAGGCGCGCGTGATTACATCGTGCCGTCGCGCGTGCAGCCGGGCAAGTTCTTTGCCCTGCCGCAATCGCCGCAAATCTTCAAACAGATTTGCATGATCGCCGGCCTGGATAAGTACTACCAAATCGCGCGTTGCTTTCGCGACGAAGACCTGCGCGCCGACCGCCAGCCGGAGTTCTCGCAGCTCGACGTGGAGATGAGTTTCGCCACGCCGGATCAGATTTACGCGCTGGTCGAAGGACTGTTCGCGCGCGTCTTCCGATTGATCGGCGTCGAATTACAAACTCCGTTTCCGCGCTTCACTTTCGCTGAAGTGATGCAGCGGTTTGGTTCAGACAAGCCCGACCTGCGCATCGAAGGAATGGAGCTAAAAGATCTCTCGCCCGCCCTCACGGAAACGACCTTCGCGCCTTTTGCGTCAGCGCTCGGAGCGGGCGGCGAAGTCCGTGGGCTAGTCGTGCGTGGCGGTGCCACGATGTCGCGCAAGACACTCGACGAGTTGCAGGAGTTTGCGAAACGTTACGGGGCGGGCGCGCTGGCCTGGATCAAGCTTGGTGACGAGCTTTCATCGTCGCTCTTAAAAGCGCTCGGAAACGAAACCGTGACCCGGATTGGGGGAGCCGCCACTGCTTCGAAAGGCGATGGCGTACTGATCGTCGCCGGCAAAACAGACGTTGTCGCCGCCAGCCTCGGCGCGTTGCGCAATGAAGTGGCTAGACGCGAGAAGCTTATTCCTGACAAGGTGTTCGCGCCTCTCTGGGTCACTGAGTTTCCGATGTTTGAATTTCACGAAGACGATGGCCGCTATTACTCGATGCATCATCCGTTCACCTCGCCGCTGGATGAAGATGTGCCCCTGCTCGAACGCGCGGTAAACGGTGAAACGCAATTGTTCGCCGCGCTCCGCGCCAAAGCTTATGACGCGGTTATCAACGGCGTCGAAGTCGCGGGCGGCTCGATCAGAATCCACCGCAGCGACGTGCAGTCCGTTGTATTCAACGCGCTCGGCATGACTGAAGAGACGGCGCGCGCGCGCTTTGGTTTCTTCCTCGACGCGCTCTCCTACGGCACGCCGCCGCACGGCGGCATTGCTTCGGGAATTGAGCGCACGATGATGGTGCTGGTGCCGACCGAGAACATTCGCGACGTGATGGCCTTTCCGAAAACTGCTTCCGCACAGGACTTGATGATCGACGCGCCTGGTGAAGTCGACGCGAAGCAATTAGCGGAGCTGCATCTGAAGATCGTCAAGGACTGACGACGCAAATCAATTTCACCCAAAGGCGCAAAGATCCGCAAAGCCGCCAGGAAAAACTCGCTTTCGGACTTACCCTTCGCGACTTCCGTTCCTCTTTGGGCCTTTGCGAGATAATTTCCTGACTTATGCTCACACTCTTGAAGTCGCATTACCGTCAGATGGTAGAGCACGCGCGGCAAGCAGCGCTCCACGAATGCTGCGGCCTGATCGGCGGCAATGACGCTCGAACCCGGACTGTCTATCCGCTGCGGAATGTCGCCACCGATCCGTTCGTCACTTACGAAGCCGCGCCCGAAGATCTGTTCGCCGCTCAACGCGCCATGCGCGATCGGGGCGAGCAACTGCTGGCGATTTACCATTCGCATCCAAGATCAGACGACCCGCAGCCATCCGAGACGGACGTACGACTTGCCTACTACCCATCGGCGGTTTACTTTATTATCGGCCTCGGCAATGGAGAGCCCTGCCTGCGCGCGTTTCGCATTTCGGAACGCGAAGGACGTTGGGATGTGGCCGAATTCGAAATCGTCACCGACGCCGATCACTGAAACCGAAATCAAAAGGCTCTCGTAAAGCGTCTTCAGATGGAGCCCAAGCGCAGCAAGTACGATACGAATCCGCTCGACGGAAAGGTCGCGGACCGCGCGGAAGAATCGATGGGCTCAACCAGGCCCGGACCGCCGACACAGGAAGTAGCGGGCGGACCAACTCGCGACATCGGCCGCACGGCGAACGAAGAGGCGCGTCTCAATCCGGAGCGCGAAGCGCCAACGCGCCGGATCGACGACGGCACCTCTTATCCATCAGTGTTCGTGCCGCCGCCTCTCAGACAATCCACTACCTACGCGCCGCCGCGCGCGCCCGCGGTTAATATTTATCAGCCGCCACCAGTGCCGCCGCCAAATATTTATCTGCCGCCGCCGGTGGCCCAAAAGTTCGCCGCAGCCCACACTGTTGCCGGCCTGAACATTCCGCAGAGGTGGGCTAACTTGCTGCCATACATTCCCGGACACATCGGCGCCGTCGCCGCGGTAGTCGAACTACTCCTCGTGCCGCGCATGGAAACGCGGGCGCGCTTTCATGCGGCGCAGGGCCTGGCTCTACAGATCGCGATCCTGATTCTCACCGGCGCGTTCGGTTTTCTCACTTTGCTTTCGGGCAGCGCACTCGGGTCGCGACTGTTCGGAACGGCGGCCACCATCTTTCT
>WNFH01000420.1_pt1 | contig 28109 bp, 29 predicted proteins | sample 5400411 | NCBI WGS metagenome assembly WNFH01 (sample SAMN13153347, study PRJNA577476) | soil metagenome | isolation source: 200 cm saprolite under Douglas fir tree site 2 hole 3 | place: USA:California | collected 2015-04-18 | reverse complement strand
TCCTCGCCTGATAACCGGTCTCCTGCCGAGAGAACCATCAGGAACTTGCTTTGGATGTAGATACATGAAAAAGTGAACTGGTATCCACCAGGGTGCCCCGCCCAGTATGTCACATTTTGATTATAACACCACGGTTGGTCGTCAATCTCACCAGCCGAGAATATATAGTAAATATCAGCGCCGCAGGATCAATACTTTAAAATTCCCCATGCCATACGGATCGGTGAGCACCGCTACACGTTGGCGCAAATCGTACCATTTCAAAAGCGCCACCTGGCCAGGGTCTGTGGCCCGTGTTGTGTCCATCTCGGGAAAATCATGGATGCGGCGTTTTTCCAACTCTTCCTGAACGCCCATGCTTTCTAGCCAGAGACGCTGCGTAGTGAATTTGTGCAGGCGCATACCCAACTGCCTCCCTTCATCAATGATTGCACTAAAGTTGACATGCGCGGTGATATCTTGTTCGCCGGGACGTACCAGGGGGCGTTCGTTCGCCTGGTGCTGGAAATAGCAGAGCAGCGTACCACGCCTTCGCCACGCAGTATAGAGCGCTTTGGCCTTATCGCCATAGTCGATGGTGAGGATGAAGCCGCGTCGCACAAGTCCCGAGGTTCCCTGTACCCAGCGGAGTGCATCCAGGTTGATCTCCGCTCGCCATCCATCATCAAAGGTACGCCAGGGAATCTTGTAAATATCCAGGTAGTTAGCCACTTCTGGAGTACTGGGTTCATCTAAGACTTCACATAAACGACCTTCTGGCAGCGCATCTACGTAGACTTCATAGAGACGTTCGCCGTGTTTCTCAACGATATGTACAGGGAAGGCGTCAATCAATTCATTCGAAAGGATTACGGAGGGTGCGTCGATTGTTCGCACCATGCCTAGAACATCTTGTCCCGCGCGTATGTCCTCGGTCCGGTAATCGAGCGCGGTGCGAAACTCGGGGGCTGCTTTTTGTGCCCATGCTTGCACACCCTCGGCCAGGTGTCCACGTCCAGCGCCCTGTTCCAGCACGATGAAATGCGTGGGGCGCTTCAATTTCTCCCACATGGCGTAGAGTTGCCGTCCCATACAGCTTGCGAACAAGCTGGAGACATCCGTGTTGGTGAAATAGTCGCCCTCCCAACCTATTTTTGAAGCCCCTGTCATGTAGTAACCATAGCCAGGTTCGTAGAGCGCCATGCGCATGTATTCGGCGAAAGTGATGGGCCCATCGCGTTGGATGCGTTCGCTAATCAGTTGTTGCAATTTTATCGGCCTCGCAGGATGTTCCGCTATCTGGATTATTTTATTCATCTGCATTATCGGCCCTCGCTCCATGCAAAACAATGAAACTCACCCCTGGGTTATGGTTGGGTCGTCCCGTTCATACATGATACAATACGCACATACTCAAATGTCAAAGCCGTTTCCCTGATAGGATAGAGGGAGAACAAAAAGGATATATTATGACCGAACACGCTAGCCCACCCACTCAATTGACGCACCTGGACGAGAGCGGTAACATTCACATGGTTGACGTGACAGACCGTCCTGAAACGACGCGCGAAGCTATAGCAAGGGCGCGAGTACGCATGGAACCACGTACCGTTCACCTTATCGAGACAAACCAGGTTTCAAAGGGAAGTGTCCTGGAAGTAGCAAAAATCGCCGGTATTATGGCGGCGAAGCAGACGCCGCAACTCATCCCCCTCTGCCATCCTTTGCCAATGACGCACATCGATCTACAGTTCACAGTTGATAGCGCCCAGGGTCTCATTCATATCGAGGCGCGTACCCGCACTACCTACAAGACAGGGGTGGATGTCGAGGCGCTCACGGCCGCAACAGTTGCAGCGCTTACGATCTACGACATGTGTAAAGGAGTAGATACCACCATCACACTCGAACAAGCCTATGTCGCCCTAAAAAGTGGAGGGAAAAGCGGGACAGTCGAATTTCAACCACGACCTGGTGCCTAAAAATTTGGTCGTGGTTGACAAGGTGTCGGAGAGGACAGAATCACGCATAAGCTATCCCCCAGGGCGACCGCAAGGGTCCCCACCCCGCTCCACTTTCACTAGTAGGTTTTTTCATCAAGCCGCCTCCTGAGCCACATGAGCCTTGGACTTCGTGTTTTTCTTTTTGGGAATCGAAGGCCTCGTGGGCCACGGTTCCGGCACGAAGCGGCCCAAGACCAGCCCATCACCTCGGATCAACCTGCCAATAATCGTGATGATGCCACGGGCAAAGCAACTCAACATGCGTGGGCGCGAACGTCTCGTTGCTGTGCGGCGGGCCACGTGTGTCTCTGGCAAGGTCTCCAAACTGCTCACGGGCAGGTTCGCATCGACCTCACCTCCTACGCTTACTGCCCACAACGTCGCGACGGCAATCGCTAACCACAGCCGCTCAGCCCGCTCAGGATCCACCATCTTGGTCTGATGCCAGCCCCAGCCTCCGCGCTTGGTATCTTTAAAGCCGCCTTCGATCCAACTGCGCATGCTGTACCAGACGGCGGTGGCCTGTGCTGGCACCAGATCCGTCACGATCACCCACACTTCCTCATAGCCCTCGTCCCAGCGAGCTAGCAAGGTGCATTGCAAACGACTCACCTCCCCAGAAAAGCAGTCCACGACTCCACACCAAGCACTGCCCACGTTGGGCGCTGCCGTGGCTAGGCTGCGAAACTTTCCTTCTCCTTGTGGACGGAAATTGCCCTGTTTGTTGATACGCATGAAGGGATGCCAGCCCAACGACACGATCTTGGCATACAGCCAGGGGGCGTATAAGCCACGATCACTCATCACGATCACCGTCCAGTGCTCTGGGACACTCCCCGCCAACTTCTCGAGCAGCTTCAGCCAATGTGGTTCCCAGGCTCCCTTTTGCTCAGCCCCCACCACTTTCCACGCCACTGGAATGGCACAGCCCCGATACACCACGCTGATCACCAGCACCGTAAAGCGTTTCTTTAACGTCGTCGCGTCTAAGGCCAGGGCCAGGCGCGGCTGATCAGCAGGCCACCACGCCAGGATCCACTGCACCAACGGCCCAAAACACGTGCTCACGTCCAGTTCGCGCCGCTGCTTCCCTTTTTTGTCTTTGGCGCCATAACACCATTCGCGCAGGCGTTGCAGCAGGCTCTTTTCCGAACTGTCCACTTGCAGCGCTAAGGCGGCACACACCAGCGTGATGCCACACGACCTGGCCAGCACCATGCCATAGCTCCAATAGGCCAGCACCTTGGCCTGCGGACGACTCAACTTCGGCAACCTGCTTGACACGGTTTCGATCCACTGTGATAATGGGTCAGGGTGAGACATGATTTTTCTCCTGCTAGATAGCTACGATGGTTTGTGCTATCTTAGCAGCAAAAATCAGTCTCTACACCGCCCTTTTTAGGCTATTCCTCCGTTTCCAAAAAACCTACTAGTGAAAGACCCCGCTCCACCCCACTCCCGCCCTTACAATGATACGCCACTTTGTGATACCCTTCGTAGTCATTGTAAGGGCGGGAGTGGGGTGGAGCGGGGTGGGGACCCTTGCGGTCGCCCTGGCGGTGGGTCTGCGCCTCTCCCCACCAGTAGCCGCACCCAGTTGGGCTCGAGGTGCCTCGTGCGGTCGCCCTGGCGGTGGGTCTGCTGCTCCCCCACCAGTAGCCGCACCCAGTTGGGCTCGAGGGGACCCTTGCGGTCGCCCTTGCGTGATGAAATGTGTCAGTGAGAGAACTCTGCCAGCCTACGTACTGCCAAAATTGACAACCAATAAATCTAATGCCATATCAGGCGTCATCCGGCTACGCTTTAGCGCGGCATCGGTTGCCAACAATTGGTGATAGACCCCCTCAAGTTGTGACGAACTGAATTTTCCTATCTGACGCAGCGCTTTCTCAGCCACGAAAGGTGCCATTCCAGTGGCTGAGACGATCTGTGAAATACGTAGCCCATCACCGGCGAGTTCTTTGACAAGTAATAACGAACGTACCTGGGAGGTGATGGTGCTGATCAGCTTGAGCGGCGGCTCTCCGTCGGCAAGTAGCTCGTGCAGTAGATCAAGTGCCTGTTTGCGATTGCGCTGTGCAAGAGCATCAGTGAGGTCAAATACCCGTGCCTCCTGCACCTGTGCTGAAAGTTGGTGAACATCTTCAATGGTGATGGTTGCGCCAGGACCAATGTAGGTCGCCAGCTTATCGAGTTCGTTTGCTAGCAAGCGAAGCTGATTGCCAATGTAGTTTGCCAGCATGGCAGCGGCTTCAGAGGTGATTTTCACGCCGAGGCTTGCCGCCCTTTTGCTGATCCAGGTTTCCAGGGCGGCTCCTTTGGGAAGTGTGCATTGAATAACCTTGCCGTGCTCTTCCGCGACTTTGAGCAGAGAGCTGCTGGAAGTAAGTTCTTCATCGACCAGTACGATCAGCACTGTGGTTTCTGGCAGTTGTGGAACGTATTCGGCAAGGCTCTTTTCGAAGCCAGTCCGCGACTCTAAGCGGCTTTTACTCCCTTTCTTGCCTTTTTTAGATTTGCTGCTTTTTTCGGATGTTTCCTTCGTTTCGCCCGCGTCAGGCGAAGAAGTATCTTCATTACGCCGTCGTTTGGGCAGCCCTTCAAGAACAACGAGCCGCTGATCTGCGAGAAAGGGAAAGGTATTACAAGTAGCGGTGATGGTCGCGAGATCAACCTCACCGCCGGTAAAAGTATCCTGGTTATATTCAAAATTCCCCTGTTGCCGGAGCTTTTTTAATTGCTCCCGGCAAGTGAATTCGTCATTGCCATGTAGGAGATAAAACACTTCTTTTCGTTATTCACTCGCAACAGCCGGTCTCCGGTAATCTCTAGCTGTGAGACGTGCTACAATCAGGTCTGATACGATTCCAAAAACTATACCAGTCCCAGAGCAGAGGAGCAGAGAGCCAAAGAAGGTTGACCCTGGACTGGCATTCGGCAAAACCGTATCATAGATCAGTGTGCCAACCCAGCCGAGGATAATAAGGAAACCAATAAAGCTGCCAATAAACGCCCCTATGACGACCACCATGGGCCTTTTGACGTTGCTGATCCAGAATGCCAGGAAGAGCGCGACCGGCAGGGAGAGAAGGAAACCAAAAAGGTCTGCCAGGAAGATACCCTGGTTATCTACAATTTGAAGCGCAGGACCGCCCATTTTAGTAATGCCTCCTGAAATGTTGTATGCATTGAGTTAAGTTCTACCCCCATTATACGTCACTTCGGTAGCTGTGACAACAACCAGTCCAGGGACATTACGTCACTTTTCGCGATCATTCACAGTCCCTGATAACCCGTCACGCCTTGAGGACTTCCAGGGCGCCTGTCGTGACCTTCTCCTTCACCGCCTCGTAACTCTTTCGCCATTCCAGGAGGGATCTTCGAACGGTTCTCAGCAGCGTGGCGTCTTCCTGGTGGGCTTTGAAGAGAGCCCAGCCGATCTTTGGCAGTGTAAGCGTGTGGGAGAAAACCAGGTAGCGACTCTCCCATGTTGGCTGAAACTTCTTTTTGAAGTTAAACAGCGACTGGCTTTTACTCAAATTGCCGAAACGGTGTGTCAGAAAATCGACGCTGCTATCGAGGAACGATATATCTTCATTATTGGCATTGCTCAATGGGGCGAGGCCTAAGCTGACCATCTCGGCCCCGTAAATCTTCAGGTATTCAATGGAGCGTGCAAGCAGGAGTTCCATGGTGCCGGGCGCGCACCGCTCGGCACGTCGCAGCAGATCGAGCCCCCAGCCTCTACGCCCGTAGATGGGCACAAACGTTACAAATGCATGTACGCCGTTGCAGTCATCAACTGCCAGAGCTGTCACCTGTTCGGGATCTCCTTCGGGATCGAATTGACCCATACTGAAGCCCATCTCTGTTCCCCCTTTTTGAGCCAGCCACTTCTTTGAGATTTGCTCCATCTGGACCAGTTGCTCTGCATCCCCCACCTGCCCCTGATAGAAAACGACTCGTACCCCATCCTTTTCGGCGCGTTTGGCGCTGGCGCGTACATTTGCCATCGCTCCACCCTTGAGGGTGAAAGTCTGAGTGTTGATAACAGCATCCTCACCGATTTTTAGCAGGTGCAGGCCAACTGAGCGGTAGACATCGGCAAGGTCATTGCGCACCTGCCACAACACAATGGTCCAATCCTGTTGATGGCAGAATTCGATGAACTCCTTGAGTGCATCAACAAGCTCGCTCTCAGGTCCAATAGGATCGCCAGCTACCACTGCTACATCTCCTTCTAGTACATAGCTAATGATGGTTTTTCTTGAGGCCGAAAAGAAATACGCTTTCTCTTCGCTCAGAGCAAAGTAGGAGATGGAGTTTTTACCATAGGTGCGCGTATGTGAAACAACTACGCGTCGTTCCTGTTCGTTCGGCAGAAGTGTTGCGGCCACAGGGCGCAACACCTGGATCATACCATAGAGTATGGCGCTGATGCACAGAACGGGAAACGCACGCTCTAAGAAGAATGCCTGTGTCCCTGGTAATAAATGTAAGTGCGTATTGGTGATCAATCGCAGGATGACTCCATCGATGCCAAACCGGTCCACAAGCGGCTCAAATTGGTCATAGAGCGCGATAAAACCGCCAATCGTGTAGAAGACGACGATACCTAGCCCGAAAATCAAAGCAACGTAGCCACGTCTTGCCGAAGGCGGGTCGCTGCGTGCCTGGAAGTAGTAATATAAGACTGAGAGCGAAATCGTCAATGCCAGTACCGCGAGCGTCACAAGTACTGAACCTCCCCGCAGGATATGTAGGAAGAAAGACAGGATCAGGAGCGCGAGTGTAATGTTCCAGGCCTGCCGCTTTCCACGCATTAAACCATAGGAGAGCATCACCAGAAAGAAACCAACCACTACGGTGAGTTTGTGTGTGGCATAGTGGACATTAATGGGCCATGCTCCCAGCAGGATATCCCAATTGAACTTAGGGACGATGGCAGAGAGCATATCCGCCACTCCCACTACTCCCGTGGCAAGCCCTATTGCGTAACGCACAATCATACGTACTTTTTCAGAGGATGATTTTGGCAACTTCGATATACTCTTCATGGCTTCTAATCCCTTAGACTAGACATTTTTTCATAACATTTTTAATAGAACATCAGCATTATGAAGTACTGCCGAACATTACATCAGTGGCAAATGTCCCATTTCCCACTAGGTTAACGCTCAACTCCATCACTTTTAGTGACGGGAATTTGATTGCAAATGTTCCCGTCTGGGTGTGAATAAGCTCACAAATTCAATGGTTTACCTGGTATTCGCATGAGCTTTTTCACGTCTAGTTTACAGTATAGGCATTAAGCGTTTCAATAACGTAACGATGAACGTTACGAAATCGTTTCTTTGCAAAATCCCCAGGGCGACTTGCCTCCCTCAAGAGTATTCCCGCGTAATGTATCCTTCAGCAAAATGCAACATGCGCCAGAGATATACGTATACATTTCAGGAGCGAAAATAGTCAACGAACTCAGGGCTTTTGTGGAAGCAAGAAGAGTATCATAATTGTAGAACACAATGGACACGAAAGCCCGGACGTTCGACAAAGAATGAGGCGATACATGATGAATAGAGATAGGATGACGCGAGGCAGAACAATGATGGGCGACTCGACCACCCTGGGGCTTCCTGAGCGTTGGGAACGTACCCTGGTCTATCCGTTGCTCTTGGTTATAATCTTGTTTGTCCCATCTGCCCTGGCCTGGCTGTTAGGCATACTGCTGGGCGTGCTGCTGTTCTATATTGAGAAGAATCGCAATGTGCGTTGGAATGCAATGCAAGCAGTAGCTACCCTGGGCCCACTATCGATTCTTTACGCTGTAGTACACATATTAATGTTTTTGCTGGGTGGGATTCCCCTGCTCGGCGGCGTGACAGTGCTTGGTCTAGGCCTGCTTAGTTCAGTAATCTGGTGGGTGATGATTATCCTGGCGGTCTACCTGACGATCATGGCATGGTTGAGACCACGTTATCGCTTGCCTTTCGTGAGCAATATTATCGATAGGTGGGTGTGATAATCTCTTGTTCCAGTACAGTTATTGGGCCGCTATACATGGCGACCCATATCTTTTTGCCGCACGATGAACATTCCCATTGCCACGATTCCACCAAAAAGTGTCGCGAGAAAATTTACCGTGTCGTTATTTATCCAGGATATACCTCGTAAAGTCTTCGCCTTTGTCCCGCATCTATGCATGGGGCGCTCAGTCTCCATGTCGCAATCAGGGCAATAATACATCGCTTGCACCGTTGCGCCCAGAAGACTATCAAAGAAACTCCCCTTAAGAGAACGGCGACGACGTGCCAAAAAAGCTATGCCGCTGCTGAAGAGCAGGCCAAGCAGCAAGCGGTGACCCTTAGCAGTTACTCTATAGATAGAACAAGCGCGATTTTCGCGTGATGATAGCATAAGTAGAACCCCAAACATACGTAGAATCCCTAAGAAAATAGGGGGTAATCTGTTACAGAATGCCGCTATTAACAGTTCTATTTTAATAGAGGCAATCCACAGAAGCAAGGAGAATCAGGTGGGTGCGTTTCATGGTTTTGCGTCTGCATTCGGCCGAGGCGTAGGGACCCGATTTATCGCGTCCCACGGGTGGGGAAGGGTGGGCAGATGTGGGCACGTCCTGGCGTTGGCCCCACCCTTCCCCACCTGTGGGGGACCCGATCAATCGCGTCCCTACCAGGAAACGTTCCCGCTTCTGATGCGAGTGCGTAGTACTTTTGGACCTTGTGTAAGGTATGTGTTGTACTATATCAATATGTCTCATTGTGATCCCGTGCTGTTGTCAAGTAAAAAAAGAATGATACACTGCCATAACTGTATGTAAGGAACATGCAGATCGCAGCCTGGCGAAAGTGAGGAGCAATTGTGATCACGTGTAAAAGCTGTGGTGGTCTGGTGCAAGCTCATCTGGCGAATTGTCAGTATTGTGGCATGCCCTTGTCCAACGCTAATCAAGGAGATTTAGGCTCACGAAAGGGTGTGCACGAACAGTCTGAGCTGCCGTCATGGCTCGAGTCACTACGCGCGAATGAGCGGCCGAACTCACCTGCCAATGGACAGCCGTTTTTCTCTACAGCCGACCTCATTGATGACGGGGCTTTGCCGAGTTGGATGCGTCCAGAGAATGCTGAGATGATGGAGAAGGGCAATTCAGGTAAACATCCAGCATGGCGACCAGCATCGCTGTCTGCCCCTAATACTGATAACGCAATCATACCTCCAAAGGCTTTCCCCGCCAGTTCTCTGATTGATGAACAATCTCTCCCCTCGTGGATGCAGGGAGGAGACCGGCAAAACACGCAACCGGCTACAGGGGCGACATTTGCTGCGCCCGCTAGCCAGGGGAACTTTTCCCCTGCAAATCTGATCCAGCCCAATGACCTGCCAAGTTGGATGAAGTCGCCGCCGCAACCTGCGGTGTCGCAAAACAGTGTATGGGAAGGCGAGCGGCCCTCAGGTAGCCAGGTACGTGTCAACTCTTTCACCCAGGATCCGTATAGTTTTGGTTCAATTACTCCGCCACAAAGGCTTTCCGCACAAGACCTGGTGGACCAGCAGGCAATTCCTCAATGGATGTCAGGCCAACCTGATCAGCTTGGGCGACAGGCAGGTTGGCCTCCTGAGTCTGCTCTACAAAGTGGACCGTCGGGATTATCTGCGTCTTCGCTTCTGGATGTAAATTCATTACCGCGCTGGCTTCGTGAAGAGGAGCAAGCGCAGGGTCGGCCTGATCACTTGCGAGTGAATACTCCTGGGGAGCCGGGGCAAATCCCCTCTGGGAGTAGTCGCCTCACGGGAGCATCTTTGATTGATGTGAATGCTCTCCCCGATTGGATGCGTTCACCCGAGACTCAGCAGCAAGCTGGTATGCCACCGGTAGGCAATGCTCGCCCTGTTGCGGGTAGTGCTCCTCGTATTGAAAATGCGCGCGTTCCAAGTCGCCCTCGCAGCGAAATGGCACCTCTCGAAGAGAGTGAAGTAGCTGCAAATGTCTTTTCATCAATGCTAGGTGTATCCTCATCGGCTCCTAATTTCCACCCTGCCGGAACTCAGTGGAATGCACCCTCTCAGAATGTCATGGCACCTTCGCAAGGATTTCAAGGTGTGCAGCCTCCTCCTGCCGGAACTCAGTGGAATAGGCCCTCTCAGCCACTGGGATTCGCTGGTATGTCGGCAGTCCAGGGGTATAATCCTGCCGGGTATCCAGGAGGACAGCAGGGAGCATACCCACCTGGAGGCCCTACGGGCAACACGGGATCGGGAGGTGTACCGATGGGTGGGCAGCCAGGAATGGCACAGCAGCCACAAAGGCCAGTGACCGGTCAACAAGCGGACTCGCTCGGCTCAAAGCCTGCTAAACGTGGATTTATAGAAACCATCCGCAGTTGGTTCTCTTGATGGAGAAGACCTGGCGTTACTGTATCCTGAAAGAGGAATAGCAATGGCGTATTTTCCTGCCCCCTATCTTCTATAGTAGGGGACTTGCCCTGGTAGCAAGGAGGTCTGGGGGACTTTTAGCCTATCAGATCTTTCGTGCCTGCGGCAGAAAGAAAAAAAGGATAGTGGAGATGTATACAGAAACCTACCTTGGGGAGGGACAAAGCACGACTGGTAGCCACTCCCCTGCGACTGCGAGTTCTATATTGGTTGCTGATTGTGGTACCGTATTCACGAAAGTCTCACTGCTGGGCCTTGTAGAGGGGCAATATCGTCTCATGGCACGAGGCGAAGCGCCCACAACAGTCGCTCCCCCTTACCAGGATATTTCTAAAGGCATTATCCAGGCGATCAATGAGGTCGAGTTTATAACGGGTCGTCATTTCGTTGACAATGGACGCATTATCTCTCCCGAGCAGCCAACAGGTGATGGAATAGACCTGTTTGTGGCGACTATCAGTGCTGGAGGACCGATGCGCCTGATAGTGCTAGGCGCAGTAAATTCTAAACTCGAGGAACTTACGACCCAGGCAGTTTCTGGTTTATATGCAGAGACCTATCCTTTACCCGCTCCCTCTTACCTGGCAACTACTACGCAAGACACGCTGACAGTCGGCACTGTCGCTAAGGGTTCTTCAAATCTGGGCAAGCAAGGGCAAGGGACTTCTGAGCGTAAAGATTTAGAGTGGCAACGCCAACTCGAACGCGTACGGGAACTGCGACCGCATGCTGCATTGATTGTGGGCACGACGGATAATCCTGCTGGCCCTAAACCGTTACAAGAAGCATGCCAACTGGTCATAAACGCTGTGCAGGAACTTAATAAATATCAGTATGGAAGTGCTCCTGCCAGAGATGACCAGAATAATGCTAGTTCGCGTCAACTCCCAGTCCTTTATGCAGGTGCTCCTCAGTTTGTTGAAGCCGTGCGGCGTATGCTCGATGGCTACACTGAAGTTACCCGTGTTGAGACATTGGTCTCCCAGGAGCAACTTGGTCCCACCAGCGTGGCTGCTACCGCCCTCTATGAACGTGAAGTCATACAACGTGTACCAGGCTACAATCACATATTGTCCTGGTCGAAAACTGTGCCCATCGCAACTGTCAGTTCGTTGAGTAGCCTGGTACGATTTCTTGCCCAACATTACACCATGAATGTAACGGCGGTGGATGTTGGTGGGACCACCACTACTGTCATGATGGCAGGTGAACACAGTGAGTTCATACCACTTGTGAACACTGGAGTGGGAGTAGGTCCTGGCCTGGATACCATTTTGAAGAAGGCAGGGTCGCAGCGTGTTACACGCTGGTTACCTTTTAACATTACTGAAGATGAATTGCAGCAGTATGTACTCAACCGAATGCTGCATCCCCAGGTCATACCGGCAAGCTTGCGTGACCTCCAAATAGGGCAGGCTTTTGCGCGAGAAGCTATTATTCTCACCGTCGAAGCAGCCAGGAATCATCACTTCGGCCAGTTTGATGCTGATTTGATCCTGGCCACCGGGGGCGTTCTGGCTCACGCCCCTAAATTTGGGCAGGCAGCGCTTATATTGCTTGATGCACTTCAACCCCGGGGCGTTACCTCTATGGTTTTGGATCGTACCATGCTTATCTCGCAACTTGGTGCAGTCGCCACTGTTGCTCCCATAGCCGCTGTACAGGTTAACGAAAATGATGCTGTTATGCACCGTCTAGGTACCTGCGTCATACCTTATGGTGATTTGCCCCAGGGCCAGGTAGCCATCCGTGTTGGTATCGAATACAATAGCGGGCGACAGGTGACAGCAGAAGTCATGAGCGGATCTATCGAAATAATTCCGCTGCGTATTAATGAGCAAGCCTTGCTTACCCTCTATCCCGCGCCTACTGTTGATGTCGGTCTTGGTCCGGGTGAGCGAGCGCGTGCTGCCGAAGAGATTGATGGTGGATTAGTGGGCCTGGTAATCGACGCTCGTGGCAGACCGCTCGTTTTCCCAACTGACGAAACCCAGCGTCACGCCCGCCTATTACAATGGATGCAAGTCGTTGGAGCCTGAAATGTAGGGGATCCTGGCAGCCGCCTTGCGAGTGGCGGGAGATAGCGTTATGACCTATCCGCTTGGGTGGTCTGTCATCAGACAAATACTCATCCGTAGAGAGCGCTGGCCTGGTGGTTACAAAACCAGAGGCACTGCTCTTGTCCACCCAGGGCAGGAAGTACAACCGGATCAACCTGTTATTCACCTGGAAAGTCTTGATCTTGCTGATACCATAACGGAGTTTCCACGTCTCGCGTCGCCCACGCCACCCTATGCTGGTCAATCAGCAGATTATAGTGGCGTGCAGGGGAGTATCCGTACAAACAGCCAGCTCATAAGTGGACTTGTACCCGCCGGCCTGCGTGGACGAGTTATTAACATTACTCACCGTGGTGGAGTAATTATTGAATCCCGAGCTGCCATTATCCAGGGAGCGCTAGGTGCGGGGAACCAGGTAGCCGGAATTCTCACTGCCTGGAATGCAGCTTCCTGGTTTCAGGAACCTGGTGCTATCCTCAGCAACCGACCATTAGAGGCCGACGCATCGCGCCCGTTCCTTCCTGGTGCTATACTTGTCGTACCTGGTCCACTTAACTTCGCTATGTTGCTTCAAGCTATGAGTTTCAGAGTTGCGGGCATTGTAGCCAGCAGTATCTCCAGCCGCGACCTGTCAGACTTCCTGCGTACCGACCTGATTGCCCTCCTCAACAGTATCGATATCGAACTCGCGCAGGAACACCTCCCTCCCGTCACTTTATTGTTTACAGAAGGGCTTGGCACTGTTGCCATGCCTGCCCGCACTATCAAACTGCTCAGCCGTTATCAGGGATCGATGGCACTTCTCTCAGGTGCAACTTCCATCCGCCAATCCATCTTCCCTGAACTCATCATCTCACTGCCGGTAAAAGAAGTTCAACAAAACTGGCGGCCAGTGCAACCTGATCCTGCCTTAACCATTGGATCGCTGGTGCGTGTCTGCAGCGGTATTCACGAGAGCGTCATAGGCGAGATCGACCATCTTTTTATCTATCAACAAACCTTCGCCGCGGGTGTTCGTGGACGTGCAGCAAGGCTGCGCCTTGAAGATGGATCGACTCTGGTTATGCCTTTGACTCTTCTAGAGAGAATCGGTTAGTGTGTTTGTAGGCAATCAACTTTTGTAACCCATACACTTCCCATTCATGACGATGCTCATTGCGCTTTCATGACGCATCCTCGTCATACTAGTACTAGAAAGGAGATCTCTCGACAAAGTTTGCTTTCGTTGTATGGCATGCTGTCATACCGTGTTTTTGATTTTATGGTTCGTCACGCAGTTTCGTAAAAGAAAGGTGGGAGTTTCAATGGCTCAATACGCATTCGAACATGAACATGAACAAGAACAAGTCGAATCAGTGGCGATCCCGGTCGCCGATCCTGTACCGCTTGGTATGAGTGCTCTTGCATTCACCACGGCCGTCCTTGGCTGCTTCTTTGCTGGCTTCATTGTTCCTTCACTTGGCCCAGGCATTCGCATCGCAGTCAGTGCTGCTCTCTTCTATGGGGGCATTGTCCAGTTTCTCGCGGGTATGTGGGAGTTTAAAAAGGCCAACACGATGGCTGCGACCATCTTCTCCTCTTATGGAGGGTTCCTGGTCGCTCTCGCTGCCATCTTTACCCCCGGCGTTGGCATCTTTGGCGCCGTCATCGGGACAGGAACCTATAATGCCATCCTTGGCCTCTTCTTCCTCACCTGGACAATCTTCACGGCTGTGCTGCTTCTTGGCGCATTGAGGACAAGTATGGCGCTTATGCTGGTTCTCCTCCTGCTGTTTTTGGGCTACCTTTTCCTGACTATCGGACAATTTGCGGGTGGAAATCTTCTCCTGCTGCACATTGGAGGCTGGCTGCTCATTCTGTGTGCAGTGGTTGCCTGGTACACTGCCCTGGCCGATCTGCTGCGCGCTGCTCATGGTCCTTTCCAGCTACCAATGGGCTGGGCCAAGTAGTGCCAGGAGCAAACTGTGGCAAGTGAAGGAACTGGACGCCTTTTCCAGGAGATGTAGCACTTCCTCCCCCCTCTTTGGATGTGGAGAGGAAGTGCCACATCTCTCGAGAGAGACAAAGGAGGCTGAACGTCAGATGTTCACCTGGGTCGTAGGGCAGGAACAGCGAGTACTAGTGAGAAAGGATACCGTAGATGTCTAAACGGATGACGGCTCTAGCGCCGCCGCAATCGGTAGGCGCCTATCGCTTCATCATTGCCTCTCATCGCGGTCCCGTCGAATATCAGTTGAGTCAGGAGCATACGCTCAAGCCGCACAGTGGTGTGGGCGGCGTGGTGACTGCACTAAGCCAGGTAGGGAGCTACATAGATACCACCTGGGTAGCGATGGCCATGACGGAGGGGGACCGTCTCGCCATAAAACAAGCACGAAAGTATGGTGACCTCTTGCCATCTCCTCTACCTGGTCAGATGATGCGCCTGCACTATGTCGCCATTCCTCAGTCTGCTTATCGCAAGCACTATAAGCAGATCAGTAATCAGCTGCTCTGGTTCTTCCAACATTATCTGTATGATCCTATGCAGGATGCTGCATTCTCTGTGCAGGATGCCTGGGTAAATGGTTATTGTGTAGCAAACAAGGCGATTGCGGATGCCATCTGCGAGGAGATTGATCGCGAGGCAACACCGCCCGTCGTGATGCTGCAAGACTACCATTTCTACCTGGCACCGAGCATCATTCGCAAGTGCCGCCCATCAGTCATCATGCAGCAATTTATTCACATTCCCTGGCCCGATGTGCGTTACTGGCTCTTCTTGCCGGTCAACATCGTGCAGGCCATCTATCGTGGACTGGTTGGCAATGACATCGTCGGGTTCCAGACAGAGCGCGATGCGCGGAACTTCCTGGAGGGAGCACATACCCTCCTCGAAGGGGCCGTGGTTGACTTCGAAGCGGGAGCCGTCTGGTGGAGGGGTCGTCGTACGCAGGTACGAGCCTATCCCATCTCGATCTCTGTCACAGAGGAGCGCCTCATGGTCATGAGTGCTGCTGGCAAGAGTGCAGCGGAGAACATTCGCCCGTTGTTGCGTAAGTACACCATCATGCGTGTTGACCGCATCGAACCGACGAAAAATATCATTCGTGGTTTCCAGGCCTATGATCTCATGCTTGAAGCGCATCCTGAACTGCACGGGGAGGTCACCTTTCTGGCGTTCCTTGTCCCGTCGCGGGAGACGTTAGCCATCTACCGGCGTTACGGGGCCAGGGTGCTGTGCGTGATTGATCAGATCAATAGGAAATACGGCACGGAGGATTGGACGCCAATTCATGCGTTCTTTGGCAATGATCGTACTCGGGCGCTTGCGGCGATGCAGTGGTATGATGTGTTGCTCGTCAATCCGATCATGGATGGGATGAACCTGGTAGCAAAAGAGGGTCCCGTCGTCAACCAGCGCAATGGTGTCCTGGTGCTCTCGCGCAATGCCGGTGCGTTTCAAGAACTGTCGAGGGGTGCAATTCCCACATCACCGACGGATATCGGCGAGACAGCCGAAGGGTTGTACAGAGGGCTGACCATGTCGCAAGAGGAGCGAAGGCAAAAAGCGACACTGGCGCAGTTGGCGGTGGAGAGCAACGATCTCAACGCCTGGCTCAGGCAACAGATACGCGATCTCGATGCGTTGGTTGACCGTGCGCACTCCGCTGCTCTTCTCAAAATGATCCCTACGGCCATGAAAAGCGCCGAACAGGTTGCCGTTAGCGTATAGCCAGTCCTTTGCTCGAAATGCTCCTCATGCTCGTAATATACAGATGTGATCTTCGCGGTTGCCTTGCCTTTTACGCTCCTTATCCACACTAATCGGAAGTTATCCACAAACTGCATCGGAATATGTGGATAACCATCGCTCTTTTTTGTCTAATCAACGCTTAAGATGGATTATCCTGGATCACCTGGTTTTTATTATATTATGCTAACCGCGTCTGTAAGCAGAGATTCGGACTTCTCACTTTTTCTTCTAGAATTTTTGGGTATTTTGTAACTATTCAGGACTTCTCGCCGCCTGCGGCGGCTCACCCAGGTAGGGAGTGGGTGCGGGCTGTGCCGCCTGCGGCGGCACAGCCCGCACCCACTCCCTACCTCTGGCGAACTGCCGTAGGCAGTGAGCAGCCAAGCAGAGGGGAGACCTGAATAGTAACGGTATTTTTTACTATGTCGTAGAATAAAACATAATGGGCTAGATAAACGTAAAGATAAGTAGAATATGATGTAGTCCCTTGGATGTTTGAACCCGTGAGAAAGAAGAGAGTTACTTATATGAATACACATTTACCATCCCGAACGCAGTGGATTAAGAAAAGCTTTGCAGCTTTTGCGGCTGTATTCTTTCTCTTGCTTGTCAGTGCATGTAGCAGTGGTGGAGGTACTACGACTGTCCATGTGTATGATAATGCAGGGGTCCTCGATAAGAACAGAGTGCAAAGCGAGGCATCAAGCCTACCATATTCAATGGACATCTATACCGTAAACACCTTTCAAGGAACAAAGCCGGAATTTGATAACACCACTCGTGCGAAACTTGGCAGTAACCCGGATTTAATCGTGATGGCTGTAGATACGGTGCATCATCACCTGGCAATCGTTAGGGGCTCAAAGGTACCTTTGTCGAGCAGCCAGATTAACGGTGCCGTAAGTTCTTTCGTAAATAACTACAATAACGGTGATTATACAGGGGCAACAATCGCGACGATTGGCTCTTTGCGAAATTCGTTAGGGGCGTCGCCTGGTCCATCTGGAGGCGGAGTCTTTTCAGGCTTGCTTGCTACCCTTTGTATTGTTGGCCTGGTAATAGTGGGCGCAATCCTGCTCTTTGGTATCTTCCTCCGCAGGCGTCTTGGCGGTGGAAGGTATACCCGTCCTCCGGTCTACCAGCAGCCATATCAACAGCCACCATATAACCAGGGGTATCCCCCAAACTATTCTGGACCCCCCGGTTATTACCAGGGCCAGGGCCAGGGTCCTGGTATAAATCCCTTGGCTGCTGGTGGTCTGGGCGCTGCTGCAGGCGGTCTCCTGGGCTATGAACTGGGTAAAGAAGCGGGTGAAAACCAAGGTCAGGAACAAGGCCAGGGCCAGGGTGACGGAGGTTGGGCTGGCGCCAGTGGAGACTTTGGAGGAGGTGGAGGAGACTCCGGTGGAGGAGGCAGTGGAGATTTTGGAGGAGGCGGAGGTGGAGACTTTGGAGGAGGCGGAGGAGACTCCGGCGGAGGCAGTGGAAACTTCTAAAATGAAGGGAACTGGTCCAGTCGCGTATCGCGTAGGGGCGAATTGCCGTTTTTGAATCCCAATAAAGGTAAGGGAGATGGCGCAGGCGCCATCTCCCTTACCTTTATTGATTCACCATTCTCTTCCGCTGAATATCGTCTACATTTCCAATGGAGGGGGCTGTTGAATGCGCCGGCCTCTTCTTCGCTGGACGATTTCAGCTATGTGTAGACGTGTTACAGCACGCTCGAGTGCTGCTTCCAACTCTACGCGTTCGACGTCAGATTGTGCTTGCTGTAAACGATCCTGGGCGCGGCGACGAGCTTCCTCGGCGCGTGCCTCGTCGATTTCCTCTGCTCGTTCCGCTGTTTCCGCCAGCACTATCACCGAATTATTGGATACCTCCATGAAGCCACCGGAGACAAAGAGCGGTTCCTCTGCGTCGTCCAGCTTGATCAGCATCTCTCCAACTTTGAGCATCGTTAAGAGCGCCGCGTGTCTTGGTAGAATTCCGAGCTGCCCCTCTGAGCCGGGGGCAATCAACATATCAGCCTCCCCGTTGTAGAGTTCGCGCTCGGCAGTTACTACCTCGACATGCATGGTAGTGTGTGTTGCCATCATCTACCCTTTCTCGTAGCTCTCCACAACGTCGTCGATGGTTCCCTTCATGTAGAAGAAATCCTCGCGAATATGATCATACTTGCCATCGAGAATCTCCTTGAATCCGCGGATCGTCTCCTTCAGAGGCACATATTTGCCCTCGAGGCCAGTAAACACAGTCGCTACTGTAAACGGCTGGGAGCAGAAGCGCTGCAACTTGCGTGCTCGGGCCACCGTCAGCTTGTCCTCGTCTGACAGTTCATCGATACCTAGGATGGCGATGATATCCTGCAGGTCTTTGTAGCGCTGTAGCACCTTCTGAACGCCGCGAGCTACATCGTAGTGTTCCTGCCCGACAACGTTGGGGTCAAGGATGCGGCTGGTAGATGCTAGTGGATCAACTGCAGGATAGATGCCTTGCTCAAAGATTGCACGCTCCAGCACTATCGTCGAGTCCAGGTGTGCGAATGTAGCCGCGGGAGCCGGATCGGTATAGTCGTCAGCCGGCACATACACAGCCTGCATCGAGGTAACCGAACCTCTCTTAGTTGAGGTGATGCGCTCCTGCAGCTCGCCCATTTCCTCCGCCAGGTTCGGCTGATATCCTACCGCCGATGGCATGCGGCCCAACAGAGCTGACACCTCGGACCCTGCCTGCGTAAAGCGGAAGATATTATCAATGAAGAGCAACACATCTTTACCTTCTTCATCGCGGAAGTATTCCGCAATTGTCAGGGCAGTCAGCGCCACGCGCAGGCGCGAACCGGGGGGTTCGTTCATCTGTCCGAACACCATGGCCAGGCGGTCAATTACCTTCGCTTCCTTCATTTCATTATACAGGTCATTCCCCTCGCGGGTACGCTCACCTACACCTGCGAAAACGCTAAAGCCGCCGTGTCCTTTCGCGATATTGTTGATTAGTTCCTGAATGATAACGGTCTTGCCTACACCGGCGCCGCCAAACGCCCCAACCTTACCGCCTCTCATGAATGGGGCGATCAGGTCGATAACCTTAATGCCTGTCTCAAAGACCTCAATGGTTGCTGCCTGATCTTCCAGGTCCGGAGGCGGCCTGTGAATCGGCAGGCGTGGCGCATCGGTCACTTCCGGTTTGTTATCAACTGGCTGTCCCAGCACATTAAAAATGCGCCCCAGCGTCTTATCTCCCACTGAAACCGTGATGGGATGTCCTGTATCAATTACCACAATGCCCCGCTGCAAGCCATCAGTCGGACCCATAGCCACGCAGCGCACCCAGTTATTGCCGAGAAGTTGCTCGACCTCAAGTGAAAGGTCTTGCTCTGCACCGGCCACACGCACCTTTAACTCATTGTAGATTTCTGGTAGCTGGTCTGTCGGAAACTCAACGTCCACCACAGCCCCCAGCACCTCCACAACTTTCCCTTTTGTGCCTGTTTGTATCGTTGCCATATATTTCTCCTATTCGCCTACGAGGACAAAGCCTCGGCGCCACTCACGACCTCCAAAATCTGGGTCGTGATGCTCGCCTGGCGAGCTTTATTATAGGTAAGGGTTAAATCCTGGACTAGATCGTTCGCGTTATCCGTGGCATTCTTCATTGCCACCATCTGCGCAGAAAAGAAGCTGGCAACGGTTTCAAGCAGTGCCTGGTAGACCTGCACATCCACGTAGCGCGGCAGCAAAGCCTCGTAAATGCTTGCTGCATCCGGCTCATAGATATACTCGATATTCCTACTCTCCCCCTCTTGTTCAGGAGGTGGTTGAACTGGCAATAACTGAACGGCGGTCGGCTGCTGGGTCACAGTATTGACAAATTTGGCGTATATCAGGTAGACAACGTCCACTTCCCCTTTCAGAAAGGCGTCCGTAGCCACCTGTGCGATGGCCGTCGCATCCCCTAAAGAGGGCTTATCGCCATAGTTTGTGAACTCAGCAATCATATGCAGTTCGTTGCGTATGACGAAATCGCGTGCCTTACGCCCAACAACCACGTATTCCACCGTGGGCCGTTCTCCTTGTTCCGCGAATCGCCTCTGTTCATCGAGGGCAGTTGACGCAGCCTTGCGATTGATGTTGCTCGGCAGTGCCCCGGATAGCCCGCGATCCGGCCCGATTACCACAAACCCGATCCCGCGCACTGGGCGCTGCTTAAGCAGCGCGATGTCTCCCCCCACATCCTCACCCGTCACCCGGGCAAGACGCGAGACCAGGGCGCGCAATTGTTCGGAGTAAGGGCGTGATTGCTGGACACGCTCCTGTGCTCTGCGCATCTTGCTGCTAGCCACCATCTGCATCGTTCGCGTAACTTGGGCTATGTTTTTCACCGACTTGATGCGCCCTCTGATTGCTCTGGTTGATGGCATACACCAGCCTCCTTTCACTCCTCCCGAGCAAAGTCTCAGCAGGTGTGACTTTCATATTTCATCTATCGCGGCGCAGCTGTAAGCTTGAACTCTTCAATCGCAGCATTCAAGCGAGTCAGCAGATCATCCGACATCTTTTCTCGTCCCTTGACCGATTTCTCGACAATTTCCTCCCCGATCTCCGAATGGGTCGTGTCCATAAAGAGGTAAAACGCCTTCTCCCACTCGGAGATCTTCTCTAGGGGCACATCATCCAGGTATCCATGGGTTGCTGCGTAGATAATCATTACCTGTTTCTCTACTGGTACCGGCGAATATTGTGGCTGCTTGAGTATCTCGGTCAAGCGGCGCCCACGATCAATGCGGCTCTGCGTGACCTTATCCAGGTCTGATGAGAATTGTGCAAATGCTGCCAGTTCACGGAACTGTGCAAGATCGAGACGCAGTGATCCTGCTACCTGGCGCATGGCGCGAGACTGAGCACTGCTCCCCACACGCGAAACCGAGATGCCTACGTTCAAGGCTGGCCGCTGGCCCGCGTTGAATAGGTCAGTTTCAAGGAAGATCTGCCCGTCGGTGATCGAAATCACGTTGGTTGGAATATACGCAGAAATGTCGTTTGCCTTCGTTTCGACAATGGGCAGCGCGGTCAGCGAACCGCCACCATACTCATCATTCAGGCGCGCGGCGCGTTCCAACAGGCGCGAATGCAGGTAAAAGACATCACCTGGATATGCTTCACGCCCCGGCGGGCGGCGAATAATCAGCGAGATGTTGCGGTATGCATCGGCGTGCTTTGATAGGTCATCATAGACGATCAGCGCGTCTCTTCCCGACTCCATGAATTCCTCGCCCATAGCACAGCCTGCATAAGGAGCGATGTACTTCAAAGGCGCCGGATCAGCGGCTCCCGCCACCACTATGATGGTATGCTCCATTGCGCCGTACTGCTCCAGGATAGCCTGGGTACGCGCAACCGAAGAGTTTTTCTGACCGATTGCTACGTAGATACACAGCAAATCTTTGCCCTTCTGGTTAATGATCGTATCTATGGCAATCGCTGTTTTGCCCGTCTGCCGGTCGCCAATGATCAGTTCGCGTTGGCCGCGCCCGATGGGGATCATACTGTCAATCGCCTTGATGCCAGTCTGTACAGGCGTATTCACCGGTTGGCGTGTAATTACACCTGGAGCCACGCGCTCTACAGGGCGTGTCTTGCCGGTTACGATAGGTCCTTTTTCGTCCAGTGGCTCGCCCAGGGGGTTCACCACGCGACCAATCAATGCATCACCAACTGGTACCGAGATAACTCGTCCAGTAGTGCGCACCTCGTCGTCTTCCTGAATATGTGTATAGTCACCCAGGATCGGGCAACTGACGGTCTCTTCTTCGAGGTTAAAGGCCATGCCCATGATCCCAGTACGTGGAAATTCTACCAACTCTAGATATTTCACATCTTGCAGGCCATAGACACGAGCGATTCCGTCCGACACTGCGATCACAGTGCCGACGCTTGCTGATGCAATTTCGCTAGTGCCGAACCCCGCGATGTTTTTTTCTATGATGGCACTGATTTCATCAGCCCATGATGCCATCGTCGTTCCTGCCTTCCTTCGTTACGTTTTCTAACTACATGAGACCAGAACCCGACTACCGTTTTGGTCTCATGTCTGAGGTTGGTAAGCGGGTCGTGAGCCGTCGCTTGACGGCTGAGGCTCTTCTTTGCCTGCTTCAGCATAAAATTCAACGCTGGCAGTGGCAACACCTGTTAGTAACTGCTGTTTCAGCATCTGCAGGCGACGTTCTACACTGCCATCAATCACCTTGTCCCCTACGCGCGCTACCACGCCCCCCAGGATACTCGGTTGAACCCTTGTCTCCATCAATATTGTTTTGCCAGTCATACGTTCTAACGCTTGCTTGACAAGGTTCTGCTGCTTTGCATCCATTTGCTTTGCCGTGGTAACTTGTGCTACTGCCTGATTCTTATAATCGAGTACGAGCTGATTAAGTTCACGAGCAATATTCGGCATGAGATCAACCAGCCCGCGCTGGACGACCAACAATGCGAGATTGAGCGACGTAGGCAGCACCCTTGACTCCAGCGCCTGCCGTATAGCTGTCTCTTTGCGCTGTACAGGGATATTCGGTTCGCGCAGGAGATAAGCCAGAGTGCGGATAGAAAACAGCTTGGCTATCTCTTGCACGTCAGCAAGAGTCTGGTCAAGCGTATTTTGCTTGACCGCGATATCGAAGATCGCCCCTGCGTAGCGGCGTGCAATCGCTCCCTTAAGCATTACTGTTCCTTTATCCCGCTAGCGTTAACGAACTCTTCCACCAAACGCTGGTTATCTTTAGTATCAACCGACTTGCTGATGACCATGCTTGCTGCACTAATGGAGAGTTCGACGACCAGGCGACTGAGCTCAGCTCGAGCGCGTGCCGCCTCCTGCTGGATACGAGCTATCTGCTGCTGTTCAATCTTCGCTGCACGAGCATAAGCCTCTTCCTGGATACGGTTAGCTTCCTTATCGGCCAGTTTCGCAGCCTGGGCGATGGTCTCCTGCGCCTGAATGCGCGCATTTTGCAGTAGCTGGTCAGCGTGTGCTGTTGCCTCCTCAAGATCGCGCTTGGCTTTTTCTGCATTCTCGATACCCTCGCGAATGATAGCTTGTCGTCTATCGAGCGTCTTGGTGACGGCGGGAAATCCCCATCTCCAGAGGAGGAAGAAAACGATACCAAAGCTGACGAGCTGCGAGATGAAAGCAAGAGTATTAATGCCAAACCCGCTTAGTAGATCAGCAAGAAGAAATGTTTGCATTCTGTCTGTGTGCCTCCTTTCATCAGAGGTAATACCACACTGTATCCAACTCGAGCGGGTGACCGCGAGTCACTCCCTACTTTGGACGGGCTGACACACTCCCACTCTTTCACAGTAGGGGCGAGAAGTCACCGGACTCCTCTCCTTGCAATTACCCTACCATGCATTCCTTAGAGACTACGGCCTACCAGTGAGCACAAAGGCGATAACTAGTGCGTAAATAGCAATAGCTTCGGCGAAAGCCAGGCCAATAAACATGTTGATACGGATCAATGGTTCTGCTTCTGGGTTGCGGCCAATCGCATTGAAGGCCGACCCTGCTGCGATACCGATGCCAAGACCTGGGCCAATCGCTCCCAAACCGATTGCAAGCGCTATAGCGAGTGAAGTCACGATGAAACCTCCTTTAAGAAAATCCTTGCATTGAATTGATGTTAATTTATGCAATCGCAGTAAAAATCTGCGAGTAGCAATTAAGCAATTAGTCGAACTGACGAACGGTTCATTTTAGCCAGCTCTGACAGCTTCTCTATCCTCGGCTTCTCTTTCATTTCGCGCAACCTGCTTGCGCGCTTCCTCTTCCGTCTCAACCTCCTTGTAACTGGTGGTAGCAATTTCGAGGAAGACAAGCGTCAGAAGAGAGAAGATAAGCGCTTGCACAAAGGCAATAAAGAGTTCAAACGGGATGAAGACAATATCGGCCGCGAAGGGCAGGATGAAAGCAAAGACTGCCAGTACTGCGCCGCCAGCAAAGACGTTGCCAAAGAGACGGAAAGAAAACGAGAGAATACGAGACAGTTCCGTCACGATCTCAAGAATGCCCACAAAGAACTCGATAAACCCCTGGAAGTTGAACTTGAACAGGGCCCTGAAATTGAAGTACTTACCCAGTTGCTCTCTCCATCCCAGCGAATAGAAACCGAAGGCCTGAGTGGTAATTACAGAAACGAGAGCCATCGCTAACGTCAGATTGAGGTCACTCGTCCCGGGACGAATCCATGGAGCGATCTTGTTCGAGTAATCACCAAACAGGAAAATGCTTGTCGGTGGAGGGAGGTGCGCTGCGCTGAGCGCGGTCAAGTTGATCCATCCAAAGGTTTCTACACCAGGGAAGACATCCAGTAAGTTACAAAACAGAATGAAAATAAAAAAGGTTGCAACGAGTGGGAAGAATTTTCTACCCTTGTCTTTACCAGCTACGCCCTGCACCAGGCTTAGCAAGTATTCTACGATCCATTCAACGGCATTTTGCAAACCCGAAGGTATCACCTCTCGCTTGCGAGTACCAAAATAGAAGAGTACGATTAAAACAATAATTGATAGCCAGGTACCGATCAGTGTGTTGGTGATCTGAAACCCGTTGATGTTGAAGATCACATCTGGCTGAATTTTAATTTCCTGAAGTTTCCAGAGCACGCGGTATCCTCCTACTCACTGCGCTCTGCCAGGTCTGTTTCGTTATTGGTGGCTCCGTCTACCCTATCTAGTCTAGAAAAGGCGTGCAAATAAACGGTATGCTCCATATATTCCCACGATCAGGCCAAGCAGCAGCCCGAGCAGCAAAAATAAAGTCTTTTGATGCGTAATGCCATCAAGGTAATTTCCTAGAATAGTACCTAGAGCCAGGGGAACAGCTATGGTGAAGCCAAGTTGCCCCACTAACGCCAGGGATTGCCAAACAGAGGGCGGCGGCTTTTTTTTATTCATAAAAATCCTTTCTGGATACCCGTCTCCCTTTAGGGGACGGGAGGAAAGAAAGGCTGCCGCAGCAGCGAACCCCGTAGGGTGCCATTTTTAGGAGAAATGGCGAAAACTCTTGCCTGATTTCAGGCCACCGTGTCGTGTCACGGGTAACATTACCCTTCGAGATTGCAATACAGGCATAGGTCCGAGACCATCTACTTGGGCGCGGTAGGTAGTGGGACAGACTAGGGTGGCATCCGTCCGTACTTTCGGTACTTTCCTGGCTCGTCACCAGAATTTCCCTATTTCTTAGCCCGTATCGCTGCTGCATATGCGGCCAGGACAAGCCTGGCGGAACAAGCCCTCTAGTCAGTGCTTACGATGCGCTAGCCCTTCACGCAAGCCCATCCCTTTTTAGGGGATGGGTCACTGACCCGTGAGATCCCGTCTGTCGTCTCTTTTATTTCTACCATGGGGATTATAGCACATGGAACATAAAGTGTGCAACAGTTGATACAAGCGTTGTCAAACTTTTTGCCTCTCAGTTTTTATACAGACAAAATGCTTAAAATGTGATATCATGTGCTGGGTAGCTTAAAACTTAATTTCATTCCTTGATCCCCTTATTTCATCTCCTTGATTTGATCCTTACGATTTAGTTGGAGGTGTTTCGTACTTCATGTCTACCAAAGACAGTCTTTATACTGAAACTTAAACTTGCCCTATGAGAGAGTCTCATGAAGATAAAAGAGCCTTTTTATGTGTCCAGAAAGTGAGCATTTCAATGTCATCGTCAACACACAACCCCTCCCTCTCGAAAGACCAATCCAGCTTCCCTGTTGTCCATATCTTCTATGAATGCGTCCTCCGAGAACGAGTACAAGAATCTGCCTCCTACCTCTATGAAATTGCGTGCAGTATCACCTATCCAACCGAATCTGCGCACCTATCCGTGAGAGTCACAGGCCGGAATACCTACCGGAATGCCCCTCCAAGAGAGGTCCCGTTTACCCGTCATGAAGCAGGCGCGACGACCTATGTCGAACTCCTCGAAGCAGAGCAACTTGAAGTAAGAGTCGTTGAGCACGAGGGCAATTACTCTAAAGTCTTCTACTATGCGCACGGACAAGAACTCACCGAACAGAAGGCAATGCGAGTCGTTTCTACTGTCCAACGGCTTGATTCGAGGTCCGCTTCCGGGCACGACGGGAAAGTGGAATGAGGAAGGACTCCCCATGAGATACCAGGCCCAAAGCTTTGTCAAACAAGTCCAAATTGATTTACTTGCACTCTCCGATGCCGACCTCTTCCACGAGATTGATCAGTGGGGACCTCGGAAAGAACCGTCTATTTTGTCTCAAGATGCTCAGGAGGTCACCTGGACTGCATTAGGATTCACACGCACTCCCCCAGAAACCGAACACCTCTCTCGTCCACCTGGTGTCGAGCTTGAAGTACGTGCAACGCATCCTGAATGGGGAGACGGCTCAACTTTCAATGCTCATCTCGCCAATCACCTGCGCTGGATACGCATGAACCGGCGAAGGAATGACCAGAGCACAATGAGGACTCCTCATGTATGACTCCTGTGGTGCGACAGTTATGGAAACAAATGTCAATGGCACTTCATTTCATGAAAAGAGCCTGCGCATTTGTATTACGCTGCCTCATTGTTCGCTGCTGCCCTCACTTTAAGGCTCCTGAGACATGGTTCCCTCTGCCTCCGTTACCAGCTCAATGTACGCATCCTCGCCGGCACGGGCTGAAAAGAGTTTTGTCTCGTGGGTCTCATCCATGAGCACATACACGACCCCCCCGTCGGCTGCATGGACTCTGCCAGTCTCTTGCGTGCTCTTGATACGCACGTGATCACCCTCCTGAAAGTAGGTGCCTTCTTCATTTGTCTCCATGGCTCTATCTGCCTTTCCCAATGTGTTGATTTCTGCACAACTGGGCCTCGATTGATTTTTCTTCCATACGCGCTTTCCTTTATCAAGCGTTCTGCTGCGGTCTATGTGCATTGCAGTACAGTACCTGAGGGCATCAGGCTATCACAGGGAAAAACGCTTTTGTGCCACAGAAGAGAGGTAACTCTGCAATGCTTGCTTTCCACAGGTCTTCTGAGTATAGCACAAGAGTGTTCCTTCTGCATGATCAGCCATTGAATTTTCATTGCTATTTATGTAAAAACCATGTACACTTAATATAACTCATGGATTCTTTCGTGAGCCACGTCAAGCGTACGACACATCAACCAGAAAATCTATCCATCAGTGCAGGGATACGGTTTCCACCTTTGTCCGGATGGCAAAGTGACTTCTGTTGGGCTATTGTTGGGCGCTATTTCCTTTATACCCAACGATCCTCCATCGGCCACCGCACTTTCAACAGAGCCAGATGAGCATCAAAACTGCTACGCGAAAAATACCGGCTGCAATCCTTTACATGAGCCGTCAGAAGGGACTACCGAATAATGAGTGACCAGGAGCAAGCACGAGCATTGGACAAGTTTCATGATCGATTTGACCACCAGAAGGTTCCAGATTGGCTCAGAGATGAGGCAAAGGCAAAAGAAAAGGACTACATCTACAATTTAGGAAACCACACAGCTGAGATAAACAAGCTGGGAACCCTCATGCTAAGCGAACCTGATATGCGCATGACACTCTCAGCAGAAGAGGCGTATAACTTGCTCATGTGGCTGGATAACAACCACCGGGATACGTTGTACAAGCTTACACATCAGCAATAGAACCAGGATCGTTAGCCATGAGATATACAGGCTATGATAATGCACTTTAACGAATTCATCCGAACACTCGTAGGGGCCGATTTATCGGCCTTGGTGGATGTTCCGCTAGCCGGATTATTTTGTTCATGTGCATAATCATTACACTAAATAAGTAGCGTATAGAGTGAACTATGGTAACTATTCAGGTGCTCGATTCCTTGC
>WNFH01000372.1_pt1 | contig 28182 bp, 22 predicted proteins | sample 5400411 | NCBI WGS metagenome assembly WNFH01 (sample SAMN13153347, study PRJNA577476) | soil metagenome | isolation source: 200 cm saprolite under Douglas fir tree site 2 hole 3 | place: USA:California | collected 2015-04-18 | reverse complement strand
CGCTTCGCGCGCCTGCGTGAGGCCGTCACGCTGATTCGGGCACTCTGGACCCAGGAGCGGGTCAGCTTCGAAGGCCAGTACTACAAGACCGAGAAGGCGACGATCTACGACCGCCCAGAGGCGCCGGTGCCGATCTATGTCGCCGCCGCGGGTGCCCTCGTGGCGCGTTACGCCGGCCGCTCCGCCGAGGGGTTCATCTGCACAAGCGGCAAGAAGCCGGAGCTCTACACCGAGACCCTGTTGCCGAAGGTCGCCGAGGGCATCGCGGCGTCGGAGGATCCGTCGCGGTCCTACGATCGCATGATCGAGGTTAAGGTGTCGTTCGACACCGACAAGGTGCGAGCGCTCGAGGACACGCGCCACTGGGCGGCGCTGGCGCTGACGCCCGAGGAAAAGATAACGGTAGAGGATCCCGTGGAGATGCAGCGCCTCGCCGACGCGCTGCCGCTGGAGCGCGCCGCCAGTCGATGGATCGTGTCCAGCGACGCCGACGAGCACGTCGAGCGGATCGGTTACTATGTCGGTCTCGGTTTCCGGAACCTGGTGTTCCACGCGCCGGGACCAGACCAGGCGCGCTTCCTGAAACTCTACGGTGAGCACGTGCTGCCGCGGCTGCGCAAGCGTTTCGGTTGAGTGGGCAGGACAGGCCGATGAAGCGCAGCAACGCCGTTGAGATGATCGCCGTCCCCGGCATTCCGCTGGTGCGCAAGGACGACGATCTCGTCGCCTTGATCGGCGAGGGGTTGGCGCGCGGTGGTATCGTGCCACGTGGCGGCGACGTCTTCGTGCTGACGCAGAAGATCGTGTCCAAGGCCGAAGGGCGCATGGTCGATCTCGCGACCGTCGAACCCTCCGCCGAAGCGATCGAACTCGCCGGCAAAATCCAGAAAGATCCGCGCATCGTCGAATTGATCCTGTCGGAATCGGTGCGCGTCGTGCGGGCAAGGCCGGGCATCCTGATCGTCGAGCACCGGCTGGGCTTCGTGATGGCCAATGCGGGCATCGACCGGTCCAACGTGTCCTCTCCCGATGACCCCCAGCGAGCACTGCTACTGCCGGTCGATCCCGACGGCAGCGCGGCGACATTGAGGAAGCGCCTGTCGCTAAGGTTCGGCGTGTCAGTGGCGGTGATCATTAGCGACAGCTTCGGCCGTGCCTGGCGGCGCGGTACCTGCGGCGTTGCGATCGGTGCCGCCGGCCTCCCGTCGCTGATGGATCTGCGTGGCTCGCCCGATCTGTTCGGCCGCGAGCTCCAGGTCAGCATCACCGGGCATGCGGACGAGATCGCTGCTGCAGCGTCGCTCGTGATGGGGCAGGGTGCCGAAGGCCAGCCTGTCGTCGTCATGCGCGGTCTGACATGGTACGGTCCCGACAATGCCGCGTCCGAGCTGGTGCGCCCGGCCGCCGAGGACATGTTCCGATGAGCAAACGACTTGTCGTGGCGCTGTCCGGCGGGGTCGGCGGCGCCAAACTGGCGCTCGGTCTGAGCCTCGTCTTGCCGGCCGAAGAACTGCTCGTGGTCGCCAACACCGGCGACGATTTCGAGCATCTTGGACTGAGCATCTCGCCCGATATCGACACGCTGACCTACACTCTCGCGGGCATCGACAATCCCGCCACCGGCTGGGGCCGGCGTGACGAGACGTGGTCGTTCATGGATAGCATCGGCGCGCTCGGCGGCGAGGACTGGTTTCGGCTCGGCGACCGCGATCTCGCGCTGCATGTTGAGCGCACCCGTCGCCTGCGCTTGGGGCAGACACTCTCCGAGGTGACCGCCGACATTTGCCGGCGCCTCGGCATCGGTGCCCGCGTGGTGCCGATGAGCGACGACCGCGTGCGTACCCGCGTGCGCGGCGACGCGGGCTGGATCGACTTCCAGGATTACTTCGTGCGCCAGCAGTGTCGGCCGGTTGTCCATGAGCTGGCTTTCGACGGCGTGACGCTCGCCCGGCCGCACGTCGACATCACAGCGGCGCTGCGCTCGGGCGACGTGCGGGCCGTGATCGTCTGTCCGTCCAATCCCTTCATCAGCGTCGAGCCGATCCTGGCGATCCCCGGCATGCGCGATGCGATCAAGGCAAGTGACGCACCGGTCGTCGCGGTGTCGCCAATCATCGGCGGGCAGGCCGTCAAGGGCCCGACCGCGAAGATGATGCGCGAACTTGGCCTCGAGGCCAGTGCCGCCGGCGTCGCCGCACGCTACGGCGACCTGCTCGATGGCTATATCGTCGACCACGCCGACGCCGATGAGATCGGCAATGTCGGCGCGCGGGTCACGATCGCCAGAACCCTGATGACGAGCCTGCATGACCGGGAGACGCTGGCGCGCGTGACGCTTGACGCGGCGGACGCACTGGCCTCGCAGCGATGAGCGACATCTGGGCGGTCATTCCGGTCAAGGAGTTCAATGGCGCCAAGCATCGCCTGTCGGGTCTGCTGTCGCCGCCAGAACGCCGTCTTCTCGCCGAGACCATGCTGACGGACATGCTCAACGCCGTTGCCGGTTGCCGGCTTCTGGCCGGCGTGATGATCGTCACGCTCGATCCGCATGCGACGGCTCTTGGCGAAAAGATCGGTGCGCGGATCGTGACCGAGGGCGCGCGGGACGGACATACCGGCAGCGTGAACGCCGGCCGACGCCTTCTCGCGGGCGAAGGGCGTGGCGGCATGGTCACGATGCCCGGCGACATTCCAGCCACCCGCGCCGGCGAGATAGACGCGGTGTTATCGGCGCATCTCGCAGCGCCCTCTTTCACGATCTCGCCGGCGCATGACGATCTCGGATCCAATGCCGTCGTCTGCTCGCCGCCGGAATCGGTGCCGCTTCGCTTCGGCGATAACAGCTACTTCCCGCACCTCGACGCCGCGCGTCTTCAGGGCATCGAGCCGACTGTGATCCGTCAGCCCGGAATCGCAATGGATATCGACCATCCGGTCGATTTGGCGCTTTTCCTGCGCCTGCCGCAATCAGCCGGCACTCGTACCCGCACGCTGCTCGACGAACTCGGCGTGCCCGCGCTGCTGGCCGGGCGGGGCATCGCCTAACCGACCGCCGCCTTTTTGCGCGGCGGCGTTAGCACGATCGGCTCCAGGTCGGCCGCGATCATGGATGCCGCTCGACGGTCTTCGGGCACCGGCCGATAGAGAGTGTCGCGTTGCATCGGCTCGCGGCCAATCGAGCGGATGAGCGCTTCCATCTCGTGAGGTGGAAACTCCTGGCCGTGCTGGGTGCCGGCGGCGCGCGAGATGCTCTCGTTCATCAGCGTGCCACCGAGATCGTTGGCGCCGGACTTCAGGCAGACTGCGGCGCCCGCTGGCCCCATCTTCACCCAGGACGTCTGGATGTTGGGGATCAGCGGATGCAGGGCCAGCCGCCCGACTGAATGCATGATGACGGCTTCGCGGAACGTCGGGCCGGGACGCGCCATGCCGAGGCGGTACATCGGCGCTTCCATGTGGACGAAGGGAAGCGGCACGAACTCGGTGAAGCCGCCGGTTTCGGCCTGCAAGTCGCGTAGCGCAAGGAGATGTTTCGCCCACGAACTCGATGTCTCGACGTGGCCGTACATGATGGTCGAGGTGGTGCGCAATCCCGTCTGGTGCGCAGCGCGCTGCACGTCGAGCCACTGCCCGGTGTTGATCTTATCCGGGCAGATGATGGCGCGCACGTCATCGTCGAGGATTTCGGCCGCCGTTCCGGGCAGGGTGCCGAGACCGGCCGCCTTCAGCTTCGCAAGGAATTCGTGGATCGGCAGTCCGAGCGTGGCCGCACCTTGCGTCACTTCCAGAGCCGAGAAGGCGTGGATGTGCATCTGGGGGACGACCGCCTTGATCGCCCGGCAGATCGCTTCGTACGTGGCGCCGGTGTAGTCGGGATGGATGCCGCCTTGCAGGCACACTTCCGTCGCCCCGCGATCCCACGCCTCGATCGCGCGACGCGTAATTTCCTCGATGGCGAGATCATAAGGTGAGCCGCGCAGATCCTCGTGCGTGCGGCCTTTCGAGAAGGCGCAGAACTTGCACCGGAAGTAGCAGATGTTTGTGTAATTGATGTTGCGGTTCACGACGTAACGCACGACGTCGCCACTGACCGCGCGTCGCAGCGCGTCGGCGGCCTGCGTGACGTGCCGGTAGTCGGCGTCTCGTGCCGCGAACAGGCGCACGATGTCGTTCGAGGCGAGCCGTTCGCCCGATGTGGCACGCTCGACGATTCTCGTGATTCCGGCGTCGACGCCGCGGGCGAGCACCAGCGGCGCCGGTGGCGGCTTGGTGTTGCCCGGTGCCCAGTCGTCGTCGCGCGCGAAGCCTTCAGCGTCGCTCATGCGCCGCACGCGGGTGGCGATGTCGGGAGCCAGCCACGTATCGGCGACGCGCACGTAGGCGGGGTAGACGGGCAGGCGGTTCACCAGCAGCTTGCCGGCGTCCGCGCTCTTGCGGGCGAGTTCGACAATGGCAGGCCACGGCGCTTCTGGGTTCACGTGATCGGGCGTGACCGGCGAGATGCCGCCCCAGTCGTTGAGCCCCGCGTCGATCAGCTTTTGATAGACTCCGGGCGATAGATTTGGCGGCGCCTGGATATTCATGTCGGGCCCGAGAATCAGACGCGCCGTCGCGATGGTCCGCAGCAGGTCGTCGAGATCGGGTTCCTCGGAATTGGCGAGCTTGGTGTCGGGCTTGGCCCGGAAGTTCTGGACGATGACTTCCTGGATATGACCATGGGCGGCGTGCAGATCCCGAATCGCCTCCAGCGCGTCGATCCGCTCGTCGCGTGTCTCGCCGATGCCGATCAGGATGCCGGTCGTGAACGGAACCTTCAGTTCGCCGGCCAGACGCAGGGTCTCCAGCCTGACTGCAGGATGTTTGTCGGGAGAACCGTAGTGAACGCCGCCCTGCCTGCAGAGCCGCTCGCTGGTGGACTCCAGCATGATGCCCTGGCTGGCCGTCACCTCGCGCAGGCCGGCGATCTCCTTGCGCGTCATCACGCCGGGATTGGCATGCGGCAGCAATCCGGTCTCGCGCAGCACAAGCGCGCACATCGCGGTCAGATAGGAGATCGTCGTTTCGTGGCCGAGCGCCTTCAATCCGTCGCGCGCGGCCTGGTATCGCAGCTCGGGCTTGTCGCCCAGCGTGAACAGCGCTTCGGTGCAACCTGCGGCCGCGCCGGTGCGCGCGATGGCGAGCACCTCGTCGGGTGAGAGGTAGACGGGCTTGCCCGCGCGCGGCACGTCCGCGAACGTGCAGTAGTGACAGACGTCGCGGCAGAGTTTGGTGAGCGGAATGAAGACCTTGCGCGAGTAGGAGATCAGCCGGCCGTGCGCGGAATCGCGCAAGGCCGCGGCTTCTGCTATCAGTTCGGCCAGCGGCGCTTCGAACCGCTGCCGCGTCGCCTGTCTACCGGCCGCCGTCATAATCCGTCGTCTCCGCCCGCAGAGGGTCGCATGTCGTCGCGGGACGCGCTTGCCGCCACCCGCTAGCGGCCGCATGGTGTCGCATCGACGCGAGCGATGCAATGCAAGGAAGGACGCAACAAATGCTGATCGGCTTCAACGCACCGACCGCCGGACCCCTGTCGGCCGCGGATAACCTTACGAAGATCGTGGTTGGCGGCGAGGCGATGGGCTTCGACTACGCGACGTTCAGCGACCACGTCGTGATTCCGACCGCGATCGCGGCCGAATATCCCTACAGCGCTTCCGGGGAATTCCCCAGCGGCGCCCACGGCGAGCGGCACGAACAGCTGACGGAGATCGCCTGGATCGCCGCGAAAACGACGCGCCTGCGTCTCGTGACCTCCGTCATGGTGGTGCCGCATCGACCAGCCGTGCTGACCGCCAAGATTCTCTCGACCATCGACGTTCTCTCGGGTGGCCGGCTGACGCTGGGTATCGGTGCGGGCTGGATGCGCGAGGAGTTCGAGGCCATCGACGCGCCGGACTTCGATGCGCGAGGAACAGTGACCGACGAATATGTGCGCGCCTTCGTTGAACTCTGGACGAGGGATGCGCCGAAGTTCGACGGTAAGCATGTCCGATTCTCCAATATCGGTTTCGAGCCGAAGCCCGTGCAGAAGCCGCATCCGCCGATCTGGGTCGGAGGCGAGAGCGGTCCGGCGCTGCGACGAACTGCCCGCATCGGCGATGCGTGGTATCCGATCGGTACCAACCCGCAGAATCCGCTCGATAGCTTGACGCGTTATAAGATCCAGGTGGCGCGCCTGCGCAAGATGACCGCCGAAGCGGGTCGCGATCCTAAGGCGGTCGGCCTGAGCTTGCGCTGCACGGTGTTCGGCGCGACCGCGCCACCGCAGGCCGGTGATGGCGAACACCGCCTGTTCGCCGGTCCGCCGGCGCTCGTCGCCGCCGACATCAGGGCGCTGCGCGACATTGGTGTCGGCTGCATCGATTTCGGATTCGGCGGTTCGACAGCCGACGAAGTCCTCACGGGTATGCAGAAATTCAGGGCCGAGGTCTTGCCGTTCGCGTAGGAGCGATTCCCGGAAGCGGCGAAACTCGCCATCGACACGGGAATTCAGCCGCCCCCGATGCGGACGCAAACGTCCCGAAATTCACATTTATACCTCTCGCCGCTGAAGCGACGGATGGTATAAAGTTGCAATGAGGACTGGTCACCGCCGATCATGCGTCGCAATCGGCACCGGTGAAAGTGACGACCAGCGAGGTGAAAATGCCTCAGTCGCCGACTTAGCTACCGAGCTGGCGGATCAACGTCGCCCAGCGGTCGGGTTCCGGCAGGATCGTATCGGCGTTGGCGGAATCGAGGCTGACTACCAGGCGTGAGACGCCGTCGTCGCGGTCGCGCTTGAGCAGGTCGAGGCTCTCCTTGGCGCCCCAGATCGTGATCGGCACCGACGCGGGATCGCGGCCGCTTCGGCCGCCATCTCGCGGAACTTCGGCAGCAGGGCCTGCACATCCGCATACTGGGTGCGTGAGCGGTGAGGCATCCAGCCGTTGCCGTAGTGGAAGGCCCGCCGCGCGCCGTACGGGAAGGCGCCGCCGACGATGATCGGCGGATGCGGTTTCTGGACCGGCTTCGGCCAGGTCATCATCGGCTCGAAGTTCACGAACTCGCCATGATACTCGGCCTTTGACTCAGTCCAGATCACCTTCATGGCCTCGACACGCTCGTGCGCCAGCTTGTGGCGGCTCGCGAAAGCGGTGCCGTGGTTGGCCATCTCGTCCTCGTTCCAGCCGTTGCCGACGCCGAACAGGAAACGGCCGCCCGAGACCTGGTCGATCGAAGCGACCTGCTTGGCGGTCTGGATCGGGTCGCGCTGAGCGATCAGGCAAATGCCGGTCCCGAGCAGCAGCGTTTTGGTCACCGCCGCGGCCGCACCCAGCACCACGAACGGGTCCATCACGTCGTAGTACTTCTTCGGTAGATCTCCGCCGCTAGGGAAGGGCGACTTGCGCGTCAACGGAATGTGGGAGTGTTCGGGCACCCAGAGCGAATCGAAGCCGCGGTCCTCCAGCGCCCGCGCAAGTTCGGTCGGCGACATCGAGTAGTCGGTGAAAAACATGGCCCCGCCGATGCGCATCGTTCTCTCCCTCGTGGCGTCGCTCGCGGACCAGGTGGCCGGCGATGAATTTCGTGTCGTTATCTACCGGTCGTGGTGACCTTTGGACGTCTCGGCCACCGCGCCTCCGCGCGCGGCAGCACCTGCTCGATTAGCAGACGGGTCTGGGCCAGGATGGCGTCGTCGTCGCAGCCTAGCGGCCGCAAAATGAACTTCGACACGCCAGCGTCGACGTATTCGGCGACGCGTGCGAGGATCGTGTCGGCGTCGCCGACCGCGAACGCGTGCGTGGCGTCGCGTCCGGTGCGTTTGGCGTAGGCATCCATCGCCCTGCCGACGCCGGGCGCGTCTCGGCTGCCCAAGTGGAACGCGAAGCCGGCGCCGTAATGGTCTTCGTCGATCAATCGGCCGGCTTCGGTGGCGGCGGCCTTGATCGCGGCCGCGACGCGACCGGCCTCAGCCGGCGGGTCGCCGCCAGCCTGCCAGCCGGTGCCGATGCGCGCAGTGCGGCGGATTGCCGCGTCGGTCGAGCCACCGATCCACATCGGCAGGTCGGGCTGCACGGCGCGATGGTGGCGCCCTTCAGTTTGTAGAAGGCGCCGCTGAAGTCGACCGACTCCTCTCGCCACAGGCGGCGGATGATCTCGAGGCACTCGTCGGTCTTGCGACCGCGCGTCTTAGTGTCCATGCCGAGCGCCTCCCATTCGGGCGCCAGCGGGCTACCAATGCCGAAGGCCGGCAGCAGGCGGCCGTCCGACAGCACGTCGATGGTGGCGCACTGCTTAGCCAGCAGCACGGGGTCGCGGAACGCCAGCGACACGACGTTCATGCCGAACCGCATGCGCCGCGTGCGCCCTGCCAAAGCCGCCATCGTGGTCATTGATTCAAGGAACGGCTGACGGCTGACGATCCGGTCAGTCTGCCAGATCGAATCCACGCCGCCGGCCTCACACATGTCGATCCAGCGCCAGTACGCCGCCGCGCAAGAAAACGGAAACTCCGCACAGCCCAGTCCGATCCCGACACCCATGCGCCGTCCTTCCTTCCGCCCTAGGCCGCCGCGGCTGCGGCTTTGACGCGTGGCACCACGTCGCGCACGAAGCGTTCGAGACTGCCGTTCATCTGCTCTGGCCGCATGCCGGCGGCACTGCCCAGGTGACAAGGTCGGTGATGCCGTACTCGCGCACGAAGGATGTCAGCTCCTTCACGCAGTGCTCGACGTTGCCTACCACCCATGTCTGCGGGATGCTGGCCTCCCGCGTGTTGCCCGAAACGCCGCCGGCGGCGCTCTCGCCCTTGTTGAAGCTGCGATAGACTTGGCCGCGATAGCGCTCGGCGGCCGGGACAAACCGATTGCACCGGCGTCACTTTGGCAGAATGGCTTTGCCGAACGGCTGATCGGATCGATCCGGCGCGAGTGTTTGGACCACATCATTGTCACGAGCGAGGCACATCTGCGCCGGATTCTAATTTCCTATTCCGATTACTCCGTCTGAACGCATCGGTCGTTGCACAAGGATGCGCCGATTTTTCGTCCGATTCAACAGACCGGAATCATTCGTTCACACCCGATCCTCGGCGGGCTTCACCATCATTACGTTCGGGTTTGAGTTTTCGGTACACGCAACCCGGACCGTCGAGTTTTTCGGCAGCAGCAAGGCCAATGTTTTCCCCTTCGTTATATTTAACAGTCCAGAGGTAGCAAAGAATCAGACATTGGGTGTGAAGCAGCTCACACGTGAGTGCACGCACGAGGTGTAGCCTCTCCATCTTCACAATCGCCTCGTGGCTGCGATCCAGTCCACCAACATGGATCGCAGTGGCTTCATCCAGCTGCGCCGACAGCGCCAGGGAGGAACGTATGCAGCAACTCGCCAGAAAGACCCACCACGCTCTCAAAAAGACGCAACCGGGGCCGCGCCGTGGCCCACCGTTGTCGCCGCAATGGCCGAGTTTCGCCGGCACCTCGCAATTCGTCGGCACAAGCCCGACCGGACAGGTGATCGTCTTTGTGGACCCGGCGCTTGGCCCCCGAGGTCTGCAAAACGCCCAAGATCTCGTCGAAGACGCTGACCGGGTTGTGAACGCAAACGATCAACTTTTTGGCACGCAAGGCGGGCCGGTAAACGTCATGGTCTTCGCGCTCGACGGTCGGACCGACGGAACTGGTGGCGCCGACCATATGGGGTGCGACTTCACAACAGGGTCGGCGATTGAGGTGTGCGCGGCGTTCGGCAATTCCGCCCGCGTGTCGGCGTTGTTCGAGGCCGAGCTCAGCGAGTGCTCGATGGGCGGAAATCTGTGCGGCGTGAGCACCGGCGAGGCTTTGTCTCGGTGGTGCGCGGCTGTCATCAGCAATGATGCCCTTGCGGATTTCGCGACCGCGCCGACATGGGCGGCCCAGGGATTTCCGAATTTCGTCGACAGGACTGATCCCACTGACACAAACCCCGTAAGCACCGGCAACGGAATGGCGTTCATTTCCTGGCTCATATCATTGGGCCATTCGATAGATACCATCGCTCCGGCGCTGGTGTCGCTCGGCACCGGCGGCACGCTCGCTCAGCTCTTTGCGAGCCTCACCGGAGAGAGTCCCACAAATGCCTTTTCGAAATTCATGGCCGCTGTCAATAACCTGCCGAATGGCGTCACGTCGGACGATCCGTTCGGCCCGCCGGCCCAATTGGCGCATCTTGATCCGTTGACGGTGGCGTTGGCCGGGAAACTCTTGAGCTCGATTCTGGCGGATCTGGCTGCGAGCAAATCGGCCGACCATATGGTCTCGAACGTTCACGCGATCATGAGCTTGGAGCCCACGGCGAAGTGGCGGATCGCAGACAAAGGCTGCTGCAATGGCCAGTCACACCGGTTGCGGCCGCCGGGCAGATGAGCTGACGACATGACCGATCCAGTCCAAATAGGCAGCGGAACATCGCCGTTCAACCGCTCGATCCACAGCCGCCGTCCCATGTCACGGACTGCCGTTGCGTATTGAGGATGAGGGTAGTGTCCAGAACGTTTCGCACTTTGGGCTTGGGCTGAGCGGCGCCCAGCACTGGCTCAAGCGGTGATGGCACCTCTCATCTGCTGGTTGTGTGTACCGAAAACCCTATCCGAGTTGATGACGTGACGGAATCACCTAAGCTGGCGGAATGATTGGGCTGCTCTGTTTCGCTTTGGCCGTTTTAGCCTTGCCATTCAAGTCGAAGTTGCGGCTTGAAGCTGAGAACGCGGTGCTTCGACATCAATTGAACGTTTTGAGGCGCAGGCTGCGTGGTCGCGTCCAGCTCACGAACAGTGATCGCTGGTTCTTTGTCCAGCTGCATCGCTGGTTTCCAGCAATCCTGAAGGTTCTCACAATCATCCGGCCCGCGACGCTCGTGCGTTGGCACAGAGCCGGCTTTCGCTCGTAACGGTGGCCCAGTTTACGGTCTTTGTGGCGGAGACCAGATACGAAGCGAGCTCCTGCTGGGTGTTTGACGGCGGTAAAGTCGTGCAACGTTTTGATTTGTCCTGGCGGAACCCGGGATCTTCTCAAAACGGGTCTCACCCCGTGGTGTGTCTGAACTTTAATGACACCAAGGCTTATCTGGATTGGCTGACGCGTAAGGTCGGAAAGACGTATCGGCTGTTGTCAGAGGCCGAATGAGAATATGCGGCGCGGGCACGGACCGCGCCCGGCACCTATCCGCGCTATTGGTTCGGCAATAATGACAAGGATTTATGCCGCTTTGGTAATGGTGCTGATCAGACAGCCAAGAGCGCGATAGCTGGAATTTCCTGGACCGGCGTGCCGTGCGCCGACGGATACGCCTATACCTCACCGGTCGGAAGCTTCGCTGCCAACGATTTCGGCCTCTACGACATGCTGGGCGATGCATGGCAATGGACAGAGGACTGTTACCACGACAGCTATGTCAACGCGCCATCCGATGGATCGGCATAGACCAGCGGAAACTGCTCCAGTCGCGTGCTTCGCGGCGGCTCGTGGTTCTTCCTCCCGACTTTCCTGCGCACCGCCGGCCGTGGCAGGATCGCAGCTGAATTTCGGGCTTTCGACTACAGCATCCGGTTGACGAGGACGCTTGCTCCCTGATGTCGTGCCCGACGAGAGCGACGGCGCATCCGGCGAAATAGCATGGACGCAACTGCACTGCGCAATCCTCCATTTCGACATCGCCCGGGTTTCATGGCGGCATCGCATCAGCGCGTGGTGTCCCGGATGTCGCTTCGCTCATCCGGCCTTCTGTAACGGGCCGTGACTGAGACGCCGTCCCGCACACTGCAAAAGGAGAGCAACTTAATCGACCACCACCAATAGGCGCCGCAGGTCACGATCTTTCTTAAAGACCCACTTCATCCAAGCGCAACCACCGGACGAGATCAACGGGGATGCACTGAACCGTTTGGCTCCTCAGTATTAGTCGTATGAGGATGAATAGTCGGCATGCCCCTCGAGGCCATCTGCGCTGCCTGGACGAAAGACTCCTCCGCCTTTAACATAACCCACGTCGAAAACCACGACATGCCTCAACGGTAATGTAGACATCCCGGCCTACTGCCAATGGCTCCATCGCGGCACAGCGGGCGATCAGATGCTGCTCGCCCCAGCCGACATGAACTTGAGTGAAATCTCCCTCGATACGGCCCGCTCATAAAAATAACAGAGTCCCACTAAGAGAGATGACAACCAAGCCGGCAGGAAATCACGACACCCTCCGACGTGGCGAGCGCTGCAATCATCGAGCCGGGGCGGTCTCTGTCAGCGAGCATAGCCGGCAAGCGCATCGAGTTGGCGTTGCGCCTCAGGCGCACCCCATTCCTTGGCTCGCTGATACCAACTCCGCGCTTTGGCCGAATCAGGCTCCGCGGCGTCGAATTGTTTCAATACAATCGGATCGAAGGTCTTCGCCAAGGCAAGGGCGGCGCGGGCATCGTGAGCTTCCGCTGCACGAAGCAGCAACAAGCGGCCTGCCTGCAGATCGCCGATCGCTAGGTGTTCCTGCGCCCGCTTGAGCAACCCCTCGACTTCATTGGGAGTCATTGCCCGGATCGGCTCCGCGGGCGTCGGCGGCGCGGCCGGAGCGGCAGCGGATGGAGTCAAAGATGCTATGGGCCGCTGCCGTTGTGAAGTTGGCGCGACAGGGCCTGAAGGCACCGCTGCGGTATCGGCGGACGGCGCGACGGTGCTGCCAGGCCTAGCGGAGGTCCAGGTCAACCGGACGACGCTGCTGACCAGCGCATCCCCATCCGCGCTGCGAAGCTCAGCGGTCAGCTTCATCACGCCGACAAAATTGGCCGGTGGAATGATCGATGCGCCCCAAATCTCCTGCGCTGGCACGCGCCATTCGCCGGTGCTCATCAATCTGCCGACCGTCAGCCTGGCGGTGGCCGGCATTCCGTCGATTATGACGGTCGCGCCGGGACCGGGAGAGTTGACGCTGACACCCAGCAACAGCGGCTCGTTGACGGGTCCGCTGCTGTCGCCGACGACGAGCGTCGGGGCGGGCTTGCGCTGCGGCGCCGGAGACAAGGATGACTTCAACGATTGCGAGGTCGACTGAGTCGACGATGCCTCGGTTTCAGCCGGACCTTGCGACGACGGAGAGGCAAACGCGAAGATCAGCGCGACGAGAGCGGCCGAGCCCGCGGCAGTCGCAATTTTGGCGGCGAGGCCGAACGATTGGCGATTTCGGAGGAGAGCTGGCGTTTCGAGAAACTCCGGTTCAAGCTGTGATTGCAGGGCCTTGGCGACCGCCTCCGCGAACACGTCCGGCTGCTTCTGGGCTCTCGAGTCCCGGCCGCCGGCGGGACGTAAATGCGCGCTGTTTTCATCAGGCTTGTGCTGCGCGGACCGTTCCTCGTTGTCCTTTTCCGGTTCCAACGGTTCTGGGTCGATGGCAGATGGCCCTTCGACGGGCTCCGGCTCGGCCTGTTCTTGCAGGGCCTTCTCCACCGCTTCTGCAAAGATGTCCGGCTGCTTCTGAACTGGCGAATCCAAGCCGCCGACGGGACGTAAATGCGCGATGTTTTCGTCGGGCTTGCGCTGCGCCGGCCGGTCCTTGGCGGGCGCCGGCGGCGCGGGGTCCGGGTCGTTGCTGCGTTCGCGCAGCCGCCGCGGTACATAATAAAGTGGATCGTTCGGACCTATGTCCTGTCGTTTCGGATCACTCACGCAAACCTCACTCTACCCAGTTGCGCCTGTTAGGCGACATGTGCCGACGACACCTTCGTCATCCTTCGCCACGAAAATTTCGATCAAGCTTGCAGTGTGACGCCATAAAACGGCGCAGCCGCCCGCGGACCTCAACCCCGCGAAATGCGTCCGCAGCGGCTCGATCAGCGCTGGGTTGTATGTCGTCGCAATCAAGGGTTGTGATCTCTATTCCAAGTGGTTCCGTCCAAGCAGAGTTCATTGGCGTGCCCCCATCTGCTTCTTTGCTGAACCGACGCTTTCGCCAAGTATGCACGCTATATTGGCATCGGTAAGTTCCATTTGGCCCATGTATGAATGGGGAACAATAGCAACCAGAAATTGACCGAAGTTAGTTAACGGCGCGATGATTTCTATTCACGCCTTCGAGGTGACGGGATCTACCTCAGCGGGAACCGTGAGTGGCGGCCGCCTTTCAGTTCGAAGCACCGCGTGCAGCGGCGAATGCCGCACCGACATCAAGGAGTTACTGGTCTTTCGGCGCAGTGTGTGGGGCGCGGTCCGCTCAGTCACATCGATTTGTTTTGACGGTCCTCGCATGTCCGCCGCAGGCCATTGGGCCGCGATCTGCGTATGGCTGACCTGCGTAGGGCTCAAGCCGATCGGCCGGCTTATCTCCCGGTGAAATGCGGCCTTCGGCCCTCCCGCACGGCGGCGATGCCTTCATCGACGTCATGCGTCCGTTCAAGCGCGGCGCGAAGCGCGTCGGACAATTCGCGGGCCGCGCGAAAGCCCGATTCTTTTCTCGATCGGACGATCCGCTTGCTTCCACGCGTCGCCAAGGGTCCGTTCTCGGCAATTGCGTTGGCGAGACGATCGATCTCGGCGTGGATACCGTCCTTTGGAACCAGGCGCTCGACCAAGCCAATTCGCGCCATCTCAGCGGCGTCGATTTCCCGACCGGTGCACAACAATTCAAGCGTTCGGCCGGCGCCGATGATATTCGGAAGCCGAACCGGAGCGCCGGCGCCAGGAAAGCCGCCCCATTTTGCCTCGGGAGAGGACAGACGGACATGATCGCCTGCGATCCTGATGTCGCAGGCAAGGATGAGTTCGACCGCGCCGGCGCGAACGTAGCCGTTGAGGCCTGCGATCACGATTTGCGGCAAAGCCTCGATCGCGTCGAAGGTCTCGTTGGCGAGCCGGATCAATTCCAGGACGTGATCCTTGGCAAGTCGGCCCCTCAAGGCGGGAGTCAAAATACCCGTCGAAAAGCATTCGGTGCCCTCGCCAATGATGGTGAGAACCTGGATGTCGGGATTTGCCGCCAGATCGCCCGCAACGGTCCGGAGCGACAAAAGCAGATCCTGCGACAGCAGATTCTGGTTTTCAGGGCGATCGAGCACAATCTTCGCAATTCTTCCCTCGATGCGAAAATCAAATCCGGTCATCACGCCACCCTCCTGATTGAAACATCCGTTCCGTTATTGCACGACCAGCTTCCTCGAAACGACTGGCCGCGGATCCCAGGTCGCCTGATCCTCCCAGAACCGCAATTGGGAAGCTGATCCATCCTTGTTTCCTTCCATTTGGGGCGACGCATTCGCGCTTGCGGTTTTCAAGAGCTCCATCGTAGAATTATGCAATGTGAGAAGCGCGCAAGATCATGACGCAGTACATTAAGTTGCCTGAAGGGGTGGTACAAGCGACGCCGTTCCCGATGCTTTGCGATCAATCCGGATGATATCCAGGTGTGGGCGACCGCACTCAGGGATGTTGGTCAGCTCGACACGGAAGTCGACCGGTCCAAGCTGGTTGTGACACCATAAATGATGTCGGCGAAAAGAAAATCTGGTTCGGGCGATGAAGGAGCTGGTCCGGCATTGGAATGTCGATCGGTCACTGTCGAGCTTCCTCACAGATTTGGTCGCAAACGCATCATCGAGGACATTTCCTTTCAGGTCCGATCTGGAGAGTTCTTAACCATCGTCGGTCCTTCGGGAACCGGCAAGACCACCCTTTTGAGGGTTATGGGAGGTCTGACATCCCCGGCGAGCGGTTCAGTCCTGGTGCATGGAAAGGAACTCGACGGTCCTCCCGACAATGTCGTCATCGTATTCCAGGATTATTCCAATGCCCTGTTACAGTGGCGCACCGTCGCGGCAAACGTTGCGTTTGGAATAGAACGGATCCTCGATCGAACGGACATCGAACAACGAGTTCGCGACGCGCTGGCCCTTGTGGGTCTTGAAAAGAACGCGGAAGACCATCCGTGGCAATTGTCAGGTGGCATGCAGCAGCGTGTTCAAATCGCGCGCGCTTTAGCGCTGCGTCCAGACGTAATGCTGATGGACGAACCGTTTGCGGCGCTCGATGCCATGACAAAAGCGTCCATGCAGGACGAACTTTTCCGGGTTCGCGATCGGACCGGGACAAGCTTCGTCTTCATTACTCACGACATAGAGGAGGCGGTCTACCTTGGTGATCGGATCGCCGTATTGAAGGGCTCACCGGGAAGGATTGATCAGGTATTCGAAATTGGTCTGCCGGCGCCGCGTGATCAGCTATCTACACGCCAACTTCCGCAGTTTCTTGAGTTTCGTTACGCCGTGCAACAAGCCATTGGGCGCTGACATGGATGAGAGGCGCTTCTTCGCGGGGATCAATTGGCCCGGAACCGCCGTGTTCGTTCTCGTCGGACTTGCATGGGAAGTGGTCATCCGATCGGGATTGCTCGAATACGAATATCTGCCGGCCCCATCGGCTATCGGTCTGGGTTTGGGCCAACTCGCCCGGGAAGGGACGTTGGCGCCCGATATTGCGCACACGCTGATTGCCGTCGCGATTGGATGGACGGTGGCAATAGCAGTTGGCATTTCGCTCGGCTTCCTGCTTGGCCTATCGCCGACGGCCCGGCGTTACAGCCTTGCAAGCATCGAGGTTTTGCGACCGATGCCCGGGGTTGCGTTTGCGCCGGTCGGGCTCCTGCTGTTCGGCTTCTCTTTGAAAACCGAAATGGTCGTCACCATCCTCCCGGTGCTTTGGCCTGTGCTCGTCAACACCATGGGAGGCGTCAGCGGAGTTCATCCGAGGCTTTATGATGTCAGCCGGACCTTTCGTCTCAGTCGTAAGGATACAATCCTCCACGTCATCTTGCCGGCAGCGATGCCGCCAATTGTCGTTGGTGCGCGTATCAGCCTTAGTCTGGCGCTTGTACTCACCGTCGTCGCCGAAATGGTAGGTAATCCGGAAGGCCTCGGCTACGGCATCGTCCGAGAGCAGCAAGCGCTGCGTCCCGACCTCATGTTTGCCTATATTGTGACGGTAGGATTTATCGGCATCGTTCTGAATGCAGGAATGCTGGCCCTTGCGGAGACCGTGTTTCCATCCTCCCGTCAGTTGCGGAGCCCGCAATGACTCACTCTCGTCTTTGGCGACAATATTTTACAGTCGTCGCGGCGGCACTTCCGCCGGCCAGAGGCATGTTGCCGCTCGTGGTCCTTCTCGGCGCATGGCAACTTTTGCAGACCGGCAATTCTCCATATTTTCCGCCGCCTTCGGATTGGTGCAACGGCCTGGTGCTGCTCGAGAAAAGCGGGCGGCTGTATCCAGCGTTGTTGGCCACAACAATGACCATGCTGCTTGGATTGGCCGTGGCGGTCGTCATCGGAGCGGGAGTTGGTCTGCTCATTGGCGTATCACCGCGGTTTAGCCGCGCCGTCGGACCGCTTCTCGAATTTCTGAGGGCCATTCCGCCGCCGGCTATCGTACCCGTTGCGATTCTTTTCATGGGCTACGACGAGCGAATGAAGCTGACCGTGGTTGTAATTGCGGCGATTTGGCCGATTCTCCTGAACACCTCATCCGCAGCGGAGCGAATTCATCCACTGCTTCTCGACGTTGCGCATTCTTTTAGGCTGTCCGCGGTCGATCGCATGAGGTTGATCATTCTGCCGTCGGTCGTTCCTGCTATATTGCTCGGCATTCGCATCGCGCTGCCCCTCGCGATTGTCGTGACGCTTCTCGTTGAGATCCTGACCTCAGTCGAAGGAATCGGTGCGCTCATGATTGGTGCCCAACGCAACTTTCAATCCCCGCAGGTTTACGGACTTCTCGTTCTGATCGGCCTGTTTGGATTGTTCGTGAACAGCGTCTTTGCCGTCTTTGAGGCCATCTTGCTTCGTCGATGGCCCCCGAAAGCTCAAAGCGAAAATTTCTAGGAGTTCAAGATATGGAAGTCGGTTTCTTCTTCTGGCCCTTCAATCCCGGCTTGGTTGAAAGCCTTGCCGATCGCGCAGACCGATATGGCTACGATATGATCGGCATCGCCGATACGCCAGGGAACGCGATGGATCCCTGGGTTTCCGCAGCACTCGCGGCGCGCGTGACCAAAAAGGCGCGCGTGGCGCTCTGCGTGACAAACCTTGTGACTCGAGATGCCGCTGTCAGCGCCGCTGCGATCGCCTCGATCGATCAGATCATCGACGGCCGTGCAGTTCTGGGCATCGGTGCGGGTCACAGTGGAACGAAGAACCTTGGCCGCAACAAATCTACCGCGAAAGAGCTGGGTGAGGGCGTCACCCTCATCAAGACGTTGCTGCGGGGCGAACCCGCCACGCTGAATGAAGCAACGTCCCATTTGCCGTGGGTAAAGAAGCCGTCAAAGGTGTTTCTCGCGGCTTCTCATCCACTCGCTCTGGCGACAGCCGGACGGACTGCGGATGGCGTTTTTCTTAATTTCGGCTTGGGCAAGGATAATATAGCGCAATCCGGGGCCATCGTCGCAAAAGGAATTTCGGAAGCCGGCCGGTCCGTGGACGACGTCGAGATATGGCAAATAGCGGCTCTGGACTGCGCGATGGATGGAGACGTCGCCCGTGACAAGGTCGGGGCAATGCTCGCGTTCCTGGCGGGATATGTCATCGGCGACAAGAATCTTGAAACGCGCGGGGTGCCCGAACAACTTCGCGACCCGCTGCTCGAATTGCGTCGACGCTACAGCACGCGGCCAAGCGACGCGGACATCAGACTGGTGCGCGAGCTCGGTTTGTTTGACTATCTTTCCGGACGGCTGGCGATCTGCGGTACGCCGGGAGAATGCCTGAAGCAGGCGCTAGCGGCCAAGGAAGCAGGCGCCAGGCGGTTGATGCTCACGGTCAGTCTCGCGTCGGACCCCGTCCGGACTGTTGAGCTTTTCGGAGAGCATGTGCTCCCAAAGTTGCGAAACCCGGAATAGATGCACCGGCCGTGCCCGTGCTGGACTTCAAGAATGACCTCGTAGCGACGTTGGCGGCGGTCGGGCCCGCCAGAAGCATCGATTTTTCGGGCGATGGCAAAACTGTTCGCGAACTCAGACGAGCTTCCGAGAAATTCGTTAACTTGATGGGTTAGTGGCTTTCGAGGCTGTTCATGTAAAGGTATGAACCAAATTCGTTCTCCGATTTCGCGTCGTCGGCGCTTCAAGTGCGACGGCCGCATCACCAACCCGACCGGAAACATTCCGTCGCCCCGGGAGTAACTGCATGACCGCGCCATTTGAGGTGATTTCAGCACGCTTCCGATAGCGCATCGCTACAAGCTCCTGGCCGCGCTCGTGGTGCCGGGCCCGATCGCGCTCGTCACCACCGTCGGTGAGGACGGCATTGTAAACGCGGCGCCGTTCTCGTTTTTCAATGTATTCTGCGGGGATCCGGCCCTCGTCGTCCTCGGCATCCAATCGAGGCCGGACGGCACGCCGAAGGATACGCTCAAGCACATCCGTAAGACTGGCGCATTCGTCGTCAACCTCGTCGACGAGGCGATCGCCGAGCGAATGAACACATGTTCCATAGACTTTCCGTCCGACGTCAGCGAAATCGAGGTAGCCGAATTTACGACCCGGCCTGGCGTTGCCGTCCCGGTTCCGCGTATAGCCGAGGCGCCGGTTGCCCTCGAGTGCCGCCACTATCTGACTCTGGAAGTCAGCCACAGGCGCCAGCTCTGCATCGGTAGCGTCGTCCATTTGCATGCGCGGCCGGGCATCATCGATCCCGAGCGACTCCGCGTAAATCTCGACGCCTACAAGCCCGTTGCGCGGTTATTCGGCAATCTTTATGCGCGCCTCGGCGAGAAATTCGCGCTCAAGCGCCAATCCTTTGCCGAATGGCAGGCCGAGAATGGCGTCGACGCGGCGGCCGATCGCGCCGAGCCGAACTCCTGATCCCAGCGAGCCGCAGGCGCGGACGTGGACGCATCACGCACTCAAGCGGCATGTCGTCGAAGCCTTTCGGTGCACCGTAAAGAACACTGCGCCAAGGTAGCCTGCTGATAGATCATTCCAAGTTTTGTTTGCCTCACCCTTTTATATCGTCATGGCTGTGGCGGGCTTGGTCATGAGGAGTCTGAGACGATGCTTCATGGCGTTACTATTCTCGAGCCAAGGACGCCATTATCGAAGTTTGAATAATCCCCATCGAACAATTGCTTGCCTATGTCGATGCGATGTCTATCATCAGAACCGCGCACGAGATGAAGAGAAGCGTGTTGGTTCTGCAGGGAGGCCATGGTGGTGCAAAAGCTAAGAATATCTCGTTCGCTTGCCGTTTTGGTCGCGAGTGTGTTGTGCCTCGGTTCGCATTTCATCGCAGCCGCCACCGCTGCGCAATTGACGCCGGTGCGGGCCGCGTATATTCCGGTAGTCTCGTGGCTTCCGGCATGGGTCGCCAAGGACAAGGGTTTTTTTGAGAAGAACGGCCTCGACGTCACGCTGAGCGTTACGCAGAACCTATCCGTCCTGCCGGGAACGCTCGGGCGCCAGTTCGATTTTGCACCATCGACGCCGCCCGATCTCATCAAGGCCGTACTTGGTGGGATCGACGTCGTGGCCGTGGCCGGGCAGGGGATCGAAACCAAGGATAATCCGAGCACGCACTTGATCGTTCGCAAGGACTCCGCGATCACAAGCATAAAAGATCTCAAAGGCAAGGTGATCGCGACGCCGACGCTCGGCGCCATCATCCATGTCTCGGTGCTCGATAACCTCAAGAAGAACGGCATCGACCCGGCTTCGATCCGAGCCGTCGAAGTGCCGTTTCCCAACATGGCCGATCAGCTCAAGGCCGGAAACGTCGATGCCGTCGAGTCGCTTGAGCCCTTTGCCGGACAGTTGCTTGCCGCCGGCAACAGGTCGCTCGGAGACCCGCTTCTTTCGGTGAGCGATGAGGTCCTGTACACGTTCTGGATCTCGGATCGCACATGGGCGGTAAACAATCCGGCGGTGATTGAGGCCTGGGTCGCTTCGCTCGGTCAGGCCAAGGAATTCATGGACTTGAATCCTCGGGAAGCGCGCGCAATCCTCGCCAAGTATACAAGGCTGCCCGAGGCGGTGGTCGAAAAAATACCATTTGTGACGTATCGATTTCGGCTCGATCCTCAGGACTTCCGTGTCTGGGTGAACGTGCTGAAAGATCTTGGCCAAATCACCCAATCGATCGACGAAAATCGCCTGGCGATAAAGATCAAGTAAGGACGGCCGCGCCTACCGGCCGAGCGCGACACGACGGGCAATTGGCAACGCGATCTGATCCTGGCCGGTGGCTGGCTGGCCGCTCCTGATGTTGAAGCGCTGAGGCTCGACGTCGCTCCGGACTTTTTCAGCTTTCGGTGCCCGATAGCAATGGTGCATCGCCGGCTCCGGTCGTTCCATATTTTTCGGAAGCTATATCGCCGTTCCACTCGCAATAGTGGTGACGTGGCCGGTCGAGAGGCCAAGGCCAAGGTATCGCCGGCAAAGTGGAGCGCCGATGTTTCAATCCGGAAATTTCCAGTCCATCCAAGTCGATGCGTTTCGAGAGCATGTTTACGTTCATGCGCCAACTGAGCATGCTCAAACAGAGATGGTCGCGGTTCCATTATTGATTGCCGCCAAATGGAAGTTACAGCGCACTAATTCAACCAGAAGTTCAACGAAAAAGCGCCGCATTCGTCATGCACCTTCAGGTGTTGGAAGCGGATGAAACACTTTGTTAGTCGTTCTCTTCCTAACTAAGCACGACGCCAAAGTGTTTGTGATAGCTCACCCTGTTGGCTCCCCATAAATAACGTACACGCCTTGCCCTTGGAGAAACCGAATGTCTCGCATTGTTGCGGTTTTTGCCATCGTATCCGCTTTGCTCACAGCGGCGTTTCCTGCAGGTGCTGCGGAGTTCGGGACCAAGGAAGAAGCCACCGCCATGGTCAAACGCGTTCAGGCAAAATTCAAGAAGGAGGGGCCCGAAGCCGCCTTCCAGGCAATCAACAATAAAGCGCCAGGGTTTGCCGATCGAGACCTCTATCCTTTCGTGACCGAATTGACGGGTCTTTGCGTTGCGAACGGGGTCACTCCAGCGGTGAGGGGAAAGAACCTGATTGATCTCAAGGATCAAGACGGCAAATTCATGATTCAGGAGTTTGTCAGGACTGCCAGCAATCTCCCCGGACATGGTTGGGTCGACTACCGATGGCTCAACCCCGTCACCAAGACCATCGAAGACAAATCGGCCTGGATCGAAAGGATGGGGGATTATTTCGTCGGTGTCGGCGTATATAGAAACGAGCAACCCAACGAGAATACAATTGGTCTTATATCCGGCAGTCCGAATTCAGACGATACCTACCTGCAGATAGCGTACGATCTTGCGGACGTGCTCAACGACGGCGACAATCTTCGCATTCTTCCGATCGCCGGAATCGGCGGACCCAGGAACATTCGTGACGTGCGGTACCTGAAAGGCATCGATATCGGCCTCACGCAAACCAGCATTCTCAATAATTTTCGTCGATCGAATGAGCGAATGGGCCAAACCGACGACAAGATCGTCTACATTGCCAAGCTGTTCACCGAGGAGGTCCATCTCGTTGCGCGAGCCAACGTCACGTCGATTGAGCAGTTGCGGGGTCTTAAGGTCAACCTCGACGCAAAAGGTAGCGGAACCAGTTACTCGATGCGCGATGTCTTCAAGGCCGTTGGGATTGAGATCGAAGAAGTCAGCATGTCGCAGGCCGAAGCCTTCGAAAAGGTCAAGAGCGGCGAGATAGCCGCTACGGTTTTGATCGCGGGCAAACCGGTGCGGTCGATGTCTAAGCTAAATTCCGCAGATGGCTTGCACTTCGTTCCGGTGCCGTATCCCCCGCAACTCCTAGTTGACTATTATCCCTCCACGCTCACGCATGACGACTACCCCGACGTCATTGCCGCAGGTCAATCCGTTGATACGATTTCGGTCGGTGCGGTCCTCATCGCATACAATTGGCAGAAGAAGGCCAACGCCGATCGCTACCGGCGGGTTCAACGGTTCGTCGAAGCATTCTTTCCCAAGATCGCCGAATTCCGGAAGCCGCCGCGCCACGCGAAATGGCGTGAGGTCAACCTCGCAACTAAATTGCCGGGTTGGAGCCGGTTCGAGGCGGCACAAACCTGGCTTGATAACCAACATGCCGAGGCTAGCGCGGAGCAACAAGGTGTCCGCCAGACCGTGAAATTGGATGGGATCGCGCGTCCGGGCGTCCCCAATGTGCCTGCGCAGAACGACCCCGCGCTTTACCAAGAGTTTCTTCAGTGGAAGAAAATGCGGCAGCAGGGCCGGTGACGTTTCCGATGTAGTGGGAAGGGGCGGCAGGTGAATCCAGACGGTCTTGCCGGAGCGCTCCGGCGTCGATGGAAAAATCAAGATTGTTCGCCGCGACAAGAGCGCCGAACCGCCGCGTGCTTAACCTCGAGAACTGCCATTCATTTCGTCCCTGACGAATCGGCGGCGCCGGACAGCCAATTGCGACAATCTTCGTCGGCGTTTATTGCGCTGCTCATGGTTATGCCATTTCACTCCGCGCGAGCCGATGCTTCAGTTCGGCGAAGTCGCCAGGGTATCGACGTCAAAAGCGGCTTCCGGAAAATGGCAGACACGGGACGTGATATGAACCCGGTGCGCTTCCGCGCAGTGTTTTGTAAAGCTGCCGACGCCGTAGCTAAATCGAAAGTTCCGATCGATACGTCATGAAAGAAACATAAGATTTGTACCGCCCTGGATCTGGTCCGGAACGATCGTCATAAGGTCTTCATCTGCGCGGACCTGCAGGATGGTCGCGGGCGTCAACAGCGGCTGATCGATTGGGCGAACAAGAACTGCGTCATTCGGCGAAAAAGTGCTGTAGGCCGCGGAGAGCGCCGTATTGAGATCGGCGCGCGGCGGCTCGGAAAAGATATTGTGGCGGCGGGAGATGTCAGCCGCCGCTACATCCGAAGTCACCACGGTGGTCGGTGCGATACCGGTCGCGAGCGCGACCGTTTGCGCCAGCAGGGAGCAACACAGGGCCGTACGCTCGTCCACGGTAAAGAAGCTGGATAATCGCGTCTTGCCGGCGCTTGGCGTTTTGCAAGGAATCAGGATGCGGATGCCCATTCCAGTCCTGCTTTCACGCCGGCGCGCGCCAGCGATATCCGGTCGTCACCGTTTCTCATGACGGTTGGTAAAGCCATGGCTTTAAGACCGAGGCAATGGATATCCGGCAGCAAGTGCCGGTCGGTCTCGTCAATGATCAAACCATCGATAAGGTTCTTGTAGTGTTGCGCAACGCCAAGCTGAAACGTCGAGACCGAGATCACGCATCATGCGGGCCGCCGGTCCTTTTATCGCCGCCTGTGTGTACCGAAAACCCTATCCGGGTTTGTTGAGCGAAGAATCGGCTAAGTTGGTGCGATGATCGCACTCATCTGTTTTGTTCTGGCCGTGCTGGCCTCGCCGTTCAAGTCGAAGAGCGGGCTTGAGGCGGAGAATGCGGTGCTCCGACATCAGCTGATCGTTTTGCGACGCAAGGTGAGGGGTCGAGCCCAGCTTACCAACAACGACCGCTGGTTCCTCGTCCAGATGCATCGATGGTTTCCATCGATCCTGACGGCCGTTACGATTGTCCGTATTCCTCCGCCGAAGGCCGCCTTGCGTGAGACGAAACGGCTGTGAAGACATAGGCGTATGACTGGTCATACGCCTATGTCGAAGGTTAGCCGCCTTGAGATGAATTCGTCGGGTGCCCGGCGACGCTGGACGCTGGAAGAGAAGCACCGGATTGTCGCGGAGAGTTGCGCGGGTTCGCGGTTAGTGTCGGCAACAGCGCGTCGGTACGGGTTATCTGCGAGCCAGCTTTTTAGATGCTGACCGGGCAACTTGATTCGCCGTCCGCGCGGCGCGGGCACCCTGCGGCTGTATGGAGGCTCCCCGATAGCTGACCGGCGGTTTTGACCAGGTGGCGGAAAGCTGCTACACGTTTACGTAGTGGCGTCGCCCGACCTGATCGCTCGCGCCGTCGATTGCGGGCGCGGTCGGAGCCAGTCGTCGCGTTGCTCCCGGCGGGTCCAACCGGTACTGATCTGCAGCCGGCTCTGACTGAGCCGCGGAGCGCCAGGACGGAGCCGGGCATGGGGTTGTCGGCGCGTTTGACCGCGGGGATGGTCGCCCTGATCGTGCTCACCGTGGCCGCCACCGGCGCGCTCACCTATCATAATGTGTCCCTAGTCGAGGTTCCGCGCGCGCTTGATCGCCTCGACATCCATGCCCGTCTGCTTGCCTCCGATCTCGAGGCCTCTGTGGGCGGATTGCGAGGTGATGTGCTCGCCATTCCGAGAGCGGCTTCCGTCGCCGTCGAAGGCGTCAGGCGCGCGACGCGAGGCGGCGGCGTAGATCCCTTCGGCGTCACGACGCTGGCCCAATGGCGCGGCGCGCTGAGCGAGAGCTTCGCCGCCCAACTGGCCGCCAATCCGGCTTACGGTCAGATCCGCCTGATCGGTGCCACCGACGGTGGCCGGGAGATCGCGCGGACCGACCGCATGGGGCCAGAGAACGCCGTCCGGGTCGCGCCCGAAGCCGAGCTCCAGCCCAGGGGCGACCGTGATTACTTCCAGCGCGCCATGCGGCTGCGCGCTGGCGAGGTCGATATCTCACCGGTCGAGCTCGATCGGGAGCACGGAGCGATCGACACGCCAAATTTGCCGGTCGTTAGGGCGTCGACTCCGCTCGTGGGGCCGGACGGGCGGCCATTCGGGATCGTGGTCATCGATATCGACCTGCGTGGACCATTCGCGCGTGCGCGCGCGAACGCCCGACCCGGTGGCGCAGTTTACATCGTCAACAGCAACGGCGAGTATCTGGTCCATCCAGATCCGGCTCGCGAGTTCGGCTTCCAGCTCAGCGCGCCGTCGCGCCTGCAGGACGATTTTCCGGCGCTGGGCGGCATGCTGGCTCGTGGCAAGGCGGCGCCGCAGGTGGTTCAGGAACGTAGCGGTGCGGAGTTCGGCGCGGCCTTGGCCGGTGCGCGGCTTGCCGAAGGACCCCAGCTATTCGTCGTCGAAGCGGTGCCGTACGCGGATCTCGCCGCGGCGTTGACCACCGTGCGCAACTCCACCGTGGCGGCGGTCCTGGTGGCAGCGATCGGCGCAGTCCTGCTGGCCATCGTGCTGGCGCGCTCCTTGACCCGGCGTCTCACCCAGATGACGGCGGCGATCGACAGCTTCGGGCGCGGCGAGCCGCTGAGCCTGCCGACCCGGTCCAGCGGCGAGATCGGCGCACTGGCCCGCGCCTTTGATCGTATGGCTGCCGAGGTGCGTGAAAAAACGGTGTCGCTGGAGACCGAGATCGTCGAGCGTCGGCGGCTGTTTGCGAACTCGCTCGACCTCATCCTGATCGTCGACCGCGAGGGCACCGTCATCGACATCAGCCCGAGCGCCGAGGCGATCCTCGGTTATCGTCCGGAGGAGATGATCGGCCGCAAAGGTGCCGCGCTCCTGCATCCTGGCGACCTTGAGCGGGCCCGCGAGGAAATGCGGGCGGCGCGCCAAGGCCGCGCCACGCGAAACTTCGACTGCCGCTATGTGCACCGTGACGGCCGGATCGTGCCGCTCACCTTGAGCGGGGCGTGGCTCGAGCTGGAGCAACGCTATTTCTTCATCGGCCGCGACATGACGGAACGCATCGCGTTGGAGCAACAGCTGCGCCAGTCCCAGAAGCTCGATGCGATCGGTCACCTCACCGGCGGTGTCGCTCACGACTTCAACAACATCCTTACCGTCATCACCGGGACCATCGAGATCCTCGCCGACGCGGTCGCTCATTCGCCGCAGCTTGCGGTGATTGCCCGGATGATCGACGACGCAGCATGGCGTGGCGCCGACCTCATTCAGCAGTTGCTCGCCTTCGCCCGCAAGCAGCCGCTGCAGCCGCAGTCGACCGACGTGAACCGGTTGGTCCTCGACACCGCCAAGCTGCTTCGTCCAACTCTCGGCGAGAGCGTCGAGATCAAGATGACGCTCGAGGAAGACACCTGGCCGGCGATGATCGATCCGTCACAGCTCGGCACCGCGCTGATCAACTTGGCGGTCAACGCCCGCGATGCCATGCCGGGTGGCGGCAAGCTCATCCTGGAGACCGGTAACGTGATGCTCGATGCGTCTTTTGCCACGATCCATGCGGAGGAGGTCCGGCCCCGCCCCTATGTGATGATCGCGGTGACCGACACCGGAGTCGGAATCCCAGCAGACATTCGCGATAGGGTGTTCGAGCCGTTCTTCACGACCAAGGAGGTCGGACAAGGAACCGGACTAGGGCTCAGCATGGTCTACGGTTTTGTCAAGCAATCGGGCGGCCACATCAAAATTGACAGCGAGGAAGGCCACGGCACGACTTTTAAGCTGTACCTGCCGCGCAGCAGCAGCGAGTCCGTTGCACCGATCGAGCGACCGGTCGCCGCCGCTGAGGGCGGCGAGGAGACCATTCTGGTGGTCGAGGACGACGCATTGGTCCGTCAATACGTTGTCGCACAGTTGGAAAGCCTGCGCTATGCGGTGCTCGCCGCTGCCTCGGCGCGCGAGGCTCTCGACATGATCGCCGCCGGCCGCGCATTCGACCTGCTGTTCACCGATGTGATCCTCGGCAGCGGATTCAACGGTCCAGCGCTCGCCGATGAGATCCTGCGGCTGCGCCCGGGTGTCAAGGTGCTGTATACATCCGGATACACGAAGGACGCGATGGCGACCCACGGCCGGATTGATCCCGGCGTCGCGCTGATCCATAAGCCCTATCGCAAGATCGAACTCGCGCGCAAGATCCGCGCCGTGCTCGGCACACCTTCCGGCACGGCGACGCAAGATTGGCTCAGAAGGCTGCGATGAGCTGCGGAGGTCGTCTTGATTCTGATCGGCCGGCTTGAAGCCGAGCGGCAGCCGCGTAGGCCGCATGCTGGTCATTATTGCGGATCGTAACGCTTGAGCAGCGTAGGATCGTCTTTGTACATCTTGATGAGTTCGATCAGGCTCTCAATGCCGAAGTCGGTGAACGCCAAGACGCCGTCTTCTCCGACGCCGTAGACCCAGATGACACCGTCTTCGATTTCCATCTCGCTGGCGACGTCCCGCAGCCAATCCTCGTCTTCGCCGAGCTTGCTCGGCAACGCGGGTGATAGTGGTGACGTGACGGACCTTGTTGACGTGCGT
>WNFH01000803.1_pt1 | contig 28261 bp, 25 predicted proteins | sample 5400411 | NCBI WGS metagenome assembly WNFH01 (sample SAMN13153347, study PRJNA577476) | soil metagenome | isolation source: 200 cm saprolite under Douglas fir tree site 2 hole 3 | place: USA:California | collected 2015-04-18 | reverse complement strand
AATGCGTCCTCGTATCTGTCTTGATTTCTGTACTGGCTCAGGCGGCTTTTTAGTTGAGGCAGCACGCCGTATCCGCGAAGCGGCTCTCGGCACCAACTTTGATTACGAAGATAGTGCCAGTTTGAAAAACGTCAGCATGGACAATTTGCTAGTAGCCATGAAGGCCATCATGCAAGGACTGTGGGGCAGCGAGATCAACTCCTTCGCCTACTATTTAACAGAAATCAATCTGCTTATCCAACTCACTCCCATTATTGCCGCTATTCACAAGAAAGACCCTCGTGCTTTGGGCTTTGGGCGCGATTATGCCCTGGCGGTTATCCATCAAGATGCGCTCAAGTTACACAATAGAGCGCACCAGGCATTTGAAGGAGAGGAGTACAAACAACAGCTATACGAACAGGACCGCCGCAGGGATATTGTGCATCTTGAGGGCTACAAGCGCGAGGTGTACCAGTGGCTCAAGCACGGATCAGCCGAGGAGCATAAGGCCGACTATGTCTGTTCTAACCCACCCTATATTGGAGAAAAGGGGCATAAAGACCTTTTCAGGTTTGTTCGGGAAAACTTACCCTACTGGAAAGAGTATTACCAGGGGAAAATGGACTACCTCTACTGGTTTATTATCCTGGGCTTGAGTAAATTACGTGAAGGCGGGCGATTGAGTTACATCACCACCAGCTATTGGCCAACCGCTGAAGGTGCATCGAAGTTGCGCCAGTATATTTTGAAGCACAGCAAAATTATAGAGATGATTGACTTTGGTGATACCCGTATATTCTCTGATGCCCCTGGCCAACACAATTTGATATTCACCCTGGAAAAATGCAGCGATGCCGCGACACGAGAAGCCAATCGTCCTCGCCTGGTCAACGTGAAGCATGAATGGGATGGTTCTACACTTCCAGAGCGCCTAACTCTCTTGCTGCATCACCTTCAAGAACACATCAATATCGCACCGGACGAGTGCTTCGAAGATGAATATATCAAGGTCTTTTGGAGCCCGCTTACACAGAAATCTCTTTCTGAAAAGGCCTGGGCAATCCGTTATGGTGATAGCGAGGGGACGGTTATTCAGCAATTAGAGGCGGCGGGTGTAGCCTTATCCACCGTTTTGGAGATCAATGCTGGCATTCATTCCAATGCCGATTCGGTGAAAAAAGCTGATATACAGCTATTTACCCAGAACCAGATCGAGCAAGCGCATGTCAAAGTAGGTCAAGGCATATTTGTATTAACTCAACAGGAGCAAGATTCCCTTCAACTGCCACCGGCAGAGCAAATTCATTTGAAGCCAACCTACAAGACATCTGCTATTTCGCAGTATCTTGTTTCACTGGCGGAAGAACTTTACTTACTCTACATAGACAATGCCTTCAATCCCAATCAAAACCCGACCATCATGAAACATCTTCAACGCTTTGCTCCAATTTTAGAGGCTCGCCTGAAACGCTATCATGAGAAGTATCCCTGGTACAGATTGCATAGGCCCCACAAACGAGATCACTACGAAGGTGAAAAACTGGTCGCCCCGCGCTGGGGAAAGCACATTGATTTCGCGTATGAAGCAGGCGGCCGCTATGAAAATTCAGACATCAACATTTTCGTAAAATCTAAAGAGGTACCTGAAGATCTTAAATACTTCCTGGCGCTCCTCAATTCGCGTCCCCTGGCTTTTTGGATGAGCCATAAAGGAGAATTCAAAGGAGTCTCCAGACAGGCCTTACTCCATGATATACCTATGCACAGGATACGTTTCGGCGTAGCAACCAATGAAGCTACAAAGCTACTGGATAGCCTGAAAGCATTTTTGAAAACAAATGACCACGCTGCTTCGTATACTCTATTGCACCAATCACTTTCTGCGAAACAGGAAGATGTGGTTCATGATGGATTAGTGTTGCTGGTTGAGCAGATAATGGAACATAAACGGATTAACCAGGAAGGACAGCAAATCGACAAATTACAGGCTCTTGTAGATCAAATTGTGTTAGATTTATATGGTATTGTTCATCCAGGTGAACGAGAACTTATCCTGACTGGATTTCATAATATAGTGACACCCCTTGCGGGTGTCAGGGACACGGGCGCCCTCGCGTAGGGGCGGGGGTGGGGTGGATGTGGAGTGGGGGCCCTTGTGGCCGCCCTCGGAGGGGGAGGGCTTCGGTCAAGGAAACAGGACGCGGGCGGCCTCCACCACCCCCGCCCCTACGCGGCCTTTGAAAGCGATTTGAAAGCATGAACGATCAACCATCGAGCAATCAAGAACGGCTGGCGGCCAATCTCGCACAGGTGCATTCCCATATCACGGGAGCAGCCCAACGAGCCGGGCGATCACCTGCAGACATTACGCTTGTTGCCGTTTCAAAAACTGTCCCTCTAGACCTTGTGCAAATAGCGTATAATCTAGGGGTGACTGATTTTGGAGAGAACCGCGTGCAGGATGCCCTGCCAAAAATTGCAGAGTTTCATCCGCCAGGGATGCGCTGGCATATGATCGGGCATCTACAGAGCAACAAGGCGGGCAAAATTGTCGGCCATTTTGACGCGGTTCAGAGCATTGATAGCCTGCATCTCGCGCAGACCTTGCAGCGGCACGCCGAAGAGCAGGAGAAACGCCTGCCGGTACTGCTTCAAGTCAATGTATCGGGCGAAGCAAGTAAGGAAGGCATGACCCTGGCTGAAACGCCGGCCCTGGCACGCCAGATAGCCGCGCTGCCAGCCCTTGAGGTACAGGGCCTGATGACTATTGCTCCTCTGGTGGATCATCCAGAGGAGGTACGTTGGGTGTTTCGCGGCCTGCGCGACCTGCGAGCTCAACTACAGCATGAGTTACCACACTGCTCATGGCAGCATCTTTCCATGGGCATGACCGATGATTACCAGGTGGCCATTGAAGAAGGGGCCACCATCGTCCGTATTGGACGGGCGATTTTTGGAGAGCGTAAGCATGGCTGAGGTGGCTAGCGCGAAGCGCAGCCACTAATATACTCCGATCAAGCTATAAAGGGGAAACGAAAATGAAACCAGGTGATGTATTGTTTGGCCGTCGTATTCGACAAAATCATGCGTTAGAACATGCCACGATAACCGTATTGAGCGGCATGGTTCCTGATCTGCGCGTTAGCGCACGTTCCAGTTCAAGTGGCTTCATCATCTTTGGCAATGTAGACCTCGGCCTGCTGCGCCGCGCCGTCGACGAAGCTCTGCAGCGTCTGCAGGCCGGTGAAGCGGAACTGGCTATCCACCCCAACTGCGGCACAAATCTCGCCGTGGGTGTCTCATTAGTCACGCTGGGAACAATGCTGGGCCTGGCCTCCAGTCAAACGCGCACCCGCGTGGCCACCGCCGCCGCATCCTCCGTGGCCGGCTTGATGGCCGCCCGTCCACTTGGCGAGTTCGTACAGAAATACGTGACAACCTTGCCTGATCTCGAAGGTGTGCGCGTCACAGACATTTTCCGCCGCAAGCTCTTCGGCTACACTATCGTTGAGGTGCGTACAGTTCAGGAGTAACGACCATGCTTGGCTTTCCTATAGTGTACTTGTTCATCTATTACGGCATATCGTTCATTATTCTGGCCATGCTTGTCCGTGTGATTTTATCCTGGTTCCGTATGGATGAACGCTACGCCTTCATACGCTTTTTAGCCCGTCTCACGGACCCATTCATCGATCCGGTGCGCCGCATCGTCCCTCCCATGGGCATGTTCGATATAGCCTTCATCATCTCCTTCTTCCTCTTGAGAACAATGCAGATTCTCCTGCTCCAGGGCCTACCCCCAGGCTGGTAGGTTTTTAGGGAAGGAATGAGGCGAGAGCGTTTCCGTAGGGGCGGGGGAGGTGTGGAGCGGGGAGGGGACGCTTGCGTCGCCCTGGGGTGGGGGTGTGCTTCAATTATGGGAACAGGACGAGGGCGGCCACAAGGGCCCCCACCACCCAACCACACCGCCCCCGCCCCTACGCGACCATTGATGGCCTTCCAAAAAACCTACCCCTGAAAGTCCCCGACCCGTGGGCTCGATAAATGGAGTTCCTACAGACATGTGTCCTAATAGGATAAACAACATGCTCATTTCGGTAAAAGTCGTCCCACGCAGCAGCAAGAACAGCATCGAGTGGGAACAGGGAAACCTGAAAGTGCGCCTGACCGCGCCGCCGGTTGATGGAGCCGCCAACGAAGCACTGGTCGCACTACTCGCAGAGCGACTCGGTTTGCCCAAACGTTCGATTAGCATTGTACGTGGTACGACTGGTCGGCAAAAAATGGTGGAGATATCGGGAATATCAATGGAGAATATGAAGCAGAAGCTTTCAACATAAGCTAACTCGCAGCAGGGCGAGGACAAGCCATCGCCCCTACCATGGATCGTCCATGGTAGGGGCGATGGCTTGTCCTCGCCCTGCTGCGGATATTCGCCCTGTTGGCTTGTCCTGGTTAAGTCCCGCATTGACCAACCAGGAAACACCCCTGTACCGAGTTCAGCTTGATGTGTCCATTGGGATCAACATACAGCACAACAATCGCTTTATTGATCGGATTGCCGTCAGACCCCAGCGCAATTTGACCGCTCACCCCCTGGATCGACTTCGTGCCTTTGATTTGTGTCAAGGCTTGTTGAATATCGGCGAGCGTGAAGCTCTTCTTCGATGCGAGCACCGTATTACTTGCACTCAATAATGTCAGCATAGCATCGTAGGAAAGAATGACATCAGCATCGGCACGGGTATAGCCATACTGGCCTCCAGGATGCACGTTATTAGGATTATAGGCCGCGCTATATTCAGCAAAGAACGTTGGCTTCCGCGATGACAGGTTTTGTACGTCCCATTCGTCAGGGTAGGCGAAGGCGGTAAAACGTAGATGGTTAAAGCCCGCACGAGCACTACTGGGATAGCCCAACTCATACAGGGCATCGCCCCCCAGGATTTGCAGATTGGCATTTGGCCCGCTTGTGGGTAGATTCGTCAGCAATACACTCACATCGGCAGCATAGCCGGAAAAGTAGATCAGGTCGGGATTCTTGCTTTCGGCATCCTGTAATAGATGGACGAGTGCTGCATGTCCCTGCTGCCCTATCGTGTAGTTCTCCGTGGCGAGCACGCTATTACCGTCCGCCGTGAATTGTGTGGTAAAGTATTGCGCCAGGCTCTGGCTGTATGGGTCGGCGGGATCAACAAAGACCACCACGTTTTTAGCCTGCAATACCTGTTCGGCATACTTCGCGCCAATCACTGCCTGGGTCTTGTTCGCCGGAGCGACGCGGAAGAAGTACGGTGATACTCCTGTCAGCGAGTCACTGGAGGCCGTCTGCGAGATCATCGGGATATGTGCCTTAGCCAGTACACTGATGGCTTCAAGCGCGTGCGAACTAAAGGGCCAGCCCATCACGCCTACGAAGGTCGAGTCAGACTTTGCCAGTTGCACGATCTGATTTGCTACCGTTACGGCGTATAATTTGTTATTGCCGGAGTTCGCTACCAGCAGACGAACGAGGGTACCACCGGCGAGCCGGGCACTATCGTTGAACTCTTTTTGTGCTACATAGGCCCCTTGTAAATCATCGTGCCCAACTGTCGCGTTGTCTCCCGTAAGCAGAGTGCCCACCACAATGGTGATATAGGGCGTGTTAGAGGTAGCATGAAGGTTCAATACATGCTGATCTTCCAGGTAAATGAGCGATTCAGCGTCTCCCGAATCATTACTCAAGGCCTCTTGCCACAACGATTCAGCACTAACGGCATCATTGGCCTTGAGCTTGTCCGCGGCCTGCTGCTTGAAAGTGCCGCCAGGGCCATTCAGCGCAAAAGCCACAGTTCCATCACTGATACCAATCATTTCGCCATCCGGTGCTTTGCTGGCTCCAATGCCATTACTGGCAAAAGGTGGGAGTGTGGCAACGGCTGTGCTGACCGGAGTAGCACTTTGACCACCCCCACCCAGGCGACCGCGAATGTAAGGAATGCCAAAGATGGCCACCGCTATCACTACGACCACCAGCAAAAGCAGGATAAAGCTGAACACAAAAGGGTTCCTGCTCCTACTCGGCTGCGGCTGCTGTGGTCGCGCTGCATAACCCCTGGCGGCGGGCGGCTGTGCATAGGGTGTAGGAGGGATTCCCGCCATACTTCTCTGCGGCTGCTGCCTCTGCGCCGCTTGATATGGAGCAGTGGGCGGGAGTGGAGGCGGTGGAGGCGGTTGTTGCACCCTCGCCGGCTGGTTCGGTATGGTTGGCGCATTTGCCGCACCTACTACACTCATCGGACCGGACGTACCCAGGGTGTAACTGCTGATATTGCCGGACACGCCAAAACGCTTGAGCAAAATATCATCGATATCCCGCTTCATCGCCGCCGCGCTCTGGTAGCGTTGATCGATATCATTGATCAGGGCACGCGAAAGTACTTTTTCCACTTCCGGCGACAGTTGTGGATTCAGCGTTCGTACCGGTGGGTAGGTAAAGGGCGGATGGTTACGCGGATCACGGTTGGTCAGCAGGTGATGCATCGTCGCGGCCAGGGCGTACAGGTCAGAACGCGGGTCAGCATTGCCCTGGTATTGTTCTGGAGGAGCATAGCCCGGTGTGCCGAGGGCCGAAGTCTGTTTGTGCTGCGCGTTGCGTGTGACATCGGCGCGGGCGATACCAAAATCGACCAGGTGCGCTCGTTTATCCTTACTTCCAATGATGATATTGGCCGGTTTGATATCCCGGTGTACAATAGGCGGCGTTTCCTGCGCCAGGTAATCAAGAATGTCCAGGATTTCCGAGGCATAACCGAGCACATCCCGCTCCTTCATTGGCTGATTCACCCGGTCCATCCGCTCTTCCAGGTTCTCTCCCTCCACATACTCTTGCACCATAAAGTAGCGCGAACCCTCCTGGAAATGGTCGGTCACATTCGGTATCAGGGGATGGTCGAGGTGTGCCAGGGTTGCCACCTCACGTTTGAAGTTGCGCACATCTTCCTGTAGCCTGGTGGGATCAGTAGCATTGTCAGAGATCAGCTCTTTGATAACTACAGGCTTACTATCCAGGCGGATATCGGTCGCCAGCAGCGCGGCTCCCATGCCACCTTGACCGAGTATCTTTTTGATCACATAGCGACCGCCCTGCACGCGCGAGCCCGGTGTAAGCGAACGAGAGCTTCCACTTCCATCTGCACCTGTTGGGTTAACAGCGGAAGGGTTCAACGGTTTGCCACAACTGTTACAAAAGCGAACCCCATCGTGATTATCTGCATTACAATAGGGACATTCCATAATTTAGCCTGCCTTCTCACTCACTCAAACGCAACAGGTCCTGTACGCCTACCTCAATACCTGTAGCGATCTATCTCAGCAGATTATACTGTGTTTCTTGACCAGAGTCGAGAGTTATAGCGCACCAAATTTACTGAGAAATTACCCATACAGGCGGCAATGCGGATGATTTTTCTCGCGAGAAAAATCATCCGCATTGCCGCCTGTCCTGCTGAATTTTTCGTTAAATTATAGATGTTGGCAGCGCAAAGAAATAATACCAGGGGCGAAATGATTAGCCCTTTGCAAATACTCCTCTTCATTCCCCTCGATCATCAACTTATGCATTACTACCACATCACCATCGGGCAGAGGTTCCGCCGGTTGCAGGCAGAGTTCCATAACTGCGCAGCCGCGCTCATACACTTTCACCAGCCCGCCAGAGCCAGGAATACGGTAGATGCGGCTGTCGAAGCCGGGGCTTGCTACTTCAAGATAGCCAAACTTAATCAATTGCTGGTACTGGTTCTCTGATAACATCTCCCGCAGCAACATTTTCGCACGACTTTCGGCGGAGAAATGTTCACTGGCAGAATCGCGAAAATGGCGGCCTACACCCCCATCAGAAGATTGTGAAAGATAGTAGATTGCTAAAAGCAGAAATAGCAGCCAGATTCCTAGAAAAAGACTCAATGTTTCCAGCATAGCCGCCTGTACTCCTCTATTTCCTGTTATCTCTCCGTCCGTTTGTCTGTTAAAGTCACCAGCAATAGAACATTCAGATTATAACATATCATAGGTTTATGGTGCCATGCCAATTACAGCTTCTCCCTCTTAAAGTTCAGTGCATAAGCGCAACAATACGGGTGTTTGACTTTGTCAAACACCCGTATTGTTGCGCTTATGCACTGAACTTCATGGATAGCTGAAGACAAATTACGATAGCAAACATGGTAGCAGGCAGGTAAATGTGCTCCCCTGACCAGGCGTACTCTCAACACTCACCTGCCCACCGTGCAGTTCGACAATCATCTTCACAATAGCCAGTCCCAGACCCTGCCCGCTGGTACGCCCGGAGACCGCCTGCGGAGCCTGGTAAAAGCGATCAAAGATACGCCTTTGATGCTCATCGGCAATACCACTGCCGTTGTCCTTCACCTGGATTTTTAACAGCCGCGTCACTTCCGCATCCAGAGAAACCTTTGCCTCCTCGTCAACTGGCTTTGCCTCGTCGTTATCTTCCTTATCTACATCTACGACAGAGGCGGAAACCGTCACTTCTCCACCGGAAGAGGAGAAACGTATGGCGTTACTAATCAGATTGCGCAAGACCTGTTGTATACGAACCGCGTCAGCGTAAATTGGAGAAAAATCAGCGGGAACATCGACATGGATGTTGATGCCGCTATCAGTCGCCATTAACTCCAACTCTTCAATCGCATTGGCGATAATTTCTTGCAGGCTCACCACTTCACGGTGCAAGCGCACCTGCCCAGAATCTGCACGCGAAACCAGCAATAAATCTTCGATCAGCGCATACAGGTGTTCGCTGCTGGAACGCGCACGCTGCACAAATTCACGCTGCTGCTCATTGAGCTCTCCCGCGATGCCGGTGAGAGTCAGATCGAGGTAGCCGTGAATAGCATTGAGCGGTGAACGCAGTTCATGCGTAATCATCGAAAGGAAATTTGCCTTCAAGCGGGTTGCATCCCGGATAGAAGTTACATCCCGCGCCACGATCAAGCACAGTGGCTTAGTGGACGTTGAGACAGGAGTAATACTCAAGCCGATAGAACGCGACACGCCTTTGATATAGACATCAACCTCGACATACGGCAGTGCTTGATCGAGTTGAAGTGCCTTACGCATCATACACGTATCACGGCACAACCCATGGCCGCCTTCATCCTCACAACAGAGCAATTCCATACATTCCATGCCGACCACCTGCTCTGGCTCCACGCCAAAGATACGTCCAAAAGCAGGATTGACCTCGATAAAACATCGATTGACACCGGCAATGGCAATCCCATCTGAACTGGATGCCAGGATAGTACGCAACTGTTCCTGGTCAGTACGCACTTTGTAAAAGAGATCGACGTTTTCCAGGGCGGCTGCCGCCATATTGCTGAGATTGCGCACCAGTCGTAACTCTTCGCTGGTGAAAGGCTCCTGGCGTTGCAGTGCAACAACTCCGTAGAGCACATTCTTCGAAACCAGGGGTGTAGCCATCTGCGCGACCGGTGAGAGTGGGTCAGTATGCTCTGCACGCTCTGCACGCTCAGTACGCTCAGCACGCTCAGCACCCTCCTCCTGTACCAATGTGTTGGGTGTGCGCAGGATAGGATGGCGATGTACAGCAGCCCATGCTATCGCCGAGGATGGGTTATGGAGGCTGACATTTTCCCTCTGGATATTTTTCGTCGTGACTGAGAAAGCGCAATTCTCTTGCTCGCAGGAGACGGATGAGCTATCCACTGCGGCATCCGCGACAGGGTACAGTTCCTGTGTACTCGCTTCGTACTTATAGATAGTAGCGACCTCGCAAGAGACCAGGCGTCGAATATCGGTCAGGATAGTACGATACAAAGCCTCAGCATCTAAGCGTGTCGTAATACCCCGCGAGAGATCCATCAGCATTTCCAACTGATTCGCCTGGCGCTGCGCTAACTCCGCGTGCCGCGCATTCATAATAGCCAGCACCGCCTGCTCAGCAAAAATCGTCAGCATCTTCAACTGGCGTATGCTAAAAGCGTTGGTTTCGGGGTTGCTAGCGGTCAACGCGCCGATAAAATTGCCATTATCGATCATTGGCACACAGATCATCGAGCCAATGGGCACTTTGCCTAAGCGTTTGAAACGGGGATCAAGCCTCACATCGTTGATAATCAGTGGCTCTCGATGCTCAGCGACCCAGCCGGCCACCCCTTCATTCAGTTGAAAACGTGTGTGGCGAGGAGTATGCCCATTCCTCTGAAGGGCGGCCAGGGTAACAAGTGCTGTTCCCGTGACATCGGACAACGCCACAGAACAACTGCCCACCTCTAGCAATGCGCCTGCGTTCTGCACAATTTTCTGAAGTGTACCAACCAGTTCCTGTGACTCATTCTCATTAGGAATTGCGCCATGTACAAATTGGCGGTCTTGTATCGAAGAAATATTCGCAGTCATCAGTATCCTTCACTTACTCAGACGATTAGTGGGCACCCTCACACCTGGCGACCCTCCTGCTCCTCTTGCCCGCAGGCAATGCGGTCACCAGGATCATTCATATGACCCTGCCCTGGAAAGTAGTTTCCCGTCTTCTTTTTTATTATCGGCAATAGTGCAAAATAGTTGAGCCTCCACACAAAAGTATAACATTGTCTATTCACTGAGTCGAGCTAATAAGCAGGATGGGCTAGTTCTTCATATTGAAGCGAACAGGCGGCAAGGCGACTGAATGCGGTGCATTCAGTCGCCTTGCCGCCTGTTCGCTTCAATATGAAGAACATTTCCTATCTTGAGCCGACACGAGTCAGCAGTGCCAGGCACTCGATATGGTACGTCTGGGGAAACATATCTATAGGTTGTGCCGCTACCAGCCGGTACCGTCCACCAGAGCAGAACGTAGCAACGTCACGAGCCAGCGTGCTGGGATCGCAGGAGACATAACAGATATTTCGTGGAGCCAGCACCTGCAATGCCTGCAACGCTTTAGGATGGCAACCCGCACGCGGCGGGTCAACCAGTGCCACGTCTATGCGCTCGCGCCGGTAGTGTATCTGGCCCAGTATGCGCTCAAGCGTACCCTCCAGTGTTGTGATATTGTTCTGGTTATTCAATGTCGCATTTGCGCGAGCATCCATCACCGCGCTTGGCTGTGATTCGATGGCAACCACCCGTGCAGTCCGAGATGCTAAGAAGGATGAAAAGAGTCCCACTCCGCTATAGCCATCCAGGGCAACATCAACACGCTGCGGCTCCAGTATTTGCAAGGCCTTCTCGACCATTGCAGCGGTTTGCACTATATTGACCTGGAAGAACGAGTCGGCTGAGACACGGAAACGGCGGCCCAGTAATGCATCGGTCAAAAACTCCTGTCCGGCGACTACACGTCCATAACGGCCACCAACCCGCTCGACAATCACTCCCACGATGCCTGGGGCAATAGTCAACAGCTCGTTCGCCAGTTGCTGCGGGTCTTCTATCATCGAGCCAGGACGGGCGTGGAGACTCAACAAAGTCGGCACAGCTTTCACCGTATTGCCGGCTGCTAGATGGTTGTTGTTCACCGCACCGATGGCACCTCGAAGGGTGAAGCCCTGAATCATCTCGCTCAACGACTCGTCAAAATACGTGATCAGCTTGTCGCGCACCCGCTGGTAAACCATATCCAGGGCAGGATGTAAGAGGGCACAGTCTTCCAGGTCTTGTACATCGTGGCTTTCCGTCAACTTAAAACCCACTTCGCCTGCCGGGCCAATCGAGAATAGGGCGATATTGCGATACTGCCACGGCGATAAGCCATTTGGCATCCCAAGTGTGGGATGGACGACCGCGTCAGGCTGTTTGCCAATACGCACGAGAAGTTGGCGCACGATATGCGCTTTCCAGGTGAGTTGGGCGGGATACGCAATGTGCTGCCACTGGCAGCCACATTCTGTGAGGAGTGGATAGCTCGGATCGACGCGCTCCGGTGCGGGACGCAAGATTTCTAACAGGTCAGCGCGTGCATGTCCCCGGCGTTCCTCGACAATGTCTACACGTACCCGTTCTCCCGGAATACCTCCAGGTACAAAAAGTACTCTTCCTTCGTAACGACCTACGGCATCTCCTCCATAGGCAAGGTCTGTTAGTTCAACGTCTATGCTCATGTTCACCTCGGCGGCCACCTACGAGCTGGTGTGTCGTGTGTGCCCGTCACATCTTTCCATCGTATTTTTGTAACTATTCCCACTTCCACCCCCCTCCAGTTTCCCCTTCCTCTTCTTGTATACCTCTACATACACAAGATACTACATTTCTGCGCCGGGCTACCACTAACGTAATGGCGACCGCAAGGGTCGCCAGCATCAATTTTAAAGCGTGATCGGCTGCTTGGGTTGAGAGTACAGCCGCGTGCCAAAACGGCTCAGAAAAACGGCCCCAAGCCCCAACAATCCCGCTCCAATACTGATGAGCCAGCCAATATAGGGGAGAGACCCTGCCAGTACCAACACCGTCAGTCCTACCACTATCTGCTTCAGGCGTGTGTTGTAGTGTGGTGCTACCTTGCCCAGAATGTAGTCTCCGATAAGCCAGCCGATAGCCACCGTCCCTAGCCCCCACGCCGCTATGAGCCCTAATCCTACTATAATTGCTAATGGAATAGACAAAACGAGAGCAACCAATACAACGAGCACGGCGGGCGCGAGTGGAATAGTGAGCAGCCCAAGCACAAGGCTTCTTCGCGTCTTACTTACCACTGTCGTTCGCACGATCATCACATGTTCCGGCAATAATGAGGTAAGCAATAATCCCAAACCCACCCACACGAACAGCACCCAGAACGAAAAATGAAAGCTGCCGCCGGTACCCAACAGCCAGTCTATATGCTGTGTCTGATCAATCACCGAGCCGCCCAGCTGGATGTTTGAGCCCTGCGTATAATGGCCTCCGTAGAGATTGATATCTCCATGAACATGGGAACCACTCTGCATACTCACATTGCCGCCATACAGGTTGATATTCCCATCCACTGTCCCCGCAATCACCACATCGCTATTGAAGGCAACAATGTCACCCTGGACTTCGCCATTGATAGCCACCGTCCCACCAAAGGTGGTCAGGGTGCCACACTCTACCTCGTTTGTATCGACAACCACTGCGCCACCAAATGATGGCCCGTGTTGCCCATCTGTACAGTCGCCGCTTGCGCGAATGACATCACCTGTGGCGGCCATCACTGTAGGCGTTACCCCCACCAGCAATATTCCGCCTCCACTTATAAAGAACGCTACCAGCAACAGCAGTCCGCTGAGTGCGAACACACACCATTGTCTACGTCTGACATTTCGCATACTGGAACTCCCTATCATGGTCGTCAGTTTGATGAATGACCATGACCTTCGCTACCTGCCTACGCCTCTTGTGGATGACGCATCAGGCGAAGCCACATTCCCATCATAACCACTAAGACGAAAGCCACTCCTAACAGCAGCCTGTTATCATGTGTAACCAGCGTCAGCCCTGTTTGGAGAATTTGCGCAAGGACGATCAGCACGTCGATAACGTCACTGAGCAGTGAGAGCGTTTTTACCAACAGATCAGGTTGAACAATCGTCAAAGCGAGCAACAAAAGTGGAATACTTCCCAGCATAAAAAAGGTAATCGCCGCTAAAGGTGTCCCGACGACGCGCATCCGTGCTATTCGTAACCGTTGTTGCTTGCGAATGTCCTCGAGCTGCTGTGTGATCCGTTTCTGATGCTGTACTGCCAGCATGATTCTCTCCGTCGAAATGCTGGAATACGAGCGAGGAGTCGGAGATAACAGCAGAGTATATAGACATTGTAGACGCTGTTCATGGGCGCGACAGGCTGGACATTGCTTTAGATGCTCCTGAAGATTCAAGGCATCCGACTCCGCTAGCTCACCATCGCGCCGAGCGGCTAGCCAACGTTTAGCGTCGCTGCAGCGCATCTATCTGCTCCTCCTCATTTTGTGAATTTTGCTTCATATAGCGAGCAAGTAGCTCGCGAGCACGATGTAGACGAGCTTTTACCAGGGCCGGTGTCAGGTGGAGTGTTCTGGAAATCTCTTCATATGAGAAGTCATACCAGTAGCGTAAGACAATCACCGCACGATACTTGCCCGGTAATCGTTGCAAATAGACCTGTATCTCGTCTTGCTGCTCACCTTCGAGCGCGGACTGCTCAGGACCGGTACCCACATCAGTAATCCACTCTAGAAAAGGCACGTCCTCAAGTGGCAGGGCCAGGAAACGGCGACGTCTCAACTGGTCAATTGCCAGGTGTGAGGCAATCGAAAGCAGCCAGGTGCTGAATTTGTGCGCAGGTTTATAGGTAGCAAGCTGTGTATAAGCTCGTACAAATGTTTCCTGTGTCACATCCTCTGCTTCCGTTGCATTGCCGAGCATACGGTATGCCAGATTCTGCACAGCATCTTTATAACGCTCGACGAGCACCGAGAAGGCGTCCTGGTCATCTGCAAGAACTAGCTCGACAAGCGCAACATCGCTCATCGCCTCCACGATAGCCTCTCGCGCATAGACTCTAGATGTACTTTGTGCCCCCACTATTGTACGGTTACTAATAGATCGTCCTCTGCTTGTGGTTCCATGTGAGCCGCTCGCCGCCCTGCGACGTGTCTTCGGTGCTGGCCCAGCTAGTACACCTCCGATAGCCCCTAATGTACCTGAAGCCGATACTGTCGATTCCATCTTTTTATCACCACTCGTTCATTGCAATGTATTCATAAGTTAGACAGAAAAACATGTCATTTATGATTACTTACGTGCGGCGTTTAAAAAAGTTGTAATCATTTGCAGAAAGTGTAACATGACCAGAAGCAAGTAGCAAGGGGCAAGTACTTTCAAGCGGCAAAGCGCACGCTAGGGGCATGGCTGAGGCAAGCGCAGCCACTACTATACACTCACCCGTGGGTCAGGCGTGTATAGTAGTGGCTGCGCTTGCCTCAGCCATGCCCCCTAAGATGAATAAAAGTTCAGAGAACCTTCTAATTGTTTACATGTTTGGTCTATGTACTATCAAGCTTCGGCGGCGACAGCTTCTGGGGTGAGCATGGTGGAGGCAAGCACCGCCACTACTATACACTCACCTGTGGGTCAGGCGTATATAGTAGTGGCGGTGCTTGCCTCCGCCATGCTCTCTTTTATTTTTACTTTTGCTCACTCGCAGGTCCGCCACTCTTGGTACTCTCAGAGGGAGAAACTTTGATAGCGGTTGATACGTCTCTTATACTGTCCCTAAAGCACAAACGAGAAACGAGGATGGCACGATATGACAAATTTTCGTCCAGCACACGAGGCCGATCTCAGAGCAATGTACGAGGTATCTTATCAGAATGAGGTGCTTGACAACCCTCATCCACCCTCAGCAGGCGACACCCCATCGTATCTGCGACACGTCCTTCAGACAGGGACTCTCTATCTTGCCGAGCAGGATGGAAAGGTACTCGCATTTGCGGGAGCCATCACACGAAGAAATATCACCTTTCTCACCGATCTGTTTGTCCTGCCAGCCCAGCAGTCAGGCCAGCTTGGCAAGCAGCTCCTCCACGCCATTTTACCGCAGGATGACCTGGTCCATTGTACCGTGAGTTCGAGCGATCCACGCGCACTTGCCCTCTACATTCGAGCCGGCATGCGCCCGCAGTGGCCTTACTTCGCGCTACAACTGGAGAAGCCAGCGCATGAGAAGCCTTTCACTTCCGATATGGAGATCATCGAGGCAGACCCTGCTGATCCAGCGTTGGTACGCTGGGACGCTCAGATTAGCGGGCGTCCGCGTCCCATGGAACACCAGTATTGGGTACGTGAACAGCAAGCTGTCCCATTGTGGTTCCGGCGGCAGGGGCAGATCGTCGGCTACGGGTATATCCGCTTGGGCGCAGGAACACTCTGGCACCCTCAAGCCTGTGTACTTGGACCCATTGGAGTCAGCACCCCGCAAGACGCGACTGCCTGCATCCTGGCTGCCATACACTGGGCCTTGCAGCGTGCAGATACATTACACATCGATGTGCCAGGCCCTCATCCGTGCCTGGCCACATTACTCGAACAAGGGTTTCGCATTTCCTACGTTGATACCTTCGTTTCGACCGCAGGTACTCCTTTCTTCGATGCGTGTTGCTACATCCCATCGGGAGGGGATTTGTTTTAAGGGTTGGGAATCCCCTGACCAGGGTACCCGCGAGGGGTACCCTGGGGCACCGTATCCTGAACCCCATCTTCTTTTTTAAGAACTCCTCCTTAAGAATAAATAATCCAGGATAGACGTTTAACCGTACACTGTAACGTAAGGTAAGCTGACCTTTGTCTATGTATAGGAAATAGGAGGAAGGAACAAGCCATGGCAACCCTGCCGAGGAAAACTGCCGATACGTCCGCTGAAACCAGTATGTCGTTGTTACACGACCTGCTTGGTTCCTATCACCCCCGCAACTTTGCGGTGCGGCTGTGGGATGGCACCACATGGGAGGCTGAACCGGGTCAACCGGCGCGCTTCACCCTGGTTCTACAGCATCCGGGTGCGCTGCGGATGATGTTTCTGCCGCCCAACGAACTCACCCTGGGTGAGGCCTATATTTACAATGACTTCGACATTGAGGGAGATATCCATGCCATCTATCCACTCGCGGATCATTTCATCCAGGGGCCCTGGGGAAAGATGGAGCAGATGCGCTATGGGAAACGCTTACTGAGTCTGCCGAAAAGCAGCCACACGGCTTCCCTAGCCGCGAACTTGCGTGGCACCCGCCACTCCAAAGATCGTGACCGGCAGGCCATCATCTATCATTACAACCGCTCCAATGATTTTTATGCACTCTGGCTGGATGCGCGTATGGTCTACTCCTGTGCCTATTTTGCTGCACCTGGTGACGATCTTGATGCAGCCCAGGAACGCAAGCTCGATTATCTCTGTCGCAAATTGCGCCTGCGCCCTGAAGAGCGTTTGCTGGATATCGGCTGTGGCTGGGGTGGGCTGGTCATCTATGCTGCGCAGCATTATGGAGTGGAGGCGTATGGTATCACCCTTAGTCAGCCGCAAGCCGAGCTGGCACAGCAGCGCATCCAGGAGGCCGGGTTAACGGGACGCTGTCGCGTGGAGTTGCGTGATTATCGGGAAGTCAATGAGGCCAATGCTTTTGACAAAATTGTCAGTGTTGGCATGTTTGAGCATGTGGGTGAAGCGCTGCTGCCCACGTACTTTCAACAGGCCTGGCATCTGCTCCGTCCGGGTGGCGTCTTCCTCAACCATGGGATTGCCAGCAACGCGACTCTTCCAGTACAAGGTGGACCTGGCTTCACTTCTACGTATGTCTTTCCAGATGGAGAACTTGTACCGATCAGCACTACACTGCGAGCGGCTGAGAAGAGTGGCTTTGAGGTACGCGACGTGGAGAGCCTGCGTGAGCATTACGCGCTGACACTGCGGCATTGGGTCAACCGGTTGGAAGAACACGCTGAGGAGGCCCGTCGTCTCACTGATGATGTGACCTACCGCATCTGGCGGTTGTACATGTCCGGGGCGGAGTACGGGTTCCAAATGAACCAGAGTAATATCTACCAGACACTCCTGGCGAAGCCCGACCAGGGTAATAGCGGTTTACCGCTGACGCGCACCGATTGGTACGGCTGATCGGTATCATGCTGCTATATTCCCAGCTCTTTGGTGTCAGGATTGGGGCTTGATCGATGTTTTCTTATAAGGCCTGTTCTTTCATAGACGTCGCGAACTGGGAATCGAATACCCAGGCTTTCTAGTTGTACCTCGTCCTCTAGTTTGTATGTGGAGAACGTCCATCTGCTCTTTTCACGGTGATAGATTTCTATAAGAATGCTCTGAGAGTCAGCCATCATATAATCTTGTATAGTTGGGTGTGCCTGGTAGTAGAGCAGTTTCTTCCCCCTATCGGTGGTTTCAGTGCTTGGGGAAAGCACTTCGATAACTACTGTAGGATAATGCGTTTTACTATCTTCTGGTGCTTCGTCGCGTGGATCACAAGTTACGGTGACATCAGGAAAGACGTAGCGTGATTCAGAGAGTTGGAGTTGCATGTCAGGGTTGTATACTTTGCAGGGTCCACCTCTCAATAGTCCGTAGAGGATGCCAGTTAAGTTTGCTGTGATGGTCGAGGGATCAGCGCTTCCTCCTGCTAGCATTCGTAATTCGCCGTCTAGATATTCGTAGCGTGCGCTTTGGCTGTTTTGATTGATGATTTGGTAGTCTTCTATAGTGATGTTTGGATATTCGCGTTGTGCCATTATCTCTCTCCTTACTTTAGCATATGATATCATATGTTTATTTGGATATTTGTTATTTGGTGTCGGCTTTTTCCTCCTAGCTGTTCATTCACGGTTTGTTTGGGCTTCAAATGGCAAGCACATTTCGGCATACCTTCGCAAAGTTTTACTTGCAGCGAGGTGGTGAGGTTTTCAAGCTTTCTCGTGAGATGGACTTAAATATTGTTGCTTCTAACCCAGGAGATCATGTAGTCTCCTGGGTTAGAAGTGTTTTTGTAACCCAGGAAACTTTATCAAAATTGGCAAAAATAAAGTCTTTTCTAAAGGCTTTTTCTCGAATTACTGTGACCATGATTTGGGTTTAAAAATTGACAAGATAATGAATGAGGGCAATCCTACCACTTTGTGGGTGGCAGCGTTGCTCTCATATATGTGGATCATCCGGTGTCTTACAAGATGTCGTCGAAAAAATCACTTACGTGCGAGATAAAGCCTGGTAAGATTGGAGACTCCAACATATCCTTTGTATAAAGGGTTTTGCTTAGTTTAAGTACCCCTTGTTCACGCTGATAGAGTTCAACATATCGCTCTTGCCAGTTTACAATCCAGTATTCCAGGACGCCACGACGTGAGTAGAGTTTGAGCTTAGCCTCACGGTCTCGACGAGCATTCGTTGCTCCAGGTGAGAGAACTTCCACTGCCAGCTCAGGAGCAGCATGTAGGTGTCCATCTGGTTGAGATGCTGCGGCTAATCGTTCCTGGCTGATCCAAACCACATCTGGTGCTACATCATCATCTTCAGCAAAGATCACTCCTGGTGCGGCAATCGCTACTCCTGACTTCGTCTGGCGGCACCAGAGTTGGAGTAACTCCCACACTCTGCAACAAACTAGCTGGTGATCTACATGAGGCTGTTTCGACACGTACAATTCTCCATCTACAATTTCGTACCGTTTGGTATTATCATCTGGAAAGAGGTCTAAGTCTCGTGAAGTCCAGCGTAATGTAGCCATGTTTGCTCCTGAAATGTCTTTGGTCAACTGCTCACCTGTTTCTCTCTTACACTGGAAATTATACAATATTGATGGTTTATCTTGGATATGGGGCGAGAGGGACTCGAACCCTCACGGCCTTTCAGCCAGGAGATTTTAAGTCTCCAATGTCTACCATTTCATCATCGCCCCCTGCCTGGTAGCTCTGCTTGTGGTTTTGATGACACGATATTAACATGCCACCGCCTATTCGTCAATCACCATTTTCCCTTTTTCCTATGGCCTACTGCATGCGCTCCTCTTCATGCAACAACGGGCTCTGCCCGCGCCGTTTAAGTTCCTCAATCATACGCTCGGCGCCATGTTTTTTTAGTATCATGCGGGTGGGAGAGATGGTCTGTACTATCTGCTCCTCTACCGAGGTAGTCGCCGCAAGTTCACGCATCACCAGGCCGTCCGCGACCTCCAACAACGAGACACCGCTGTAGAGACGCACGCGGCCATAGCTCGCGCTCCAACGCTCAAGCTGGGCCAGCAGGCGCAGCAGTGTACCATTATTATCAGGCTCCTGCTCGGCGATTTGTTGCAGTAAGCTCAGTAAAGCGGTAGGATGCTGCCCGCGCCCCAGGGCCTCGGCCAGCGATTTCGGAGCCAGCCGGTAACAGAGACGATTGTCGCGCACGCCCGCCACTTCCGCGAATTCCTCGATCAATTCAATTAATGGCCAGGCCGCAGGGATACAGGCAACCAGCAATTCGCCGGTCTCCAGTACTTCCAGTGAGACAGACAAAGGATACTGATCACCATGCTCAGTCGCCTGCTCTTCAAGTTCGATACCATTCAACAGCAGACCAGCCATAGGAGTGAGGCGGAAGGCCAGCAGGCGGCCATCATGCGACAGGGCAAGATCGCTCATGCCCCACCAGTGCAGCGGCCCTCGCAAGAGACGGGCCAGGTAGTGGCCCTCCGCTCGCATCCAATCGCTCATCTGCGCGGGCAGTAGTGGGCGTCCTTCTTCCTGTTCCAGCCACCAGTGCGGCGAAGGGAATAAGCGTTGCCGCTTCTGCAAAAAAGTGGGATTCAGTCGATAGATAAAACGCGCGAAGGCCGGAAAGCTTATCCATTGATTGAGCGGAGCCTGCGCCACCAGCGCAACTAACCATTGACGGGCCTCGCTATTCTCAGCCTCCAATTCCGCCGGCCGCAGTATCGGATGGTTCAGTGGCGTAGTTCGACAACGTAAACGCAGTCCCTCCTCCTGGAGATCGAATAACTCATCATAGCCAGGCTGAGTGAGCCACAGTTCAAACAGATCGCGAGCTACTTCCGCACTGGTGGGATCTAACAGTAAGCGGGCCGCGTTGGGCAGCAGGCGTAGATACGGTGTCCCGCTATCATCTTTATGCAGGATATCCGCCAGGCGCAGCAAGCGTACAGCATACCGTAAGAAGAGCGAACTGCGTGGAACTTCAGCCTGCAATCTTTCCAGTATGGTCGGCGAAGGGACACCGCTCGGAGCAGCGATACTTCCAGTTCCGTCGTTGGTAAGTAGACTTGGGGTGCGCATGGGAGCAAGAGAAGCAGGAGAGCGCGGTGTTCCGCCGCGTTCATCCTTCTCGTCATCGTGCCCAAGTCGATAACCATCCAGGACACGCGCCACTAAGAGCAGATCGGTCAACAGGCTGTACGGCTCAACCTGCTGTATTTTTGGCAGCTCGGCATCATCCTCGTTGACACTCTTTTGTACATCGAAGGGTGTAATCGGCACCGAAACACGTAAGACCGCCTGCACCTCTGCCGGTACACTCCAGCCAACATCAAACAATGAACCACTCAGGCCGATACGCTGCACCGGCGAGCTATTGAGACTGGTGCGAACAAGCAGCCCCTTGCCTTGTAATGCCAGAAGTATGCCCTGCAACTTATCGGGTGGCCCAAAAGAAAAACGCTCGAACAGGCCGCGCAAATCATCGTCGGTAATTGTTCCGCCGGCCAGGGTGAGCGTGGCCAACAATTGACGTTGGGGTTTTTCCAGCGTACTTGCTACCCTGCGCACCGCTTCAGGCTGTTTCAGCACCTCCACTATAGCATCCGCGAGTTGCTGCTTATTCAGTCCTGTCGTAGCAATATCATACTCGCGGGCAATCCCGCGCAGCTCGCTCAGTCCATTTTGCGCCAATATCTCCACCAGGTCACTGGAAGGAGTAGGGCCGCGCAGTGCAACCACATGCCCAGTTTGCCCAGTTTGCCCAGGTTGACGTACAGTTTTCAAAGTGACCCTCTGTTCTCTTGATGCCGTAACCGCTGCCCCGTGTTTGTTGTTCTGAGCTTGAGAAGTCCTGCTGGCGTAAGACTCCCTGAACGAGAAGGCAGAAGGGGAGGTGAAAGTCGTGGGATGGGCAAGCCATTGATAGAGAAGAGCGGCAGCATGACTGCAAATCGCGTGAGCATCAGTGCTACAAGAACAATTGGCAACCCATGTAGTGGAACCAACGACATCGACATCAACCACAAAACGATGCTGTTCGGCTGCTACCTGTTCTATAGTCTCCACGCGATTTGTCGCAGATACCGTTGATGTATTATGCGTATTCGTTATATCAACGATGCCAAGAAGCTGTGTTCCCTGGCGCCTCGTTTCGTGAACTGCACCTTTACGGCAATACTCTTGCCCCAACGACGCTATTACCAGCCCCGCCGCGCGGATAATATCCTTAGCTCTCAGGCGTTGTAATGCGCCGGGTACCACATCATCCATAAAATTAGCCTATAATAGTTTACACAGGGTTGATTTCGTTGCGTCATGATAGCACGAAGCGACCATGGTGGTCAATCTCACCAATGTAAGTAAACCGCACAAAATGCTATACTGAACAATACTTTTATAGCAAATTTTAAGGAGGACTTTTCAGTGACACAAGCAGCACAGGCAGGACAATCCATCTCATATCCATCTGATAGTAAGCAGATTGACGCCTACTTGGTCCGCCCCGAAGGTGAAGGACCCTTTCCCGGTATAGTCATAATCCACGAAGCATTTGGCCTCAATGAAAATATCAAAGAAATTGCCCACCGTTTTGCCAGCGAAGGCTACGCCGCTCTCGCGGTCGATCTCTTCACCGGAAGCAATCGCGTGGTCTGCATGTTCCGCTTCATGGGCGGCCTATTATTTAACTCGCTCAATCATGGCGGTATACGTGACCTCAAGGCAGCACTATCTTATCTTGTCGCGCAGTCCTATGTTGATAGCACGCGCACCGGCGCAATCGGCTTCTGTATGGGAGGAGGTTTCGCCATTGCCTGGGCCTGCACCGATGACCGGCTCAAGGCCATTGCACCATTCTATGGCTCCAATCCGCGCCCACTCGAAGCCGTTGCTCGCCTGTGCCCTGTGGTAGGCTCTTACCCGGACGGCGACTTTACCACATCACAGGGGCAGAAGCTCGACGCCGAACTGGATACCCACAATATTGCACACGACATCAAAATCTATCCTGGTGCCAAACATTCCTTCTTTAACGACAAAGGGCGCAACTATAACGCCAACGCAGCCCAGGACTCCTGGCAGCGCGTAACGGCCTTTTTCAAAGAACATATCAGCTAATAAAAAGGGGTAGAAGTTCAACGGAAAAGCACAGCCATATGGCCATGCTCAGCTTCCCACCACTGGCAATAGTCTTGCTGCCTCTCCAAAGTCCTCCCAAAAAAATCACTCTGCCAACGTCTTCATAGAGACAGAGCATACAGACAATGGTGCAAAGGGAGATATTTATGATCGAGAGCAAAAACGAGCAAGGCGTTTATAAGCCAGACGCCATCAATACAACGCTCAAAGACTCTTCTGAGACAAGCGCTAACCCGGACGCTTTTGAAGATCTCTGGATTGTCTGCCAGTATTCTGTGCAGTAAACCCAAACAGAGCAAGAAAGGAGCAATATGTCAGTACTAGCAAACTTCCCTATGATTTCTCAGCGCGATGGAGACGCGAATCAGGACTATGATTGCGTTCCCGCTTCAATCGCAGCAGCCATGCAGTGGCTCACAGGGCAGAAGCACACTGCTAGAGAGATCAAGGATGCAGTCTATAAGCCCGATTTCGTGGGTGGGACTGCCGCAATCGCCTATGTTGACTACTGCGCGGCTCGTGGCGTGATACTCGCCCCTGTTAACGGTGATGGCCACGCGCTCGTTGCCGCGCTTCATTCCGCGCTGGCCAACCAGCATCCCGCGCTGATTACAGAGTCAGATCCCTACGCGAGCGGCTGGACTCATGTGTGCGTCGCCTACAGGGACAATGCCAATAGCATCACGGTGCTGGACCCCTGGATCGATCAGCCCGTTACGAAGTCCGACGCGGAATGGGCTTCACAACTACTGGACAATCAGATTTGGACATTGGAGAAAGCTATGCTTGTCATCAACGAAGTCTCGCGGTACTTCACCGATCTTGGAAACGATGTATGGAAATGTGAAAACGGCCACCTGCTTGGCCATGGCATACTTGGCTATTACTGTCGCACAGGCTCAGCCCCATTATTCGGTCTGACCCTCTTTGGACTCCCCAAGACCAACGAAATCGGGGTGCCTGGACATCCCGGCGTTGTGCTCCAGGTGTTCGAGCGCGGGGTACTTGTCTATGATCCTGGGCACGTGCTCGACAATCCGCCGGGAAGTAGCAATGTATACACCATGCATATCGATAGCAGCCCTGGTTTGGCCCAACTTGCGGGGTTCTTGCCCGCGCCCACGCCACAAACATCGCCGAATATTGCTGCGATAATTAGTGAGTTGCAGGCGTTACAGACGGCCACAGATGCGGGATTAGCCAAAGTGCTGGCAGATTTGGGGAAGTCATAGAGACGAACTACAAGTTGCCTTTACAACCACTTTGTTAACTTGTCAACAAAGTAGTGGTGAGAGTGTAAATGTGAGCAGTTTCATTCTTACATTTACACCTGGCGGCTATACGGAAAGGAGCAAATCATGGCAGGGACACCGCAATTCGTTGATATAAGCGTGTTCCAACCGCTCAACATCGATTGGAAGGCTTATCGTGCGTGGTCTGCGCAATGCGACGGGATCGCTCGTGTGAGCTTAAGATCGAGCTATGGAACGGGATACACCGATCAGCACTTTGTTGCCTATCGTGAGGGAGCCATCAATGCTGGCATCGATGTAATCATTTTCTATCACTATGCCTATCCACAGTTCAATAGCGCAGTGGCGGAAGCTGATTATCAACATCAAATCGTGAGAGGCATCCGGCCAAACGATGTAATGATGCTGGACTATGAAGAGAATGTCTCGGAGGCTACTGCTGAGTGGGCATATGAATGGCTGGCTCGGCAAGAGCAAAACTATGGTGGCAAGAGACCCTCGATCTACGCCAGTGATAGCTATATTCGCCAGAGATTGCAGGATAGCCGTCTCGCACGCTATCCGTTGACCCTGGCAAATTGGCAGTTCACGCCAACGGAACGGCCTGCCTGCCCGCCTCCCTGGTCAACGTATACCTACTTGCAGTACACAGATAAAGCAACGGCTATCCCCGGCATTGCCGGAGCGGTCGACGCGGATATCTATCTAGGACATGATGGAGGACCCACGATGAACAACATTCCCGCTGGCTGGCACGACGATGGCACCACGCTCACGGCCCCCAACGGCGTGCCCGTCACCCTCGGATTTCGCGCTCACATCCTGAATGCACCATCCTGGGACGCGGGCAACATGCCACAAGAGGCAGAATACCACGCCGATCAGGTGCTGCTACACAACATCGCAATCGGGGCTGGCCAGCGGCAATGCTTCCGCGATGGCATGCTCTGGTACACGACCGCAAAAGGCGTCGTGTGGGAACCATTTCTGGGAATGGAATTAGATGCAGCTTATAAGCAGATTGCCACGCTGCAAGCGCAGATTACCCAGCTCAGCCAGCCAGTTCCTGCTCAGCCGACTGCGAATGTGGCCCAGGCCATCAACGACGTAGAGGCGTTGACCAATACGCTGCCACCGATGTTCACGAAGATACTGGCGAATTTGGGGAAGCAGTGATTTGACTACTGGCGGCGAGGAGCAGACGGAACCGTGATCCATCGCGTGTGCTTTGCCGAGAGGTATTCAACGAACAAAAAAACAGAGCTATATAGCTCTGTTTTTTTGTTGGATTTTAGTAAGCTACTGCTCTAGTTCGTACATGATATTAGCAACTGCCGCCAGGGCCGCCGTCTCGGCACGCAGGATACGCGATCCCAATGACACAACCTGTACACCGTACCTCTGCGCCAACATCACCTCCTCAGCCATCAAACCGCCTTCAGGGCCAACGAAGAGTACAACAGTGACAGACTGGTCCGCTCTAGTCGATTGGTTGCGGGCGGCTTGCGAGGCCAAAACATTATGTAAACTTTGGTCCTGCTCTTCTTCCCAGGGCATCAAAGCCAACGCCCCTTGAGGAATATCGTTGAGGGCGTGCATGAGAGGTCGAATAGGTAAAAGCTCCGGCAGGCGGGAACGGCCACATTGCTCGGCTGCCTCCTGGATAATACGCTGCCAGCGTTGAATCTTCGCTGGGCCCGCCTCTTCCAGGCCCGCCATCGAACGCCGGCACAGCACAGGAGCAAAGACAGCCACCCCTAATTCGGTACCCTTCTCCAAAATCCACTCGAAACGCGCCGATTTGAGCAATCCCTGGCAGAGCACAATACGTACAGGGGATTCGCTCTTACCCGCCCGCCGCTCCAACACCTGCACCTCCACACCCGCACGGCTACTCTTTGCGATTGATGCCAGCACCTCGTCACCACTATTATCAAGCAGCATCAACTGCTCACCGACTCCCAGGTGCAGCACATCCCGCACCTGGTGGGCAAGTTTCTCCGGCAATTGTATCGACAGCGATAATTCCCCCGCGCCTTCCACATTGGGATCAATGCCCGCCAGCAATTCCGGCGCAACAAAAAAACGATGCATAATTTTGATTTATCCAGGTTTGCGCATAACAAGCACAATCCAATCATCGATCATGGCCTGGTCGAGCAGTTGCAGGCCCGCGGCCAAAAGAGCTGGCTCCGCATCAGGGCGACGAGCCTCGATGATGCCACCGGCGATGAGCAGCCCGCCAGGAGCCAGTACCTGCGCCAGTTGGGAAGCCATGCCACCGATAACATGAGCAATAATATTCACCAGCACCATATCATATTGGCCAGCCATCCGCATCGCCTCCACCTCATCGAGGACACCCAGTACTACGCTTATCCTGTCGCTCAGGTCATTCATCGCAGCATTGGCGGTCGCGCTTTCCACCGCCACACTGCTATTGTCGATGCAATCAACGCTGGCAGCACCTAACCTGGCGGCAGCGAGAGCCAGGATGCCCGAACCAGTTCCCACATCAAGCACACGCATACCCGCCCTGGTACGCTGCTCTACCTGTTCCAGGCACATGCGTGTCGTGGGGTGCAGACCTGTGCCAAAAGCCATACCCGGATCAAGCTCCAGCACCACCTCATCGTTTTTGGGTGTGTAATTTCTCCAGGATGGACGAATGACCAGTCGCTGTCCAATATGAGTGACATGGAAGTAATCCTTCCACGCATTCTCCCAATCTTCCTCGTTGACCTCTCGCGTTTTCAGTTCCCCCACAAAGTGCTGCCCCAGGCTGGCAAAGTGCCATAGTCCTTCCGCCACCCTCTGTCGTGCCTCTTCTTCTCTGCCATCGATGGGAAGATAGGCATGAACCTGTACAGGCTGTCCCGTCAATACGCGGTACTCCTGGCCCTCGTCTATCAATTCAATCGGTTCCTCGATGGCAACCCCGCCAGGGGCATAGCGGCTCAAAAGCTCGCTCACCGACTCCACCGCTTCAGGATGAGCGTTTACCGTTAGTTCTAACCAACGCATTACATGTATTCCAATCTATTATGAATTTGAAAAGGGACGCCAGGCATTTGGAACCCATGTTACTTTCTCGCATTTCCATCGCTTTTATGTCAAGTCAATATTATAATAGCCATAGGTAGTGGTTTCTTGAAAACCACAGGAGCGATAGAGGCCGATAGCGTTGATGTTCTCGGTTTCCACTTCAAGCGCAATGCGCTTGGAGCTTTCAGCGCGTATACTTCTGACGAGTTGCTCCAACATCTGCCTGCCAAAGCCTCGCCCGCGATACCGTGGAAGGACACCGAAGCCGTAAATGCCAAACTCTCTATCGTTCGCAAAGAGATTGAGGCTGCCAATCACTTCGGCACCAAGTTTACCTATATAGTACTGGCAATGCGGGTCGCTCATCGCCTCCGACACATGCCGTCGCGTACGCTCGATGGATTGCCCAAAACTGATCGAGCTGACCTGTGCGATTTTCTCTATATCGTCGAGTGCCGCTTTTTGCAGTTGAATTTGCTCCTGGAAAGGGCCTCTTTCTATGAGATTTCCCAGCACCATCCTGTGTTCGGAAAAATCGTATATGGCTCCGATTGCCTGGACAAAGCCCTGTCCTGAGCGGGAGAAACGCTCGCAGATCAAGACCAGTCTTTCAATGCCCCTCTGTTTCGCTTCTGCTTTGGCTACTGTTAGATAAGGTCAACAGGCCAACCAGTTTTCCATCTACGTAATAGAGAAAATCGTTGGTCTCTTCGCCTTTGCGTGATCGCAACATCACAAGACCTAATTTCATACTCAGGTTTTCGTAAGCGTTGCAAATGTCTAAAAGCTCTCCTGCCTGCGCGATTTCTTCATCGGCCCATGTTCGCTTTTTGATGAGACCCTGATGTAGATTGTTCGTCAATCAATTACTCCTGATAATTTAATTAGGTGAAACATGGGGCGCAATTCAATGCGCCCCATGTTCATCAACGTCTCGCTTTTCCCAACGCTCCATTCGTTTCACAATCACCTATTAAAACACGGCTGGTTCCATATAATCTCCGAAGACGGTGCGGAAGACATTCATGATTTCACCCAGCGTCGCATAAGCTTGGACCGCTTCGATGATGGCTGGCATAGTATTTTCTGTTCCCTCGGCCACCCGGCGCAGATTCTCTAGAGCCTGCCTCACGGCGGATT
>WNFH01001572.1_pt1 | contig 28323 bp, 24 predicted proteins | sample 5400411 | NCBI WGS metagenome assembly WNFH01 (sample SAMN13153347, study PRJNA577476) | soil metagenome | isolation source: 200 cm saprolite under Douglas fir tree site 2 hole 3 | place: USA:California | collected 2015-04-18 | reverse complement strand
CGATTGAGAGCTGGATTACTGCTAAGTAGAGTTTTCGCTTGCGCCGGATAAAGTTCCACCCTTCGCGCACCTCGTTCCACAAATTCTGTATGGCTCCCAGGGATTGGCTGCCAATCGGCAGATTGTCAGGATGCTTCGGATCAACAAAGGATGCAGGTGGGATAAGTGCGATGAGCACAGCGCACACAAGATAGAGTATGCCGATGATCAGGTACAACATATCGACCGGGTAGACCAAAATGATGAAGCCGAGGGCCTGCGAGAGCATGAAGGTAATATTGAAAAGCGAAAGCGCGGGTGTTAGCTCTTCCTCGTCAACCAGCATTGGAATGGATGCTCCTTCTGCCGGTGTGAAAAATTGGCCGATACTGGCGATCAGGAATGTGAGCAGGTAGATTGTGATGATCTCTTTACGATTGATCAGTAGGGAGATCACAAAACCGAAGGTTGCGATTGCGCGCAGGCAGTTGCTGTACCAGAGGATACGGCGTTTATTTCTGTGATCGACGAACACGCCGGCGGGAGCGCCGATGATCAATGCGGGCAGGCTGAAAGCGATGATTGCAAGTCCTACCAGCGTGGTCGATCCCGTGTCTTCTTCTATCAGTACGAGGATTGCGTAGTTGGAGGCCATGAGGATAGTCTGGGAGATCAATTGGGCCAGCCACAAGAGCAGAAAGTTCCTCTTCTTGAGTAGGGTTAGAAACCCGCCATGTGGAGAGGCGGCAGCCATAGTATAGTCTCCTCTTGGGCCATATCCACTGGCCCATTTACGGGAACGCCAGGTTTATTGTTCTTGACGGTTATTCACCCGGTGATGCGGCATCCGCATCAATTGGGCGTGAAAGCACCTGCTTTGTGCGTCGTTCTACCTCTGCACGTGGTAATAATACACGACGACCGCATTTTTCGCAACGCAGGCCGATATCCGCTCCCAGGCGCACTACCTGCCAGTCGTATCCTCCGCAGGGGTGCGGCTTACGCAAGCGCAAGCGATCTCCCAGCTCAAGATGCATTGGCGTCATGTACTCTTTCTCGCTCATTTCCGACTAATTTCTGCCTGTATAAACCATATTGTACAATGTACTGCTCAACGCTTTCAGGAGTCTGGTATTTAATTGGCCGGCCCTCGGCGACACGGAGACGCAAGTCGGTAGAAGAGATATCGAGTTGTGGAGCCTCCACTACCAGTAAACGCTGCTTGATGCCTGGCAAACGGTCCTCCAACCAATCACGGTATTCTTCTGCTTCATTGTATCCCGGACGCCTGACTGCGACAAGGTGGGTTAGTTGTTGGAGCATACCCGCCGCATCGTGCCAGGTGAGCAGCTCTTCCAGGCTATCCCAGCCGATTACAAAGTAGATGGCCGTCTGCTCTCCCCATTGTTTGCGCAACAGGCGGAGCGTATCTACAGTATAGGAAGGCCCGGGACGATCCAGGTCAACCCGTGAGATGGAGAAATGCGGATTCGAGGCAATCGCTAACTCGAGCATTGCCAGGCGATGCTCCGCTGCCGCGACCACTTCGTGCGTCTTGTGAGGTGGCTGCCCGGCGGGTATAAAGACCATCTCTGCGAGTCTAAGCGTATCATACACCTCCTCAGCAATTACCAGGTGACCATAATGTACGGGGTCGAAGGTGCCTCCCAGTACACCGATACGCCGTGTATTTGCTAACGGTCTATGATGTTGCAACGTTTTTACACTCCTGAAAGGAACAATATAGTAATGCTGGGGCAAGGCGATCACAAGCTCAGGGCGATCACAAGTCCAAGGGCAAGGTGATTGCAAGTCCAGCGACCGCAAGTTCAGGCAAGGCCGTTAATAGTCCGCGTTTATAGGTGCTTGTCCTCCGCCAGGGTCATTTACATCCTCGTCTCTATTATATACGAGTCAACCTGCGCCAGAGTTTTGTGGCGGAGAGATCTAAGGCGAGCGGTCTGTTAAAGCCCTGCTGGTGCACGGATAGTGAGATCTGCCATGGGCAGAATGCCGCGCAGGGCATGCATTACTTCCGAGACTATAGTATCTTGTCCTGCTGGATACCAGAAGCTTAGGGTGAGTGTAATAATCTCGCCGGAATAGCCGCTCAATGTGCCTGTAGTGCCTCCAAAAGAGCCTGCGACAGCACTCAAGTTTAGCACCGGTTCCGGTTTCATCATGACACCGTTTACTTCTTTGATTGTCTTGAGGATGCTCTCGGACATTTTATCTTTATCGTATTCTTCCTGCGGCATCGTGATCACGATGGTGGCGAGTGTCTCTTCATAGGTAGTATTATTGATCACAATGCCGTTGAAGAGTAGCGCATTGGGGACGATCACCTGCTCTCCGCTCAAGACGCGTAATTTTGTGGCGCGAATCAGTACAGCCTCCACCTTTCCGGTATATTTGTCCGTACTGATTGTGTCACCGATTTGAAAAGGCCCCTCGATCAGGATGTATATACCTGCCGCGAGATTTTTCAGTATATCCTGAATGATGAAAGTGATGCCGACGGTGACGACACCGATCAAGGTTGCGGGTACCGTGAGTTCGACGTTCCAGGTAGCCAGTATCCAGAAGAAAGCAACGATGGCAGTGACAACGCTGAGGATGCGTCCAAGCAGGGTGCGTATATTGATTTCCACGCGACTTTTAGCTATGCCCGCGGTGACCACTTTGGTTAACGTGCGTCCAACGCCTACAGCTAGTAGGACGATAAGGACACTGCCGATGAGCTTCAAGATGAAGTCTTGAAGCGAGGCTGGCAGCCATCCGCTCCAGAACGGTTTTTTTTGCGTTCCCAGCCCACTGATATAGAGAGCGAGCACAAAACCCAGGATAACCGGGAGGATGACGACGAGAGCGCCAAATAGCTGAATCAGCCAGTTGTCGAGTACAGTTTTTTTGAGACGGCGCACCAGCAAAAGCCGAAAGTAGAGGCCAAGGCCTAGCGCGATGAGTATAGTCAGTACTGAAATGATGATCTGAGTTTGTAGATTCATGAGAGTTCCATAACTAGGGCGCTTATACCGATAGTATCGAGCGCATTATATCATATCCCTGCTGTTTGTACCGATGAGCTAATTGGGTCGCGCTGGTACTTTTACCTACCAGCCCGCAGGCGGCTGCGAGTTGCCCTACGACCTGTTCGGGCGTAGCTCCCGCCGCCCGTAGTGGCTCCAGCCCCGCGCTCTGTATGCGTTTGGAGAAGCGCTTGCCGTGTTCATCTAACAGGAGCGGCACATGGGCGAAGGTGGGCACAGGGAATCCCAGGGCCTCGTAGAGCAGAATCTGGCGCGGGGTAGATTGCAGCAGGTCGGTTCCCCGGACAACCTGGTTGATGTGCATGAGCGCGTCATCCACAACCACGGCAAATTGATAGGCAAAGATGTCGTCCGAGCGGCAGACGATGAAATCTCCTATCGTTTGCTGTACGTGCTGCTTTAGCGGACCGGCCAGCAGGTCGGTGAAAGAGACGATGCGCTCATCATCGACGCGAAAGCGGAGGGACGGGCGGCGATTGTGGGCCTCGTGTTTCCTGCGCTGCTCCTGTGTCAAGTTCCGGCACGTTCCAGGGTAGCGCGGACCCTCGTCCTCGTTTGGGGCGCTGGCAGCACGAGCAATCTCTGCGCGGCTGCAATAACATGGGTAGATCAGCCCCCGGTCCGCAAGGCGCTGCAGGTAGCTTCTGTACATCTCCTGTCGTTCGCTCTGCGTATATGGCGCATACGGACCACCAATATCCGGCCCTTCATCCCAATCCAGACCCAGCCAGCGCAGGTCGCTGAGCATGCGCTCGGTGACTCCTGGGCGCACACGCGGTCGATCCAGGTCTTCGATACGCAGCACGAACTGTCCGCCTGTGCTGCGAGCGAAGAGCCACGCCAGCAACGCCGTGCGCAGGTTGCCCAGGTGGAGGTCGCCGGTGGGACTGGGCGCGTAGCGACCACGTATCAGACCTGGCATTTTTGTGACCACGGACAGCCTGATTGCAGAAGCTGGTGCCCGTTCCTCGCTATCACAGGGAATACATTGAACTCCGAGAGCAGGTCTACCAGCACACAGAGGGGCAGGCCAACGACATTCCAATAGCAGCCATCGATGCGCGCTGTTGGCTGAAACGCGGGGTGCTGAATACCGTATGCGCCCGCCTTATCCAGCGGGTCACCGGTGGCGATGTATGCAGCGATTTCGGCCTGACTGTAATTGCGCATCAAGACGGGTGTGATGCAGCTTGAGCCTAGTATCCTGTGCTTCCCGCCGATTTTTTGACTCACTGCGACTCCTGTCACCACGTGATGCCAGCGACCGCGCAGCGCAAGGAGCAGCATACGCGCGTGCGCTTCGTCCCGTGGCTTGCCGAGTATTTCGTCACGCAGGATGACGGTTGTATCGGCGGTGATTACCAGGCGGTCCTCAGCTTCCGGCAGTGTGAGGGCGGAGGCTGCTTTGTGCTTGGCTAACCATTGGGCCACTTCCTCGACAGGGCCAGTGTACCGTTCCTGAGCTGCATCCTCGTCTGCAGATGCAACGCCTACGGTGAAAGGTAGGCCCAATAACTGGAGAATTTGCCTGCGTCGTGGTGAGGAGGAGGCTAAAAAGAGTGGTGTGCTCATAGCTATCGATGCTCCAGTACCGCTACGCATTCAATATGTGCCGTCTGAGGAAACATGTCTAGTGGCTGCACCGAGCGTAAACGGTAGGTGGGATGAACATTGCAAAGTATATGCAGGTCGCGGGCCAGGGTAGCAGGATCGCATGAAACATAGACAATCCTGCCAACAGGGTGCCGTACCAGCGCATCGAGCACAGCCTGCTGGCAGCCTGCACGCGGCGGGTCGATCACCAGTCCATCTACCTGGCATTCCAGCGTTGGCAACAGGTCTTCCACTTTACCCTTACGTATTTCCACGTTGTGCACTTCGCGCAGGTTCCACTCGGCATCCCTGATGGCACTGGCCGATTCTTCGATAGCGATAACTTTGCCAACATGCCGGGCCAGCAACAAGGCAAACGTCCCAACGCCGCAGTATGCATCAACGATGGTATAAAATGTAGTGGTTACCTGTCCCCCAGACAAGGTTCCCCTTGCGGGTGCCAGGTAGGAGGATGGCTCGCTCGCGGTGCCATCCAGCAGGCCATCCAGCACCATGCGCACCATTTTTTCAGCCTGCGCAGTGTTGGTCTGGAAAAAGGAGCTTGGGCGAATGCGGAACGCCTCTCCACCTAGCCTCTCTTCCATCGCTTCGCTGCGCAGGTCAAGTCCCTCCTCGACGAGTTGCCGCGCGACATCTTCCCTGGGGTGTGGCTGGATGAGCACGTGGCCCGTTGCAGCCCCACAACGAACCAGGGCCTGGGGGCGCTCGTTCGGCAGGGTGCTCAGGACGCCGAGAACACGATTGATCTGCTTGTGCGCGATTGGACAATGGGTGAGGGGCAGCACGCGATGTGTGCCCCTGGCCGTCAGGCCGGGTTGACCATCGCGGTTCACAGAGAAGCGCATATGATTGCGATAGTGCCAGGGGTCATCACAGGCCACTGTTTCTAAGACGGGTGGATTGTCAAAACCGCTCTCTTGCAGCAATTGTCGCACAATCGAATGTTTCCACACCAGTTGCGACTCGTAGCGCATATGTTGCAACTGGCAGCCGCCACATACCCCAAAAACCGGGCAGGGTGCCTCCACACGGAGCGGTGAAGCCTGCTGAATCTCTGTAATCCACACGCGCGGTGGGCGAGGCTTCCAGTGGCGCTTGCGTCTCCTGGGAGGCGATGCTGCTGCCTCGATTGCGATAGTAACGGTTTCCCCCGGTAAGCCGGCAGGTACATGCAGCGTGTGGGTGCGCCCTTCATCAGGCTCATCCTGCCAGGTGATCTCTGCAAGCGCATCACCATCGCGGGTCAGCGCGCCGAGCGTGACAGTGTGATAGGTGATGGGAAGTTCTGCTCTGATCATTTCCTCCTGGTTTTATTTTTAGCTTTCTTCACGTTGGGTAATTGTTTGGTCTTCCGCGCGCCTGGAGCGGCTTTATTTAAAGCCGGCAGCTGCCTGGTTTTATTCATATTGAGCAGCATGCGGAACATATCTATTATCTCCAGGTCGGGGTCGATGCTCTCTGCCTCGTCCAAAAGCGCTTCAGCCGCGCGATAGTCACCGCTTTCTGACATCACTAACGCGAGGAAAGCACGTATTTCGGCGGAATCGGGATTGGCGCGTAACCCTTCCTCGAGTACCTCGCGTGACGTTGTAAGCTGCCCATGCTCCATGTACATTCTGCTCAGTGCAGAATAGTAGTCAGTGTTATCGGGTTCTAACTGAATGGCATGTCTATAGTTGTTTGCCGCCTCTTCAACATTTTCGAGCAAGTTATAGGTTTCGGCGATATCGTACCAGGCCTCACCGCTGCCAGGCTCGAGTTCCGCCACACGATTGAAGTGTTGCAGCGCTTCATCGTATTGCTCCCGGTCCATAGCGATATCGCCCAGGTCTTTTTCGACGGCTAATTGGACAAAGGCATCTGTGGTCATCGCCTTCGCCTGGTTCAGGTGATCCTCTGCCTCGCCGGGGCGATCATCCTTTAGCAACTGGCCAAGAAGTAAATGGACCATGTAGCTATTCTCGACAGCGAGCGATGCGTGTAAATTCTCCTCTGCAAGCTGCTTGTACCGTTCAGAGGCATCATCCTCTTCCTCGTCGGACAGGTTTTCGCTGAGTTGGATCTGGATCGCTGCGAGCTGCAGTAAGTTTTCGCTTTGCTTATCGGGGAAGTGCTGTACCAGTGGCTCGAAGTAAACGATGGCCCGCTCAAATTGCTGGAGTGCAAGCATAGAAGCAGCGGCGTTCTCATACGCTCCCCGGTCAAGCGGCGATTTCGCGATCAGGGCATCGGTGTAATGCAAGGCGTGTCCCAGGCGCCACAACAACTCCTGGAGGTATTGCTGCGCACCGGGGTCGGTTGGCTTATGCTTCCTTGTGATTTGATCCACCCGCTTATACTGCTCTGCGATATGCTTCTGCAATTCGCCAAGCGGCAGGCTTTGGGCATTGGCTCCTTCATCTACCATGCTTTCGATGCGCCATGCGTCTTCGATCTGCACAAGTGTATAGCGTGTCCAGAACCAGCGACGCTGTGTCACCGTATTGATTGCGGTGCCCACGGGTAGCTCTTTGATGCCTTCGCTGAGAGGCGTATCGTCCATTTCGAGCGACCAGCCCGTATCGAACTCTTTGCGCGTGCTCGATAGATTCTCTTTCAAACGATTGGGCAGCCACAAGCCTCCCTGTTTCTGTTCGAGTTCGCGTATAAATTCTGGCTCAAAGTTGGCCGGGTCTGCTTCTTCTGCCCAGTCGCGCCTGCGTTGCACCCATGCATCTTTTGAAAGCCCCTCGCGGATACTGCTCTCGCCGGTGAGCAGGTCATAAGCCAGTTCAAAGTCGTCTGAAGCCAGCGATTCGACAAAGCTGGTTACAACCTCCAGGGGAGACATTTGATGCCTGGTGGAACCAATGCCCCGGTCTTCGCCAACATCGGTGGCATCGAGCACGAGTTGCTTGATGAGAGAGAGGTTGTTGCGATAATCCCTGTGGGGCAATGAGCCGTAGCGCTTGTTGACTGCCAGCGCATCCTGGAGCAAGCGGCGCCCCTCCGCCAGTGTGCAATCGGCGATTTCGATGCCGGGTACGCTCGTTCGCATTTCATCAATATGCGTTTCGATATGGCGCTTGCTGGCGACTTCCGTAAAGAAATCTTTGACACCTTCGCTCCAGAATTCCAGCAGGAAGCTGAGAATACGCGCCTGGCTGTACTCCTCACCCAGTTCCCAACAAAGGAGCAGTTGTACCTCGCCCTCATCAAACGTTTGCGTAACGACGCCCTTCCAGAAACGAGGAGGATTTGCGCTGGCCCGGATAGCAGGTTCAACCGGTGGGCTCCACTTTGGGTGGATACGATTTTCTTGCAGTCGTATGAGTGAGCGGCGAGCCTCTTTGCGAATGGCCTTGATCGGACTCAATTCGTTGATAGCACGCAGCACATCGGCGGCATCGGTGTCATGTTCCTTCGACAGCCCCTTGAGCAGGGCCATCTGAGCTGCTTCCGGCAAACTGTTAACAGCGGCCAGGGCAGCCTCGGCCTCCTTCTGGTCTGAACTGCTATGCAGGTTTTTAGCGATGTTGTGGATTTGTCCAAGCACGTCCTGTACTTGCGCAGCATCCTCCTGCGAAATAGCTTGACTGGAATCTTCTTTGCTTGCCATAAACTACCTTCTTCCCAGCACGAGCAGCCTTTTTACTTACGCCTGGTATTTGTATTAAAAATGTTCCGTATGGAACGAACGATCTCCAGGTCGGAGTTGATGCGCTCCGCCTCTTCCAGCGCTGCTTGTGCCCGGCGGCGATCGTTCCTGTCCATGTATACTGCGGCAAGCAGCGCCCGCAGTTGAGCGGACTGTGGGTGGAGGCGCAATCCTTGCTCGACCGTCGCATAGGCCTTTGCTGTCTGGCTGGTGACTACATAGAGGTTGGTGAGTTCGACGTAGGGCGCGAGGTCCTTGGGCTTTGCCTCGAGTGCGCGTATAAGATACGTCTCTGCCTCGGTGTAGTTCTTTAGCCTGCGGTAGGCAATGCCAATGTTGAGCCAGATGCCATCGTAGTCCGGGTTAATTTCGGCAACCCGCATGAAGTGCAACAGGGCCTCGTCAAAGCGTTCATGCATCATTGCGATGGTTGCCAGGTCAAATTCGATCAGCGCTTCTTCATCTCTACTGGTGCTCAACGATTTAGCTGATGCATACTCTGCCAGCGCCTCCTCCTCTCGATCCGTGGCCATCAGTAGTTCGGCCAGCAAGAGGTGTCCCAGCGCCGTGTTATTTGCCGCGATCGATCGGCGGAAGTTTGCCTCGGCAAGTTCAAAGAAATGCTCGCTGCGTTCAGTCATCTTGAGATCCCTGTATTTTTCAGCAAGGTCTGCCTGCGCCGCACCGAGATTCCTGAGAATATTCCCAATGTCATAATCCCTGGGAAAGCGCCGTACAATACCCTCCAGGTAGACGATACTCCGCTCGGATAAACCTAATCCTCTTGCGCGGCCAAAGGCATCGTCATAGATCTTCCGGTCAAGCGGGAGCTTCACCAGCAGCGCGTCATCGTAATGCAAGGCCTGGATCGTGCGCCAGACGATCTCTTCCAAATATTCCTGCACGTCTGGCTCATCTGGCCGGTGTGTTTGCATGATCTCATCTATACGCTTATCGTGCTCATCGAGTCGCTCCTGCAAGTCTTCAATCGACAGGCCCTGCGCGTTTCTGCCTTCATCGGTCATGCGATGAACGCGCCACTCTCCCTCTTCTCGCATCAACGTATAGCTCGTCCAGAACCAGTGCCGCCCCGTCTCCTTATAAACGGCGGTTCCCAGCGGCATCTCGTGCAGCGTACCGCTCAGAGGCGTATTCGCCAGTTCGAGCGACCAGCCTATCTCAATTTCTCGTTGTGACGAAGATACATTGCTTAAGAATGCGGTAGGCAGCCAGAGAGATTGCTGGTTATGCTCGCGCTCGCGCATGAAGCGCATCTCAAAGCGTGCGGGGTGCGCCTCGTCCGCCCATTTGCGGCGCAGGCCGACCCATTCGTCTCTTGAAAGCCCCTCAGGCAGCGGGCTGTTTTTTGCGGACAGGTCGAAGCACAGTCCGAAGTCGCCCATCGACCAGCCCCCGATGAAGTTCATGACGATTTCATCAGGCTCCAGGCCGGGCTTGATAAAGGTGCGTCCCCGGTCAACACCCACATCGGCAGCGTTCAACACGAGCTGCCGCACGGTTGGGAGATAGTGGCGATAATCTTGATGGGGTGAGGTCCCGCGCCACTTATTCACTGCTAGTGCTTCCTCTAAGAGACGCCGCCCTTCTGCCAGCGTACAATCGGTCATTTTGATAGGCGAGTCGTCTGGGGAGGCGAATTTCACGTTCAACTCCTGGATGCGCGTGTCCATATGGCGTTTGCTGCCGACCTCCGTCAGGAAGTCCTTGACGCCATCTTGCCAGAAGTCAAGCAGAAAGGCCATGAGGCGGGCTTCGCCATACTCAAATCCCTGTTCCCAGCACAGGACCAGCTCTATCTCACCCTTTTCGCGCATCTCTGAGACGTAGCCTTTCCAGAAGCGCGGTGGGCTAGAAACTGCCAGCGGTGCTGGCGCAGGTTCCTGCGCCGGAGTCCAGCTTGGATAAATCTTTGTCCCTGCGAGTTGTATCAGTGCGCGGCGCGATTCTTTACGGATGGCTTTGTTTGGGGTGAGTTCGTTAATAGCCAGCAGGATGTCAGCGGCGTCGGTGTCTTGTTGTTTTGCCAGTGCCTTCAGTAGAGCCAGCTGCGTGGCTTCATCAATGTTCGTTAGCCCGGCCAGTGCTGTCTCTGCCTGTGCACGGCTGGTGCTGCTGTGTAATGCTTCTGCAATCTCGTGACGTTTTTCAAGTAAGCCCTGGATCTGCGTGTCGTCTCCACGTGGAACAGAGGTGTGTGTATGTTTGCTTGGTGCCATGTTCTCTATCTTCTTCTCCGCAACATTTTTTCGCGCGAAAGCGCCTACTGCTGTCCCTGTGGATTGTATCACGAAGAGCAAAAAGAGTCGAGAGTGATTGACTTATCCCGCCGACTCCTGCGGCCGTACGCGAGCTATCACCCAATTGCGCAGGTAGTGTATGCCCTGGAAAGCCGTTCCGGCGCCGACCGGTATGGGAATGTCGTGTATACCTGCCCTCTGGTAGTCGAACGGCAGAGGCTCAGGCCGCTGCAACAGGCTGGCCCGTTTGCTCTTCTCGGGAAAGGCCTTTGTTGCAAGCAGTATGAAGAGCGGAAAGGCTGCGCAGTAAAAGTATGATGGCAGGCTGCGCCACGCGAAGAACAGGGGAAGGACCGCCAGCAGCATGGCAGCTTCTGGTCGTTCTTTGCACAAACGCCAGTACCATGCCAGAGCCACGAGCATGGCCATGCATTCGAGAACATCGTATACCCATGGTGGAAAGAAGGGCAGAAGCGGTGTCGAACTCAGGCCAATGATACCGACACCCGATGGAAACATGGGGTCCACGACCGGGGCCATAACTCCGGCGAACCAGGCTTGCGGGTTCCATAGAATGAAGGGAAGGTTAATCGCCAGGGCAACGCCACCTGCAATGAGCAAGCGGCGCACCACTTCCATAAAGTTATCCTGGCGCCACACCATAAGCGCATAGAATGGAACGAAGAGCCATGCTTGCTGCTTACTTGCCAATGCCAGGCCCAGGAATAGCGCCGACCACCATCTTCGTTTGCGCAGCAGCCAGGTCAGCACGATCGGCAGGATATAAAGAAGATCGAGGTTACCTCCCACAACGGAGGTCCACATTGGCACGTTTGCCAGCGCCAGGAGCAGCACCCATGGTCGCAGTTCGGGCCGCACCACTTTCCAGGCGATTGCAACCAGGGCGATGTAGCAGAAAAGATAGAGCGCCAGCACGTTAAAGATGTTGAGCCAGATGAACGGCACCAGGGTAAGGAAGGAGAGCGCGGGGTAGCTCACTTTTGATTCAAATTCGGGTGCATGCCCTGTCTTCTGATCGGTAGCCATCGCGCTGCCTAGCTCAGCAGGCGACGGGTAATCGAGGCGATTGGCGAATTGGCCCGCCCGCAGCGGTGTCGTCCAGTCAGGCTGGATGGAAAACTCCCGCACCACATTTAAGATGTTTGAATCGGCATAGGGATTGCGGCCTTGCAGCAGCAACACTGCGGCGTTTGTATCAAGCGATGTACCGTCATTGGTGTAGCGCGGGGGCATGAAGAAACTCATGACAATTGATTGACCGAACACGACCGCGCCCGCGATTGATGTGAGCAGGACACCTATGAGAATAAGGCGCTGCCAGCGGCTTGGATGTGCAGGATGCAGTAGAGATGCGCCTTTAGCGCGCCCCAAGCGCTGTTTCAGAGTGGTGGGGCGGAAAGCCATCCACAGGGCTACGAAACTTCCCAGCATCAAGGGAAAGGAAATCGCACCACTCCAGATTTTCAGGAGCGGTATGCTGCCCTGGTAATAGCCGCTGACCATTTCGTTGACTTCGTTGAGCGCCTGTAGAATCAGTGCAACGCCCACCCAGGCGGCACGCCGTTGTAGATCGATGACCGGGTGATTATCCGGGGATGTGTCTTCGGTAAAGAAGTGACGCATCCACCCGGATGTACTTCCACTTTGCTGTTTCTCGCGCTGCGTGATCTGCGTTAGTGGCGTTTTTTGTGGCAGGGAAGTCTCTGAGATTTTTCGCTCGTCGATCCCCCGCTCTATACTTTCGCGCATTACTCATGCCTCGTGTCAAGCTGAGAGTGGAAGTATATTCCCCCTCGAAGTACCGAGCATGGCTACGCGCCTTGTCTGGGCATGCACTACCCGGCCTGAGTCTTACAACGAAGCCGGTTGCGACTACGTCACAAAATGAAGGTTTCGTACCGGGACAAAAAGGGGCGGGAGTGGCAAGGCGGATAACCTGGGGCGAAGTTGACGGTTCATCATTCATGCTGCTCTCCCTGCTTTTTGAGCTAGCCCCGTCTTTTTCGCGGCAGCAGCAGGAGAGAGATCAGCGCGTAGAGAGAACAGCCCAGGATCAGAATAGCATAGACGGTCGTTTCACCATCTTTGTGTGGGTCGGAAAGCATCGAGATGCCCCACCACAGGAAACCAAGAAAGACGGCAAAGAGAAGCACCGTGCTCATAAACTTCTTTGTAGACATTGCGTAGTCCTTTTCTCTTACTGCTGCAAATGTTTCAAGAGATCATTTATCAGGGGAAAGAAGTCGCTTTTGGAAGTTCTCTTTCCACAGGTAGGAGCGAGCAAGCAGCTCTTCAGCGCTTTTCATTGAGAAATCGGTGACGCTCCCGCCCATGATCTGGGCGATTTCGCGTACGCGCTGTTCGGGTCGTAATTCGTTCACAATCGTAATCGTGCGTTCGTCAAAGACCTGCTTATTGACATTGTAGTGTGTATCCGCGAAAGATGCAATCTGCGGTAAGTGGCTGACACAGATCACCTGGTGGTTGCGCGTCAGTTGCCACAACTTTTCTCCCACGATCTGGCCGCTTCTCCCGCTGAGGCCGGCGTCGATCTCGTCAAAAATCAAGGTAGGGGTGGCATCGGCTGCCGCGAGGATCGTCTTCAGCGCCAGCATTAAGCGCGATGTTTCGCCGCCGGATGCGATCTTTGTCAGCGGCTTGAATGGCTCGCCAGGGTTAGGGGCGATGAGGAACTGCACGCGGTCGATGCCGGTCACGTCGCAGAAATAGTGCTGTTCGGGCTGCTCGTCGATACTCGCCGGTACCCCATTCGGGTCGGGAACCTGTTCGATTTCAACGGAAAAGCGCGCGCGTTTCATATTCAGGTCGTCCAACTGCACTTCCATCGCTATTGCCAGCCGCGCTGCCGCCTCGCGCCGCCGTGCAGAGAGTTCCTGGGCAAGGCGTCCGATCTCCTGGCGGAATTCGCTGTCCTGCTTCTGCAATGAGGCGATCAATTCATCGCGGTGAATGATGCTATCGAGTTCCGCGTGGTCGCCGGCGGCACGCTGCAGGATGTCTTCGACCGTGGTAACCCCGTATTTGCGTTTCAGCCGCGCGATCAGGTCAAGCCGTTCTTCGATCTCCTCCAGGCGCTGCGGGTCATCTTCGATGTCGCTCTCGTAGCTGCTGATGCTCGCGGCAACATCCTCGAGGCGGTAGATAGCTTCGGACAGGTTTGTCTCGTGCTCCTGCATATCTTTATCAAGCCTGGCAAGGTCGCTCAGGGCTTTGAGCGCCGGTCGCAGCTGGTCGAGCGCGGGCCGGTACTCGTCGCCGCCTTCGCCGCCTTTGATGGACCCGTACACGATGGCGCACAGTTCGCGCAGCCGTTCCGCGTTACTCAGCACCTTGCGCTCTTCTTCCAGTTCTTCTATCTCGCCGGCTCGCAGTTCTGCCTTCTCGATCTCCTCGATCTCGTAGCGCAGGAACTCGGCACGGCGGGCCTGTTCGCGTTCATTTTGTTGCAGCGAGAGTAATGTCTTGCGTGCGCTGCGCCACTCGGTTACCCTGGCGCCCAATTGTTCGCGCAGTGGCAGCAGATCGGCATAGCGGTCGAGAAAGTTGACGTGCTGTTCGGGGCGCAGCAGGCTCATATGCTCGCTCTGGCCGTGAATATCCACCAGCCAGCTTGCCACTTGCTGTAGCACCTGCTGCGTAACGGTGCGGCCATTGATACGTCCGACGGTGCGCCCGGAGATGAAGATATCACGGGAGAGGATGAGTGCCCCGTCTTCGGGTTTGATGTCGTAGGCATGCAGCAGCGTGGCGAGCGCGATACCTGCATCGGCGCTCTCGGCATCGGCCTGGCTCGGATCGGCCTGCTGCGCCTCGACCTTTGCCAGCGCTTCGAACATCGTGCCTGCTCCATTGCCCTCCGCGTTCAACGTCGTCTCGAATGGCTGCCAGCCGTCGCTGACCGGTGGCAGAGCGCCGATGGAGAAGATGCCCTCGACCGTGGCACGGTCGCAGCCGGAACGCACCACCTCGACGCCGATTTTGCCGCCCAGCAGGGTACTCACCGCGTCAATGATGATCGACTTACCCGCACCTGTCTCACCTGTAAACACATTGAACATGCGGTGCAGGCGCAAATGCAGGCTATCAATAATGGCAAAGTCTCTGATGTTTAGCTCAAGTAACATGATTGCTCGTTAGAGTACTTGTTCCGATGCATGGGTTCCACCAATAATCGGGGGCTGGCTAGCAGCAAGCCCAGGGCGGGGGCCAGTCAGCCAGGGCGGGCAGACAAGGCAGGCCAGCCAGGGCGGGGGCAAGCCCCGCCCCTACGATCCCCGATTTTTGCTAGAACCCAAGATTGTGCTCCTTACTCTTCTTCCTTCAGCTTGGCACTGATTATCTGGTAAAAATAGGTTGGCGGTCTACGCCTGAGAAACTTCGTAACATACTCACTCTTACGCACAGTTACCGTCGCGCCATTTTTGATCTTGCGATTCATCTGCCCATCCGCCGAGAAGACGCCATTCTGAGAGCCAGTAAATATCTGGAGTTTGATGGTGGCTTCCGGGTGCAAGATCAGCGAGCGGTCCGACGCCAGGTGCGGCGCAATCGGTGTCAGCACGCTGTTGTGTACCTGTGGATGCAGCAGTGGCCCTCCCACGGCCATATTGTAGGCCGTTGAGCCGGTGGCGGTCGATATGATAATACCATCGGCATACGTTGTACTGTAGTAGTCGTCATCAACCCAGGTGCGTATTTGCACCACGCGCGGCCATGTACCCCTGGCGATCACGATATCGTTTAGCGCGAGAAACCCTTCCGACTGTCCATCCTGGTCAAGCACTGCATGCAGCATAGCGCGTTCATCGATCCATACCGGAGCCTCATGTTTCAGGTAATGGGGTAGTTGAGTAAGCACTTCACCAGGCTCGAGCTCAGTCAGAAAGCCAACTCGCCCAAAATTGACAGCCACTATCGGAATATCAGCGGGTGCACAAATGCGAGCGGCATGTAGAATGGTGCCATCGCCGCCCAGGACCAGCGCCAGCTCGCTCCCCTGTATGGTGGGGTCAGGAGTCTCTTCTCCTTCGTAGCGGCTGTCGATGCTGCGTACTTCATATCCCTGCTGTTCTAATGCCGGTACGAGTTGAGTAACAACTTCTGAGGTGTCCTGTATGCGGCCTTGATAAAAAATCGCAATTGCCTTCACTACAATCTCCCGGTGGGCTGTAGCAGTTTTCGCTCTGCGGCCTCTCTCCAAGGCCTGCTGGGTACACCTTGCGCAATACACCGACCTCTGGAGGTGTCCCCGCGCTGGTACGTCGTAATGGTACGACATGCGCCCTCGCTTGTCAACTATGCTCGTTGGGTTGGCGGGGGCTATGATGGTGAAATCAGCGATCGCGCGTATAATGGATGTTGACAAAATAATCGGACAACCAGTAGGCCGATAATCGGCGCTGGGCACGGAGTATTGATACGCGCTCCGCTTCACTGAGGCCCCTACGGCCCTCACCGTTATCGGTTTATTTTGTCAATCTACATGATATGGTGCAACTGTGGCGCATTTGCGCCGTATTTTTTTATTTGCCCTTTTTTCCTCCTGGTTGGTGTGTTTTGGAGAGGGAGTTACGCCCTTCTCTCTTACTTATTCTTTTTATTACTCTTGTACCTGGGAATATATAGGTGGTGGCTGGTTGGATTGGGTACGAGCAGATCAATAACCTGATGTAGTTTGAACCAATAAATTCACCACCTGGGTGGCGAATTTGTCAAGGCCCGCCGACTCCGCGCCGTTCGCAATTTTTGCATCTTGTAAACGGAATCGCCGCTGTGCTGGTGGTAGCTCTCATCTATAGAAAGAGAGACAGACGAGGTAAGAATGCATCTGTGCCTCGTCTGTCTCTTCTTAATTACAACTGCTTAGTGGTATCCTAAGGTTTATTTCATCTCACCAATGGCTTTGGATACATCCGTTGGCCCGTGGTACGCCTCCTCGCGTAACCGCTTGAGAAGGTTAATCACCTCCGCCGGTGCGCCATTCTGCTGAGCCTGCTTGATCAGATCTGGTTTCCTCGTAGGATAATCCATTCCTTTGAGATACTTCTCAACTTCTGCTGGACTGACTGCCATTGTACTCTTCTCCTTTTTCATATAGACAGGGATTTTATGCCACTGTCCTGATTGCATATCTAAACAAGACGGAGGTCTTGCTTCGGTTTAGACCAACTGGGACAACCGAGCACACCAATGAGTTGGTGCTGAAACTGCTGCGATCCTCCCTGCAAGAAGACGACCTGTTTGTTACAACGAGGTGCTCTTGTCTTCACGGTACAAAGTATACGTCGTATGCGTTGCGTTGTCAAGTATTTATATTTATCTCATCTACTATTACTATGAAACAAAAATATATTTTCTCTAGAAAGATGTCTTGAGACCATTTCAGGAGGTGCGCCTTGTTCATGGAGGACGCCTGTTCCCCTTAGTTTTGATTCATTCGTTCCTCCGCCAGCCACATCGCCTCTTCCTTTGAATGAATCGTGCCCTCCGCCTGCGCCTCGGCGATTAAGTCCAGGAGTTGTCCAACCAGCGGCCCCGGCTCCAGGTTCAGTCGCCGCATCAGTTCCTCGGGGCTGATCAGGCGGGGCGGCAAGATGCGCTCGCGTTCGCGAATGTAGCTGGTCAAAAGCAGGCGCACGACTCCCAGGTGTCGCTCCCACGAATTGGTAACAGGTTGTGGCCCCAACGTCGCCAGGTGATCGGCCAGCGAGAATAGGGCCACGTATATGCCTGTTGGCCCCAGGTCAACGAAATAGCGCCGGATGGCCCTGGGAGTCACAGGCCCATCCTGCCCTAATTGGCCGGGCCGCATGTGATGGGCCGACACCAGCTGGGCCAGCCGCCGGTCCTGCGTACTCGCGCATAAACGCCGCATCACCTGCTCAACCAGCGGCACTCCGGCCTGCGGATGATTATAAAAATGCATCCCCCCATCCTCATCTTCGGAATACGTCACAGTCTTACCAATATCATGCAGCAGCGCCGCCATCTTCATCCCCGGCGCTTTGAGCCTCTCAAACGCAAAAATCCCCTGCGTCTCTGCCTCGCGCAGCAGCACCCGTATCTCCGCAAGATCATCCTCTCGACCCGTGCTCTCTGAACCCTGTTCCACCATCCTCGCTACCCGTTCCAACGCCCCGACCGATTCAAGGGAATGCTCCAGCACATCCCAATGATGCGGACCGGGCTGGCGCATCGCCCTTGCTACCACAAACTCTGGAAAAATTACGGTAAACAAGCCGTGTTCATCCAGAAAACGCAAGCGCTCCGTAGCTCCAGCAGGCCCAAGTAACGCGTATAACTCATCATGCACCCGTTCCGCGGCCACCTGGGTAAGCAACGCTGCATCGCGTATCATTAGCTCCTCTGTCCAGCGGTCTATCTCAAGTCCATAGCGCATCATCAAGCGCACGGCCCGCAGCATGCGCAGAGGATCGCGCCGGAAAACCTCTGCGTTGACGGCTTTTAGACGATGCGCGGCCAGATCGGCGAGGCCGTGCAGGGGGTCGATGAGGTTTAACCCGCCCCCGGCACCCGCACCGGGGACGAGCGTTGCATCGGTCGATGCCGGGGCGAGGGGATCGGGCGGGGCATGCAAGGGGTCGATGGTGTCAGGGGCGAGCGTTGTATCGGTCGATGCCGTGGCGAGGGGATCGGGTGGGGCATGCAAGGGGTCGATGGTGTCAGGGGCGAGCGTTGTATCCGTGGCGAGGGGATCGGGCAGGGCATGCAGGGGGTCGATAGTGTCAGGGGCGACCACAGGCCCCAGGGCGAGCGTTGCATCGGTCGATGCCGGGGCGAGCGGATCGGCGGCAAGGGCGGGGGCAAGGGCGACCGCAAGGGTCGCCCCTACAATACCACGAGGGGGTGATCCTGGTGGTCGCCCGGTATTATCAATTTCCAGATATTGCACGATGTCACCGAGGGGAGCCGCTATGGCGTTAATGGTGAAATCGCGTTGGCGCAGGTCGTCTTCGATTGTTTTGCCGTTCAGGGGGGAAATGTCAAAGGTGATTTCTTGCTTAGGGTTATTAGGGGAATCTGTATCTAAAACCACGATTACCCTGCTTGCCTTCTCATGCAAATGCACGTAATACGCGCCCAGCTTATCGGCCAGGCGCCGCGCCAGTCTATGTGCGTCGCCGGTGGTGACAATGTCCCAATCTACGCACTGCTGCCCGAGCAGGATGTTGCGCAGGGAGCCGCCTACGAGGTAGGCCGGCTGCCGCTGGTCGTTGAAGTATTCGGCTGTCTGGTGTAAGAGATGTAGGGTTGCTGACAGTTGTCTAAAATCTGCCATTATGCTATACTCTCCTCAACTTTTGATGCGTCGATGCACGCATGTATCACCCGTTTTGTGAGGTGATAAACCTCTGTCCTATATGGGGAGAGGTACGCCGCTGCGGTTGCCGGCGTTAGCCCCTTGGGGCTACCTGCCTTGATGCAGGAGAATATACCTTCTATCATCGTGCCCTTTCGCATGGGTGGATAGTTGTATATTTTAGCAACGGTGTGGGTGTCCAATTGGTATGCTTCCACTACATATATGCGCTTATCTGGGGGCCGCTTGTGCCTGATATATGCAGAATAGCATAGGGCGTCAAGCTGATACCAACCCCTACCAAATCAAGCACTACACTAGTACATTGAGGCTCAAATAGCTCCACGATCAGATCCTTGCCTTTATTGCCTCCTCCAATCAGCCTATGGCGAAACCATCAAGTGGGCATATACGGGGCTCTCCTAATTAGAGAGGGTTCACTGCCTCAGTGGACGAGCACACTGCCATCCTGGTTCAGTGAAACGAGATCAAACGACCATCAGAGAACCCTTCTTCCTTTCGCCAACCGGTAGACCCAAACAGCACCAGTCAGGGCAAAAAAAACTGCAAGTATGGAGAAGACTAAAGTGCTTTTGCTATCTGTTGCAGCAAAGAAAAGCATAACAATAACCCCAAGAAATGAGAGGGCCGCGACAACAAGATAGGAAGCTTGAGTTTTATTCATAGCTCTACTCTCCTAACTATCTGTTTTTCTCTTCTTTATTATACGTTTGGTGTCTTTTGTCGTTTCAGAATATCTAAAAGCCAGTCTCCGTAGTGGGCAGCGACCCTTGGCGGCTTGTCCAGACGGGAGGTAAGTATCGTCAAAGATCCTTATTACTCTGCGTTTCTTATCCTCTAGCTAAAGATGGTTCTTAATCGTGGAGCTTTCTCTGCCTCAGAGTACTAGTCAATGACGGAGAACCCGATCTTGACAGCAACAAGCGTGCCTAAGTCACAGAGAAGCAGCACTCATCAGCCCCTTTTCCAACGACGCAAGTACATAAGCAGAAACTAGGGAGGGAGATACAACATACTACGCTCCCCACCAGGAACCAGGGGCCTTTGAGCCAAATGTTGCCGTTAGCAATTGATGTCATGCTTTGTATACCGCTTTGTTGGTATAATCATAAAAAGAGGTGGTTCCATCTGGTCCAAATTCGGCTCTAATGCCACCACTAAAGTATTGGACTGTAATGATCTGATTGTTCCAGTTAATCGTTTTAAATTCCAATGTTATTGGAGTGCCAAAGTTCATTAACTTAGTTGTATATGCACTCAGCCACGCTTTATAAATCCCTAAACCTGAAGGTGCATTTACCGGGCTGCCCGCCCATATTGCCTGCGCTTGTAATTGAATTTCACCTGGCCAGGATAATGGGTCGCCACTGATAATGGGAGGCACCCAGGGTAATTGGATAATGCTAGCCCATTGATTTGCAATCCTGGTTATATCGTATCTTCGTGGTTGTGGTTGTGGCGTCTTTGGCGTTTGCAGATTACCGTCTCCTTGTAAGACATTCGCATTGTCTGCCGCTAACAAGTTCCCGTCACTGCTGATCAGGGTGTCACGATATTTTGGGCACCTTCTGCGCAGGAAGAATGCAACAGGCTGGGCGCATGGTAAAGGAGAGCCGACGTCCATCGGGCAGGCGCGGCGACACTTGATTGACCTGTTCACACAGGACGGCCAGATCTCGATTGAGGACGCGGTCGTTGAATGAGAGCAGTTCGACCCGCACCATCTGAGCGTCCTGCGTAATCGTACCGGGAAGTTGAAAAAATGGCAGCAGACGTTTCCAGGTGGCTTGTGCATAAGATGATGGAAAATAGTGGTCGCGTACCCACATCGCCAGATTCGCTAGCGCCACTTTACACACGGTCATGACCTGATCCTTCCGGTGATCCAATTCATACATGGTTTTCTCCTGGGCTTTCAGCTCTTCTAAGGCACGCAAGACCTCGCGCTGCTCTTTGCAGTAGCGTTCCTGCTTGCGGAACTCGGTATTGCATTGCTCATAGGCACGCCATTCTTTGATGCGGAGCTGTTCCAACTCAGCGTCTGCGATGGCTTTGCGCTCCTTGACCTCCCGTCGTAGCATGTGGTCGGCCACCCCTTGCCTTTCCAGGGTGCGCTGATACTCCCAGAGGTCTTGATACAACTCCTTGCTACGGCTCGCGAAGGTTTTTCGGAGTCGCTCCCGTCGTCGGCCTGCCTGTGCCTCGCGTTTGCCTGCGCTCTGTGCCCATTGCTTGAGGCGGGCTCGCCGCTGCTCTAAGCGTGTTCGTCGTTTGGTGACCTCCGAATTCTCCACAGCAACCTTGGCGAACCCGTGGTTGGTGTCTAATCCCAAGGGCAGAAGGTAATCTTTGATGACGTTTTCCTGGGCAGGCCAGCGGTGGATGTAGGTTTGAGCAAGCTCGATGGCATCGAGAGGATGGGTCTGGGCCGTGGTCACAATGGGGATCAGCCTGGCCATCGTTTCTTTGGCCGGAGCGGCGGTCGCTTGCCAGCCCTCGCGCCACCATGTCCGCTCATCAGCGGGCAGGTCTTTATCCCAGCGCGACGGGTCCTGTGCCTCCTCTGGATCAGGGGGAACTGGAACGCGTCGGCGCAGGTCACGGATCAGCGCCACCTGTAAACGCAACGGCTTGTTGGGATGGTCTTCACGCGACAACATGATACGCGCCGGGGCCACTTCCCGGATGACCTGTCCGTGCGTGTCGGTACTCAAGGGTACAAAGGTTCCCACATCTGAGAAGGAGGAGAGGTCCCGATACTGATTGGTCTGCAAGATAGTCACGACGCTGCGTCCTTGCGCATGCAGGTTGGCGAGAAATTCGGTGGCCATGCCCTCCCGATCCACGATCAGTCGTGTGATCTGACTGGACTTCACGCGCTGTTCATAGCGCGCCAGGAACGCAGGGACGCCTGCGGTGAGATGCTGGTCCCCCCGATGGGTGGTGACGAAAAGGGGATGGCCGTACTCATCGTGCAGCAAGAGCAGTGCCCGGCAGCCCAAGATCACGCCCAGACGCCCGATCAACCCGCGCGGGATCAGCACCTCACTGTAGACAGGTTTACGATGCCCATCCACATAGCAGGTCAACGCGTACGGGTGTTCGGCTCCTCCCGTATTTTCTCCTGGTTCATGCCAGAGGTGGGTGGTCCAGGACGCCAGGGCATCCGTGTAGCGCTCTGCTCCATCGACGTCAGCCACTTGTGACAAAAAGGCTTCCGTGTAGCGATAGCCGTATGCTCGTATTCGTCCGGTGAGCAGCGCCAGGCCATCGGCGGTATAGCCGCGCAGATCCCACGTGCGTTGTAAGCCAACCGCTCCCAAAAACAGCACCGTAAGCAGCAGGCGTCTGCGGACTGCTGGACTGCCTGCCAGGGGAAGGCGAGGTGGGTCCGGGGGAGGTGGCAGCGCCTGCTCCAACTGTGTCAGGAGTCCGGTCTCGGTTGCTGCTGCCAACAAGAGCAAGCCACCAGCCTGTTCATGAGATCCGGAGGCAATCGTGAGGCCCGTCTTCGGCTTTTTTTTCTCGCGGTGGTGGAACGCGACGCACGCTGTAGGCAGCGCGCACGCGGTTGAGTTGACTCACGCTCACCGAGAGGCCGAAGCGCTTAGAAAGGCGACGTTGCACGTCCGCGCTGGAGGTCGAAGGATGGCTCTGGCAGTGATCCAGCATCCAGGTGAGGACCTCCCCGCGCAGCTTCGTGGGGTGGCCGTGTCGCCGCTCGATGAACGCGTGCTCGCCTTCGGCTTGGACGTGTTTGAGCAGCCGATACACCGTCGTGCGATGCATTGGGACAGGGCAGTGTCTCCGTGCTTCCGAGGCATTCACCCCCTGCTCGACCTGCCGGACAATCTCCCGCCTGGCTACCTGGCGTGCTTGTTGTGTCTGTCGTGGCCGACGTTGGTCCGGTGTTTTTGGCGTTACCACAGGTGGCAGCGTCATCACTTCGATCACCTCCATCATTTCGCACTCCTGAAAGCTGTATGCCTGACCTTCTTTCGGCAACGACATGATTCAATCCCTTCTGAGCAAAGCGAAGGATCACAGTCACCCGCGCTTTGCTCAGGATGAGAGGATCGGCTTTGGTCCTGACAAGTCACGCATCACGAAAGGGTCACAACCAGCATCTCACCGCTCCATCCCTCACATGTGCCAGTGACAAGTACCTCTTCGTCTCCGGTGAGACGCAGAAGCTGTCGCATTAATGGCAAGTTGTAATACAAAATGCTTGGTGAACTCGTGGCTGACAGGTGCAGCTTGCCTGGTGCTTGGGCGTTCCTCTGACAACACACCCATGCAGGAAGTGGCGATCCTTGGGCCCATGCAGCGAATTGTTGGAATACAGCCGGGAGATTATCTGGCCGAATGCTCACTGCAACCTGCCCGCTCATAAGGCCTGACAACCTGAATGCTTGGTCAACTTGGGCATCAACGTCTGCTGGTAACACGTCAAGACCTAAGGCCCTGAGGACAATTTCCATGTTCTCCTCCCCTTTTTCCTCCTGAAAGGGAACCAGGACTACTTTTAGAAAGGCGGTGGTCCCAGAATCTCCATCCCGTATTGGGTCGCGATGGCTGCCATCTGCTGAACATCGATGGGCTGTGGACGCAGACCCTCCTCCAGCGCGGGCGTTCCGGCATCCACAAAGTACTGGTCGATGCCAGCCGGTGTCCCCAGGACCAGGAACCGGGCGGGCGTCTCACTGACGACCTTGAAGCTGTGAGGGATACGACGCGGCAGGAAGACGAAGGAGCTGGGGCCTCCTTCAAACCGCTCGTCGCCGCATTTGAAGAGGAACGAGCCGTCCAGGATGTAGAACATCTCGTCATCATGGTGATGAACATGCCAGGGGGGTGCTGACCCCGGTGCCGCCAGGGCCTCGACCAGGCTGAGAGCACCACCGGTTGACTCGCTGGTCGCCTTGAGCGTCATGCGCAAGGTCGTATACCAGACCGCCTGACCCTCATTGGCACGCAAAATAAAGGGTTGTAACGACGTAGGGTGTGTTGCCATGGATGCATCCTTTCTGTCTCATGCGAAACCATCATCGCAAGTCGCGCAGGGTTCCTGAGGAACAAACGCTCTCCAAAGGGACGAACAACAGGACTCATTCCCTGTTTTGGCACTCATATGTCATAACGCTACTTGAGTGTCACTATGTCATGAGAGTATAATATACTAAAGGAACGCAAAAGTCAAGGGGAAGATGCATGAACAAGGAACCTCCGCACAATGGAAGAGACAAGCAGAAACGTCGGACGCGCGCTGCCATCCTCACGGCTGCAAGGGAATTGATCCGACAGGGAAAGATTCCATCGGTCGCCGATGCTGCCGATGCCGCCGATGTCTCGCGCCGCACGGCCTACCGCTATTTTCCCACGCAAGAGCAATTGCTCACCGAAGCCCAGCTCGAGGGAGAACGACCGGTGTTCGAGCGCATGCTCGCGTCGCCAGAACTGGCGCACAATGTCGAGGCACGCCTGGATGCCCTCGTGCGAACAATGTATGCCGAACTACAGGCGACCGAGCCACTCATGCGGGCCATGATCCGTCTCACTGTGGACCGCAGTCGTAACGAGCGCACGACTGATACAGCGGAAGCGGAGCCGCCAAAACGGGGCTACCGGCGCATCGACTGGATCGAACTGGCCCTTGCCCCAGTACACACCCAGTTGGATGAAAGTAGCTTTGAGCGCCTGGTGTCAGGATTAGCATTGTGTATCGGAATCGAGGCTTTCCTGGTGCTGCGCGATATTCGTGGGCTTGATCTGGCAGCAGCAGAGGAGGTCTCGCGCTGGGTCGCACGCTCGTTGCTGCACGCCAGTCTCGCCGAGAGCAATAGACAAGCAAAAGCCTTGCCATCCCATCCTCCTGAGAGATAGGTCACCGCACAGCTGATGGGAATGAAGACCAATCACCGTTGCCAGATTCCTGAGATGGGTCTTCCCGTTTGAGAGAAGGACAGTGTTGCAAATGAGACGCGTAATAGTGTACTAAAATACGGTGACCCCCTGCTGATACCTACCCAGGTGAGAATATGGTTGCCACCAGGTCCCCACCAGTAGGGGTTAGTGCCCAGGTCAAGATCAAAAACTGATTGCTCTGTAACTGTAGCAATAACGGGGTAACCTCTCAGGAGAGCGGCCTTGATGGTGTTGATATCTGTGGCCTGATCTGAAGCATTGGAAATTGCTGTATCCCAAAAGTGGAGGGCATTAGGGATAACACCGCCTTGCTGAGTGTCAGTAAAGTAGGTGTGCATATCTGGTATGCTTGCGCCATTTGTATTAGATGGGCCATTGTCTCCGGCTGTCTTTGCATACTCTGCTTCGGCCCAATTGATGAGGTTTTGTACGTCAGTTCTAGCGGGTTGATTATATGGCGCAGCCCATGCATTACTGGCTGTAGCAAATGCTCCACATGCAAATTCTGTATGTCCTGGCTGAAATTCTGATACCGGAAGATAATTGGCTATCATCCCCTGGTTATTTGTGGGGTAGCTCATAAAAATTTCTCCTTTGGTCCGGGTCATTATTTCCTGAAACGTTGGAACGTTATTATACAAGTTCACTAGTAAATCGGGATAGCGGAACAGCCGGCAAAGGCCGATAATGCTTTTATTGCAACCACAAAGAACTCGGCGGCATCACGCCACCGAGCTTGTGGAATGCGTAGCGATTCCTTATGGAGTCAGTACGGTTTGTCGGAGTGCCTCGCCTTTAGCAGTCCAGAGGACATATCCGATCCACCCCAATCCTAGAGCGAAGAGCACAAAAGCCACGAGAAGAACAATGCCGCCAATGACCCCAGACAGTGGGAAATTTACGAGATTGAGGACGGCACCGACGAGAATGAGCAAGCCAGCCCACCGTGGGAGCACCCCAGCCCGCATCGTCGCAATGCCGAGCAGCACCCTGCCCACAGCAAACAGCAGACTTGCCACCAGGAGGTACACAAAAATTGCTGGTGGTCCATTTCTGGAAGGCAATTCGGCCTTTAGATGCGTCCCCCTGATTTTTGGACCGACTTGCTGTTAAGCGATTTCAACTTCTGCCTTTGATGGGACAGCCCTGCGAAGAGCATCGCCTACAGGCGAGTGCGCTTCCGCCCATGCGACAATCTCTCGGAGGCGCTCTGGCGCTACACCGTCTGCCCCGATACGAACACGAATACGGACACTCAGTGGCCCTGCGGAAATAGAATCGTCCATACCCAGCAAGCCACGGTCATCTGATTCGCTGTCAACGGTCACTTCAAGTGTTGTTAGAGTTACGCCCAATTGTGCAGCGCGCATGGCAATGACCGTTGCGTCACAGTTGGCAAGGGCGGCGCGCGACAGCCAGCCGGGCGAAGGTGCTGATTCACCCCCACCAATGGCCGTCGGCATATCGCTCATCAGCATACGGCCGTTCGGCCCTTCGGCGCGACACCGAAGTCCTTCTTCGACAACGGCAGTAGCCGCTGAATCAGTAGAGCGACACTCATCAGGGTGCTCGGATAAGTACTTGATGACACCTTCAATAGAGTGTTGAATGTGAATGACGGACATTTTAATCTCCTTTCTCTGGATGCTCACTTAGAAGGAAGAGGTTCTTCCCTGGTTGGAGAGTCCAATGCTTAACTCCATCCACTCTGAAAACGCTGTGGGTCTCCATTTTTCGGCTACCAATTGCTCGCGGGGATACCCTCACCCCCACTCGTGTTCTGTCTTTCTGAACATCAGTGCTGATGTTCGATGTGCTCAATCATCTTTGCCGTCGTGGCTGAAGTGATATGATGGGACAGGAGGCTGTTACGAGCTACAACACGTTCGACAATACCAAGAACGGTTACGGAAGGAAGGTTCACATGATTGGGTAGTTGTGCTTTACCGTTCCTCACTCTACACCCACTGTCAATACTGGCATCACTCTCTACTGCATAGCCTCGTAGTTCGAGAAATATTTGATTTCTGCCATTCCTCCTTTCTTCATGGGCATATATGAGAACGACGGAAGCGAGAGCGAAGCGCCAACCTTGCGGGAGAACCTTCACCCCCTCGTGTTCTGAGGAGAAAAACACGCAAAGTGGGTCCCTTTTGAGTATCAAAATTTTGTGACCTGGGTCCCTGCTAAGGCTCTTCCCTACATTAAGTGTGCCTGCTTGCTTACGAATTATTTCTAAGCGTTAAGGTTCTTTTACCGCAAGATGGTGCTAGGCGTAAGCTTCGCTTAGGATAAGGACTGCAAGTCTACAGCATACTGCTGTGGATGACGAAGACCGACGATGAAGACAATGGTATCTCCCGCTGTGGGTATCTTTGCAACGTCGTCAGACCAGGCCTTGCTGCGAAAGATGTAGCTCTGCTTCGTCTGTGCATGTATCCACTGGGCGGTCACATCATAATAGGTTTGCCAGGTTCTTTGCCTGACGAGACTTCCATCCCAGAGACTCCGCTCCCATCGCTCTCCCTCCTTCCAATCCTGCTTGATTTGGACGTCTGTGATGGTCGCCAGGACACGCGTTCCATCTCGCACGGGCCAGTGCACGTCGTTGTGGGTGTTTCTCATATACCCTCTGATGCTCAGAGCAAGAGAAGCAACGATCAGCAGGCTCACGATAGTGGTGATCCCCAACATCAAAGGCGACATGGCTCTCCTCCTTTACACTTGTTCTTAATGATCGAGCCACCAACGGATGGAAGCGTCATGCCGCAGGAACCGTTCGCCAATATTCCATCGCAGACGATAGATGTCCTCCGCCGCAGTAAGAACTTCCACTTTATCCAGAAGCACTCAGTTACCATACAACGTCATCCTAGAGAAGACGCAAGAAAAGGAACAGCATACGATTGAGAAATACTACCAACTCTGATTCATCACCATTACAACGAGGAGCGTCTGAGCTTTTGGGTGACGGATTTCTGACAAGTTTCTGCGGATTTTCATCATAGCTAGAGAAGTGGGTTTGCTATCATCAGCCAGGTATTTTAAATTAAGCAAGCAGGCTCACTTAATGTGGGGATGAGCCCCGCGTTCATTATCAAAAACACCAGGATGTATGAAGAGGAAGGCACTCCCTAGCAAGAGCAGCACAAATGTGCCGGCGTAAATCAGCTTCATGACCAGGTGTTTTCTCACAAGAATAACTCCTTCGCAGGTGATGGTTAGGAACTCTGCCAAGAGTGTCGTACCTGATTGTTCGATATGAGCGAGATGGGATATCTCGTGTATTGAGCCATCTCTGGCTTGTTCGCTCACCTGGAATATACTGAAGATCTCGAAGTGTGTCAATAAAGCAAGCAGGTATGTGACAAAAGGACTACAGATGCCGTATGAGTAGTAGCCAGTTTTATGGTTCTGCCAGGTTCCGGCAAGAAGCAACGCCCGGGTGAGCGGGCAATTGGAGGACAAGACGCTATG